>Ga0081455_10004974_pt1 | contig 14702 bp, 18 predicted proteins | sample TabmetS3T2R1_FD_70207 | JGI IMG/M metagenome (GOLD analysis project Ga0081455, IMG submission 70207) | Tabebuia heterophylla rhizosphere microbial communities from the University of Puerto Rico - S3T2R1 | ecosystem: Host-associated > Plants > Roots > Rhizosphere ... | reverse complement strand
CGGAGGCCAAGACGCGCGGCTACAAGCCCGGCCGCTTCTCCTTCAACGTCAAGGGCGGGCGCTGCGAGGCCTGCCAGGGCGACGGCGTGATCAAGATCGAGATGCATTTCCTGCCCGACATCTACGTCACCTGCGACGTGTGCAAGGGCAAGCGCTACGACCGCGAGACGCTGGAGATCAAGTTCAAGGGCAAGTCGATCGCCGACGTTCTCGACATGACGGTCGAGGAGGCGGCGGAGCTGTTCAAGGCGGTGCCCGCCGTGCGCGATAAGCTCGAGACGCTGAAGCGCGTCGGCCTCTCCTATATCCATGTCGGACAACAGGCGACGACGCTCTCGGGCGGCGAAGCGCAGCGGGTGAAGCTGTCGCGCGAGCTGTCGCGCCGCGCCACCGGCCGCACGCTCTACATCCTCGACGAGCCGACCACGGGACTTCACTTCCACGACGTGGCGAAGCTGCTCGAAGTGCTGCACGAGCTGGTCGATCAGGGCAACACGGTGGTGGTGATCGAGCACAATCTCGAAGTCATCAAGACCGCGGACTGGATCGTCGATCTCGGGCCGGAAGGGGGCGATTCCGGCGGCGAGGTCGTTGCTGTCGGCACGCCGGAAGAAATCGCCGCCAACGCTCGAAGCTACACCGGGCAATACCTGAAACAGGTCATGGAGCGGCGCGGCAAAGGGGCTGGCGCCAAGCGCGCTGCCGCCGAGTGAGTCTTCAGCTTCGGGCCAAACGGTCGTGCCGGGCTCGGTCATCATTCGGTTACGATACTTGGCCGTTGCAGATCGGAAGTGCAGAGGCTGCGGTTACACTGCCACCCCACGAATTGGCTGCGGGTTGCGGCAAGGAGATAGAAGAGATGAAGAGAACGCTGGGTCTAATCGCGCTTGCCTTGAGCGTCTTGATCGCTCACGCCGAGGCCATGGCGGAGGACGCCAACGTCCCCAATCTCGTCGGCACGTGGACCGGTCCTTTCAAGGCGATGCGAGAGCATGGCGTCGCCGACGGCTCACTCACGCTACGCGTGATTGAGCAGGACGGCCCCCTGCTCAAGGCGGAAAAGTCGTGGAAGAGCCCGGGCGTTCCGGGCGATGTCGGGGGCAAGGAGGTCGAAGAGGCGACTGAGCCTCTGGTTGGCGTCATCGACTTCGACGGCAAGGGCGTGCATCTCGCCGAACAGGCCGATAACGGCCTCTACATGGGCCGGCTGACCGCTCCCGACACGCTCGAGCTCGTCTATATCGAGGCCGGCCACGCAGCCGCTTACAGGGTGCGGCTCACGCGCGGGAAATAGAAGGCGCGAGGGCAAAACGCCCGAATCCCCAGTTTTTCCGCTGAAATTTACGTTTCCACCGCAAAATTCCCGGGGAATCTGCTGACAAATCGCTCCGAATCGGCGATTTTCCGGGGAATTGAGCCTTTGCCGTCTGTCGGTTGCGGCAAAGTCGCGATTGCGCTCATGGCCTGAAGGCCATAGCGAGAATTCGGGGCCTGACGGCCGGGCAAAGGAGGAACACGCGCATGATGTCGAAATCTGAGCTCATTCAAAAAGTCGCCGACGACTGCTCGGTGGCGAAGAAAGACGTGAAGGCGGTCATGGAGTCGCTCGCCGGCGTCGCCTACAAGGAACTGAAACGGGCCGGCATGTTCATGCTCCCGGGCTTCGCCAAATTCACCGTCGTCAAGAAACCGGCCACCAAGGAGCGCCAGGGCATCAACCCCTTCACCAAAGAGCCGACGATCTTCAAGGCGAAGCCCGCGCGCAAGACGCTGAAAGTGCGCCCGGTCAAGGCCGCCAAAGACGCGGTTTAGATTCGCGCATGGCGGATTCGGCTGCGCTCGCCGAGGTCCTTCGGCGCATTCAGATCGTCGAGGACAATCTGCGGGAGCTCCAGGAGCAGGCCGCGGCCTATTCTGGCGCGGCCGATGAAGAACGCTTCGCGGCGCGGATCGCCGATCAGCAGGCCAAGCTCGATGCGCTGCTCAAGCAGCGCGCGGCGCTCATGAATGAAGGCTAGGCCGGCGGCGCGGTAATGGCGCGGCGGATGGATGCGAGCGGGGCGCGGTCGTCGAACACGACGCGCCCCTCTTTCACCGAAACTCCCAACTCCCGCCAAGCGCATTGAGATCCGGCGCGTAAGGCTTCGCTCCCATCTTCGCGTAGAGATCGGCGAGCACGCTCGTGCCGGTCGCTTTGTCGCCCACCCTGAAAATGCGGTCGATGGGCCAGCCATATTCGATCGTGCCGCCGGCGGCGACGATGCCGCGCAGCGCTTGCTGCAATCCCGCCTCGTTGCCGGTCTGTTTACGAATCTCGACGTCGGCCATCAGGCAGAAGATCGCCCCGCCCCAATAGGTCCGGCCCCAGGTGGGCGTGCGGTCGAGCCCGCGGTCGCCGGGCCCCGGCAGGCCTTTGGGCATGTCGCGCACCATGTCGCGCCAGATGGTTTCGGCGCTCAGCTGACCGGCCTGAGCCCGCGCGATCGGCTCGACATAAGTGGCGGTGCCTTCGGCGAGCCAGAGATGCGGCTCGCGGATGTCGGGCTGCGCCAGATGCATCATCTCATGCACCGCGACCCAGTCGTCGCGGAATTCCGCTTCGGTCACCTCGCTGCCGACGAAGAGCCGGATCGCGGCGCCGCCGAAACCCCATGACGCGCCCCCTTCCACGCCGCCGCCAGAGGCCGGAACAATCAGGATGCGGGCCGAGGAGCCCGGGAATTTGCCGAAATAAACCGAGACCGCTTTGGCCGAGTCTTCGAGCCAGGCCATGACCGCGCTTCGCGGCAGTGTGAACGCGCTCGGCGCAAACCCCACGTTGAGCGTGCCGCCGCCAATGTCGATCGTCGTTTTGGGCAGACGGTCGAAGGCGCGATAGGGAAAGCGCTCGCCGGTGAACTCGCTTTGCGCGTAAGCCGGCCCGGTGGCGAGCGCACTAAGGACAAGAGCTTGCAACAGGAAGCGCCCGGCCGAATTCATCGCCCGGGGAATTTGACGGCAGGGCGCGGCGGCGACAAGGCCGCTCGCGACAACGTTATCGGTGCGTGTTCGACGCGATCAACGCGCTAGCCCCACCCCTCACAGGGTGGGGCTAGGCCAGGAAAGCGGATGAGGTGCGCTACGCGGCGACCTGTTTTATCACCTTGACGATGACGAGCAGGATCACGGCGCCGATGAAGGCGGTGATAATCGCGCCGAGCAGCCCGCCGCCGAGCGTCAGCGCGAGGCCGAGAGCGGGAAACAGGAACATGGCGAGGATCGCGCCGAGAATGCCGACGACAATGTCGCCGGCGAGGCCGAAGCCGGTCCCTTGGACGAGCAGGCCCGCAAGCCAGCCGGCGATGCCTCCCACCACGCAAGTCACGATAAGCGCTGTCAGCATGTTTCCCCCCTTGAGCTTTATCAGTGCGGCATTTTAGCACGAGTCGCGGCCAGCTTTCTCGAACTTTGCGGCCCACGCGTTCCGGCATCGTTCCTTTGGCTTTGCGCGATTGGCACGTCGAAGGCCCGCAGTCTTGCGCTCAAACCGCTCCGCCCGCCATCATGGACGGGCCCCACCGATCGAAAGACAGTCATGACGCTGCTCAGGATTTCGATACTCGGTTTCGTCGCTGGCTTCATCGCCGTGCTCATCTTCCATCAGGGCCTCTGGTATCTGTTCGAGCTTGCGGGCTCCTTTCCGTTCACGCGCCCTGCTTGGGCGCTTGACCCAATTCCGCCCTTCGGCGTGCCGTCGGTCGTTTCGAAGGCATTCTGGGGCGGAATGTGGGCCGCGGCGCTCGCGCCGCTCTTCAAGGATTTGCGCGGGGGCGCCTACTGGGCGAACTGGATCATCGTCGCTTCGCTCGCGCCCACGCTTGTCGCCTTCTTCGTGGTCCCGGCGATCAAGGGCGCGGCCCTTCCCCTGCTCTGGCCGGGTTTTCCCGCGGGCCTCGTCGTCAATGCGTTCTGGGGTTTCGGCACTGCGCTGTTGCTGCGGCTCATGACGCGCGGCGTGTAACCTCACTTTTTAGGGCGTCCCGCCCGGTCGATGCCGATATCGAGGGCGGCGCGATATGAGCCGCCAGCCTCCTCGATGTCCACGAGTGTATCGGCGCCGCGCTGCTCGAGAAAGATAAAGTCATTGGCGTTCACGGTGTCGCGCTCTTGCTTGCGTTCGCGGTATGGCGAATGCGTCGCGTAGACCCGTTCGCTGACGGCATCGGGAAAATAGAGCTGGCCCGCGACAAGGTCGTTGTCGTCGAGGATGACCTTGAAGTGAATATGCGGCGTGCGGCCCGGGTACCAGCCCGGGTAGATGGTGTCGAAGCGCGCCGCGCCTTCCTCATCGGTGAACTGCGTTCCGCGCAAGAATGTCTCTCCCTCGGCGGAGCCGGTTTCCTGGCGCGCATAGCCCGAATAGACGCCTAACCCGTCGCAGTGCCAGATATCGATGCGGACCTTGCTGAGCGCCGCGCAGGTTTCGGCGTCGACCACTTGGAGCGTGAGCGCGAGCGGCGCGCCCGCCTTTCCTTCGGCGACTGCGGCGCGCACAAGCTTGGGATCGAAGTAGAACGGACCCTCAGTGGCCTCGGGCGTGAGAACGCAGACCTTGCCGTTTGGCTTTGCCAATCCGGCCGGACCCGCTTGCGCATTGCCACCGCGCCAGCCGAGAACTGCGGACGCCGCGGTCGCGGCACCAGCCAAGACCTGCCGCCGCGTTACGTTCCGCTTAGCGCTCTCCCTTTGGGCCATCCGCGACTCCAGGGGCAGAGTACCGCACATAAAAGTGGCCGCGCCTTGACGAAGCTCAGAGCAGTTGGCGGAGGAACGCGCGGGCCTTGGCGTAGATACCCGGCGCTTCGCTTTCGCGCGGCCCGGCGATGCAGATTGCGGTACCCTCCCCGCCTTCACCAAGGAAGGCGCGCGCCTCGCCAAGCGCACCGCTCACGCCGAGATCGAGCACGAGGCACGGCCTGCCGAGCTCTGAGGCATGATCGCGCGCAAGCTCAGTTCCTTTCGACACGGTCACGCCGGAACTGTCGGTCAGCACCAACAGCCGGTCGCAATCGCGAACGTTCCGCCGCGTGCGCTCGGCAGGGTCGGCCTGCGGCGTCTCGCGCAGATGCTTGTATCGCGCCAACAGCCCCGGCGGCTCCGGCAGATCCTCGGCCCAGCCGCCTTTCGGACACCAGCCGCAGTAAGCGATACCCTTCTCGATGGCGGCATCGAGCGCGGCCCGGTCCACGCCTGTCTGGCCGCCGGAAAGGATCGTGATTTGGAGCGCCATCGATATTGCCAAATTGCCGCAAATTGACGCCATTGTCTTGGGCCGTTCGTCACGATCCTTTGCCAAGTTCGCGCTCCCTCAAGTCAAGGAGGACGTCATGGCCAAGTCAGGCAAGAAATGGTCCGCGGACGTGACCGCTCACGACCATCCGTTCGATCTCGAGCCGGGTCTGTTCGCCAACGGCTCCGCCCAGCAAATCGCCGCCGCTTTGAAGAAGTCGGCCCAAGATCCCGCCCGTCATAGCGACGATCCGTATCGCTCGGCGATGTCGATGCTCGATTTCTACGTCAATCGCGCCGGCGCCAACCTCTCCGCCGACCAGCGCGCCAAGCTCGATCAGGTCAAGTCCCTGCTCAAGCAGTCTTTCGGCCGCTAGGCGCTTGCAAGCTCCTGATCGAGGGCGACGGCCCGCTTGAGGGCCGGGCGCTGCTCGAGCCTGCCCACATAGGCGACGAACTCGGGCCGCTTGGGCAGAAGGCCGAACATCATTCCCCAGCGCAGCGTGGACCCCAACACCACGTCGGCCGCCGTGAACTGCTCGCCCATCAGATAAGGCGCGGGCTCGACCGCGCCCGCCACGACCGCCATGACCGTGTCGAAATCGCCGTAGCCCAACATGCCGCGGCGCGGTTCCTCCTTGCGCGGAAAGGCGCGATCGGTGATGGCGGGCTCGATGCAGGACGGCGCAAAAAAGAGCCATCTGAGATAGGCCCCGCGGCGCGGATCGCCGACCGGCACGTTCAGCCGCGCCTGCGGAAACTCATCGGCGAGATAGGTGCAAATGGCCGCGGCCTCGGTGATGACGGCGTCGCCGTGCTTGAGCGCCGGCACCTTGCCCATGGGATTGACGGCGAGATAGCCGGGCGCGTGCTGCTCCCCTTTGGTCAAGCTCAGCACGTGGAGATCGTAGGGTTCGCCTATTTCTTCGAGCATCCAGCGGGCGATCGAGGAGCGCGACGGCGAGGCGTGATAGAGCGTGAGGTTTGCCAACGGGTCCTCCCTTGCACGAGCGACCCGGCAACTAGCGCTGGGTTGTGGCGTTAAGATGGTGTCCTGACCGCCGCGTGACACCATGCCAAGAAAGCGAACAGGCACAGTGAAATCAAGGCGCTGGTCGCAACACGTGACCGAGCACTCAAACGCGCTCGATCTCGAGTCCGGCGTCTTTGCCTTGAGAGACCCGAAAGCGATCGCGGCGTCGCTGAAGCGCTCGGCCCAAGCGAGCACGCGGCGGAAGGCCGATCCCTTCCGCTCGGCGATGTCGATGCTCGTGTTCTACATCAACCGCGCCGGCAAAAGCCTGAACGCGACCCAGCGCGCCAGGCTGGAACGCGCAAAAGGCGAACTGCGCAAAGCCCCCGCGCGCTCATAGACCCTTGGCGTTTCGCGATCCTCCCGCATTTGGATTGACGTCGTACTGAGTTCGTAATGCAACTTGTATTTTGTCTCTTGAGCGCAAAGGAGGACGTGATGGCACGCAAGTCGAAGGCCAAAAGGCGCCCCGCGTCAAAAGCGAAGAAGCGCGGTGCGGCGACAACCAAGCGGGCCTTTATCGTCGCAACGCCGGAAAAGCTCGCCAGGGCATTCGCGGCCGAACTGGTCGGCGACATAGAACTCGCATGGGGAAAGAAGGTCAGCCCCGCCTTCAAGCGCAAAGTGATCGAGATTTCGGCCGAGCTTGGAATGGATCCCAATAATCTCATGGCCGCCATGGCATTCGAAAGCGCGCGAACTTTCCGCGCCGATATCGAGAACCCCCTGAGCGGGGCGGTGGGGCTGATTCAATTCATGCCGGCCACCGCGAAAGGGCTTGGAACATCGACGCCCGCCCTGAGGAAAATGACGCCGGTTGCCCAGCTTGATTTTGTCAGACGCTATTTCTTGCCGCAGAAGGGCAGGCTCAATGACCTCAACGATGTCTACATGGCAATCCTTTGGCCGCGCGCTGTCGGCAGGCCAGCTTCCTATGTTTTGTTTGTCAACGGATCGCGGCAATACAGCCAGAACAAAGGGTTGGACGTGAACTTCGACGGTGTCGTCACCAAGGCGGAGGCCGCCAGCCGCGTGCAGCAGCATCTCGTCGAAGGCATGCGTCCCGAACTGCGCGGCTAGCCCTGCTCGGCTTTTGCCCAGCCTTCGACCTCGCCGATCCAATGCTCGGCATGCTGGGAAAAGGTCGCCACCACGGCGTCGAAGGCCGCTTCCTCGGCGGCCTCGGCGCCGCGATCTTCGCGCAAGTCCTCGAACACATGCCGGTAGTCGGCGTAGCCCTGCATCTCCTCCCAGCGGTGCCACCAGAGATCGCCGATGAAGAAGAACTTGATCCAGGAGAACAGGCAGTCGGTCCAGTCTTCGAGGTAATAGCGGAGATGCACGCTAGGCGCGCAGAGATAGAGGTCCGCCCCGCGCAGCGCCGCGTTGCCGCTTGCCGCGCAATCCTCTTTCGCGGCGCGCTCAACCAGCCAGCCATCGAGCGGGGAATTCGCCTCGCCTTCGAGGAAGACGAAGCTCATGCGATCGGCGGCGGGATAGAGCCCGCGCGGATCGAACAGCTTGAAGTCGATCCCGCGCAGGCGCGCCCGCTTCAGCGCGATTAGCGGCGCATTGTCGCCTTCAGGACTTTCGACCAGCGCTAGGCCGGCCGCGCAGGCCGCCGACGCAAGACGTTCGGGGTTGGGGCTGACAAGGCTCGAGACCAGGACCGTGCCCGAGACCTCTTCGTCGATCGTCTCGATATTGGCGCGGGGGCGCGTCCCCTTGCCGTTCTCCGCGTTCATCACCTTGAGAAGGTGGGGCCGCTCCGGCTGGCGCAAACGCCAGAACTCGTCGCTCCGGGCGGCAAGCCGATGCAAATAGCCAAGGAGCCGGTAACGGGCGAGTGGATCGTGGCAGTTGCCTTTCCAGACAACGGAAACGGAGGGCATGGGCGAAGTCCTGCCGCGACGCTTGTTACCGAGAGGCGGCACATTGCCCGCGCCGGGGCGATGGCGCAAGCAATGTTCCCGAACAGGGTTGCCTTGGGGTTCACCGGCGACCCCATGCGTCTCCGCCTTAGCTTAACGCTGCGCTATAATCGTGGTGAAGGAAGCCGAGAATGGGAGCGGGGAATGGACGATTGGGATGGTTTTTACACGCTTGCCGGAAGCACGGCCGGAACGCTGATCGGTCTCATTTTTGTGGTTATCACGCTCGGCATTGACCATACGAAAAAAGGAGACGAGCACCGCGTGCGCCTGTACGTCACGCCGGTTCTGGTCTATTTCGCCAGCCTTCTCGTCATCGCCATGGTGATGGTCCCGCCGCTATCGTCCGCCTGGCGTGCGTTCGCGCTTGGGGCCATCGGCTCGGCCGGTCTCGCCTATGTCATGAACGTCTGGATGCTGTCGCTCCGGGTGATGAGATTCGAAGGGCCACGGATCATCTGGCATGTCGCGGTGCCGCTTGTGTGCTTCACGCTGATCACAGCCGCGGCGGCGGCCTTCGCGCTCGAAGCGCCCTTCGCCAACGCGCTATGCGCGCTCGGCGTGGTCATCCTGCTCGTGACCTCGGTTCGCAACACCTGGATGGTGACCCTCGGCATCGCCGGCCGCCCATGACAAAGCGAAGAGGCGCGGCCCCCGCGAAGGGGTCGCGCCTCTTAAGCATTCGCCGGCGCCTGGGTTCGGGTGACCCCGGCGCTACGGCGCGGAGCTCTGCCTTAGGCTTTCGCGCGTGCGCCGTGCCCTGCTCCCGCCAGCATGCCGGCGAGCTTCTCGGACACGTAGCCGAACACCGCGCCGAGGATCATCGAAAGGATGACCACGACGACGGGATTCTCGAGCGAAGGTGCCGTCATGCTTCCGCCCTTCATCAGCGAATATGCGGCAACCGAAGCGAAGCCGTATACTTGCGCCGGGATGGTGGAAAACATCGGCACGTTGGCGAGCAGGACCATGGCCGCAACGCCGAGGCCCACGCAGATTGCCGGCCAAACGGCCGCGGGCAGGCTACCGCCGATGGCGGCGCCGGCGACAATCATCGTGATGCCGGCAATGACCGCGCCGGCGGCATTGTTCAGCACGGTCGTTTGCAGGCCGGTCTCCTTGCCACCGCAGTGGAAGTAGCAGCCCCAGGCGATAAAGGCGGCCCAGATCGCAAGAGCGCCACCCATCGGCCCCAGGAAGAGCCAGGTGGCAACTGCGCCAAGCACGCCAACGCTAACTGCAAGAGCCGTATTCGAGGACATCTCACCCCCCTTTCGTGCGAGAGCGGTGGATGCGCCGAAATGCCGGCGGTCCACCGGCTCAATGGGTTGGAAGCCGCTAGTTTTGCCGAATCAGATTCGACTCCCGCGTGGATGGTAGTGGAAGAGTCGCCTATTTCAACGCCAATTCCTTGGTTTTGCCCAATTCGTTGCCGTAGCGCCGGGAGGGAGCGGCTTGAGGAAATGCGTGAACGGGCCTAGCTAACAGTCATGACCGGCAAGGTTCATGTCATTGGCGGCGGCCTGGCCGGAAGCGAGGCCGCCTGGCAGCTCGCCCAAGGCGGCGTGCCGGCCGTGCTGCACGAGATGCGCCCCATACGTCCGACCGAGGCGCATAAGACCGGAGCTTTCGCCGAACTCGTTTGCTCCAATTCCTTTCGCTCCGACGATTGGGAAACCAACGCCGTCGGCCTCCTCCATGAGGAGATGCGCCGCGCCTCGTCTCTCGTCATGGCGGCGGCCGACGCGAACAAGCTGCCGGCCGGCGCCGCGCTCGCGGTCGATCGCGACGGCTTCGCCGCCCTTATCACACGGGCGCTCGAAACCCATCCGCTGATCGAAATTTCGCGCGAGGAGATCGCGGGGCTGCCGCCATCGGACTGGGACAGCGTCATCGTGGCGACGGGTCCCCTCACCTCGCCTTCGCTGGCGGACGCCATCAAGGGCCTCACCGGCGAATCCGAGCTTGCCTTCTTCGATGCGATCGCGCCCATCGTCCATGCCGAGACCATCGACATGAGCGTGTGCTGGCGTCAGTCGCGCTATGACAAAGCCGGGCCGGGCGGCGGCGGGGCGGACTACATCAACTGCCCGCTCGACAAGTCCCAATACGAAGCCTTCATTGCCGCGCTTCTCGCCGCGGAGAAGACCGTCTTCAAAGACTTCGAAGCGACCCCCTATTTCGAGGGCTGCCTTCCGGTCGAGGTGATGGCCGAGCGCGGCCCGCATACGCTGCGCTTTGGGCCGATGAAGCCCGTCGGCCTTTCGAACCCGCACCGGCCGGGCGTGAAACCCTATGCCGTGGTGCAACTCCGCCAGGACAACGCGCTCGGCACTTTGTGGAACATGGTCGGCTTCCAGACCAAGCTCAAACATGGCGAGCAGGTGCGCGTGTTCCGCACCATTCCCGGACTCGGGCACGCCGAATTTGCGCGGCTCGGCGGACTTCACCGCAACACCTTCCTCAACAGCCCGAAGCTTCTCGATATGGGTTTGCGGCTGAAGGCGCATCCGAGGCTCCGCTTTGCCGGGCAGATCACCGGCGTCGAAGGCTATGTCGAGTCGGCGGCGATCGGGCTCATCGCCGGGCGCTTTGCCGCGGCGGAACGGCGCGGCCGGACCCTTTCACCGCCGCCGCCCACGACCGCCTTCGGCGCCCTGCTCAACCACATCACCGGCGGCCATCTCATTCACGACGCGGCGACCGGCCCCCGCAGCTTCCAGCCGATGAACGTCAATTTCGGGCTGTTCCCGCCGATGGCGGAACCCTCAGGGCCGCGCGGGAAGGGCCAAACCAAGGGGCTCGCCCGGAAACGCGCGCTCTCGCTCCGCGCGCTCGCCGATCTCGAGCGCTGGCTCGCGGAACCCGCTTCCGTGGCTGCGGCGTAGCGGGCTCAACCGGCGCGGTCGAGAACAAGCCAGAAGCGCAAGCTCGCGAGGCTGAATTCCGGCTCGTAAGTGCCGACCATGCGGTCGATGAGCAGCGTTCCCGAAACGCCGCCGCTCGACGCCTTGAGCGCGATGGGCGAAGTGTCCTTGCCGTCAGACGACTTTCGATTTTCGATTTCCCGTACCGCCTCGGCGAGGTCGAAGCTCAACCGCTCTCCGCCCGCCATGCGGATTTCGACCGCGTTGCCGTCGAGTTCGACCTCGACCGGCCCATATCCTTCGACGGCAACCGTTTGCACCGGAACAGGCAGAGGTTTCGGGACGGTCTGAAACACGACCGGGCCGATCATTCGCGCCGTCGCACTGAGGCTCACGATCGCGGGCGCGTCGGCGTGGTGATTGAACGCAAGCGCGCCCCCGCCGCCGAGAGTTGGCGTCAGACCAAACGCGGCAAGAAGCTCGCGCACGGATTCCTCGGGCGTCTTGCCCGGCGCGAAGGGATCGTCCTTCTGCCCTTCGAACCAGGGGGCGAGCACCGCGAGCGAGCGATGGGCGTTGAGGTACCACTCGATGGCGCGGGCCCGGCCGGCGTCTTGTCCAAGCGGGTCCTTCTCGCCAGCGGCTGCCGGCACGAACTTGCCGTCGGCAAGCATGTTCTTGGCGGCGAGGATCGATGCAAGCTCGGCCTTCTGGCTCATCACCGAGAAGCCGATAGCGCCGCCGGGGCCGAAGCTCGCCGCCAACAGAAGCAGGGCGAGCACGCCCGGGAGCAGGCGCAAATCGAAGTCCGGCCCCCTGGCGATGCGAATGCCGGCGAGGATCAGCGCCCATACGCCGACGAGCACGATCATGTAGCGCTCCTCGGTCAGGCCGTAATCGGCGATGCGCCGCGAAACGGCGATGAACAGCAGCACGACCGGCAGCGCCACCAGCAAGACCCAATCGCGCCAGAAGAAGCGGAGCAGCGGACCGCCTTTGTCGCGGCTCGGAAATCCAAGCAGGAGCGTCACCGCGCCGACGAAGAGATAGGCCACGACCATGGCCGCCAGAGTGCCCTTGGGCAGTTCCCAGGCGAGCACGATCTTGACGGCGTAGGCGTAGAGGATGGCGGTGTAGACGAGAAGCAGGGGCACGAGCACGAACTTCACCAGCGCCGCCGCGGCGCGCATGGTGAAATCCTGCTCTTCGCGCTCGGTGATCTTGTCGTTGAAGCGCCGCGGCGCGAAAGCAAGAAAGCTCACCGGCGCGACGAAGCCGAGGCTCACCGTCCAAATTCGCTCGAGCCAGCGCGATGAGAGGCCGAGCCCAAAGAGGAGATTCAGCGTGGCATGAATGGCCGACAGCCCCGCGCCCAAGAGGACGCCGCCCGCGAGCGCAAGCAAGGCGCCAAGCCAAAGCCGATGGTTGAACAGCCAAAACGTCGAATTGCTCTCGCCGCGTCCGAGATGAGCGGCAAGCCCGACGAGAAGAAGGAGCGCGCCGATCAGAAGCGGCGGCAGGAACCAGATCTCCCAGGAGAACTTGAACAGGACCGCGATGACGACGATGCCGCAAAGCCAAAGCGCGATGCGGGCGGCTTGCGAGCGCCGGTTCGCCTCGACGTAAAGATCGGCGGCAACGACCCAAAGAAACGAGGCCGCGAGCGCGCCGAGCACGCGAAGCTCGACGTCGCCGGGAATGTCATGGCCAAGCTTGTAGAAGGTCAAGGCTGCGGCAAGCGTAACGGCAAGGGGAAAGCGCACGGCGGCGCCGCCGACATCGGGGATGCGATGCTGCCACCAGGTGCTCCACCGCTCGCCCATCGCTTGCCCCTTTATCGCCGCCAGCTTGCCAAGCGCCAGAACCGGTAGAGCGGATTGATGTCCGCAACTTGGCGCAAGGGATTGCCCCCGCGCCGATCTAACGCTTCAAGCGCGGCGAGATAAGGGTCGACCAGCCGGAGTGGGAGAAATGCGGCCCCTGCCGGGCGCTCGAGCTTCGCCACGCGCTCAAGCGCCTCTGTGCAGGCCGCCCGCGCCTTCTCCCTCAGAGCGGCGAGGAGCGCGCGGAGGCCTTGGCTCGACGACCCCGCCAGCACGGCTTCCGGACTGGTGCCGCGGGCGATGAGCATATCGGCGGGAAGATGGACCCGGCCTCCGGCCGCATGCGCCAGCAGCGCCCGCATCAGGCCGGTCAGGCCGTAAGCCAGGCCTGCCCGATCGGCGGCCTCGTGGAGATCGCCGCCCCGCGCGCCGAGACAGGCGCCGCCGAGTGCAAACATGGCGCCGGCCGTGTCCTTGAGATAGGTCTCGAGCGATTTCCAGTCCGGCATGATCTTGACCGCGACGTCGAATTGGCGCGCGTCGATCAGCGCGGCGATAGTCTCCGTCGGTAACGCGCGGGTACGCGCCGTCTCGCCAAAGGCGTCGGCGACGGGATGGCCGACGGTTTCGCCCTTGAGGCTTCGCGCGATCGCCTCGCGCCACCATTGCAAGCGGATGGCGCCGAGCTGCGCCTCGCTCACCTGCTCGGCGATACGGGCAAGCTCGACATTGAAGGCGCAGAGAGCAAGAAGATCAGGCCTGGTTTCGCGCGGGGCGAAGGAGGCGGCGAGCGCCCGGTCGAAATCGCCTGCTCGCGCGATTGTCCTTACCGTGTCGTCCCGGCCGGCCTCATGCAAGGTTCGCCCGCCTCCCGATCAGGCGCGCGCGGCGGCCGGTCCCCTCCCCTTGGCCGAGGCCGGCGCTGCGCTCCACGCTTCGCGCCGCACCCCGAGGATGAGCTGCAACGGCGAGGCGACGAAGATCGACGAGTAAGCGCCGATGACGATGCCCCAGCACATGGCGAGCGCGAAGCCGAAGATGGTCTCGCCGCCGAAGAACAGGAAGGGCAGCATGGCGAGGAACGTGGTCACGTGAGTCAAGACCGCGCGCGCCAAGGTCTCGTTGATCGACACGTCGAGAAGCTCAACCAGCGGCATGCGCTTGTACTTGCGCAGATTCTCGCGGATCCGGTCGAAGATCACCACCTTGTCGTTGAGCGAGTAGCCGATGATGGTGAGAAGGGCGGCGATGCTCGAGACGTTGAATTCGAGCTGGAGCAACGAATAGAGACCGATAGTGCCGGTGACGTCGTGGATGAGCGAGGCGATGGCCGCCACGGCGAATTGCCACTCGAAGCGGAACCAGACGTAAATCAGGATTCCGATCAGCGCCACGACCACGGCAATCGTCCCGCCGGCGATCAGCTCGCCGGAAATGGTCGGTCCCACGATCTCGACGCGGCGATATTCGACCGTGTCGCCGAGCGCGCCCTTGACCTTGCCGATCGAGGCCTGCTGCTCCTGCTCGGTCGGCTGCGAGGCGATGCGGATGAGCACCGCGTCGGGCGCGCCAAATTCCTGGATTTGCACTTCGCCCAGCCCAAGGCCGTTCACCTTGCCGCGAAGATCGGCGAGATTGGCCGGGCTTTCCTTGGTCTTGACCTCGATCAGCGTGCCGCCCTGGAAATCGATGCCCATGTTGAGGCCGAGCGTCGCGACGAGAATGAGCGGAACCACGGTCAGAAGCGCGGAGACGAACCACGACACGGCCCGCATCCCGA
>Ga0081455_10004973_pt1 | contig 14704 bp, 13 predicted proteins | sample TabmetS3T2R1_FD_70207 | JGI IMG/M metagenome (GOLD analysis project Ga0081455, IMG submission 70207) | Tabebuia heterophylla rhizosphere microbial communities from the University of Puerto Rico - S3T2R1 | ecosystem: Host-associated > Plants > Roots > Rhizosphere ... | reverse complement strand
CGTCCGGACCAGGACAGTGCCGGGCTCGGTTCGCGGCACCGGCACCTGCTCGATCGACATGACCCCGGGCTCAACGAGCCGGGCGGCTGCCATAGTGAGGGGCAGCTCGCTGCCCGGCACGGGACTCGGCGTGGATAGTCCCGCAGTGTTCATCGCGTCCGCTGACATATCTCCTACCTGGCCGAAGATGCAGCTATTCCGTGTTGATCATCGCGTGCATGTGACAGTAACGCCACATATCCCTGGCCATTCGCCGGTGATGGCCTCTCCACGCGCACGTTACGCCTGGAGAGTCGGCGGGTTCGCGCTGATACCTGAGCGCAACATCGGTGTGCTGTTTCGGTCTTGTGACCGGCGTCATCGAGATGTATGTTGGTATGCCATAGACCAACACGGTTGACGCTGCCGTGACACGTTGGCTGGCGACCCCAGCAGACACGGACAATGCGGAGGTACGGTTCTCGGCTCGGCGTTTCAGCCGACTGTGATGGTGATTGCCTGAGGCAACGCCATCGATCCGTTGTTCAGGTGCGGGCGCTTTGACGGCGAATCCCGGGAACGCTCGGGCTCCTGCGCGCGCACCGCCTCTAACAGAACCTTATTCGTGGGTGCCGGCCGGGCGGCCGTGACCTTTGGAAGGGACACGTCGATGCACGATGACGGACGGCTGCATACGCAGCAGTACAGCCGGCGACAGGCGTTGGGGCTAGCGGCCGGGATCGCCGGTTCGGCGGTCGTCGCCGGTTGTGGTGGAGGCGGCTCCGCCGGCACACCAGTGAAGAAGAAGGCGTTGCAGTTGCCGTCGCTCCTGCCGGCGGCGGTGAAACTTCCCGGTGAGGTCGACAGCGCCAATCCGAATGTGCCTCCGGCATTCACCGAATATCCGCGGACGCCGTACAAGACGGTGACCGAGCCGCCCGGCCGCGGCGGGACCATCACCAGTTTCCAGATCACCTACTCCGCGCCGCCACCTCCGCTGAGTAAGAATCGTTGGTGGCAACAACTCAACAAAAACCTGAATGTCGATTACAAGCCGACACTCTCGCCGGACGCCAACCTCCCGGAGAAGACGCAGGCGCTGATTGCCGGCGGCGACATGCCCGACATCTTCTATCTGAATCTCCCCAAGGTGCCCGCCGCCTACACGTCCCTGCTGCAAGGGGCGTTCACCGACCTGACCCCTTATCTGGCCGGGGATGCGGTAAAGGACTACCCGAATCTCGGGCGTATCCCGAGTTACGTCTGGCGCAATTCGGCCATCCAGGGTGGCATCTGGGGCGTGCCGCACGCTGAGCCATTGGTCAACAGCGGCAGCCCGATGTGTCGCATGGACTGGCTGAAGAAGCTGGGAATTTCCCTCCCGAAGAACTCCGACGACCTCTTTGCCTTGATGGTGGCGTTCGCCAAGGAGGACCCGGACGGCGACGGCCGGGCCAACACGTGGGCGATGGCAACCGTCAATTCCGGCGACTGTCAGTTCATCCTGTCGATGTACCACGTGCCGAACAACTGGAAGCTCAACTCCGCTGGTTCACTGACGAAGGACATCGAGACCGACGAATACGAAGCCGTGTTGGAGTATGTGAACAAGCTCTGGAAGGCTGGCGCATTCCACCCGAACTCGGCCGGGAACACCTGGGAACAGAAGCAGGCCATCTGGTACAACGGCCAGCTCGGCCTCAACGGGGGAAATATCCCGGCTGGCATGGGTGACCGCTCCTTCAACGCGATGAAGGGCGTCAAGAACATCTTCACCGACGTGCTTCCGCTCGTCCCGCCGGGCAAGGACGGCGGCAACGCAAACTTCTACCAGACCAGCGGCACCTTCGGCATATTCTGCATCCCGGCCAAGCTGAGCAAGAACAAGGACAAAGTCAAAGAGCTGCTGCGCATCATGAACTACTTCGCCGCGCCCTTCGGCAGTGCCGAGCAGACGTTCCTGGCGTACGGGATCGAGGGATGGAACTTCTCCTACAAGAACGGCATCCCGACGAGTTCGTCGAATGCGACGCGGCAGGCCGAGATGGCCGGCAACTACATCAACTCGCCACGGGAGATCGAGCTGTACGTGCCGGGCCCGCCGAACCAGTCGAAGGAGACCCAGGACTACCTGACCCAGACCACCGCGAATTCCATTCCCGACCCCACCATCAACCTCGTGTCGCAGACGCAGGTCAGCAAGGGCCCGGCGCTGGACCAGATGGCCACCGACTACTTCACCGGCATTGCAACCGGACGGAAGCCATTGAGCGCGATCAAGGAATGGCGGCAGCAGTGGAGCCAGCAGGGTGGTGAACAGATACGCAAGGAGTACGAGCAGGCACTTCACAAGAACGGTGGCAAATAGGGTCTCCGGGGAGGCGAGTATGTACGACGCAGACGCTCACCGCCATTGCGCTTGTCTCGTCCCGTCGCCGGCGTGCGCCCATGGCGATACTCCGGCGATGCGCGGGCTGACATGGTGGTGACCACGGCACGGCGGGCGGTTCAGCACGACGGCACGGCACCACCCGTGCGGACGGCGCCGCTGCGGGTGCGCATGTGGCGGGAACGATGGATGTATCTCTTCATCGTTCCCGGCCTTGCCTACTTCGTTATCTTCGCGTACGTGCCGCTGGCCGGCAATGTCGTGGCCTTCCAGAACTACTCGCCCTTCCTCGGGTTCGAGCACAGCCCATGGGTCGGGATCCACAACTTCACGGCCATGTTCAACGATCCGGAGTTCGTCACCGCCCTCAAGAACACCGTGATCATCAGCCTCCTGCAGATCGTCTTCGCCTTTCCGGCCCCGATCGCGCTTGCGCTCCTGCTCAACAGCCTCCTCTCGGACCGGATCAAGCGCGTGGTCCAGTCGATCGTCTATCTGCCGCACTTCATCGGATGGGTCATCGTGGTGTCGATCTGGCAGGAGGTGCTGGGCGGCACCGGGCCGATCAACGAGCTGTCCAAGCGGCTTGGTCTCGGCTCGGTCAACGTGATGACAAATCCCAGCACGTTCAAGATCCTCATCACGGCACAGGTGATCTGGAAAGAGGTCGGCTGGAGCACCATCATCTTCTTCGCCGCGATCTCGACGATCTCCGCCGACCTTTATGAGGCCGCGGCGATCGACGGCGCCCGCACCTGGCGGCGGATGTGGCACGTCACCCTTCCAGGTATCAGCAGTGTGATCGCCCTGCTGTTGATACTGCGGCTCGGGTCGGTCCTGACCGTGGGTTTCGAGCAGATCCTGCTCCAACAGAATGCGGTCGGCACCGGGGCGGCCGAGGTACTCGACACGTTCGTCTATTACCGCGGCGTGATCGGCGGTGACTGGGGATTGTCCGCAGCAGCGGGCCTCTTCAAAGGCGTGATCGGCACGATCCTGGTTGTCGCCGCCAACCGGTTCGCCAAACGCCTGGGGACGGGAGGGTTGTTCTGATGGCTGCCACGTACCTGCCGCACGGGAGCGATCAGCTGGCGGAGGGCGCCCGCAGGAGACGCGCGACGCGTCCACCGTGGATGGAGCGGGCATCGATCCCCACCCGGGCGGTGAAGTTCATCGTGATCGCCGCCATCGTCGTGGTCATGCTGTATCCATTCATCAGCGTGATTGCGACCAGCTTCGCCTCGGTCGAGGCCGCCAACGCCGGGGGCCTGTTTCCCACCAGCTTCTCGCTCGTGGGCTACCGGTCAATCTTCTCCGGCGGCGTGGTCGAACACGCGTTGCTGGTCTCGGTGGGAATCACCGTGGTGGGCACCTCGCTCTCGGTTGCCTTCACGGTGCTGCTCGCGTACGGGCTGACCCGGACCCGTGATGTCCCGGGATCGAAGGTCGTGCTCTACATGGTGCTGGCCACGATGCTGTTCGGCGCCGGGATCATCCCCAACTACCTGCTGGTGAAGAGCCTCGGACTGATCAATTCGTACTGGGCGCTGATCCTCCCTGTGCTGGTCAACGCGTTCAATCTGGTCGTCGTCCGGAACTTCTTTATGGAAATACCACGCGAGATGTTTGAGTCCGCCCGCATTGATGGCGCCTCGGAACTGCAGATACTGCGCCGGATCGTCGTTCCGCTGTCCAAGGCGGTCATCGCGGTGATCGCGCTGTTCTACGCGGTCGGCTACTGGAATGACTTCTTCAACGCGTTGCTCTATTTGAACGACAGCGGGAAATGGCCGATCCAGCTCGTACTGAATCAGTACGTCCTGCAAGGTACGCCGCTGAGCCAGATCCAGAATCCGAACCAGCCGCCTCCGCCGGCGCAGACGGTACAAATGGCGGTGGTCGTCCTCGCGACTGCGCCGATTCTCGTTGTCTACCCGTTCGCGCAGCGATACTTCACCAAGGGGGTTCTGACCGGCGCCATCAAGGGGTGAGCCCGTCCGTCCACGATAGACACAATCACAGGAGCCGATGCATGTACCCAGCAACACAGACGCTCTCGGGGGTGCTCGGTCAGTGACGCCGACGGGACGGCTCCGCGGTAAGCGCGCGGTGGTCACGGGCGCCGGATCCGGCATCGGCCGGAGCGTGGCGGCCCGATTCGGGTCCGAAGGAGCACACGTGGCGGTGCTCGACGTGAACGCGGATCGGGCGCGGGCCACAGTGGACGACGTCGTCGCGGCGGGCGGCACCGCCTTGCCCTGTGTCGCGGACATCAGTGTCGAGGAGGAGGTGGCGGCGGCGTTCGAACTCGCCGGACGGGAGTTCGGTGGACTCGACGTTGTCGTCGTCAATGCCGCGGTCCAACTCTTCGGCCGCGATGCCCGCGTCGACACGCTTGACGCCGCGGTGTGGGATCGGACCCACGCGGTCAACCTCCGGGGTGCTTTTCTGACCTGCAAGTACGGAACGCGCGCCTTGTTGGCCTCCGGTGGTGGAAGCGTGATCTGTACGGGTTCGCCGACCGGGCTGTTCGGCTCGTCGCCGGACTTCAGCGCCTACAGCGCCAGCAAGGCCGGCGTGATGGGGTTGGCGCGGGTGGTGGCGGCCGGTTATGCCGCCGACGGAATTCGCTGCAATGTGGTGATCCCCGGATTCACCGAGACTCCGCTCGTACAGGACATTCTGGCGGATGCGGGGGAACGGGAGCGCCTGGTGGCGGCGATTCCGATGGGTCGCGCGGGCCGGCCGGACGATGTCGCGGCCGCAATGGTGTTCCTGGCTTCGGACGAGTCCGGTTTCGTGACCGGTGCGATGATCACGGTCGACGGTGGACAGACGGCGATATGAGGACGGCTGCGATGCGCTACGTGGTGACAACCGAACCGGGACACATGAGCGTGTGCCACGGTGCGCCGCCCACCCTCGCCGAGGGGCAGGCGCTGATCCGGGTCGAGATGGTCGGTCTGTGCGGATCCGATTACCACCTCTACGACGGTTCACACCCGTATGCGCACTTTCCCCAGGTGCAGGGGCACGAGATCGTCGGCATCATCGAGAATTTCGCGCCCGGGTACCAGGGGTCACTCGAGGTGGGACAGCGCGTTGCGGTGGAGCCGTTATTGCCGTGCCGATCCTGTTTCGCCTGCCGACGCGGCCGCTACAACTGCTGTGTGAACCTGCGGGTCATGGGTGCCCATGCCCCGGGCGGCCTCGCCGAGTTCGTGGCAGTCGGAACATCGCAGCTCGAGTCGGCCGGCGATCTGCCGGCACGCAGCGCTGTCCTGATCGAGCCCATGTCGATCGGGCTGCAATGCGTGCGACGCGCTGAGGTGCGGGCGGACGACGAGGTGGTGGTCATCGGCGCGGGCCCGATCGGCCTCACCGCGATGCTCGGCGCGCTCGATAGCGGGGCACAGGTATTGGTGGCCGATCGCGAGGCGACCCGACTCGCGCGCGCCGAAGACCTCGGCGTGCACCGCGTCGTCAATACCGAGAACGAGGACCTCATCGCAGCCGTGGCCGGATTCACCAACGGTGACGGGCCCCGAGTGGTCGTCGAGGCCACGGGGGTCCCCGCGCTGGTCCGGGCCGGCGTCGACATGGTGGCCCATTCCGGGACGGTCGTGGTCGTCGGCATTTCCACAGAGGACGTCAGCATCCCGGTCAGCGAGTTCTCCCGAAAGGAACTCAACCTGCTCGGCTCGCGCAACAATACGGGCCTGTTCGGCGACGCCGCGGCGCTCGTGCAACGGTATGCCGAAACTCTCGCGCCGCTGGTGACCCACGAGTTTCCTTTGGATCGCACCGCGGAGGCGATCGACTTCGCCAGATCCCATCCCGCAGAAGTCGAAAAGGTGGTGATCAACGTGGCGACCTGACAGCGAGCCGTCGGTTTCTGGTATACCATCGGCGCATTATGAGCGAATCGCCCCTGAGCGTGAACCCAGTCGACCGGACGCCGCGGCTCTCCGATGTCGTGAGTGACCAGTTGCTGGCGGCTATCCGCGAGGCCCACCTGCCTGCCGGGGCGAAGCTCCCCTCGGAGCGCGACCTGGGCGAGCAGTTCGGTGTCTCCCGGACTGTCATCCGGGAAGCGGTGCGGCATCTGGCTGCCAAGGGCATCCTCGAGGTGCAGTCGGGTTCGGGGGCTCGGGTCGCCGAGCTCAATCACTCCGGCGTCACAGATGCACTGGCGTTGTTCCTCCGTCGGCGCGGGCCACTCGATCCGGACAAGATTGACGAAGTGCGTCAGACGATCGAGCTCGAGGTGGTACGGCTCGCGGCCGTACGTGCAACGGACGAGGACCTCGCGGCGATTCATGAGGCTTGCGAGAGCGCCGGTCATGGTGATCCGGAGTCGGTGGCGGTAGAGGACGTCAAATTCCATCGCGCAATTGCCGCCGCAACGGACAACGAGCTATTTCTTGTATTGCTGGACTCGATCAGCGACGTCATGATGGAAATCCGGCGGGCGACCGTGAGCCGGCCGGGCCGTATCAAGGTCGGGCTCGAGCAGCATCGGCGCATCGTCGAGGCGCTCGAACGGCGCGACATCGAAGGTGCCGTGTCTGCCATGCAGGACCATCTGGTCGACTCCCGTCAGGCCTTTCAACGTACGTTGAAAACCAGAGCCAAGAAACGGTAAGACGCACTTTGCCGCCGGCACTGGGGGATCCGGGGTAATCGCTGGCGAGTAGCGATTTCCGCAATCGCCATATCGTACGTGGTATGCCATACTACCAATTGTGTTTTTTGCTGTCGTGGCATGGCACGGACGAGAGTGCGGGCCGGGTGTTTCGGCCACTACCTGATCAGGAGCTTCACGGTGAGAGCAGCGGTCATCGGCGCGGGAGCAATGGGCGGAGCACTTGCCGCGGAGGCGGCAGAGGCGGGTCACGACGTGGTCGTGATCGACGTCCTGCCTGATGTGCTGGAGCGTATTCGCGACCATGGCATCACGGTCGAGACACCGGATGGCCGGATCACCACGCGGGTCGGCACGGCATCGCCGGCGGAGTCGGCGGTGGGGGCAGTGGACATCGTCGTCGTCTTCGTCAAGGCCGCCGGCACCGCGACGGCGGCGCACACGGCGGCGCAACTATGCGGTCCGCAGACGGTCGTGGTCACCCTGCAGAACGGCTGGGGAAACGCCAATGTGTTGGCCGGACAGGTGGATCCGCGACAGGTGGTGGTCGGAGTTACCTACAATTCGTGCACCGCGATCGCTCCGGGAACAATCAAGCACAGTGGACAGGGCGAGACATTCGTCGGTCCCTATAGCGGCGATGACCTGACGTCCGCGACGCGCGTCGCGGAATTTCTGAGCTCCGCGGGTTGGGCCGCCACCGCCACTCCCACCGCCATTACCGAGGTGTGGAAAAAGCTCGTATTGAATGCGGCGACGCTGCCGGTGGCTGCGCTCAGCCGGCTGTCCGCTGGCGCGGTCGGCGGATTTCCGCCCCTGTTGGCCGTCGTCGATGCGCTCACCGTGGAGGCGGTTTCGGTGGCTCGGGCGCAGGGCTACGACATCGACCTCGAGGAGCGGACCCGGACTATCCACACGGTGCTGGAGCGCGCCGGCGCCGGGAAACCCTCGATGCTGCAGGATGTCGAGGCCGAGCGCAGCACCGAAATCGCCACGGTCAACAGCGCGATTGTGGCGGCTGCGGCCGAACACGATATCGACGTGCCGCTCAACCAGGCGATGGTCGCGCTGGTTTCGGGGCTGGAACGGAGCTGGGCGCAATGACAACCAGGATTATCTTCCATGGAATCTCGACGTACGAAATAGTCGGGCCGCGCGGCCGCATTCTGATGGATCCGTTCTTCGACGGAAATCCTTCCGCCACGGTCGGTGCGGACGATATCGAAAGACCCGACGTCATCGTCGTCTCGCACGCGGCGTGGGACCACATGTCAGGCGCGGCGCCGGTGGCGCTGCGCACCGGCGCCCCGGTGATCTGCGGCGCCGACACCGCGGCCCTGCTGGTGGAGGCAGGTGTGCCCGAGGCGCAGATCCGTCGTACGACGTGGGGGATTCGTGTTCGGGTCAATGGCGTTATGGTGAACCCGGTTTTCTGTGCTCATTGGTCACTCGCCACCCTCGCCGACGGGCGAACGGTCAGTGGCGTGCCGATGGGTTTCGTAGTGAGCGCCGAGGACGGTGTCACCATCTACCATTTCGGCGACAGCGCGATTAACAAAGAAATGGAGCTGATCGGGCGGCTGCACCGGCCGACCGTGGCGCTGCTCGGCGTAACGCAGCCGTGGTCGCTCGTAGCTCCCGGGGCGGGCGAGGTCGTAACGGGCGAGATGAGCCCGGTCGAGGCGGCTCTCGCCGCGGACATGCTCTGCGCCAGGTATGCGGTGGCGACGCACTACGAGAGCCCGGACCACGACGACGTGGCGACTTTTCTGAAATCCGTTCCGGAGTTCGACAGCACGGGCGGACGGGTTCCATTGGCCCTGCGCGCGGGGCAGACACTGGTGCTCGACGGCGACCGGCACGAGGTGATTGACGCATGAAGCTGGTGACCTTCGAGGCCGGGTCCGAGCGTGGCGTCGGCATCCTGACGCCGGACGGGATCCTGCCCAGCGAGCACTCGGACATGATCGCGGTCATTCGCGCGGGTGGCCTCGAACCACTCGCCGGCCGCGAGCCGATCAGCGACTACCGGCTGAAGGCGCCCGTCGCCCGGCCGGGAAAGATCTTCGGCAGCGGCATCAACTACGCCTCGCACAAGGAGGAGAATCCGGACGCGGTGATGCCGACCGAGCCGGGATTCTTCTCGAAGTTCCCCAGCTCGGTGATCGGGCCGGAGGATCCGATCCGGATCCCCACCGCGGAGTCCCATGTGGACTATGAGGTCGAGTTGGCCGTCGTGATAGGCGTTGCCGGGCGTGACATCGCCGAGGAGGACGCGTACGACCACATCTTCGGCTACACGGTGGTCAACGATGTGAGTGGACGCGACATCCAGTTCCGGCCTAACCAGATGCCACTCGGCAAGGGCTGCGATACGTTCTGTCCCATGGGCCCGGCAATTCTCACCGCTGATGAAGTGCCGCGACCCGAGGAGCTCGAGGTACGCAGCGTCGTCAATGGCGAGGTGCGGCAGCGCTCCCTGGTGAAGGAGATGCTGTTCGGTATCCCCGCGTTGGTGGCGCATGCGTCGCGGCACATCACGCTCGAGCCGGGCGATGTCATCGCCACCGGCACTCCGGCCGGATGTGGCACGTTCCGCACGCCTCCGCTCTGGCTCGCCCCGGGCGACGACGTGATCGTCGCCGTGGATCGTATCGGTGAATTGCGCAATCCCGTGATCGCCGGCTGGATCAACTGACGGCAATCATGTCGAGAGACCTGCGGATCCGTGCTGGCACGCTGTCGGCCCGGATTTCCGAGGATCAGCTCCGCGATATCCGCGTCTGTGGCATTCCGGTGCTGGACGCCGTCTACGTCGCGGTGCGCGACGCGGGCTGGGGCACTATCCCCGGTAAGTTCCTCGACTACCGGACCGAACAGCAGGGCGGGACGACGCACCTGTCGTTCCTCATGCGACACGTCGCCGGGGACATCGACTTCCGGTGGCGGGGGCGCATTGTCGCCCGCCACAGCGAGGTTCGGTTCGAGATGGAGGGAGTCGCTGACGCGGAATTCCGCGCCTGCCGGATCGGCTTCTGCCTGCTGCATCCGCTGGACCTTACGGGCTGTCGGGTGACGGTCGAGACGCCGGGCGGATCGGTGGACGGGGAATTCCCGGAACGGATATCTCCTGTACAGATCTTCGAAGACATCACCGCGATGACCTACGACGTCGCGCCAGGGACCGGCATCTCGGTGCGGCTCGATGGGGACCTCTTCGAGACCGAGGACCATCGCAACTGGACCGACGCCGGTTGGAAGACCTACTGCACGCCGCTGCGCAACGGATTCCCGTTCACCGTACACAAAGGACAACAAGTACGGCAGTCCGTCGTCATCGCAGCGCACGGGCCGACCCCAACGCCACCCGTCGCTGACGACGGCGTTGCAGAGGCTGTCATCACGACCGAATCGGCCGGGCTGCTTCCTGACATCGGCTTCGGCGCGGCACCGGCCGCGGAGCCGGTTCCCGCCCACATCTCCGAGTTGAGACCGGCGCACATCGTGGTCGAGTTGGACCTGGCCGGAGAGTGGCAATCGGCACTCGAACATGCCGCGGCGCAGGCCACCGCGCCTGGGCGCTGCCCTGGACGTCTGGCTGATCGCGCCTGGCGCCGATCTTGATGCGGCAGGGGAGGCGTTGGTGGGTGTCCCGGCGCGGCTGGGTCGGGTGGCCATCTTCGACGCCGTAACACACACCACGCCACCCGGCGTGTCGCGACACCTGCGTGAATTCCTCGCCGGTCGCGGGCGCGTGGTGCAGATCGGCGGTGGTTCGCGCGCTGCATTTGCCGAGCTGAACAGGATGACGTTGCCCATCGAGGAGCTCGATTTCGTCACCTACAGCATCAGTCCGCAGGTGCACCACACCGACGACGAGTCCATCATGGACACCGTCGCGGCCCAGGCCCATACGCTGCGCGACGCGCTTCGGCTCGCGGCGGGACGCCCGCTCGTTGTCGGTCCGATAACACTGGGCATGCGGTTTGATCCGCATCGCCGCGTCGGGTCGACCGGTGCCCCGGACCGTCGCCAATGGACGGCGTTCAATGCCGCCTGGACCATCGGCAGTGTGGCGAGCCTCGCCGGCGCAGCGGCCCTCACCTATTTCCAGACCGTCGGCAGTCACGGTCTCGTAGCACCCGCAGCCGGCGCGATATCCCCTGTATACGACGTATTCAGGATGCTGACGCGCTTTCCCAATGCTGAGATCTCACGGGTCGAGGTCGACCGGGCGGACATCGCCGTGCTGGCGCTTCGGCACAACGGCGGTCACACGGCCCTGGTGGCGAATCTGCGCAGCCGACCGCGGTTGGTGCGCGTCCGCCACGGTGCGCGGTCGGTCGAGGTCGCGATCGACGGGTACAGCACGGCTCTTGCCGAATTCCTGGCCTAGGTATACGGAAATTCATCTTGTGACACATCCCGCCGAGAGGTAGCGTGGTATGCCATAGACCAAGGCGTGCTGGAACGATACCCACACTGATCGGATCACGGTCCGGGTAGGAAGGTCCTGAGAATGCCCCAGCCGGCCGAGTTGCCGTTGCGAGCCGTGGGAGAGTGGACGGTCCGATCCACCCGGCCGTACGAGAATCCGTTCACCGATGTCGCGGCGGATGCGACATTTACCGGCCCGGACGGCGATGTCTATTCCATCCCGGGATTTTACGACGGCGATGGGACCTGGCGGATTCGTTTCAGCCCCGGCCAGGCCGGCAGCTGGAGCTACCGTATCGAGGCGTACCCAACCGATCCGGAATTGGCCGAAACCGGCACTTTCGAGGTGGACGACCGGCCGGTGCGTGGATTTCTCCGGGCGACCCCCGACGATGCCTGGGGTTTCCGGTACGAGTCCGGAGATCCGGTATTCCTGCTGGGCGACACGATGTACAACCTGATCGCCGAAACGTATCTGGGCAACGACATCCGGCCGCTGTTGGAACGGCGCGTCGCGCAGGGCTTCAACCTTATCCGGATGAGCCTTGCGGTGGTGTCGTTCTGCCCGCCCAACGCGTACCCACACTGGCGGGACCGGCGGATCTGGCCGTGGGGTGGGACGTCCGATGTGGCCCCGCAATTCGACCGGTTCGACCTCGACTATTTCCGCGCGGTCGACGCCACCGTACGGATGGCCGCGGAGGTCGGCATCGGCCTCGAAATGATTCTAGAAATGGGCATGCCGGGCAATGCATCGCCGTTCTGCCGGCGCGATCTGTTCACCGCGGAATGGGAAGAGCTGTGGATCCGCTACCTGGTCGCGCGGTACGACGCGTACGAGAGCGTCTATTTCTGGACCCTGATGAACGAGTACGAGTTCTATCCGCTGGGCGAGTTCCGGCATACTCCGACGGCTGACCGCTGGGCCATGCGGCTGGGCAGATATGTCAGGGAGACCAGCGCCCACGGCCATATCGTGTCTGTCCACAACGGACCACAGCAGCCGCCGTTCGCCCAGCGCTTCCGGGCCGACCCGCAGGCGATCGACGCGATCATGTACCAGACCTGGGGCACGACGGGCGAGGACGACGGGTGGCTGGCCGCGGGGATCGAGGAGGCGTTGGAGCGGGCGTTGACTGGCTGGCCGGGCTCCGCCCTGCTCGCTGAATATGGCTACGAGACCAGCCCGGAGCTGGCCCACATCGTGCCCGGCCACCGGTTTTGCGACGTCGACCATACCCGGCGCGGGGCGTGGCGGGGAGCCTTCAGCGGCTTCGGCGTCATCCACGGTTTTCACAATCAATGGTTCGGATTCGGCGATTACGCAAAGGATCAGCCCGGCGTCGCCGCGTTGGGCAATCTCCGGAAATTCCTCACCGAAATCGTGCCCTGTGACGAGCTACGCCCGGCGGTCGGGCTGGTCGACGGTCCGGAGGAGCCGGGTCGCCGCCCACTCACGCTGGCCACGCGCGATCGGGGAACCGTCGCCGTCTATCTTCCGGCAGGCGGTGCGGTCAGGTTGACGGAATCGTACGCGGACATTTCGTGGTACGACCCGCGCACCAGCAACCTCGTCCAGGCATCGGCGCAGGACCAACTGGAGAGCCCGGGCGGGGGCGGAGCCAGGCCGTACGACTGGATCCTGCTGCTCCGCCGATAGCGCGCACAACAGATTGGCCGGCCGCGCCTTATCGGCACGGCGGAATCACCCAGAGCCATTCCGGAGGTCGGGATGTCGAGCAGTCCGTCTTCGCGTTACAACTCGACCCGCCGTGCAACTTCGCCATTCACGTCGGCGGGTGCAATCCAGCGGGTCAGCCGCCTATCACCACCGCTTCGGCATAGGACAATGATGGTTGATCGATACGGGCTCCGCCCGATCGCCAGCACCCTGCGGATCGACCCCGCCAACGGACGGTTCTTCGTGGACGCGGCAGGCAAGGCGGTCGTACTCGCCGGAATGCACACCTGGACTAATCTGCAGGACGCCGACAACGCAAGCAGGCAGGACCCACCCGACCCATTCGACTGGGACTGCTATCTCGACACGATCGTCGGTTACGGGCAGAACTTCATCCGACTGTGGATGATGGAATATGTCGACATCGAGTACGACGACAACAAGCCGCATTTCACTCCCGCCGTCCACGAGCGCACGGGCCCGGGGCTGGACCTGGCCGGTAAACCGAGATTCGACCTCACCCGGCTGAACCAGGCGTACTTTGACCGTCTCGGCGAGCGGGTTGCCGAGGCCGGTGCGCGCGGCGTCTACGTCAGCATCATGCTGTTCGAGGGCGTCTGGAGCTCCGGTCAGGTCCATTGGGATGGACATCCGTTCAACGGCGCCAACAACGTCAACGGCGTCGATGTCGAACCACTGGACAGCACGGAGTCGGGGTGGGGTTACGGAAGTAATTACCACAGCCTCGCCGACCCACGGGTGCTCGAGTTGCAGCGCGCGTACGTACGCAAGGTCATCGACACGGTCGGCGATCTCGACAACGTGCTGTATGAGATCAGCAACGAGGACTGGGGTTCGCCGGCCAACATCGACTGGCAGTACGCGATGATTGAATTCATCCATGAATACGAATCGGGCCGGGCGAAGCAGCATCCGGTCGGTATGACGCCTACGTGGAACCAGAATAACGACGTCGTCTTCAACAGCCCGGCCGACTGGATCTCACCGTGCGACTGCATGCACCGGCCGGTGGATGAGAATGGCGGTCGGTCCTACACCAGCGACCCGCCTGCCGCTGGTGGCCAGAAAGTGGTGCTTGTGGACACCGACCACATCTTCGGCATCGGTGGTGATGCGACCTGGGTCTGGAAGACGTTCAGCCGCGGCTACAGCCCGATCTACATGTACCAGCCGGAGAGTGTAGGTCCCGGTCGGTCGGTCGTGCGGGACGCGGCCACCGGCGGCGCGCTGCGAGCGATGGGCGATGTCGTCTCCTACGGCACCCGGATGGATCTCGGCCGGCACCGGCCCAGTGGGGAGCTCAGCTCGACGGGATACGCGCTCGCCGATCCCGGCCGGGAATATCTCGTCTATCAGCCACTGTCCGGGGAGCTCCGGCTGGATATCGCTGAGGGGGAGTACACGGTCGAGTGGTTCCGGCCGGGTGCAGACGACCCTGAGTCAGCCGGAACGGTGCGGGGCGGCGGGCGACAGGCCTTCGCGCCGCCATTCGACGGTCCCGGGGTGTTATTCCTGCAGCGCACGTGACAAGGTCGGGCGATGCTAGGTTCGG
>Ga0081455_10004972_pt1 | contig 14706 bp, 18 predicted proteins | sample TabmetS3T2R1_FD_70207 | JGI IMG/M metagenome (GOLD analysis project Ga0081455, IMG submission 70207) | Tabebuia heterophylla rhizosphere microbial communities from the University of Puerto Rico - S3T2R1 | ecosystem: Host-associated > Plants > Roots > Rhizosphere ... | reverse complement strand
ATCTTCGCTCGGATCTCTCGGGAAGATCTTTAAGCCATGGCTCGGCGGCCGGATTCGTCATGCTCGGGATGCGGCAACCCCATGTGGTCTGGACGTTCGTCGTTGCCTGCGGGCCGGCGCATGTGTCAGCCGTGTCGCCGAGCGCGGGCTCGCAAGGTCTGTGTGATCTGCGGTGCGTCGTACGTTCCGAAGACGTACTCGTTGGCCCAACGTGCTCTGCAGATGACGTGCTCTTGGGAGTGTGGCAAGAAGTACCGGTTCCCGACCGGTAGCCGCACTCAAGAGCGAATGTGTGAGGTCTGCGGGGCGGGCTTCCGAGCGTCTTATGCTGATCAACGGACATGCGGCCGCACCTGCGGCGTTAAGATCAACCGCGGGTACGCCAACCGAGTTCGCACCAAGTGGCCATGCAGCAAGATCTCGTTCGGCGACTGCGGCAGGGGCGGGACTCTCTTCGTCAAGCGGCAGGGGCGGCAGGTCTTCTGCGGCAGCGAATGTCGCGTTGAAGCCCGGGTCGAATCGCGGAGGGCGAACAAAGCGTGGGGCAATTCTCCTCGGAGGACTCTATCCGTGAGGCCGTGCGAGCGGTGCTCGTCGGTCACCATCGAGTATCCGCGACGGCTGTGCGATTCATGCCTCAGCCAGAGTGATCGTGATCGGAAGAAGCGGGGCAAACGCAAGCGGCGCGCCGCTCAGGCAGGCGTAGCGACTGAGCCGTACACGCTCCTGGAGATTGCTGCACGAGACCGGAATCGGTGCGGCCTGTGCAAACGCCCGGTCGCGATGACGAAGAAGGCCGTGCCGCATCCAAGAGCGCCCACGATTGACCATGTCATCCCACTGTCACTAGGTGGCGACGACATCCGCACGAATGTCCAGTTGGCGCACTTCATCTGCAATTCCCTCAAGGGTGCGGCAGGTGGCGGTGAGCAGCTGGCGTTGATCGGCTAGGCGCACTGTGCGTGCCTGTGCTGGATGTGGTGCTGAGATCCCGCCGCAGCAGGGGTCTGCTCGGCCGCGGAAGTACTGCGTGGACTGCAGGCCACCGAGGAATCGGCCGAATCCGCGGGTGATCAACCTGCCTGCCGCGGGCGAGCCCGAGTCGCCGGTCGAGTCGCCGTTGGTTCGGTCCTACCGGGACAGGCTTGAAGCGGCTGACCGGCTGGATAGCCCGGAGGGTTCGCAGGTGATGCACCTGGCCGAACTGTTCGCGTGCGGCAAGCACACGGCTGCTGGTGCGGCGTCCTTGTCGAAGGAGTTGCGCGCGGCGATGGACGCGGCGATGCAGGGTGCTCCACGTGAGGCGGACAAGCTCGACGAGTTGGCGGAGCGGCGCTGGCGGAAGGTTACTGGCGCGTAGGAGTGCCGAATAACTGCAGGTCGCACTCAGGCGTGGGGGTTGCGGCGTGATCGAGCCGGCGCACCTGTGGATCCCGCCGCGGCTCGGCTCATACGGCGACGAGGCGGCGGACCTCGCCGAGCTGGCGGGCAGGAAGCTCGACGAGGAACAGCGGCTCGCGGTAGACGCGATGTTGTCCTACGGGCCGGGTGGTCGGTGGGCGGCTCTGGAGTCGGCCGTGCTGGAGAGCCGTCAGAACGGCAAGACCGGCGGCGTGCTGCTGCCGGTCACCCTGTTCGACTTGTTCCTCTTGCCGCCAGACCGGATCGTGTGGACCGCGCACATTTTCCGGACCGCGCGGGACGCGTTCGACGACTTCTGTGCCTGCATCGACACCGCCAGCGAGTTGTCACGCCGGGTGAAGCACATCTCATACAGCCACGGCGAGGAAAGCATCGAACTCCATTCCGGGGCGAAGCTTGAGTTCCTCGCCCGGTCCACTGGCGGTGGGCGAGGACTCGGCGGCAAGCGGGTCGTCATGGACGAGGCGCTGTTCATCAAGGCCACCGTCATGGGCTCACTGATGCCCGTGCTGTCGGCACGTCCCGATCCGCAGGTCAACTACGGGTCCTCAGCGGCAAAGGAGGACTCGGACCACCTGCACGCGCTGAAGAACCGCGGGCGCAAGGGCGGGGACCGGTCACTGATCTGGATCGAATGGTGCGACACCGGATCGTGGCAGGAGCCCGGCTGCGAACGGGGCTCGTCGTGCCCGCACACGACCGACATCGACGGGTGCGCACTGGATGACGAGACGCGGTGGCCCAGAGGGAACCACACTCTCGGGAAGCGCATCACGTACGAGTACGTACGGGCTGAGCGTCGCACTCTCCCCCCGAGGGAGTTCGGCCGGGAACGTATGGGGTGGCACGAGTCGCTCGTGTCGGAGACCGGTGTCATTGACGCGCTTCTCTGGGCGAAGCGTGAGGACGCAGGGTCAACCGCCGGCGGACGTGTCGGGATCGGCGTGGACGCGGCTCCCGACCTGGTCTCGGCCAGCATCGGCATGACCGGACTTCGGGAGGACGGGAAACGCCACTGGCAGGTGCTGCGCCACGACGCCGGCACAGCGTGGGTGGTGCAGCAGCTGAAGCACTACCGGGACGTTGACAAGCTCGATTTCGGACCGATCGGCATCGACCCCGGTTCCCCCGCGGGGGCGTTGATCAAGGACATCACCGATGCGGGGTTCGAGGTCGAGGAAACCACCGGCCGCAAGCTGGTTCAGGCGTGGGGGAGCTTCTATCAAGCGGTCGTCGAGGACGGTGGCCGGCACATGGGGCAGCACACCTTGGACCAAGCCATCCGAGACGCCCGCAACGCCCCCAGCGGTGATGTGGAGCGGTTCTCGCGGAAGAAGTCCAGTGGGGACATCACCCCGCTGGTGGCGGTGACCTTGTCCGATCACGCACTGCGCATGTCGCCGACTAAGCCGGAGCCCCTCTTCGCGTGGGGATGAGAGGAGCCCCGAGGTGACCCACGTTCTGGAGCGGGTGCCCGTCGACCGCATCGCCGCCGAGGCGGAGAAGATCCGGTTCTGGAAGGTTGTCGCCACCGTAGTCGCGGGGTTCTTCTACGCGATCGGCTGGTCGCTGTCGAAGGTGTGGCTCGGTGTCGCGTGGTGCGCAGCGGCTGTGAAGGTCGGGTGGATGGAGGCTCGTGCGCTGCGGGACGGCGATAGCCCGTGAGCCTGCTCGAGCGGGTGTCCGCGGCGGCACGGCCGGCGGTGCGGGACAACGAGACCACCGGGTTGTCCATCACCGACTGGTCTCGCCAGTTCCGGCCCGGCAACCAGGTGAACTACCAGGGCCGGAACTATCAGGCGTTCTCGCTGACGGCTGGTGCGCCTGGGCACGGGTTGTACGAGTCGAACTCGATTGTGTTCGCGTGCGAGGCGAAGCGGCTGTCGGTGTTCTCCGAGGCCAGGTTCCTGTTCCAGCGGCTACGGGACGGGCGCCCTGGTGACCTGTTCGGGACGCCGGATCTGTCGGTGTTCGAAGAGCCATGGCCCGGGGCGACCACCGGCGAGCTGCTGGCGCAGTGCGAACTGGACATCACCGCGCACGGCAACTCGTACTGGATCCGCGACCCGGATGGGTTTCTGCTGTGGCTCGACCCGTGCAACATGAAGATCCTCACCGAGGCGGTGGAGGACCCGGTCACAGGTGTGCGGATCGGGGAGCGGCTCCTCGGCTACGCCTACTTCCTGGAGCCAGGGAAGATGGCGCTGTTCTCGCCGCGGGAGATCGCGCACTACAAGGGCACCACCCCCAGTCGTAACCGGTTCCTCGGCCAGTCGTGGCTGTCGGCATGCCTGCCCGACATCGACGCCGACAACCAGCTCACCGAGCACAAGCGCGTTCAACTGCGCAACGGCGCGAACCTGTCCGTGGTGGTGTCCCTCAAGGACTCGCTCGACCCGGACAAGTTCTCCGACTTCGTGGAGAGGTTCCGCGCCTCTCATGAGGGAACGGACAACTCGGGTAAGACCCTGTTCCTGAACGGCGGTACCGACGTCAACACTGTCGGGCAGACCTTCGAAAACCTGGCGTTGAAAGCCACGCAGGGCGCAACGGAGACGAGGATCGCCGCGTGCGCCCAAGTCCACCCGGTGATCGTCGGCCTGTCGGAGGGCATGCAGGGTTCCAGTTTGAACGCCGGGAACTATGCGGCGGCAAAGAAGAACTGGGTGGACTCCGGCATCAAACCCTTGTGGCGGGCGTGGGCGGGCGCGTTCCAGTGGGTGGTGAACGTCCCATCGGGTTCCCGGCTTTGGTACGACGACCGCGACATCGCGTTCCTGCGTGAGGACGTGAAGGACCAGGCGGACATCTTCACCAAGGACGCCACCGCGCTGCGCACCCTGCTGGACGCCGGGTTCGTCGACGACGCGGCGATCGGCGCGGTCAAGACCTACGACGTGCAGAAGCTCATCGGCCAGCATTCCGGGCTGTTCAGCGTGCAACTTCAACCACCGGGATCCGGCGAACCGGTAGCGGTCAACGACCGGACGCTGGCCGTTCAACTTCTCGAACGCGGGTGGACACCCAAACAACCACTGGAGATTCCATGACCATCGACGCATCGCCTGCGGCTCTGCGGGCGCCGGCTCACATGCGGCAGGGACTGATCCGGTCGGTTCCGTTCACCGTCACCCGCGCCGAAGAGACCGACGACGGCGACGGCCTCACCCTCAAGGGATACGCCGCGGTGTTCGGGCAGCGCACCGAGATCGACTCGTGGGAGGGCACGTTCGTCGAGACGATCCGCAAGGGGGCGTTCCGCAAGACGATCCGGTCGCAGACCCCGGTGATGCAGTTCGACCACGGCCGACACCCCGTCATCGGATCCATCCCCATCGGGCGGATCGAATCCTTGGCCGAGGACGACAACGGCCTCCTGGTGCACGGCCGGCTGACAGACAACTGGCTCATCCAGCCAGTCAGGGACGCGATCCGCGACAAGAACGTCACCGGCATGTCGTTCCGCTTCGACGTCGTGCGAGAGGAGTGGCGCGACAACCAGGGCAAGCTGTTGAAGGCCGGCGAGCTCGACCAGCTGCTGTGGAACCCGGAGGACCGCGGCCCGCTCGAGCGCACCTTGATCGAACTCCGTGTTCCCGAGCTCGGGCCGGTCGTGTTCCCGGCGTACGCCGGCACGTCGGTGAGCGTCCGCGCCGCCGGTATGGCGCACGGCATCCTCGCCGACCGTGCGCTGCACCGCGACATCCAGCGCTCCCTCTCGGCCGACGTCGAGGACATCGAGGACATCGACATCCCCGACGAGGACGAACTTCGAGCCGAGATCGCTGCGGCGGTCTTGTTCCCCGACGAGGCCGAACAGGACTCGGAACGCAGCTCCGAGACTTCCCCGCCCGCGCCGCCCGAAGGGCACCCGGACGAGGACGGCGAGCGGCAGCTCGCTTCCGACGCGCCGACCGAAGGTCACCCGTCGAACAGCAATGACGCGCCGCCCGACGAGGGGCACCCGTCGCCACCGACCCGCGAGCAGCGGCAGAAGTATGCGCGGCTCGCCTACGTGACGCTAAACGGCGTCGGAAAGCGATACACCTGATGACTGCCACCAAGGACCCGAAGGCGACGAGGTTCGTCGAACTTCGGGAACGCCTCAAGGATCTGGACGCCCAGATCCTCGCTCTGTCCGAGCGCGACAGCCTCTCCGACGAGGAAGAGGCCCGCTGGGACGACCTGTGCGCCGAACGGGACACCATCGTCCCCGAGTTCGAGAAGCTCGAAGAGCGCAACGCGCGGGTCGAGGAGATCAAGCGCAAGACCTTCCGCCAGATCCGCGGCCTGCCCGACGCCAAGACCCGGGTGGAGGAACTGTGGGGTGAGGACGTCCGCAAGATGGACTGGCGTTCCGCACGCGACGGCGCCCTGTCGATCCTGGACGACCGCGAGCAGAACTACATGCTCAACACCAACCAGGGCGACATGCTCACCAACCGGGTCCGTTCGGCCGGCGAGACCGACCTCGCGCGTCGGATCATCGTCACGGAGAACGAGCACTACCGCTCGGCGTTCCACAAGATGATGACCCGCGGCACCACCACCGTGCTCACGCCGGAGGAGCAGACGGCGATGCTGCGGTACGAGGAGTACCGCGCGCAGTCCGAGGGCACCACCACCGCCGGCGGGTTCGCGATCCCCGTGTTCATCGACCCCTCGGTGATCCTCACGGATCAGGAGACGGACAACCCGTTCCTGACGATCGCCCGGCAGGTCGACGTCAACACCAACGCCTGGAAGGGCGTGTCGGCGGCGGGTGTGTCGTGGTCGTTCGACGCTGAAGCCGCCGCGGTCTCCGACGACTCGGTCACGCTGGCGCAGCCGTCGGTGACGGTGTTCACCGCCCGCGGGTTCATCCCCTACTCGATCGAGATCGGGGAGGACTGGCCCGGTTTCCAGATGGAGATGGCGCGGCTGCTCGCCGAGGGCTACGACGAGCTGCTGATCGACAAGTTCTCCCGCGGCTCTGGCTCGGGTGAACCCCGCGGTATCCTCACCGCGCTCGACGCGAACACCAACGTCGAGGTCGTGTCCACGACGGACGGGGCGTTCGGGTTCGAGGACATCTACAAGGTGTGGAAGTCGCTGCCGCAGAAGTACCGCCGGCGGGCCTCGTGGATGATGAGCGTGGACGTCAACAACCGGATCCGGCAGTTCGGCGCCGCGAACGTGTACCACGCCGCCACCGTCGCCCTGCCCGCCGGCGCCGCCGAGGTGCTGTTCAACCGGCCGGTGTACGAGTCCCCGTACTTCCCGGACTTCACCGGCACCACCGGCGCCGCGAACCTCCTGGTCGTCGGGGACTTCCGCAACTACCTGATCGCCCGCCGCGGCGGGATGAGCGTCGAGCTCGTTCCCCATCTCCTACACGTGTCCAACAACCGGCCATCGGGTCAGCGCGGCTGGTTCGCGTACGCCCGCATCGGCGGCAACTCGGTCAACGACCTGGGTTTCCGCCTGCTGCAGAACACCTGATCCGCCGATGACTGGTGGCCCCGGTCTTTCCAGGCAGGCCGGGGCCACCACCCAGCCTGGAATCGAAGGAAGAGGAACGATGTCAGACAAGCGTGTCGTGTTCGCGACGTTCGCCACCTGGGTCACCCCGACGGTGCAGATCGCCAAGGGCGAGGCGTGGGACGCCGACGACCCCGTGGTGCGGTCGCACCCGGACTGGTTCAGCGAGACCCCGCCGGACGTGCGGTCGACGGGCCGCGCCTCGTACACGGCGAAGGACGCCGACCGGCCCACCACCGAGGCCGCGACCGCCGCACCAGGTGAGAAGCGGTCACTGTCCAAGACGGACCAGGCGTTCGACGAAGCCGCGAGCATCCGCGACGAGCTCGAGTCCAAGGGCGTGACGGTCGACAAGCGGTGGGGCCTCGACAGGCTCCGCAAGGAGCTGGACAAGATCAGTGACTGACGGCAGCGTTTGCGTCGCCTACGTCCACTCCAACGACGTCGCCCACTCCTGGCACCGCAGTCTGCTCGACCTGGTCGGCTGGGACCTCGCCCACGAAGGCCGGGTGCTGCGGGGCGGGTGGATCGCGGTCCGCTACGGAACCGATGGTCTGCCGGGCGCGCGGAATCAGGCGGTGAAGCAGTTCCTGGACGACCGGGACGCCGAGTGGCTGTTCTGGGTGGACACCGACATGGGGTTCACCCCGGACACCATTGACCGCTTGCTCGCCGCGGCGGATCCGGCGGAGCGGCCGATCGTGGGGGCGTTGTGTTTCGCGCAGCGGGAACGCACTTCCGACGGCATGGGCGGCTACCGCTGCACCCCCGCCCCCACGCTGTATGACTGGGTGAAGACTGACGGCGCCGAGGGGTTCATGGGCCGTTCCCGCTACCCGATCAACACGATTGAGCGGGTGGCAGGGACGGGTTCGGCGTGCATCCTGGTCCACCGCTCGGTGTTCGAGAAGATCGCCGAGGCGAAGGGCCCGGTGTGGTACGACCGGGTGTTCAACCCGAGCGCCAAGACTCTCGTGGGTGAGGATCTGTCGTTCTGCATGCGGGCCGGCGCCCTGGACATTCCGGTGCACGTGCACACCGGGATCCGCACCACGCACCTCAAGCAGTTCTGGCTGGCTGAGCAGGACTACTGGCGCGCCGCAGTCGCCCCACCCGCGAGTCAGCAGGTGGCCGTGGTGGTGCCGGTGATGCGCCGCCCGCAGAACGCCGTCCCGTTCATGCAGTCGCTGCGAGCCTCGACCGGGCTGGCGAACGTGTACGCGATCGCGGGACCTGACGACGACGCGACGGTCTCGGCCTGGATCCAGGCCGGCGCGAAGGTGGTGCAGTCAGAACCGCCGGTGTCCACGTTCGCGGAGAAGGTCAACGTGGGCTACATGGACAGCGGTGAGCCGTGGGTGTTCCTGTGTGGTGACGACGTGCGGTTCCATCCTGGCTGGCTGGATCACGCCCAAGCTATAGCTGGCGAACAGTTGCACGTGATCGGCACAAACGACCTGGCGAACCCTCGCGTCACGTCCGGGGAGCACGCCACGCATCTGCTCGTCCGCCGGTCCTACATTGATGAGCAGGGCGCGTCGTGGGATGGCCCGAAGGTCGTGTGCCACGAGGGCTACCGCCATTGGTTCGTCGACAACGAGATCGTCACCGTCGCGAAGCTCCGCAAGGTGTGGGGTATGGCGCTGGGTTCGGTGGTGGAGCACCTTCACCCGCTGTTCGGTACCGCCGAAAACGATGACGTCTACGAACTTGGCCAGTCGTTCCAGAAGCAGGACTATGCGCTGTGGCGGCAACGGCTCGCCACCCACGCGCCGGAGGTGGCGGGTGCACGCTGAGGCCTTCGCATGGGTCGAACGCCACGCCACCAAGCAACCGGTGACGGTGCTGGACATCGGCGGCCGAGACATCAACGGTTCGGTGCGGTCGTTGTTCCCCAACGCCACCGTCTACCGCGTGCTGGACATCGCCGACGGCCCCAACGTCGACATCGTCGCTGACGCAGCAACGTGGGTGCCGGACATGGAATACGACATGGTGGTGTCGTGCGAGACGTTCGAGCACACGGCGGTGTGGCCGCCGATCTGCGCTGTTGCCTTCAAGGCCTGTGCAGCGGGCGGAATATTCATCGCCACCATGGCCGGACCTGGCCGGCCCGCGCACTCCGCCGTCGATGGTGGATGGTCTCTACATCCGGGTGAGCACTACGCCAACGTCAACCCGCATGAACTGCACGCGGTACTGGTTGAGTGCGGGTGGTCGAACGTGATCGTGGACAGGCAGGACCATCCCGCTGACGTGAGGGCGGTGGCGTGGAAGGCGTGATTCTGCCCCAACTGTGGGACTGCCCGAACTGCGCCAGCTCCGCCCGCACAGTGGACGGCAAGATCCCGCATCACCCGTGTCCGGGGTTGGCGGGGTTGATGGTGCCGCTGGTTCGCCGGGGTGAGCGGGCGAAGGTCGAGGCCGTGGAACGGCAGGACTTCATCGGGTCCGAGCTGGTGCAGCTGGACGGGAACGGCCGGCCGGTGATGGCTGCTGTGGTGACAAGGGATGACGGGCAGGACTGCACGGTGTTCGCGCCGACAGCCCGAGGATCGTTGAGGGAGTAGCGCGTGGACGACCTGAGGAAGCTTGCCGCTGCCGCGGAACACGAGCGGTGGGTGGCGGATCGCGCTGCGGAAGCGGTCGAGTCGGTACGCGGGAAGGTGGCCCGCGCCGAGGCTGCGTTGGAGTCCGCACAGGACTCTCTCGTCGAGGCGCAGCGCGCAGCGGACGAAGCCGGCGAACGAGCCGACCAGGCAGAGACCGCCTACCGGGACGCCGCCGACAGTGCGGGCGTGACGGCCAAACCTAGCGCGGCGTCGGCAAGCGGGAAGGCGAAGTAGTCATGGCCTGGTCCAACAGCAAGATGTTCCGCCCGTTCCTGGCCGACGTGTTCGACAACACCGCGGCGTTCGATCTTGGCAGCGATGTTCCGAAGGTGGCGTTGTACAACAACAGCATCACCCCGGACAACGACGTGACGTCGGCGCTCTCGGCCTACAACGCTGCGACGTCGCAGTGGGTGACGGCGAACGAGGTGACCGAGGCGGGGCAGTGGGCTGCGGGCGGTGTGGCGCTGTCGAGCACGAGCCTGAACTCGGGCACTGCGGATGTCGTGTTCTATGACGCCGCGGACACCGTGTCCGGGTCTGCCGCTGATCTCACGAATGCCACCGGCTGCCTGGTCTACGACGACACGCTGACGACACCGGTGGCCGATCAGGGCATTTGCTACAACTACTTCGGTGGCCCCGTGTCTGTGGTGAACGGGACACTGACGGTTCAGTGGGCGTCGAACGGGATCTGGCGTATATCGCTCTAGTTGCGACGAGGCTGGGGGGTCGGGATGGCCGAGTTGGACGCTACGAACAGGGAACGGGTATGGCGCTGGTTCATGCGCCGCAACACCGAAGCCTGCAACTACACCAAGGCTGATCTACGGGCCGCGATAGATGCCTGCGACACGTGGGTCGACTCGAATGCGGCCTCGTTCAACACGGCGTTGCCGCAGCCGTTCCGTGGCCAGGCTACGGCGCAGCAGAAGACGCTGCTGTTGTGCTGGGTGGCGATGCGCCGCGCTGGGCTGTTGAGGGTTGAGGAGGACGGCTAGTGGGCACTGTCGTCATCCAGCTCGACCCGGGCGCGGCGCAGTTCCTGTCGTCGTCGTTCCCGGCGCTGGTGAAGAACGGCACGAGCTTTCCGGCCGTCGGGCTGGCCTTCGACGCCGCTGCGGACGAGGCAGCGTTCTGGCATCTGCGGGCGACCAACTACGGGTCGGGCAACGCCACGGTCAAGCTGCTCTGGTATGCGGACACCGCGAGCTCGGGAGACGTGATCTGGGGCGTGCAGCTCGCGGCGATCACCGCGAACAGCGATACCCAGGACGTCGAGACGAAGAGCCTCGCGACGACGAACACGGCCACCGACACGCACCTCGGCACGACCGGGCAGCGGCTGCACGAGATCGACGTGACGGTGTCGAACCTGGACAGCCTCGCCAGCGGCGACGAGGTGTGGCTGCGCATCTACCGGGACGCGGACGCGGCAGGCGACACGATGACGGGTGACGCGATCCTGGTCGGCGCAGTGGTCTCCTACTCCGACACGTAGGAGGCTGGCGTGGCGGTCCGCTTCGACGCCGACGAGAACTACACCCGCACACTTTCGCTCGGTTCGCAGGCGAACTACACGTTCTGCTGCTGGGGCCGGCTGGCCGCCGACCGCAACACTTACTCGGCGTTCTGCGACGTCAACAACGGCACCGAGTCCCTGATCCTGCAGTGCGACCTGGACGGCACGAGCCTCATCGTCTACGACGACGCCAGCGGCGGCGTTGTCGCCAACGGCGTCTCTCTGACCGTCGGCACCTGGTACTTCATGGCCGTCGCCGTAGCAGGAACGTCGGCCACCCTGTACTGGCGTGCGGCGACCACGCAAACCTTGTCCACGGACACGTGGACGGGCGCGACCCGCATGCTCACCAACCTGATCATCGGGGATGACAACTACAACGAGTGGTTGAACGGGAACGTCGCCGCGTTCAAGCTCTGGACTGCTGGGCTTACCGCGGCGGAGGTGGCGCAGGAGTCGCAGCAGTACCTGCCGAACCGCACCGGGAACCTGCAGGTGTGGTACCCGTTCGTCAAGGCTGAGACCGCCGACTACTCAGGCAACGGCCGCACCCTGTCGGGTGGGGCCACGGTCACCACAGAGGACGGTCCGCCAATCCCGTGGCAGGCGGTGTCGCCGCGGCTGATCCTCCCACCGGCCGCCTCCGGAACGACCGCGTCCGCCGAAGCGGCAACCGCGGCCGCCACTGCGGGTGACGCCACTACCGCAGTCGCAGTCGGCGCACAGGAAGCAGCCGCCACCGCAGCCGCGAATAATCCGTCGGGCGTCACCGCGACAGTTGCCTCCGCTGCCGAAGCCACCGGCACAGGAGCAGCTAACGTACCCGCGGACCTTGTCGCAGCGAACGCCGACCCCGCGACGGCGACAGCCGCAGCGAACAACCCGAGCACCGCCGTTGTGGCTACGCCAGCAGCGGCAACAGCCACGGGATCCGCCCTGGATCCGACAGTCGTCACCGGCAGCACTTCCACGGCATCCGCACAGGAAGCCACCGCAACAGCAGCGGCGCTCGATCCATCCATTGCGGTGACCGCCACAGCCGTAGAGGCGTCCGCAACGGGCACACCCCCGAACCTCGCGGCCGCGGTGGCCGTGGCTGCGGAGGCATCGGCCGCGGCGGCAGCCGGCCTCGACCCGGCGACCTTGGTTACCACGACCGTGACGGAAGCCGCTGCTTCAGCGGTGGCCAACAACGCCACGGCCAGCACGTCAGGCGGCGCAACGGCCGCAGCGCAGGAAGCCGCGGCCACGGCGTCCGCTCTCGACCCAAGCGTCAGCGTTGTCGCCACACCCACCACCGCGACCGGGGCTGGCGCTACTGAGAACGCGACGGGCTTGGTTGTGGTGCTCGCCCAACCGCAGACCGCGAACGCCACCACCGCCGCGCTCGATCCCGGCGGGACCGTCACCGTCTCGATCGGAACGGCAGAAGCGCAAGCCCTGGCGTGGGACGGCCACGTTCCCGCGCAGGTCACCTACGGCTCGATGAGCCCCACCGCACGCGACACCACAGCCATGTCCGCGACCGGCAGGGCCACTACCGAGATGCACGCCATCGTCCGGACGGCACCTTGGATGGGAGGTTGAGCATGAGCTTCGACCTCGGCGACCTCGTTCCCCTCACGGTCACCGTCAAGGACGCGGCCGGCGCTCCCACCAACGCCACCACCGTCACGCTGACCATCACCCTGCCCGACGGGACAGCCGTCACCCCGACGGTCACTAACCCGCCCGCCACTACAGGCGTCTACCTGTACGACTACCCCGCCGCGCAGGCCGGCAGGCACCTGGCGCGCTGGACTTCTACGGGGCCGCAGGCTGCGTACGTCGACGTGTTCGATGTCAGGTCCGAAACCCCGCCGTACATCGGGAGTCTCGCCGCTCTCAAAGCCCAGCTGAACATGACGGGCACCGAGGACGACGAGGAACTACGCACCTACCTCGAGGCAGCGACCGGCGTGGTCGAGCGATACCTGAAGCGCGCGGTCGTGAGGCGCTCGTTCACCGAGACCCACACGGTGTGCGGCGGCTCCTTGGTCCTGAACTGGACCCCGGTCGTGTCACTGACATCGGTGGCCACAACGGACGGCGCCACCACGTGGGACGTGTCCGGGCTGACTATCTCGTCCGCCGGGATCGTCAGCCCGGCGAGCGGCACGATCTCCGGTGAGGTTGCGGTCACCTACCTGGCGGGCATGAGCGAGATCCCCGCTGAGTACATCCTGGCGGCGCTGATCATCGGACAGCATCTGTGGGAAACCCAACGCGGCCAAGCCGGCGGCCCGTTCGCGGGCGGGCTGGACATGCCGGGCGCGGGGATCACGAGCTTCGGGTTCTCGATCCCGAACCGGGCTAAGGAACTGCTCGGCGAACCCCCGCCTCTGGTGGCGTGAATGTCCGAGACCCGTGTCGACGAAGCGATCCTCGCTCTCGTCGCAATGTGGACTGCCGCCGGCATCCCAACAGTGGACGGCCCGTTCGTGTCCGGGGACACCGGGGACCGGCTGTTCGTCGGCTACGACGGCGACCCCGAAGGCGAGTTCCAGGCCGTCGAAGGCGACTCGAACTGGGCCGGGCTCGGCGCGAAGAAACGCGACGAGGAGTTCGACGTCATCTGCGCTGTCGTCACTCGCTCCGGCCACCAGACCGCGACCGCTGCCCGCGCCGCCGCCATCGCCTTGTTCCAGACCGCGTCGACCGCGCTGCGCGCCAACCCCGGCCTGGGGCTTCCGCCCCCGTCGGTTGCGGAGCCGAAACCGCAAGGGCTGTTCACCCCACCCGGTTCCACGGGGGTTCAGGGGCGGCTCGTGTTCAACGTCCACGTCAAGACCCGCATCTAGGGAGAGGCACCGTGCTCAAGTTCAAGAACAAGTCGGGAACGAGCCTCGACGTGTGGCGCCCCGCCGAGCTCGGCGGCCGAACCGTCAAGGCCAACGACACCATCGAGATCGAGGGCGAACTCGTCGAGTCACGGCCCGCCCCGAAGGACGACGAGCCCGCGCCGGAGCCGATCCCCGAAGACGCCTACCTGGTGGCGCACAACGGCGAGGAGAAGACCTGGCCGCACGCCCTGTGGGAACTGGTGGCGGACAAGCCGGCAGCCAGGAACGTGAAGTCGGAGAAGGAGTAGTTCTGTGCCTACAGGTAGCGGTCTTGACGCCCAGTTGATGTTCGCCGCCGAGTCCACCTGGGGCACGGCTGTCACTGTCACGCGCGCAGTTGAATTCAACACCGAGTCCATGAAATTCGAGCCCACCTGGCTGGAGCCGGTGGGGCTGCGGGCGGGCACGAAGTTCAAGCGTGTCAGCAGGATCCGCCAGTCCCGCAAGTCGGCGTCCGGTGATGTGGAGCTGGATGTGGCGACGTTGGGCATGGGGCTTCTGGTGAAGCACATGCTCGGCTCCACCGTCACGACGCCGACCCTGATTTCGGGTACGGCGTACAAGCAGGTCCACACCCCCGGCGGGTTTCTCGGGCTGGGGCTCACGACACAGGTGGGCCGCCCGGAACCGGCGACCGGAACGGTGGTTCCGTTCACGTACAACGGCTGCAAGGTCGCGTCGTGGGAGTTCATGTGTGAGGACAACGCCACCCCGAACCTGAAACTGTCGCTGGTGGGGCGGGCGGAGA
>Ga0081455_10004971_pt1 | contig 14708 bp, 15 predicted proteins | sample TabmetS3T2R1_FD_70207 | JGI IMG/M metagenome (GOLD analysis project Ga0081455, IMG submission 70207) | Tabebuia heterophylla rhizosphere microbial communities from the University of Puerto Rico - S3T2R1 | ecosystem: Host-associated > Plants > Roots > Rhizosphere ... | reverse complement strand
TCAACATGGACAAGCAGCTCAGCGAGTGCGGCGAGGCGCCGTTCTACACGCTGGGGCCGCTCACCACCGATATCGCGCCGGGCTACGACCACATTACGAGCGGCATCGGCGCCGCCATGATCGGCTGGTTCGGCACCGCCATGCTCTGCTACGTCACGCCGAAGGAGCATCTCGGCCTGCCCAACCGCGACGACGTCAAGGCCGGCGTCATCGCCTACCGGATCGCGGCGCACGCGGCCGACCTCGCCAAGGGCCACCCGGGGGCCGTCGCCCGCGACGACGCGCTATCGCGCGCCAGATTCGCTTTCCGCTGGGAGGACCAGTTCAACCTCTCGCTCGATCCCGAGACGGCGCGGAGCTTCCACGACGAGACCCTGCCCAAGGAGGCGCATAAGCTCGCCCATTTCTGCTCGATGTGTGGGCCGAAATTCTGCTCGATGGAGATCACGCGGGAGGTTCGCGACTACGCCGCCAAGCTCGCCGAGAAGGAGGCCGGAATGGAGGAAATGAACGCGAAATTCCGCGACCTCGGGGGCGAGGTCTATATCGCGGCGGATTGAGCGCCTTTTTTCACGCGTACGCCGTGCAATTTGCGGTTTTGGCGGCGCCCGATTTCGGGTATTTTCAGCCACGACCGAGGGAAAACGGGGGTTTTCGCTTGGTAGCTGCACCCCAGATTACCGCTGTCGCGATCGCGAGCCTGCTGATCGCAGCGCTCTCTGTTGCCTCCCATTCTGCGAAGGCGGGGGCGGCGGCAGCAGCGCCGTCGGCCGATTGCCAAAACGAGGCCGGGCTCGCCATGCTCGCCTCGCCCGCCGTGCCGTGGAAGGGCGCGCCTCTGCGCGTCGTGTTCGTCGCCGAGACGCCGCTCGAAGGCGAACTTTCGCTGCTTGCGCCCGACGGCAAGGTCGCGGCCACAGCGCGCCACGGCGAGAGCGGTCCTCCTTACATCTGGTTCGCCGAAATCGCGGCGCCTGAGGCCGGGACGTGGCAGGCGAAGCTCGTGCGCGAGGGTGCGGCGCCGGAATGCAGGACCGTCACGCGCGAAATCGCCGTGCAGCGCAAAGGCGGGTCGCGCGCGCGCGCAGCCAAGAGCGTCTGGCCCATCAACGATGCCTGGGACCGGGCGAACGAGAATCTCTATTCGGCGTGGATCGCGAAACTGTTCGATGCGCCGCTCGAGGATGCGCCGTCGTGGAAGGCGATGCACGAGGTGCTGCGCGATCCGTCGCGCAACCTCCTCTTCGACCATCTCGGCCTGCGCGAGGACCAGAAAGGGCAAGTCGTCCGGCCCGACTGCGCCGACGTTCCTTATTTCCTGCGCGCCTATTTCGCCTTCAAGCTGGGCTTGCCGTTCGGCTACGCGAAATGCACGCGCGGCGACGGCGGCCGGCCGCCGCGCTGTACGCAATGGTGGAACATCGTCAAGGAGGAGCCGCCGCCGGAGCAACTGGTGCAGGGACAGACGGTGACGGTCCCGACCGGTCTGTTCGGCACGTTCGCGCGCACGGTGCAAGCGCCGCCGCGGCGGGTGAAACTGCCGACGAGGCCGAAAGGGCTCGTGCCGGGCTTCGGCTTTTACCTGACCTCGACCCTTGCCGACGCCGTGCATTCGGGCAACGGGCGGACGACGGCCGACGACAACGACACCGACTACTATCCCGTGGCGCTTAACGCCGAGACGCTGCGCCCGGGCACGATCTACGCCGATCCTTACGGACACGTTCTCGTCCTCGTCAAACGCGTGCCGCAATCGGGCGACGGCGCCGGCGTGTTCCTCGCGGTTGACGGACAACCCGCCGGCACGGTCGCGCGCAAGCGCTTCTGGCGCGGCAATTTCCTCTTTGCGCAGGACCCCGCGCTCGGCGGTCCCGGGTTCAAGCGCTTCCGCCCGATCGTGCGCGAGAAGAACGGCACATTGCGGCGCCTCACCAACGAGGAGATCGCGAACAATCCCGACTATGGCGACTATTCGCTCGATCAGTCGAAACTCGATGTCGAAGCGTTCTACGATCGCATGGATGACGTGATGTCGCCGGCGCCGCTCGATCCGATGCGCGCGCTGACGGAAGCGATCACGGCGCTCGAGGAGCAGGTCAAGGCCCGCGTCACCTCGGTCGAAAACGGCCGCAAATATCAGGTCGAGGGCGGGCGCGAAGTGGACATGCCGGACGGCGCGTCGATCTTCGAGACGACCGGCGCTTGGGAGGATTTCGCTACGCCGTCGCGCGATTTGCGCCTGCTGATCGCGATCGACGTGGTGCGCGGCTTCCCCGATCGCGTCGCGCGGCGGCCCGAGCGCTACGCCATGCCGAAGGACAAGACAGTCGAGTCCGTCAAGACGGAGTTGGACGGCACGCTCGCCTCGGAACTCGCGGCGCGGAAGTTCGCCTATACGCGAACCGACGGGTCGCAGTGGACGCTCGCGCTCAAGGACGTGCTCGACCGCATCACGGCGCTCGAGATGGCCTACAACGTCAATGACTGCGTCGAGTTGCGGTGGGGCGCGGCCGAGGGCAGCGAGGAAGCCGGCCCTTGCAAGCGGCGCGCGCCGCAAGTTCAGCGCGCCAAGATGTCGGACTATCGCGCCTGGTTCAGAGAGCGCCGCCGGCCGCCGCGGGGCTAGAGGAAATCACCGGATGTAAGGATTGAGACGAACGCTCGCCATCGCGGCGCGAATCGCCGACCATTGCCTTATTCCCTCTCCCCTTGAGGGAGAGGGCTTTCCGCCCGACGCGCGAAGCCACGACGTGGCGAAGCGCGGCGAATGGCGGGAAGGGTGAGGGGTGATTGGTTTTGACGCGGGCTTACGCCCGCTTACCCCTCACCGCTCCCCCGGATCGGTCCGGGGTCGCGTGCTCTCCCTCAAGGGGAGAGCGGGAAAACGAATGTCTTTCCGGCGCGCACCGGAATTGGAAGCTGAAGGGGGAGGCGCGAATGGCTCAATCCTATGTTCTCTGGGCCCTGCTCGGCATGGCCGGCTATTCCTTCATGACGCTATTCGTGAAGCTCGCCGAACGATCGAGCGAAGTTTCGTCCTACATGGTGATGGCCGTCGCTGCGACGATCGTCTCCATCTTCGCCATCGCTATCGTTGCGCTCAGGGGCGAACTCAAGCCGCTTCTGTTCGAGCTCGATCAGCCGCCGCTGCTGTGGGCCACCGCCGGGGGCATCGCGCTCAGTATTGCCGTGCTTTCGCTGTTTCACACGCTGTCGCTCGGACCGGCCAACGTGGTGGTGCCGATCTACGGCATGTTCATTGTCGGCGGGTCTCTGCTCGGCGTCCTCTTTCTCGGGGAGCCGATGGCCTGGCACAAGATCGCGGGGCTCGCCGCCGCCGTGATCGGGATCGTCCTGATCGCGCTCTAGCTGAGGTACGCGCGCAAGCTTGGCGAACGGCGCTTGTTGTGCCACGCTCGCCCCGAACCGGATGCGAGGACCGTCATGGCGAAGCTCGTCTATAGAATCGTCAAGCATGAGAATGGCTGGGCCTACAAGGTGCGCGGCACCTTCTCGGAAACCTTTGCGAGCCACGATGAAGCTCTCGCCGCGGCGCGAACCGCCTCCGGCGAACAGAGAGTTCCGGGCGAGACGGTCGGCATCCAATACGAGACCGCCGACGGGACATGGCACGAAGAGGTCGATCCTGGCACGGACCGGCCGGAGACGACCGTCGAGGACTAGGCGGTGACGGGGCCGTCGTCAGCTTCGCCTGAAAGCGCCGGCTCGCGACGCTTGCGTGCGAGCGTCTTCTTCGCCGTCTATGCCGAGATCGCGTTTCTCGTCTTCCTCGGGGTGTTCTTGTGGCGGCACGCCGATCCGAAAGGCGGCGGGATGGAGATGGTCGGCCTCAGCGCCGCCTTCATGCTGATCTTCCTGCCGTTGACGCTCCCGGCATGGATTCTGGCGAAGCAGGGCCGGTTCCTCGTCACGGCCGCTTTTATCGCCGCATTCGCCGCGATCCTCTATTTCCTGCTGTGGCTCGAGTTGCTTGACGAGCTCGGCATCGCGCAAGCGCCATGGTCGTAAGCAGGCAACGGCGTCCCTAGTCGGTGTCAACGAGGACGATCTCGGAATCCTCGATCGCCTTGATCTTGAGCGCGCTCTCGCCGCTGATGGCCGCGCCATCGCGCGCTTCGATGCGGACGCCGTTCACCTCGACCGATCCTTTCGCCGGCACGAGATAGCCGTGGCGCTCGGCTCCGAGCGCGTATTCGACGCTGTCGCCCGATTTGAGCGTTGCGCCGAGAACGCGCGCCTCGGACCGGATCGGAAGAGCGCCATCATCGCCGGCAAAGCCGCTCGCGAGCGGGATGAGCCGCCCCGAGCGATCGGCCTTGGGGAAGGGCTTCGCGCCCCAGGACGGCGTGCCGCCTTGCCCCGCCGGCTCGATCCAGATCTGGAACAGCGTCGTCGGGACGGCCTCACGATTGTACTCGGCGTGGCGAACGCCTGAGCCCGCGCTCATCACCTGGACGTCGCCCGCCTCGGTGCGGCCCTCGTTGCCAAGGCTGTCCTCATGCGTGATCGCGCCCGAGCGGACATAGGTGATGATCTCCATGTCGGCATGCGGGTGCGGGGGGAAGCCGGTATGAGGCGCGATCTCGTCGTCGTTCCACACGCGCAAAGCTCCGTGCCCCAGCCGCTCGGGGTCGTAATAGCGCGCGAATGAGAAATGGTGCTTGGCCTTGAGCCAGCCGTGGTCGGCGCCGCCAAGAGCCGCGAATGGCCTCCTCTCGATCATGGTCGATTCCCCTTGTTACAACGTTTTGCATATATCGCGATCTGGAGGCGGCGTTTCAAAGGGGGAAAGGGGCCTAAACGGCTTGAGCAGGGGCTCGATTGCTGCGACGGTTCGATGGCAAAGCCTTGGATAATCCTGACGGCATGACGCGACTGTCGCCATTGGCTCTGACCGCGGTTGCAACGCTTCTGCTCGCGGCGCCGGCTTCCGCCCGGGAGGACGCCATCTCCCGCGTCGAGGCTGGAGCCAGGGAAGCCGGCGCGGCACTCGCAGGCCCCAAGCCCTTCGTCGATATCGTCTGTCCGATCATGCAAGCGCAGGCCGAGGCGCGGGGCCTGCCGCCGATGCCGTTCGTGCGCCTGATCTGGAAGGAGAGCCGATTCAACCCGCAAGCCGTGAGCCCCAAGGGCGCGCAAGGGATTGCCCAATTCATGCCGGGCACGGCCGAGGAGCGCGGGCTCGACGATCCGTTCGAGCCGAAGGCTGCGATCATGCACTCGGCGAGTCTCCTCGCCGACCTTCGCCGGGAATTCGGCAATTTCGGGCTCGCGGCCGCCGCCTATAACGCAGGCGCGGAGCGCGTGCGGTCGTGGCTCGGAGGCTCGGGCTCGCTCCCGTGGGAGACCCAGAACTACGTGCAGTTCGTAACGGGAAGGGCGGCCGAGGAGTGGAAACTCGAGGAGACCGAACTGCCGGAACAGCTTAAGACCGCGGGCGCCGAGGTGCAGGATTCCTGCCGCGCGCTTGCGCCGCTCGTCGTGCGCGCCGTCTACGAGACCGAACCGCTGACGGCGAGCGGCGCCTGGCGCCCGTGGGGCGTCAATGTCTCGACCTCGTTCTCGAAGACGAAGGCCCTTGCCCAGTTCGGCCGGCTCAAGCGGGCGCACCAGTCGCTCCTCGGCGACCGGGAGCCGTTCGTGCAGCCTGAGCGGAATCTGAGCCGCGGGCGGCGCTCCATGTATTTGGTGCAGATCGGGGCCGACAGCCGGGGCGATGCCGAGGCACTGTGCAAGCGTCTGCGCGCCGATGGGGGCGCCTGTGTCGTTCAGAAGAATTGACGCATCTTTGATGCATACTTTTCGCCGGTGGGCCGCATTGTCTCAGTGGCAATGCAACCCCGCTGGTATAAGGTCTTGGCGGGCGTGAACGGGCTTGGGAGGCGGAAGGTTGGATGCTCACCATCTATGAGAGCCGCTCCGGCACGCTCACGCCCCAGAAAGGCAAGCCCAGGATCGGCGAAGAAGCGGTGTGGATCGATCTGCTCAATCCCACGGAAGACGAGGAGAAGAAGGTCGAACGCGCGCTCAAATTCGACGTGCCGACGCGCGAGGAGCAGCTGGAGATCGAGGCCTCGAGCCGCCTCTACCAGGAGAACGGCGCCTACTTCATGACGGCCACGCTGCTTTACACCACCGAACAAGGCGATCCCCGAACCACGCCGGCGACGTTCATTCTTGCAGGCCAGCGCCTCGTCACGGTGCGCTACGCCGAGCCCCGGGCATTCTCCATTTATGTCGCGCGCTGCAATCGCACCGAGACCGATCTCAAGAGCGGCCCCGCCGTCCTGATCGGACTGCTCGAGACGATCATCGACCGGCTCGCCGATTTTATCGAGCGCCTCCAAGCCGAGGTCGAGGGCTTGTCCCACTCGATCTTCGATATCAAAGGCGGCGCCGCTTCGCGGCAGCGGCGTTTCGACGTTCTCTTGCGGGCGATCGGCCGCGAGGGCGAGATCACCTCGAAGGCGCGTGAAAGTGCCCACTCGCTCGGGCGTCTCCTGACGTTCTTCATCCATGCGGCCAACGAGCGTAAAGAGGTCAAGCCGCTGCAAGCGCGCATCCGCACCGCGGCGCGCGACGTCACTTCGCTGACCGACTATGCCACCTTCCTCTCAGGCAAGATTATCTTCCTGCTCGACGCGACGCTCGGCGGGATCCAAATTCAGCAGAACGACATCATCAAGATCTTCTCCGTCGCCGCCGTCGTGTTCCTGCCGCCGACGCTAATCGCGTCGATCTACGGCATGAATTTCCAATTCATGCCGGAGCTGTCGTGGTGGTTCGGTTATCCACTTGCCATCGTGTTGATGATCCTGGCGGCCGTCTTGCCTTACCTCTATTTCAAGCGCAGAGGCTGGCTGTAATTTCGACTTGCCTCGCCGCCATCTGCCGAACACACTCCCGCGCTACGGCTCTCATCGGCCCGGCGCTGAACTTGGTTAAGGAGAAATTAATGCGCACTCGCTTCGTCACTTTCGTTGTCGCGGCCGCTTCCGTTGCAATCCTTTCCGGACCGTCCGCTCCCGCCTCGGCCGCTCCCGGGCTCGTCGCCATGCCTGAGGCGGGCACGGCGATGGTGCAAGAGGCCGGCTACTACAAGCGCCGCTGGCGCTACCGCGACGGCGCTTACGTGCGCGCCCCGTTCGCCGAGGTGGACACCTACCACGACACATGGGTGGCGGCGCCGTTCGCTCGCGTCTATAGCGGACGCGGGGGAACGTGGGTGAGGGCGCCCTTCGTCAATCTCTGGGTGCCGCGCTAGTGCACGCTAAAGCCCGAGCTGCGACCAAGCGAGAGACGCCGCCGCGGCGATCGCGAGCGTGCCGGCGATGCCGACGTGAAAGCCGAAGAGCAGGATCGCGGCAAGGATCGCGAGCACCAAGGCTTCGACGTTGAGCGTGGCGAGATCCGGCGTCCATAGCTGCAGCGGGCCGAGCCAAGTCGCGGTCACGGTGCGGAACAGGACGTGAAGCGCGAACCACAGGCTCAAATTTAGAATGACGCCGACGACCGCGGCGGTAACGCCCGCGAGCGCTCCGGCAAGGCGCGGGTTCGCGCTCAAGCGTTCGACATAGGGCGCGCCGGCGAAGATCCAGAGGAAGCAGGGCGCGAACGTTGCCCACAGGGTGAGGGCCGCGCTCAGGAGACCGAAAGTGAGCTTAGGCTCGCCGCCCTGGCGAAAGCCCGCGAGGAACCCGACGAACTCGGTGACGAGAATGAGCGGGCCGGGCGTCGTCTCGGCGAGACCGAGCCCGTCGAGCATCTCGCCGGCCGTCAACCAGCCATAGGTCTCGACCGCTTGCTGCGCCATGTAGGCCAGCACCGAATAGGCTCCGCCGAACGTCACCACGGCGAGCTTGGAGAAGAAGAGCGAAATATCCGTGGTCACGTGCCCGCGGCCGAAGATTGCCGCGACGGCGAGCAGTGGCACGACCCAGATCGCGAGCCACAGCGCAATCGTCGCGATGGTGCGAGAGAGCGGCACCGGCTCCGATCTCGCGGGCGAAGCTTCTGGCGCGCGATGGGGCGCGGCGCTCGCAAGCAGATAGCCGATTACTGCCGCAGCGGCGATGATGAGCGGAAACGGCACGGCGAAGAAGAAGATCGCGACGAAGGCCGCGGCCGCGATGGCGAAATCGTAAGGCCCGCGCAGCGCGCGCTTCGCCACGCGGATTAGCGCCTCGACGACGATCACGAGCACGGCGGCCTTGACGCCGAGAAAGGCCGCTTCCACCAGCGGGACCTTGCCGAAATATGCGTAGGCGATGGTGAGCGCGAGCACGATCGCGGCCCCGGGCAACACGAAGAGAAGGCCGGCGGCGAGACCGCCGATCGTCCCGTGGAGCCGCCAGCCGATATAGGTGGCGAGCTGCATCGCCTCGGGGCCGGGAAGCAGCATGCAAAAGTTGAGCGCATGCAGGAAGCGCTGTTCCGAAATCCAGCGCCGCTCATCGACGATGAGGCGATGCATCAGGGCGATCTGGCCGGCGGGGCCGCCGAAGGAGAGGAAGCCGATTCGGCCCCAAAGCTTGAGCGCCTCGGCGAAGCTTGGCTTGGTCTCTGTCTCGGCCTCCATGGCGGCTAAGGCCCTAGCACGACTTGCGGCCTTCGCGCAGTCATTACCGTTGCTCTGCCTTCGTCATGCCCGGACTTGATGGGACGTCAAGCCTCGAAGGATGACGATTTCGGGTTGCATTCTTCGAGGGCCGCTTCGCGGACGCCTCAGGATGACGAATCCAGGTGCCCTCCCGGCTAGTGGCTTTGGCGTCAGCGTGGTACCCAAAACGGCAAGCGCGAGGGTTTGGGCATGGAAACGGCACAATTGATTCAAGTCGCGGTGTTTCTGGCCGCCGCCGCCATCGCCGCGCCGCTCGGTCGGTCGTTACGCATGGGGGCGGTGCTCGGCTATCTCGCCGCCGGCGTCGTCATCGGGCCTTACGTGCTCGGCCCGCTCTATGCCCTCGACGATGTGGGGGAACTGCTCCATTTCGGCGAGTTCGGCGTGGTGATGCTGCTGTTCGTGATCGGGCTCGAACTTCGCCCGGTCAGGCTGTGGGCCATGCGCTCGGCGATCTTCGGCCTCGGCACGGCGCAACTCGCCATTACCGCCGCCGTTCTTGCCGGGATCGGCATCGCGTTTGGGCTGCCCTTCGCGCAAGCGCTCTTCATCGGGCTCGCGCTCTCGCTGTCCTCGACGGCGTTCGCGCTGCAAGTTTTGGAAGAGAAGGGCGAGCTCACGACGCGGCATGGCCGGCTCGCTTTCTCGGTGCTGCTGTTCCAAGACCTTGCCGCGATTCCGCTCATCGCGCTCGTGCCGCTCTTCGCCTTCGCCGCCGAGGAGCCGAGCATGGACCTGACCAAGGCGCTGATCGCCATCGGCACGATCCTCGGGGTCATCGTCGGCGGACGCTTCCTGTTGAGCCGGCTCTACCGCATTGTCGCCGCGACCGGCGTGCGCGAGGCGATGACGGCGAGCGCGCTGCTGACCGTCGTGGGCGTGGCGCTCGCAATGGAAGCGGCGGGGCTTTCGGCCGCGCTCGGCGCCTTCATTGCCGGAGCGCTCCTCGCCGATTCGGAATACCGCCACCAGATCGAAGCCGACATCGCGCCCTTCGAGGGGCTGCTGCTCGCCGTGTTCTTCATCGCCGTCGGCATGTCGATCGATCTCGGCGTGCTTGTCGGCCAACCGGTCAAGCTGGCGGCGCTCGTGCTCGGTCTCGTCGCGCTCAAGGCCGCAATCCTCTATCTGCTCGGCCGGTGGTGGGGACTGGACAGCGCCGCGGCGCGGCGGCTCGGTCTCGTCATCAGCCAAGGCGGCGAGTTCGCGTTCGTGCTGTTCGGCGCCGGCGCGCTTGAAGGCGTCATCGACCAGCCCATGTCAAATTTCCTTACGCTCGCCGTGACCTTGTCGATGGCGGCGACGCCGCTCCTCCTCCTCATCGATGACGCCATCAATCGGGCGATGAAGCCGGAGCCGCCGGAATACGAGATGCCACCGGATGGCGATCAGCATGTCATCGTCGCGGGCTTCGGCCGCTTCGGGCAGATCGTGGCCCGCGTGCTGCGCGCCCGCCGCATCCCGTTCACGGCGCTCGACTCCAATATCGAGCAGGTCGATTTCGTGAAGCGCTTCGGCGCGCAAATCTATTACGGTGACGCCGGCCGCATCGATATCTTGCGCGCCGCCGGCGCCGACAAGGCGCGCGCCTTCGTGCTCGCCATCGACAATGTCGAAAATTCGCTGAGGGTCGCTGAGATCGTGCGCACCAACTTCCCCAATCTCACGATTTACGCCCGGGCGCGCGACCGGACCCATGTGCATAGGCTGATGGATCTTGGCGTCACCATCATCGAGCGTGAGACATTCCTGTCGGCGCTAGCGCTGACCAAGACGTTGTTGCGCGGACTTGGCCTGCGCGAGGCCGAGGTCAAGCGCCTGACCGAAACCTTCAAGCAGCAGGATGAGCGCCGGCTCTATCAGGACTATCAGTACTACACCGACCTTGAGAAGGTTCGCGCCAACGCGCGGTCGCAGGCAACGGAGCTGGAAGAGCTGTTCGCCCGCGATATCGAGGAGCTGCCGGCCGAAGAAAGCGCGCCAAAACCCGAGCGCACCCCCGAACCGGTCAGCGCGCCGAACGGAGATGGCCGAGGATAAGGCGGTTGAGCTGGGCGGGATGAGTGAAGGGGCTCATATGGCCCGCGCCGGGGAGAATCGCGAGCTTCGCATTGGGTAGCGCGCCCGCAAGGAGATCGGCGATGGCGCGGGTCGGCGCCCGCGTCTTGCTCCCGGCAATCAGAAGCGTCGGCGCGGCGATCTCGGCGTATTCCTTGAGGCTCGTCTTGGCGTCGATGGCGATGGAGAATTCGAGCGCGACCTTGGGGATGGTGGCGGCGATCGCCGTCTTGAAACGTTCGGGCGACAGCCACCAGCGGGTGCGCCCGAGCCAATAAACCATAAAGGCCTTGGCCGCCTCGCGGTCATCGCCTTTCGCCACGGCGCCGAGCACGGCGCGGCTGAGCCCTTCGAACTCGGCCCATTCGGGCCTGCCCCCGAGCCGCAGCAGATGAAACGAGACCGGCTCGACCAGGGTGAGGCTTTTCACGCGCTTGCCGAGACTGCGCGCCGCTTCGAGCGCAAGTGCTGCGCCATAAGAGTGGCCGACGAGATGGAGCGGGCCTTTCGCCTTCTTGGCGATCGCGCGCAGCACCTCGACATCCGCCTCGATGGAGAAGGACTCGGTGGCGGGCCACGGCTCCGACTGCCCGTAGCCAATGAAATCGGGGGCGAGCACGCGCCAATCGGATTTGAGCGCCTCGATCAGCGGCAGCCATTCCTTGTGCGAAGCGCTTGAACAGTGGCCGGCAATGACGGCGGGGCCTTTGCCCTCGTCGAGATAGGCGATGTCGACGCCGCGTATGGCGAGCCGCTTCATGCCGGGAGGCGTAGCCACCGGCGCGCCCGGCGGCGCGCCCTCCACAGCAGGCGAGGGTGAACTCACTGGGCCGGGGCGGGTTCGCGGGCTTGCGCCGAGGCGGCTTTCTGCACCGCCTTTTGCACCTTCTCGAAGGCGCGCACCTCGATCTGCCGGATGCGTTCGCGGCTCACGCCGAACTCGGCCGACAGTTCCTCGAGCGTGAGCGGCTCCTCGGCGAGCCTGCGCGCCTCGAAGACACGGCGCTCGCGCGCGTTCAAGCCTTCAAGCGCCTCGTTCAGCATGTCGCGGCGGTGGTCGCGCTCCTCCGACTCGGCAAGCGCGGTCTCCTGGTCCATGGTGTCGTCAACGAGCCAGTCCTGCCACTCGCCGCTCTCGGCGTCGTTCCGTACCGGCGCGTTGAGCGATGAGTCGCCGGCGAGCCGCCGGTTCATCGACACCACGTCCTCCTCGGTCACGCCGAGCTGGTTCGCGATTCGCTTCACCTGGTCGGGCCTGAGATCGCCTTCCTCGAGCGCTTTCAGCTGGCCCTTGATCTTGCGCAGGTTGAAGAAGAGCTTCTTCTGCGCCGCGGTGGTGCCCATCTTCACGAGGCTCCACGACCGCAAAATGTATTCCTGGATCGCGGCCCTGATCCACCACATGGCGTAGGTAGCGAGGCGGAAGCCCTTGTCGGGATCGAAGCGCTTGACCGCCTGCATCAGTCCGACATTGCCTTCCGAGATCACCTCGCCGATGGGCAGCCCGTAGCCGCGATAGCCCATGGCGATGCGCGCCACGAGCCGGAGATGCGAGGTGACGAGCTCATGCGCCGCGTCGCGGTCGCCATGCTCGCGCCAGCTCTTGGCGAGCATGTACTCCTGCTGCGGCTCGAGCATGGGAAAGCGGCGGATTTCTTCGAGATAGCGCGTCAGTCCGCCCTGCGCGCCAACACTCGGCAAACTTCTCGCAGCCATGAGAGCCCGTCTCCGGCGGCCCCAAAACGCGGCCGCAACTGTCCCAACTCGCTTCGCCCCCCGGCGTTTCTTCTCTATAGAACCTTTGCGCCTGCGAAAAAAGCCCGCGCGGGCTTCACACTTGCTTGAAAGCCTGAACGATCTCAGCGAGATCGGCGGGGAGCTGACTATTAAATTTGAGTAATCTGCCGGTCGCCGGGTGGACGAAGGCAAGCTCGGCCGCATGCAGCGCCTGGCGATCGAGCGATTCGAGCTTGTCGCGCAAAGGTTCGGGCAGCTTCCTGAGCTTCGACTTGAAGCCCGGGCCGTAGAGCGGATCGCCGATCAGCGGATAACCAATGTGGGCGAGGTGTACGCGCACCTGATGGGTGCGCCCGGTCTCGAGCGTGCATGCGATGAGAGAGGCGACCGGCGCCTTCGCCGGGCCGAAGGTCTCGACCACGCGCCAATGGGTGACGGCCGCGCGGCCCCGTTGCGGCAGCACCGCCATCTTGGTCCGGCTCGACGGGTGGCGGCCGATTGCCGCATCGACCGTGCCGTGAGGACGGGGAGGGGCGCCCCAGACGAGGGCGAGATAGCCGCGCATCAGTTCGCCGGAGCGGCCATGATCGGCGAATTGCTCGGCGAGCGCACGGTGCGCCGCGTCGGTCTTGGCCACGACCATGAGCCCGCTCGTGTCCTTGTCGAGGCGATGTACGATGCCCGGGCGCGCGACCCCGCCGATGCCGGAGAGGCTCTCCCCGCAATGGGCGATGAGCGCGTTGACGAGAGTGCCTGCGGCATGGCCCGCGCCCGGATGGACGACAAGCCCCGCCGGCTTGTCGATAACGATGAGCGCATCGCCCTCGTAAACCACGTTGAGCGGGATCGCTTCGGCGCGGGGCTCGGCCGGCGCGGCGGGCGGCAGATCTAGCCGGAAGCGCTCGCCCGGTTTGACCCGGTATTTTGCGTCAACTATGGTCGCCCCGCTTGAAGAGACGTGGCCTTGCTTGATGAGGCTCTGCACGCGGGTGCGGCTCAGCTCGGGCAGGCGCTCGGTCAAGAACCGGTCGAGCCGCACGCCGTCATCGCGCGCCTCGGCTTCGGCGTGAAGCCGCTTGAGGGCCGGGGCTTTGGGTGACTGAGGCATGAGGTCAACGAGGAATGGCGGTAACGGACGAGCCCGGCGATAAGCCGCTACCCGGCACGGTGTTCACCCCGCGCCAGGTGCGGGTGCTGAAGATCGCTGTGATCGTGATGGGGCTGCTCTTGGTCGGCGGCTTCGCCTTTGTGCTCGCGGCCATTGTCTATCAGGCATCGCGCGGAGGGCAAGACGGAGCTGTCGCGGCCGCGCCCCCCGGGAGCGTGGCGGGAGAACTTGGCATCCCCAAGGATGCGTCGGTCACGGCGCTCTCCCTTGATGGCGACAGGCTCGCTCTCCATTTGAACTCGGCGGCCGGCGCGGAAATCGCCGTGATCGATCTCAGGACCGGGCAGATGCTTGCCCGCATCAGGCTCAAGCCCGAATAGGCCTTGATCGCTTTTGGAGCAGATCGCGTTTGTAACCCCAGAGGAGAAGGCGATGAAACTCGCAGGCCAGTGTCACTGTGGTGCGATCCGATACGAGATCGACGGCGAGAATCTCACCCACGGGCTCTGCCATTGCCGCGACTGCCGCCGCCATTCCGGCGCGCCGATGGTCAGCTGGGCCATGTTCCCCGCCGATGCGGTCAAGACCGTGCGCGGCCAACCGAAGATCTACAAATCGTCGGAACACGGACGGCGGCACTTCTGTGCCGAATGCGGGACCGGCCTGTTCTACACCAACGACACCGTGCTTCCCGGCATTATCGACGTGCAAACCGCGACGCTCGATGACCCCGACGCCATTGCGCCGGCGGCGCATATTCAGGTCGCTGAGCGGATCAAGTGGATGGAGCGGGCGCACGAGTTGCCGGCATTTGACCGCTTTCCACCGGTCTAACCACGGCCTTCGGTTCCGGCGCGACCCGAAGCAAGCACCGTGCCGGTTCTTTGCCCGCGCACGACAATAGGCCTTGATCGCTTTTGCCGCGCCAAGCTATAGGTTTCGGTCTTGGCTCGGGATCACGCCCCGTTCGTCTAGTGGCCTAGGACGCTGGCCTCTCACGCCGGAAACAGGGGTTCGAAACCCCTACGGGGCGCCATGTTTTTGCTTTAGATTGCCCGGCTTCCCCAACTTTTCCCTAAGCGCAGGAACAACGCCGTCGGTTTCCACCGCTGCCTCTTCTATTAGTGTCAAGAGACGCGAATCGGTTGCCGGCGGTGTGCTTCC
>Ga0081455_10004970_pt1 | contig 14708 bp, 13 predicted proteins | sample TabmetS3T2R1_FD_70207 | JGI IMG/M metagenome (GOLD analysis project Ga0081455, IMG submission 70207) | Tabebuia heterophylla rhizosphere microbial communities from the University of Puerto Rico - S3T2R1 | ecosystem: Host-associated > Plants > Roots > Rhizosphere ... | reverse complement strand
TCGGGCTGGGGCACGCGTTCGAGATCAACCCGGACGTGCCCGGCTCGTTCCTGCTCGAGCTGGCGCACGCCCAGCTGATCAGGGAGCTGTTCCCGGACGCGCCGCTGAAGTACATGCCGCCGACCAAGCACATGACCGGCAACGTGTTCGCCGGGTACCTGCTGGACGCGTTCTTCAACCTGGCCGGGGTGATGACCGATCAGTCCATCCTGCTCATCGGCATGATGACCGAGGGCATCCACACGCCGTTCCTGTCCGACCGCGACCTGGCCCTGGAGAACGTCCGGTACGTCCGCCGCGCCGCCGGGCGGCTCGGCGAGTCGTTCCGGCCCGAACCGGACGGGTTCGTCGCCCAGCGTGCCCGGCAGGTGCTCGGCGAGGCCATCGACCTGCTCGGCCGGATCGGCACGCAGGGGCTGCTGACCGCGATCGGCGAGGGGACGTTCGGCGTGACCAGGCGCCCGGCCGACGGCGGCCGCGGGCTGGACGGCGTGGTCAAGCAGGCCGGCGGCTACTACAACCCCGCGACCGAGATGCTGGAGGCGACCTCATGAGCCTGACCGGAACTCAGGGGGCTCAAGGGATCGTGCGCCCGTACGGTGACACCACGGGGGACGGCCGGGTGCAGGTGTCGTTCACGCTGCCGGTGCCGTTCGGTGATGAGGCCGAACGGGCCCGGGCCGAAGGCGCCGCCCTGCAGCTCGCGGGCAAGATGGGCCTGGACCCCGCGATGGTGGTGCACGCCAAGGGGATGGGGCCCGACTTCACCTTCTTCATCGTCTACGGCCGCGTCAGCCACCTTGTCGATTTGTCGGCTATTACCGTGGCCGAACGGGAGTTCCCGGTGCTGCCCGCCGCCGAGGTGAACCTGCGGGTCCGCTCGGCGCTCGGCCGCAAGCTGGTCGTGGTCGGCGCCTGCATCGGCACCGACGCGCACACGGTCGGCATCGACGCCATCCTCAACGTCAAGGGGCACGCGGGGGAGAAGGGCCTGGAGTACTACCGGGAGATCCGCGTCGTCAACCTCGGCTCCCAGGTCGAGGTCGAGCGGCTGGTCGAGCGGTCCAAGGCCGAGGGCGCCGACGCCGTCCTGGTCAGCCAGGTCGTCACCCAGCGGGACGCGCACATCATCAACGTGAAGCAGATGTCGGACGCCTTCGACGCGGCCGGCCCGGACCGTCCGCTGCTGGTGGCCGGCGGCCCGCGGTACGACCCGGCGAGTGCCGGCAGCCTGGGCGTGGACAAGGTCTTCGGCAAGGGCACTACGCCCGGTGAGGTGGCCAGTTACCTGGCCTACAGCCTGGCCCCCGCGCCGGCACCCGCCCCGGACAACGGCAGCGCGTCCAACGGGACAGCGGGCAGCGGTGCGGGGACGCACCCCGAGCGAATCGGGACCAGCGCATGAGCGCCGGCACCGGGGCCGCCGACCAGCGGCTGGGCCTGACGGTTACACACCGCCGGTACGTGCCCTACAGCCACGCCCACTACGGCGGCAACCTGGTCGATGGCGCGTACGTGCTGGGCCTGTTCGGTGACGTGGCCACCGAGGCGTCGATCCGCTGCGACGGAGACGAGGGCCTGTTCGCGTCCTATTCGGACGTTCAGTTCAAGGCGCCGATGCGGGCCGGTGACGTGCTGGAGATCAGCGCGACCGTGACGCGGATGGGAAACCGCAGCCGCACCATCGATTTTGAGGCGAGGGTGGTGTGCCGCGGGCGGCCGGAGGTGTCGGCGAGCGCGGCCGAGGTGCTGGATCCGCCGATTGTCGCTGTCACGGCCACGGGCGTCGTCGTGGTACCAAAGAAATGATTTTCGCTTGCGTGGACGTGGGATCGACCTTCACCAAGGCGGTCATGGTGGATGGCGGCGGGCGGCTGCTCGCCGGCTGAGCCCGGACAGGCGTCCGAGCATGCGCAGGTTCTCCGCGCCGGTCTGCATGTCGTCGACCGCGGCGTACTGGCCGGTCAGGCTGATGCGCCGGCGGACCTGGCCCGGCTCGCGCCAGACGTCGAAGCCGGCCACCCGCGCGGTGCCGCGGTCGGCCCGCAGCAGCGTGGCGAGGATGCGGACCGTGGTGGTCTTGCCCGCGCCGTTCGGCCCGAGTAGCGCGAACACACTGCCGGCGGCGACCGCCATGTCCACGCCGTCGAGCACCTTGACCTGCCCGTACGACTTCTCCAGACCGCTCGTCTCCAGTACCTCCATGACGGCCTCCCTTCTGCGTATGTCGTACGCTTCATCTTCTGTGTACGTTATACGCAGCAAGCAGTGGGTCGCACAAGTCGGGTAGCCCGCTGAAAATCCGGCCAGCCGGCAGGCTTGACAGGAGGTGGTCGCCGTGGATGAGGCGAGCGGTCTGCCGGCCAGCGTGGCGGCGGCATGGGGGCGCGCGGAGCCGCAGCGCAAGGGGCCGCAGCGCGGGTTGTCGGTGCCGCGGATCGTGGCCGCCGCGGTGCAGGTGGCCAGCACCGACGGGCTGGGCGCGGTGTCAATGGCCCGGGTGGCCAGCGACCTGGGCGCCTCGACCATGTCGCTCTACCGGTACATCGGCGCCAAGGAGGAGCTGACCGAGCTGATGGTCGACCACGCCCTCGGCCCGCCGCCGGCTCCGGAGGCAGGGGGCTGGCGGATCGGGCTGAGCGCCTGGGCATGGGGCGTGCTGCGGCGGATGCGGGCGCACCCGTGGGTGTTGCAGATCCCGATCACGATGGCGCCGATCACGCCGAACAGCATCGGGTGGCTGGAGTTCGGCCTGGCCGCGCTGCGCGACACCGGTCTGACCGCGGCGCGGAAGCTGGACGTGGTGCTGCTGGTCAGCGGCTTCGTCCGCAACGACGCCACGCTCAGCATCAACATTGCCGCGGCGGCCGGCGACTCCTGGGCCGGCAAGGTGATGCGCAACTACGGCCCGCTGCTGGCCTACCTCACCGATCCCGCCGCGCACCCGAACGTACGCGCCGCCGTCGCAGCCATGGCCTTCGAGGACGACGCGGACCCCGACGTCAGCTTCTCCTTCGGCCTGGAGCGGGTCCTCGACGGCATCCAGGTCCTCATCGACCAGCAGGCCTGACGGCGGCCGGCCAGCAGGCACGCCGGCCGGCCACCGTGCAGGATCAGGCCACCGGCGCGGGCGCCCGGGAGATGGTCAGGCCGGAGACGCCGTCGTCGGTCACGTCGACCGAGACCTCGTCGCCGTCGCGTACGTCGCCGGACAGCAGCATGCGGGCCAGGTTGTCGCCGATCGCGGTCTGCACCAGCCGCCGCAGCGGGCGGGCGCCGTACACCGGGTCGAACCCGTTCAGCGCCAGCCATTCCTTGGCCGCGTCGCTCACCTGCAGGGTCAGCCGCCGGACGGTCAGCCGGTTCTGCAGGCGGCCGATCTGGATGTCCACGATCTTGGTGAGGTGCTCAGTGCTCAGCGCCTCGAACATCACCACATCGTCCAGCCGGTTCAGGAACTCGGGCTTGAACTGCTGGCGTACCACGCTCATCACGCCGCTGCGCCGGTCCCGCTCGGGCATCGACTGGTCGGCGATGATCTGCGAGCCCAGGTTCGAGGTGAGGATGAGGATGGCGTTGCGGAAGTCGACCGTACGCCCCTGGCCGTCGGTGAGCCGCCCGTCGTCCAGCACCTGAAGCAGGACGTCGAACACCTCCGGGTGCGCCTTCTCCACCTCGTCCAGCAACACCACGCTGTACGGCCGGCGGCGGACCGCCTCGGTCAGCTGACCGCCCTCGTCGTAGCCCACGTAGCCGGGCGGCGCGCCGATCAGCCGGGCCACCGAGTGCTTCTCGGCGTACTCGCTCATGTCGATGCGGACCATGGCCCGCTCGTCGTCGAACAGGAACTCGGCGAGCGCCTTGGCCAGCTCGGTCTTGCCCACACCGGTCGGCCCGAGGAACAGGAACGAGCCGGTGGGCCGGTCCGGGTCGGCCACCCCGGCGCGCGCCCGGCGGACCGCGTCGGAGACCGCGCGTACGGCCTCGGTCTGGCCGATGACCCGCGAGCCGAGCAGGTCCTCCATCTGGAGCAGCTTGGCGGTCTCGCCCTGCAGCATGCGGCCGGCCGGCACCCCGGTCCACGCCGAGACGACCTCGGCGACGTCGTCGGGGCCGACCTCCTCCTTCAGCATGGCGCCGTCCTCGCCGCCCTGCGCCTTGGCGGTGGCCTCCTCCAGCTGCCGGGTCAGGTCCGGGATCCGCCCGTACCGCAGCTCCGCGGCGCGGCCCAGGTCGCCGTCCCGTTCGGCCCGGTCCTCCTCACCCTTCGCGCGCTCCAGCTCCTCCTTGAGCTGCCGGATCGCGTCGATGCCGCCCTTCTCCTGCTGGTAGCGGGCGGTGAGCTGGGACAGCTGCTCGCGCCGGTCGGCGAGGTCGGCACGCAGCCGCTGCAACCGCTCCCGGGAGGCGGCATCGTCCTCTTTGGACAGTGCCATCTCCTCGATCTCCAGGCGGCGGACGGCCCGCTCGACCTCGTCGATCTCCACCGGCCGGGAGTCGATCTCCATGCGCAGCCGGGAGGCGGCCTCGTCGATGAGGTCGATCGCCTTGTCCGGCAGGAAACGCGCGGTCACGTAGCGGTCGGACAGCGTGGCGGCGGCCACCAGCGCGGCGTCGGTGATCCGTACGCCGTGGTGCACCTCGTACCGTTCCTTGAGCCCGCGCAGGATGCCGATCGTGTCCTCGACGCTCGGCTCGCCCACCACCACCGGCTGGAACCGCCGCTCCAGCGCCGGGTCCTTCTCGATGTGCTTGCGGTATTCATCCAGCGTGGTCGCGCCGATCATGCGCAGCTCGCCGCGGGCCAGCATCGGCTTCAGCATGTTGCCGGCGTCCATGGCGCCCTCGGCGGCACCCGCGCCGACGACGGTGTGCAGCTCGTCGATGAAGGTGACGATCTCGCCGGCGGAGCCCTTGATCTCCTCCAGCACCGCCTTCAACCGCTCCTCGAACTCGCCGCGGAACTTCGCGCCGGCCACCATCGCGCCGAGGTCGAGGTTGATGATCCGCTTGCCCCGCAGCGATTCCGGCACGTCGCCGGCCACGATGCGCTGGGCCAACCCCTCCACGATCGCGGTCTTGCCGACGCCGGGCTCGCCGATCAGCACCGGGTTGTTCTTGGTACGCCGCGACAGGACCTGGACCACGCGGCGGATCTCGGTGTCCCGGCCGATGACCGGGTCGAGGTTGCCGGAGCGGGCCCGCTCGGTGAGGTCGACGCCGTACTTCTCCAGCGCCTGGTAGGTGGATTCGGGGTCCTCGCTGGTCACCTTGCGGTTGCCGCGGACCGTGCTGAACGCCGCGGCCAGCGCGTCCGCGGTGGCGCCGTGCTGCTTCAGCAGTGTCGCAACAGGACTGTCCACTTCGGACAGACCCACCAGCAGGTGCTCGGTGGACAGGTACTCATCGCCCAGCGACTCGGCCCGGCGGGAGGCCGCGGACAGCACCCGGATGAGGGTGCGCGAGGTCTGCGGCGCGGACACGGTCGCGCCGGACGCGCTCGGCAGCCGGGTGATCAGCACCTCGATCTCGCGCTTGACCACGGCCGGGTCGACGCCGACCGCGCGCAGCAGCGGCGTCGCGGTGCCGTCCTTCTGGTCCAGCAGCGCGGCGGCCAGGTGCGCGGGCTCGGCGTCCGGGTTGCCCCGCTCGGCGGCGAGCCGGATCGCCCCGCTCAGGGCCTCCTGGCTCTTGGTGGTGAGCTTGTACTCCATCTATGTCACGGATCCTTTTGTCGCGTCGTTGCGCTCCGGCGGTGCGGGACTACGGCAGCCGGCGTGGGTAGCGCACCGCGGGGAGCATGGACGAGCGGTGCCGTGCGGCGGTCAGCTCGTCCAGCAACTCCGCTACCCGCTGCTTCAGGTGGTCGACCTGGTCGGTGAGCTCGGCGATGACCGCCTCCAGCTCCACGATCCGCTTGATGCCGATCAGGCTGACGCCCTCGGCGGACAGTTGGGCGACCGCGCGCAGCAGCGCCACGTCCCGCGCGCTGTAGCGGCGCCCGCCGCCGGCCGACCGGCCCGGACTCACCAGCCCGAGCCGGTCGTACTGCCGCAGCGTCTGCGGGTGCATCCCGGCAAGCTCAGCGGCGACCGAGATGACGAAGACCGGAGCATTCTCGTCCGGGAACAGCATGTCCACGGCGGATCACCCCTTCAGCCTTGCGCTGATGTGCGGGCGCGGGTCGTCGGGGTGCGTGGCCGCGTACTTCTCCAGCGCCTCCCGGGCGTCGGCGCCCAGGTTCGCCGGCACGGCCACCTCGACGGTGATCAGCAGGTCGCCGCGGCCACCCTTGGCGGCCACGCCGCGACCCCGTACCCGCAGCGCCTTGCCGTTGGGCGTACCGGGCGGGATCTTCACGGTGACCGCGCCGTCCAGCGTGGGCACCCGGACGGTCGCGCCCAGCGCCGCCTCGGGGAAGCTCACCGGAACGGTCAGGGTCAGGTCGTTGCCCTTGCGCCCGAACAGGTCGTGCGGCCGGACGTGCACCCGGACGAACAGGTCGCCGGGCGGGCCGCCCTGCTCACCCGGCGATCCCTTGCCGGGGATGCGGATGCGCTGCCCGTCCGAGACGCCGGCCGGGATGCGTACGGTGATCGTCCTGGTCTGCATGGTCGCGCCCGCGCCACCGCACTCCGGGCACGGGTCGTCCACGACCCGGCCGGACCCGCGGCACTCCGGGCACGGCTCGGAGAAGGCGAACGCGCCCTGGTTGCGCGTGATCAGGCCGGTGCCGTGGCAGCGCGGGCACTCGTGCGGCGCGGTGCCGGGGCGCGCGCCGGTGCCGAAGCACATCTGGCAGGTGCCCGGGCTGGACAGCCGCAGCGGTACGGTCACGCCGTTGACCGCCTCGGCGAAGTCGAGCGTCGCGTCGGTCTCCACGTCCGCGCCGCGGGCGCCCACCCGGGACCGGCTGCCGCCGCGGCGTACGCGACCACCGCCGGGCCCGCTGAACAGCCCGCCGAACAGGTCGCCGAGCCGGTCACCGGCACCGCCGAACATGTCACCGAGGTCGAACGGCTGGCCGGGCCCCCCCGCACCGCTCGGCATCCGCAGACCGCCGGTCCCGAACAGCGACCGCGCCTCGTCGTACTCCCGGCGCTTGGTCTCGTTCGAGAGCACGTCGTAGGCCTCGGAGACGTCCTTGAAGCGCTGCTCCGCGGCCGCGTCCCCGGGGTTCTTGTCCGGGTGCAGGTCACGGGCGAGCTTCCGGTACGCCTTCTTGATGGCGTCCCCGTTGGCATCCTTGGGCACGCCCAGCGTCTTGTAGAAGTCCTTCTCGACGTAGTCGCGCATGCTCACCGGGCCGCCCCCTCTCTCCTCGTACCGGTCGCGGCCGCCGGCTCAGCGGGTGCCTGGCTGAGCCGGCCGCCGGACCGCTGATCAGGACCCGTCAGCCGGTGGCACATCGGCGCCGGGCTGCGAGTCGGATGCGTCCCCTTCGGGGTCGGCCGGGTCGGCCACCGCGACCAGGGCCGGCCGGAGCAGCCGGTCCCGGAAGCCGTAACCGCGGCGGAGCACCGAGACGCAGGTCGGCTCGGTGACATCCGGGCTGGTCAGGTGCTGGACCGCCTCGTGCACGGTCGGGTCGAACGCGTCGCCGGGCTGGCCGACCTCGGTCAGGCCCAGCCTGTTGAGCACGTTGCCGAGCTGGTCGGCGACCGCCTTGAAGGCGCCGGTCAGGTCGCCGTGGTCGCGAGCCCGGTCCAGGTCGTCGAGCACGGGGAGCAGCGCGGCCAGCACCGCGCCGGTGGCGGCCTCGGCCACCAGGGCGCGGTCCCGGTCGACACGCTTGCGGTAGTTCGCGTACTCGGCGGTGACCCGCTGCAGGTCGTCGGTGCGTTCGGACAGTTGTGCCGTCAGGTCGGCCACCCTCGAATCCTCCGTCTGCGCCGGTGCCTGGTCGGCGCGCCAGGTCGCGGCATCGCCGGCCGGCAGGTCGTCGGTTGGACGGTCGCCACCGGCCGCGACCCCCGCGGGCCTGCCGCCAGCCGGCTTGCTGCCGGCCGGCGGGGTCCACACCTGGTCGCCGGTGGGTGTCCGAGCCTCGCCGGTGGTCGGATCAATCCGGCGCTTGTCCCGGATCACCACCCGCTGGGGCTCGTCGGTTCGGTCGTCTCGTGCACCGCTCACTTCGCAGAACCCTCACCTGGTTCGTCCACGATCTCAGCGTCCACGACATCGTCATCGGCCTGCGCGGCGCCGGGTGTAGCACCCGGGCCACCGGCGCCGCCCGGAGCGCCACCCGCGGCAGCCTGCTCGGCCTGCGCCTGGGCGTACATCGCGCCGCCGATCTCCTGCGAGATCTTGGCGACCTTCTCGTGCGCGGTCTTGATGGCGGTGGTGTCCGCGCCGCCGAGGCTGGCCCGCAGCTCGCCCATGGCCTCTTCCAGCTCGGACTTCTTGTCCGCCGGGATCTTCTCGCCGTTCTCCGCGACGAACCGCTCGGTCTGGAACAGCAGCGCGTCGGCGGTGTTGCGCACCTCCGCGTCCTCGCGGCGCTTGCGGTCCTCCTCGGCGTGCGCCTCGGCGTCGCGCATCATCCGGTCGATCTCGTCCTTGGCCAGCGCCGAGCCGCCGGTGATCTGCATGCCCTGCTGCTTGTTGGTGGCCAGGTCCTTGGCCGAGACCTGCACGATGCCGTTGGCGTCGATGTCGAAGGTGACCTCGATCTGCGGCACGCCGCGCGGCGCCGGCGGGATGCCGGTCAGCTCGAACATGCCCAGCTTCTTGTTGTACGCCGCGATCTCGCGCTCACCCTGGAACACCTGGATCTGCACCGAGGGCTGGTTGTCCTCGGCCGTGGTGAAGATCTCCGACCGCTTGGTCGGGATCGTGGTGTTGCGCTCGATCAGCTTGGTGAAGATGCCGCCCTTGGTCTCGATGCCCAGGCTCAGCGGGGTCACGTCGAGCAGCAGGACGTCCTTGACCTCGCCCTTCAGCACGCCGGCCTGCAGGCTCGCGCCGACCGCGACGACCTCGTCCGGGTTGACGCCCTTGTTCGGCTCCTTGCCCTTGGTCAGCTCGCGGACCAGCTCGGACACCGCCGGCATCCGGGTCGAACCACCCACCAGCAGCACGTGGTCGATGTCGTTCACGGCAACGCCGGCGTCCTTGATGACCTGCTCGAACGGGCCCTTGCAGCGGTCGAGCAGGTCCTGCGTCATGCGCTGGAACTCGGCCCGGGACAACGTCACGTCCAGGTGCAGCGGGCCGTCGGCGCCCGCGGTGATGTACGGCAGGTTGATGTTGGTCGACTGCGAGGCCGACAGCTCGATCTTCGCCTTCTCCGCGGCCTCGCGCAGCCGCTGCATGGCCATCTTGTCCTTGGCCAGGTCGATCCCGTACTGCCCGTTGAAGGTCTTGGTCAGGTGCTGGACGATCCGCTCGTCCCAGTCGTCGCCGCCGAGGTTGTTGTCGCCCGAGGTGGCCTTGACCTCGATGACGCCGTCGCCCATCTCCAGCAGCGACACGTCGAAGGTGCCGCCACCCAGGTCGAAGACGAGGATGCGCTGGTCCTTGTCGGACTTGTCCAGCCCGTACGCCAGGGCGGCCGCGGTCGGCTCGTTCACGATCCGGAGCACGTTGAGCCCGGCGATCTGGCCGGCTTCCTTGGTGGCCTGCCGCTGGTGGTCGGAGAAGTACGCCGGGACGGTGACCACCGCGTCGGTGATCTCCTCGCCCAGGTAGGACTCCGCGTCCCGCTTCAGCTTGCCCAGCACGCGGGCGCTGATCTCCTGCGAGGTGTACTTCTTGCTGTCGATGTCCACGGCCCAGTCAGTGCCGATGTGGCGCTTGACCGACCGGATGGTGCGATCGGGGTTGGTCACCGCCTGGCGCTTGGCGACCTCACCGACCAGGACCTCGCCGTTCTTCGCGAAGGCGACCACCGACGGAGTGGTCCGCGATCCCTCGGCATTTGCGATCACCGTGGGCTCACCGCCCTCCAGGACGGCGACGACGGAGTTCGTGGTGCCGAGGTCGATACCGACCGCTCGTGCCATGCCAACCTCTCAGTTCTTGATCATCGTCTTAGGTCGTGATCATCATCTAGGGACCAGCCCGGATGCATGCTGGCTCCGGCCGTACGAGTCTGTCAATAGACCTGAGCGTACCCGACTCAGGTTTCTGCCCATGACAACGGGTCGCAGTGCCGCGGCTATCCCGAGGTCGGTGTGACGCCGGTCACAGGAGGAAGCTGTCCCGCAGGACGCACTCACCGGGAACCGGGCTCTTGGGGCTTGCGTTGGTCGCTTCGTCGCATACCGCCACTTCAGAAGGGTCACCGTCCCATGCAGGTCGAACTGCGGCACCAACCGTCCTTCGGCGTCGCGAGGCTGATGCTCGCGCCCGGCGAGCCCGCCCGGGTCGAGTCCGGGGCCATGGTGGCCCACTCCTGGGGTGTCACGCTGGACGCCAAGATCGAGGGCGGCCTGTTCAAGGGTCTGAAGCGGATGGCGCTCGGCGGTGAGTCGCTGTTCGTGACCACCTACACCGCGCCGCAGCAGGGCGGCTGGGTGGACGTCGCGGCCAACCTGCCGGGCGACATCCGGGCCGAGGTGGTCACCCCGGACCGGCCGCTGCGGATCACCCGCGGCTGCTGGATCGCCAACTCGCACGCGGTCCAGATCGAGACGCAGTGGGCCGGCATGCAGAACCTGTTCGGCGGCGAGGGCGGCTTCGTCATCAACGCCACCGGCGACGGCGTGGTCGTGCTCGGTGCGTACGGCGCCATCGACGAGGTGATGCTGGGCCAGGGCGAGGCGATGACCGTGGACTCCGGCCACGTGGTGGCCTTCGACGCGGCCATGCAGAGCCGGCTGCGCCGCGCGGTGGAGGGCAAGTCGATCCAGTCGATGAAGTCCGGCGAGGGCTTCGTGTTCGACTTCGCCGGCCCGGGCCGGCTGCTGATGCAGTCCCGCAACCCGTCCGCGCTGGTGCAGTGGCTGACCGCTGAGCTGCCCTTCCAGCGGGCCTGAGGTCGCTCAGGCGGCGGCCGGCCGCACGCTGGCCGCCGCCCTGCTCTCCGGCCTGGTGTCCGGCCCGCGCTCCGGCTCGGCCGCGCGCTGGAACGGCCAGGGGCGGATCGAGCCGAGCACCTTGCGGCGGGACAGCAACGGCCACCACAGCAGGCCGAGGTTCAGCGCGATGAGGTGGCCGGCGCTGGTCATGTCGGGGTGCAGGGCCAGCACGAGCAGCGTCCAGGCCTCGATCGCGGCCAGGATCGGCCAGCGCCAGCGCGGCAGCAGCAGGCCGAGCGCGGCGCCCATCGTGGTGGCCACGCCGTAGCTCACCCCGACGTCGAGCACGGTCTCCCACTGCTGGCCCAGGTGGCCGAGCCAGAGCAGGATGGCCACCGGCAGCTCGGTGAGCAGGGTGGCCAGCAGGTGGCCGGAGGCGAAGACGAGCGCGGTCCACCGGGCGCCGACCGTACGCTCCAGCGGCGCCAGGACCACGGTGTAGACCACCGCGTACGGCGCCCAGATCAGGCCGGGCAGCCACAGCGCGCTGAACAGCAGGACGCGCACGGGGTGCTCGGACAGTTCGGCGACATTCGTACTGGACCACTCCAGCAGCCGGCGCGCGGTGTCCGGCCCCACCGACCGCAGCACGATGGTGCTGATCAGCAGCACGACCAGATACCAGAAGGTGAAGGGGGTACGTCGCGGGCTGGGCAGGCGGATCCCAGTGCGGCTGACGGCGTGCGCCCACCGCTCGAAGCGGTTGCGCCGGACTCCCCCCAGCCGGAACGCGGCACGCACAGGCCCGCCTCCTCACTCATCGCCGTACCTGGCTATATGCCCGCCTGCCGTGAAACATTCCCTTGATAAGTAGAAGAACTCTGTGACACCTGTTCGGGTGAACGGACGGCGGGCCGTACGGTCCAATCTGCCGGTCGCCGGACCTGCCTGCAAGAACTTGCGCAAGAAGTCGTCTACCCTTGCGGACATGACGCGCCGACTAGCCGAGGTTGCCAAGTACGTTGGCGTGAGTGAGGCGACCGTCAGCAGGGTGCTGAACGGGAAGCCCGGCATCTCGGACACCACCCGGACCGCGGTCCTGACGGCGCTGGACGTGCTCGGGTACGAGCGGCCGACCAAGCTGCGCGGCGAGCGGTCCCGGCTGGTCGGCCTGGTGCTGCCGGAGTTGCAGAACCCGATCTTCCCCGCCTTCGCCGACGTGGTGGCCGGCGCGCTGGCGGCCCGCGGCTTCACCCCGGTGCTGTGCACGCGTACCCAGGACGGGGCCTCGGAGGCCGACTACGTGGAGATGCTGCTGGACCAGCAGGTCTCCGGGGTGATCTTCGCCGGCGGGCTGTACGCGCAGGCAGCGGCGGCGCACGGGCACTACCGCCGGCTGCTGGAGCGGCGGCTGCCGGTCGTGCTGGTCAACGCCGCGATCGAGGACCTGGGCTTCCCGGTGGTGGCCGCCGACGACGGGTACGCGATGGACCAGGCGTACAACCACCTGCGTTCGCTGGGGCACGAGCGGATCGGGCTGGTCCTCGGGCCGCCGGACCACGTGCCGTCGAACCGGAAGCTGGCCGCGTTCGCCAAGCTCGGCGGGGATGTGGACGGGCTGGTCGAGCGGACCATGTACTCGATGGAGGGTGGCCACACCGCTGCGGCGCGGTTGCTGCGGCGCGAGGTGACCGCGGTGATCTGCGCCAGCGATGTCCTCGCCCTGGGCACCATCCGCGCCGGTCGCCGCGCCGGGCTGCGGGTCCCGGAGGACCTGTCCGTGGTCGGCTACGACGACTCGGCCCTGATGACCTGTACGGACCCGCCGCTCACCACCGTGCGCCAGCCGATCGACCCGATGGGCCAGACCGCGGTCGCGCTGCTGGTCAGCCAGCTCAGCGGCGAGCAGGTGGCCACCGACGAGATGCTGTTCGAGCCCGAGCTGGTCGTCCGGGGCTCCACCGGCCCCGCGCCGTTGCAGGCGGCCACGCCCAGCAACCTCGCCGTGGACCCGGTGGGCGCGGTCTGACCAGGCCGTTCGGCGTAACAGTCCTGGACGTAAGGCCGGCCAGCGGGCGAAGTGCATGCCGCCCGTACGGCGGCCAGCCCGTTGCACCAGATGTGCGGCGGCATGTTGCCGCAGATGGCGCACCTGGCCGCTGGCCACCGACCGCGCACAGCGGTTGCGCCCGGTAGTCGATGGCGCCAACGCTGCTCCTAGCAAGAGTCGTTGATTTCTTGCATCTCAGTCTAGACTTCTTGCGAGCACGGTCCTAGCCTCTGTCGGCAACAGAGGCCATCGAAGGGATCTCGCCATGCTTCGACGGAGATCGCGCCACGTACTGGGGCTGGTGCTCGTGGGGAGCCTGGCAGCCCTGGCGGGGTGTGGGACGTCCACGAAGACCAGCAACGACACCGCGGACCCGGGCGGCAAGGTGACCATCACGGTCAACGGCATGCCGCCGGACACCGACAAAATCAACCGGCAGAACTTCCTGGACGACGTCGCCGCCTTCGAGAAGCTGCACCCGAACATCCACGTCATCCCGCACGAAGGCCTGATGGACCCGCAGACCTTCGCCACCAAGCTCGCCGGCGGCCAGCTCGAGGACGTCTTCTACGTCTACTTCACCGACCCGGCCAGCCTGATCGCCAAGCACCAGGTCGCCGACATCTCCGACCAGCTCGCCGGGTTCCCGGTGGTGCAGCAGATCCAGCCCGACCTGCGCCGCATCTTCCAGGACAGCAACGGCCGGACGTACGGGCTGCCGTGGAAGAACTACTCGATGGGCCTGCTCTACAACCGGACGCTGTTCACCCGCGCCGGGCTGAACCCGGACCAGCCGCCGACCACCTGGGACCAGGTGCGCGAGGCGGCGAAGAAGATCAGTGCGCTCGGCAACGGCACCGTCGGGTACGGCGACTACAGCAAGAGCAACACCGGCGGCTGGCACTTCACCGCGGAGCTGTACTCCCTCGGCGGGGACATCGCGGTCAAGGACGGCGGCACCTGGAAGGCCGCGTTCAACAGCGACAAGGGCCGGCAGGTCCTGCAACAACTGCACGACATGCGCTGGACCGACAACAGCATGGGCAGGAAGCAGCTGCTGGAGTACGCGGACCTGTTGCAGATGATGGGCTCGGGCAAGCTCGGCATGTACGTCGCGACCGGCGACAACATCCCGAACATCGTCAACCAGTACAAGGGCAATTTCGCCGACTACGGCCTCGCGCCGATGCCCGGCGGGCAGGGCACGCTGGCCGGCGGCGACGGCTACATGTTCAACGCCAAGGCGACCCCGGCGAAGATCAAGGCCGGCCTGGAATGGCTGACGTACCAGCACATCAACCCGGACAAGATCGACCCGGACAACGCGCGGGCCATCAAGCAGAAACTGCCGGTCGGCCTGCCGCAGCCGAACATCTGGACCGGTGACGCCGAGCAGAAGTGGACCGCTGCGACGCAGAAGTACAGCAACATGCCGTCGCAGAACTACCAGGCCTTCGTGTCCGGCAACGCGAACATCCCGCTGAAGCTGGAGCCGCCGAACGCGCAGCAGATCTACGCCGCGCTGGACACCGTCATGCAGGCCGTACTCACCGACCAGAACGCGGATATCGGCAAGCTGCTCGGCACCGCCGAAACGCAGGTCAACTCGATCCTCGCCACCGTCAAGTAACCGGATGACCGTGGGTGACCGGCAGCGGGCGCCGGTCACCCACGGCGGGTCGGGAAGGAGGGGCGGG
>Ga0081455_10004969_pt1 | contig 14710 bp, 11 predicted proteins | sample TabmetS3T2R1_FD_70207 | JGI IMG/M metagenome (GOLD analysis project Ga0081455, IMG submission 70207) | Tabebuia heterophylla rhizosphere microbial communities from the University of Puerto Rico - S3T2R1 | ecosystem: Host-associated > Plants > Roots > Rhizosphere ... | reverse complement strand
GGGGATGCAGGCACGTCTCGCGGAGGTCCGCAGCCAGGAACTGGCCGCGGCGACAGCACATCTCGGCTACCAGAAGGTGTGGATGCTCGGCTATCAGGACTCGAACATGCCGGCGAGTGGTGCGCCTGGCACTTTCGCCGCAGCCCCCCTCGCGGAGACCATCTGGGCGCTTGTCCGCCTCATCCGGCAGGAGCGGCCGCATGTCGTCGTGACCTACTCCGATAACCAGCGCGGCTATCAACATCCCGATCATCTCCGCGTGCACGACGCCTCGGTACCCGCCTACAAGGCTGCCGGCGACCTCGCGTTTCATCCCGAGCTAGGAGTAGCGTGGGCGCCCCAGAAGCTCTACTACGCGGTGTGGTCTCGAGCCGGGCTCATGGCCGAGCACGAGGCGTTCGTCCGCCTTGGCTTAGAATCACCCTACAATGTCGAGCGCTGGCAGCGACGACCATCGATGGATTATCGCCTCACCACCAAGGTCTTCGTTGGTGACCACTGGGAGCAGGTACAGGCTGCCCTACGCGCCCACGCGACCCAGATCGACCCGGATTCGAAGCACTGGTTCGGTCTGCCGCCCGACATCGCCCGGACTACTTACCCTTACGACGACTACATCCTCGCGCAGAGCACGGTGCAGACGACACTGCCGGAAGACGACCTCTTCGCCGGTGTTGTCGGTGACGACATCCGAGGTATCCCCAGTGTATAAGCTCTTGTTTCTCTGTACCGGCAATTACTATCGCAGTCGTTTCGCCGAACTGCTCTTCAATGCTAGGGCTGCTACACATGCCTTGCCGTGGCAGGCGTTTTCGCGCGGCCTAGCGATCGACAAAGGCGTCAACAATATTGGCCCCATGAGCCCACTCGCTATCGACGCCCTGCGCACCTTGGGGATTGCTAGCGTCGAAGTTGAGCGCTTTCCTCTGCAAGTTGAGGAGCGTGATTTGCAGGCTGCTGATCACATTATTGCTTTGCAAGAAGCCGAGCATAAACTGTATCTCCAGGAACGCTATCCCGCCTGGACCAATAAAGTGGAGTACTGGCACATCCGTGACGTTGTGCCTATGCCAGCCTACAACCCGCTGGATGAGATCGCGCGCGACGTGCAGCGCTTGATTACCAACTTCTGCGGCGCGTAAGCATTGGAGAGCACTGCCGCTCAGCATCCAGCCAGGAGATACGCGTGTAGTGAGTATAATGTTACCCAGGTTCATCCGCATTGCAGATGCAGGGAGGCACACGCATGCAGACACATCCCAAGGGCTGGCAGAGCTGGCTCATACTCGGCGTCCTCATGTTGACACTGACCGCATGCTCGACAACGGAGACGCGGGCGCCCCTGGAGGCACCCGCTGACCTCAGCGGCCGCTGGAACGATACCGACGCGCGCTTGACCGCAGAAGCTCTAGTCAAGGATGCGCTCGCTCGTCCCTGGTCCCAACGCTTTACTCAGGTTACGGGGCGCAAACCCGTCGTCACTGTGGACACAGTACTGAATCGCACCCAGGAGCCTCTCAATACCCAGACCTTCGTGAAAGATCTCGAGCGCGCCCTCGCACAGTCTGGACAGGTGCAGTTTGTCACCGCAAAACCTACGGGCCAGGAAGCCGGAGCGGATTTCATGCTGCAAGGCACGATCAGCAGCCTGATGGATGAACTCGACAGTACCAGAGCGATCTTCTACCAGGTAGACCTGGAGATGATTGACATCGTGAGCAATGTTAAGGTCTGGGTGGGACAGAAGAAAGTCAAAAAGGTGGTCGAGCGTAGTAAGACAACGTTGTAATCCGTTACCTTCGGTCCCTGCTGGCATTTGGAGCCGAGTCTGCATGATCTCGCATCTAGGGTGCTGAGGGGACGAGATTCAGCGTTGTATTCTAAGGGAATTCCGCTACAATAAGCCCACTGATGGCAAGACATTCCATGTCTCTGCTTTCTCGTCCTGTCGGCAGTATACACATAGCCACGGGAGGGCATAACCTCAGTGACACAGCATGGCGATACAGCACCGTATGGCTCTCGTCCCCATAGGCAATGACTTGGCACACAGCCTCAGGCATCTACGTGAGGTCTGGACACGACCAGATTTCCAGGCCATGGCACGCCAACACGCCAGGGGAAAGCTGACGGTCCAGGAGAAGATCGCCTGCCTGTTTGACCCTGGGACATTTGGTGAAGACCTGGCGCCCCGTCCGGATCTCGATCCTCGGCATGGGGAACGACGTTTATTGACTGGGCACGGCATGATGCACGGGCGTGCGGTCGCTGCAGCGATTTTTGATTCAGCCATTGCCGCTGGCTCGGTGACGATTTCTACGGGTGTCAAACTCATTAAACACATGCAATTGGCCGAGGCGCAGCATTGTCCTTTGCTGATCGATTGGGACTCCGGCGGGGCTGATATTAATGACGGGGTCGCGTCGCTGGATATTTTTCGCCAGATCTTTACCCAGATTAACGAAATCTCCGGACGCATTCCGACGTTGTCAATCATCTCCGGGTTGAATGCCGGTGGTGGAGCCTATGCGCCGGTCATGACCGATACGGTGATCATGATTGATGGCAGCATGATGGCGGTGACCGGGCCTACGGTCATCAAAGTCGCCACAGGAGAAGACGTCACGCCGGACGAGATGGGCGGAGCGCAACTGCACAGCGAAAGGTCCGGGGAGGCGCACTACCGCGTGCCGTCCTATGCAGAAGCGGCACTGCTGGCGCGGCGCTACATGACGTATATGCCGGAGAGCATGTGGTCTTTCCCACCGCGTCTCGAGCCCTGCGACAAGTCTGGCGTACCGACCAATCTGCGTGCCATTGTCACGCGAGCCCGGCACAACGCTCGCCTCAAGAAAAATGCCAGTTGGGACATCCACACCTTCATTGAGGCGGCAGTTGACGACGACTCCTGGTTGGAATACCACGAGAAATTCGGTACGTCGGCCGTGGTTGGCTTCGCCCGTATTGCCGGTATCGCCGTGGCCATTATTGCCAACCAGCGGCAGGTTTTAGGGGCCTCGATGACTGCTGCCTCGTCATCGAAGGTGACACGGTTTCTAAAGCTGGCCAATGCCTATCATCTGCCCGTGATTACCTTCGTTGATGTCCCGGGCTTTATCGCCACGCAAGAAGAGTCGGAGGGGCAGATCCTGTCGAAGGGAGCCGCCCTCTTGATGATGTACCCCAATGTCATGGTGCCGCGTATCTCTGTGGTCATTGATAAAGCATTTGGTGGAGCGTATTGCGCCATGGATAGTCTGACGACTTCTATCCGCTCGCGCTTCTGCCGGCACTATGGTTTTACCACCGGGCAAATTGCCGTGATGGGCAAGGAAGCTGGGCCGTTCTTCACCTACGGCAGTGAAGGCGGTGACCCTGCCGTGCGCGAGCGCAACCAGGAGCGCTACGAGACAGAATATCTCAATATGCGTCTGGCCTTCGAAGGCCGTTTTGTGACGCCACTCGAACCGGAAGCCCTGCGGCAGCGCCTGGTGGAAGACGTGCCACAATTGTATGCCGCGTATCAAGAGTACTGGAACACGCTGGTGAGTGAACTGGACCTGGTCCAGGAGCACTGCCCAACTCTCTGGCACGAACTGCGCTACGGTGCCATCCGGGGTCTGATCCAGCCACTGTAATTGTGATGGATCGTCGAGGCTACCGTTACTCACATGGGAAAACACATTCTATGTCCCAGTCTATCCAAGCCTCGCAGGCGCGTGCTTGTGCCCCCATCGCTGTAGAGACGATGCGTACCCTCCTCGTATGCCGCGGTCCTATTGCATTCGAGACTCTGGAGATCTACCATCAGCGTGGCTGGCAGTTACCGCATGTGGTGGTGTCGTCGCGAGAATGGATCGCTGAGCTGCAGCGCACGGCGCCCTGGATTATCGCCCTGCCGTCTGATCATGTCCACTATGTCCAGGAATACAACGATGTCGAGGCTATTCTTGACCTGGTCAGGGAGTATCACATCGACGCCGTCTATCCGGGATATGGTTTTTTAGCCGAAAGTGCCGACTTTGCCGAGTGTGTTGAGCAGGCGGGAGCGCGCTTTATTGGCCCGACGCCGCAGACCCTGCGTGCAGTGGGCGACAAGGATACGGCCATTGCGCTGGCCAGGCAACTTGGTATCCCGACCATCCCTGGAGACGATACATTAATTGCTTTTGCCCAGACGCACCTTCAGGACGAGACCGCTGCCGAAACCGTGCGCCGCACGCTAGATATGGCACAGCGTTTCCCTGGCTATCCCATCCGCTTCAAGCACCCTGCAGGAGGCGGGGGCAAAGGCCAGCGGGTGCTCGCTGCTGACGTGCTCCAGGGTCCAGAGGCCGAGGAGAGCATCCGCGATGTCCTCACCAAAGTGTGGTCTGAGATGGGTGTGTCCCCTCGCGCCGCCGATGCGCGCAAAGGTGTCCTGCTGGAGTTGGACCTGCCGCGGCCGCTGCACTGGGAAGTGCAAATCTTTGGCGACGGTGAGAGCGTCGTACACTTTGCCGCGCGTGATTGCTCGCTGCAAAATCAGGGGTATCAAAAGTTTATTGAGGTGGCCCTGCACCCACAGGCGATTGCCCAGGAGATCGCGAAACTCGATACGTCGGCCGCTGCAGTGCGTATTGCCAGTCTGCAGCGGCGCCAGGCAACCCTGGAGCGCATTTGCGCTGACGCACTCCGCATGGGCACGGCCGTCCATCTACGCGGCGCGGCCACGGTCGAATTTTTGGTTGACCAACAGGGGGAACCCTACTTTCTCGAAGTCAATCCACGTATCCAGGTCGAGCATGGAGTCACCGAGGGTATCGTCCGGGTGCAAGGCTATGCTATCAGCCTGGTGGAACTGCAGCAGCGAGTAGCCGCAGGCGAAAAACTCACCTTTCACCAGGACGACATTACCTTTGTTGGCGATGCCATTGAGGTACGTCTGAACGCCTGGCACGAGGATCTCAGCCCGGTGCTGGGCGGTGTGGTACACAAACTTCGCCTCATGCCGGCCCCTGCACTCGCCCCATACGTGCGTCTCGATGCCGGCGGTTTGCTGCAACGTCACCAACCGTGGATTGTTCCTAGCTACGATGCCAACTTTGCGTTACTTATTGTAACGGGCAGCGAGCGCCACGAGACCTTGACGCGTCTTATTGCCATCCTGCAGGGGGGCCTGGAGATCAGGGGGAATGCGGAGCTGAAGACCAATGTGCAACCCATCCTGGGCTTGCTGACTCTGATGCGCGCCTTGCCACCAGAAACAGAGTTCCGCACGGATACCAGCCTGCTTTGGATGGCTCTGACCGCAGTGGTGGCAACGCAGAAACAGACGGTGCTGGCGCAGGTACCTGATTTTCCGCGCCGTCCAGGCACACATGACCCGGCCCTGTTGGCGCGGCTGCTACGCGCCACGCTGGAAGCAGGTTTCGCGCATCCCAGTCGCCTACTCACCTACTATCTCAAACGTCTGACGCATCCTGACCCACGTCCTATCGCGCCCTTGGAAGTGCTCTGGCAACTCACGACCGAACTGGCGGTGCCGCTGTACGAGGAAGAACGCGCCCAGGGCATAGCAGTGCAGCAGGCGACTGAGGCGCTGTGGCGACAGGTATCGGCCGACAGCCAGCAATGGCACACGCTAGTGCGTGCGACTGCTGCACAGTCGCTGGAAACGTCCCCCGAGTGCCAGGCAGTCTGTGCGCACCTCGTTGCCATCACGCCTGGCCTAGAAACAACTGAGGCAGCCGCGTTGCTGCGCTATCTCTTGGACTGGCTCCGTGTAGATATGCCGGCAATTACAGCCCTCGTTAAAACGCTCGAGCACACACACCTACATGCCTGCCTCGCTGCCAATGATGACCTCTCCCTGACGCGGCCGGCGTATCTTGACGATGCCACTACGGTGGCCCATCTCCATCGTCTGCTCAGTAGTAGCCTCCGTCCTACACTGCTCCGTGCCGGAGCACTCCTGTCGCCTATGGAGGCCACCATTTATCATCACCCTGAGCCGGGTGCTCCACCTTTTGTGGAGATTGGGTCAGAGATCAAAGTCGGACAGACCCTGGCTCTGCTCGAAGCAATGAAGATGTTCTCTGAGCTACCCAGCCCTGTAGATGGTGTCCTCATTGACATTCTCGTCGAGAATGGCCAGGGAGTAAAAACCGGCACCCCGCTGTTCCGCATTGCCACCCAGGATGCGCTGCACCTCACGGCAGACGCGGCTCTGTATCAAGTCGTCGAGCATACATTTGAAAATCGTTTTGGCCTGTTAGTAGTGGAGCATGAGTGATGAGAGCCACTGTCCTCTATGAACCTCGACAACCCCTGGTCATTGAAGCCCTGCGGCGCGCTGCGCGCAGGTGAGGTGCGTGTGGCTGCGACATGTTGCTCTTGGAAGCGCTGTGTGTCACAATAAGACCCGTCCTGCAGGACGGAATGGTTGCCGTCGTCAGGGGCAGCCCGTCAAGGACGCCATCCAGGAGTATTATCATGCAGCTAGAGGTTGTGGGGCTCCGCTTTAAACCCGCCGGCAAGATCTTGCAGTATGTTGCCAATAGGTTGACACTGCACCGTGGGGAGAAGTGTGTGGCTGAGTCCGAGAACGGCCTCGAAATTGCCACCGTCGTGCTCGCACCCCATACGGTCGATCTCCAGGATGAGCAGCATGACCTCAAAGCAGTCCTGCGGAAAGCAACTCTCCAGGACTTCGAGCAAGCTGAGGCTCTCAGTCAGCGCGCCCAGGAAGCGTTCGCCCTATGCCGCAGCCGTATTCGGGAAGTTGACCTGCCTATGAAACTGGTCAGCGTCGATTTCACCCTCGACGGTCAAAAAGCCATTTTTTACTTTACCGCAGCGGATAGGGTCGACTTCCGTAGCCTTGTCAGATACCTTGCTGGGGCGTTACGGATACGCATTGAGATGCGCCAGATTGGCCCTCGTGATGAGACCAAAAAGCTCGGGGGGCATGGTGTGTGCGGGCGCCCACTTTGCTGCTCCACGTTTCTGACAGAATTTGCACCGATTTCCGTGCGCATGGCCAAAGAACAGGGGATGGCGCTGAATCCGTCCCGCATCTCCGGCGTGTGTGGTCGTCTCAAATGTTGTCTGGCCTATGAAATGGCTGTGTATAAGGCGATCAAAGACGAATTGCCGCGCATTGGTGACCTCTATGTCACGGAAGAAGGTCCTGGTCGGGTGGTGGATATCACGGTGGTCGGCGAAGCCTTTGCTGTTGAGCTTGAAGAGAGCGGCAATCGTGTCTTCATCCGGTTGCCAAGTGCTGAAGAGCGTACCAATAACTGTAATGGCTGTAGCAATCGAGGCTATACGCCGGGTCATGCCGAGGACACGCTCTAAGACAGGCCAGATGTCGAGACATGTTGATGTCAGCGAGAGGACGGCGGTACCGCAGGGGTGATTTCGGGAGTATCTGCTGAGGTCATGTCGAGTTGGATCCACCCCATACGTTTCTCGCTACGGAGAAAATCGGTCAGCAGATCGGCCAGGGTAACACGATCAAGCACAGCATACATGTGCTGCTCAGCTTCCGCAAAGGCACGTAGCAATAAACAGTTTTCGATCGCCTCGCAGCAGCGTTCTTGCGCCAGGCACTGATACATCGGGGGCTCTGGATCCATGGCGCGGACGACATCACCTACGCTAATCTCCGCCGGAGGGCGAGCCAGGGTATAGCCCCCACGCTTACCGCGCATGGCCCGGGTCAGCCCGGCCCGTGTTAGCCTTTGAAAGACTTTCGACAAGTAGCTCTCAGAAACATGCTGGCGGCTGGCAATGTCACTGAGGAGGATAAAACGGCCAGTTTCAAGGCATGCCAGCGCCCATAAGCCATGAATAGCGAGGTCAGTACTTTGGGAAAATCGTAGACCCGGCATTGCGGTCCTCCATATAGCGCTATCCCCACAGTGCTTGGATACTGTCTACCGATACCCGATCATCTCATCATAGTCAACCTCCCTGTGTGGTGCAATGCCAGATCGTGGTACATGGCTGACCCCCTGGCCTCTTGTAAGCACCAAGTAAAAGCTTCTTGACAGCAGGCGAAGTGAGACTTATATTGTGGACAAAATGAGTCCATTTATCAACTTTACAGATAGAATTTTTTACGTACAAGGTTTGCATGATGCGCCATTTGTCACTTGCTGAGGATACATCTCCGTCTCAGGTGGTGTCTTTCCGCACGGCGCCTGCTGGCGAAGCTGAGCCAGCCGAGGTGCAAGGTGTGCCGGCGAGTGCGTCATCAGAGATTGAGCCATCGATAATTGCGCACTACTTTCATGAGGTGCGACGCTTTCCTCTGCTCTCCCACGAAGGCGAAATGACCTTCGCCCAGCAGATCCAGGATGGGACGCAGCAATGGCGCGACGAATTACTCCAGCGTTTGCTGCATGTCCCGTTGCTCCTGGCCTGTCGGGCTCGCCTCCGGCGTGGTATTATGCCTCTGGATGCTGTGTGCCTCCCAGAACATGGGCCAGCCTTCGGTGAGATGATGGCCGTGCTCGACCAGTTGCAGCGTTTGCGTTGTCAGATGCGGCAACTCATGCAGCAACGCGCCCATGGCGATGCGGAGACGCTAGCCCACATGCACGCGCTGCGTACTGCTATGCGCACGCTACTGCAACCGCTAATCTGGCAACCGCTCTTTTTGCAGCAGGCCTGGTCGCGGTTTGATGCGACGATGGCGGCAGCATCTCCTGCCAGGCAGCATCGGCAGGCGATGCGTTTTCTATCAACACTTGGCTATAGTCTGCGGACTCTGCAGCGCATCTGGCATACCATCCATCGTCTCCAGGCTCGCGTCGAACGTGCCAAACAGGAACTCACGACCCGTAACCTTCGCCTCGTCATCAGCGTGGCACGTGAGTTTGCTTACACCGGTTTGCCTTTGACCGACCTTATTCAAGAAGGCAACATTGGGCTTATGCGCGCGGTGGAGAAGTTTGATTACCGGCGTAATTTGAAGTTCAGTACCTATGCGGTCTGGTGGATCAAACAGGCGATCCGTCGTGCCGTATTCGAACAAGGGACATTAATTCGTATCCCTGAATATATGTACGAAAGTGCCCGTCAGGTGTCCAAGAGCCGTGAAGTGCTGACGACGACACTCGGGCGCTCTCCCACGCCTGGTGAGATTGCCGAGCACCTCGCCATGCCTTTGGACCGGGTTGAGCGGACGCTGGCTCTGGGACATGAACCAGTCTCATTGGACCGGCCTGTCGCAGAGGAAGACAAACGGCCTCTTGGCGAGCGGCTCGCAGATACCAAAGCGGAAGTGGGGCAGGAGACATTGCTCCAGCAGGATCTGGTGGACCACACGCACCGTGCCCTCGAAGGGTTGACTCCCCGGGAAGCCGAAGTCATTCGGCGACACTTCGGCCTGCATGGACAACCAGAGGAAACGTTACGCCAGATCGGTCTTGATCTCCATTTGAGTCATGAACGGGTGCGGCAAATCGAGGCTGAAGCCCTTGCCAAGCTGAAACGACAGGGTGCCCCGTTGCGGATTTTTCTGGAGCCCTAAGCTGTCCTGCTCCGCGGATAGCGTTTTCAGGAGTGTTCGATGTCTCTTCTGCTGATGGATAGGTCTGTGACTGGCCAGCCTCTGGGCCTCACCGATGTTTTTGACCGTCCCTTGCGTAACCTGCGCCTCTCAGTGACCGACCGCTGTAACCTGCGCTGTCAGTACTGCATGCCGGAGGAGGAGTACACCTGGTTACCGCGTGAGGATCTCCTGACGTTTGAAGAGATCTCGACCTTAGTAGATGTCTTTACGGCCCTGGGGGTGGAGAAGGTGCGGCTTACCGGAGGTGAGCCATTGTTGCGTCGCGATGTCGCAACACTGGTACGTCTCCTGGCGTGCAATCCTCGCGTGCAGGATCTGGCTTTGACGACCAATGGTGTGTTGCTGGCTGAACAGGCACACGCGCTCTATGACGCCGGGCTCCACCGCATCACGGTGAGTCTGGATACCCTGAAGCCGGAGCGTTTCCGAGCATTGACCAGACGCGATACGCATGCCAGAGTTTTGGCTGGCATTGAGGCTGTGCGGCAGGTCGGTTTCACGGGCTTGAAACTCGACACCGTGGTCATGCGCGGCGAGAATGACGATGAGCTTGTTGATCTCATCGAATATGGCAAGCAGGTTGAGGCCGAGGTTCGCTTTATTGAGTATATGGACGTAGGCGGTGCCACGTCTTGGACGATGGAGAAAGTCTGCTCGCGGGCTGCCATACTCGCACGGCTCAGCCAGCACTATGGCCCCATTGCACCAGTCGTCGAAGAGACCTGGGCCCCAGCGGAGCGCTTTTGCTTACCCGACGGGACAGTGTTTGGCATTATTGCTTCCACGACTGCACCCTTTTGCCGTACCTGTGACCGCAGCCGGCTCACGGCGGATGGCATGTGGTATTTATGCCTCTATGCCCGTCAGGGGATCGATTTGCGGCAGCCATTACGCGCTGGGGTTTCGCAAAAGGAGCTTGCCTCCATCATTATCCCCGGCTGGCAGAGACGTCGTGACCGTGGTGCTGAGGAGCGCAAGGCGCTCGAGACGCATAGTGCGCGCAGTACACTCATTCCACTTGACCGCCTCCGCCAGGATCCGCACCTCGAGATGCACACACGCGGAGGGTAAGGCAAGAGGGGGAGAGCCTGGACGGCTGCATCAGCGAAAAAAGCGCTGGCGCTTTTATGCTTGCCAGCGCTTTTGGCAGAGCTACACCAGTGAGCAGGTGCGTTGAAACCGCGTTACATTTTCTTTGTGGAGGCTTTCGTCTTCAACGGCGGGGCCGGTTTGAAGTTGGCTGGCAAGTCTGTGCTGGTCATCATATCGCCAGGCTTCGCGACGATGTCTTTCTTCGTGGGGCCGAGAGCAGCAAGCAACTCATTCTTCTCTTTCTCTGGCACTTTGAACTCATCGAGCGTTTTCACCAGATTGTCCACTACGGCGTTGAATTCACCCTCAGTGCAACCCATATTCTTGTGGGTGTTCTTCATGTTTTTGCCCTTGTATTTGACCCCAGGACAATGGGCCGCCTGCTCAACGAAGCCTTTCAAGTTGGTACCGAGACGATTGGCATCAGACTTGGCGAATTTTTTGTTGACGCGATCGTCTTTCAACACCTTGCCAGCAAAACTATCAACTACGGCTGAGATCGCGGGGGTACCACCAAGGCGTTCACACAACGTCTTCTCCTGAGCCGATGCCGCCATGGCAAAAGCCGTGCATATACACAGCGCGGTTACAACGATGCTCAATTTCCGCATGACTTCAGTCTCCTCCTCTGTCTCTTTGGAAACTTTACAAGGCGCAGCTTTTGCCTATGCCCACTATGAGCGTAGTACACAAGCCCCTTGCACTTACCATGCCACTACGCAGTACCAGTGCAGCACGGAAAATCTACTGCGGGAAACCGGGCAAGTCCGTGTCAGACTCACGTGAAATGATGGCCGGCCATAAAATCGAGCTAACTTTATGCTGTTTGCGGAGTGCAAGTCAATAAAAAAGGAAACAATTGACAACGCCGTATTAGTATAGTGGAGCATCTTAAGGTTGCAAGGTGTTGCCAGTGTGGCAGTGAAGGCACGGAGTGTACCCTGTGCTGTCGCCGAACGCAACGCACCGCATTACTGGGGACATTCGGGAGATCATCGATACTTACGCGGTCTTGGCTGTGATGCATCTAGTCTGTATAATGGACGCCTTACATTTACTAGCTCGATACTATGGCACAGGAGAGCTTCATGAGCACGAGTATCTACGTCTTGTCGCGCAATGATCCACGACAGTTGGAGATCTTCCGGCAGCTCGCCCCGGAAGGGGTTGAGGTCAAGTGGGTAGATGTCACCCAGCCTATCGACCAACAGGCAGCGCAACTGCAGGAGGCTAGAGCAGTCATTGCCGCCCCCTCCGCCTTCCCTATCGAGTTAGCGCTTAAATGTCCCAATCTGAGACTCGTGCAAACGATCAGTGCTGGCACGAATATGATCGACATTGCAGCATTGAACGAGTTAAACATCAAGGTCGCCAACAACGGTGGTGGTAATGCAGTCGCGGTCTCTGAACATACGATCGCTTTGATGATTAATGTCTATCGCAAAATGCATCTACAATTCCAAGCGGTGAAGAATCGTCAGTGGGCTGGGGATATCCGGAGTGCATGGGTCTCCCAGGCCTACGAACTCACGGACAAAACCGTGGGTATCATTGGTATGGGCCGTATTGGCCAGCGTGTGGCGCGGCGCTTGCAGGGCTGGGATTGCAAGCTTATCTACCATGACGTGGCAAAATTTCCCCCGGGCCTCGAGGAGTCTTTACACCTCACCAGGGTCGGCTTTGATGACCTGTTGCGCACCGCGGACATTATTACGTTGCATGTGCCACTGACGCGGCAGACCAGAGGCATGATCAGCGATAGAGAATTTAACCTCATGAAACCCACGACGGTGCTGATCAATGCATGTCGTGGGCCTGTGGTGGATGAGGCGGCGCTCATTCGGGCCCTGCAAGCCAAGAAGATCATGGCGGCGGGACTCGATGTCCTGGAGGAAGAGCCCACGCCGGCAAATAATCCCCTGCTCGACATGGACAATGTCCTCGTGACACCCCATCTGGCCGCCTTTGCCCAGGAGTCGTATGCCAAGAGCCACGCCTTTGCGGCCCAAAACGCAGCGCGGGTCGCCAGGGGAGAGGAACCGGAGTCGGTGGTCGATTATTTCTAGGCGCGTGGCCGGGCCTGTACTCTCTTAGCCAGACTTCTGTTGTAGAGCCGGCATGGGAGCTAGCCCGGCCCAGCTCTCGGCCTCCATCAGTTGCGCCCAACGCCGGTACATGCCGCGCTGATTTTGCTCGTTGAAGTCATCTGTGACCAGACCTGGGACGACGTCATGGGGGTTCTCAAACCCCATGGCCATCTGGTAGTTGTAAGGATAGCGCCGGGCAATGGTGCCTTTGCTGGCAGCGGAGGCGTAGTTCCAGTTCTCCATGTCGTCTTGTTCGGTCATTCCGGCTGGGCCGGAGTAGCGCATAGAGTAGTGGCGCAGCACGTCTTTTACTTCCTGGGGCGCGTCGGCATCCACCAGGAACCAGCGCCAGGTCTCGGTTTTTAAGGCGCCGCGTGGATGCCAGACGGCAATGGAGCGCGGTTGCCGCGACAGGAGAGACATGTTGGGGAATACCGTGCCCGTACTGCCGAGCAGGCGCGCGCGCTGCCCCAGACGTCGCTGCCGCTCTTCATAGCAATGCCGAAAATACTCCTCAACAATGGGCGTGTTCTGATACGTTGGGATATATGGCACGTCTTCAAGCTGCAAGACAGGATGTGCGCCGTGGCCCAGTTCGGGAAAGGAGACGTTGAAGCGCCGCGCCTGCAGGCGCTCGTTGTCCCGCCGACCCCGGCCACTGGGGCCAATGCCCACCAGGTCTACGGAGCGGTGACTGATGTTGTGGTAGCCATCTCCCTGAAAATTCTCTGCAGCAAATTTCCAGTTGCACGGCATGACCCATTTTTGGATACCCCCTAACACCTCTGAGCCGCCGGGGCGCCCATCGCGGCAATCTAAGAGTTCGTCGAGGTAGAGCGCCATGCCACCGAGGTAGTCCAGAAACGGCGGTGCCTCTGGGTCCCAGGTGGCCCAGACCGAGCCCTTGTAGATTGCCAGTTGTGCTACTTCAATGAGCCCCCATTGCGTCCGGTCCAGGCACTCGTGGTACGCCTCTTTGTAGTACGGTACCCCTACCAGTCGGCCGTCTGTAGCATAGCCCCAGCCGTGGTACGGACAGGTGAAGACGGAGGTGTTGCCCTCATCGTAGCGGCACACTTTCATACCCCGGTGCCGGCAGGTATTAAGGAATACGTGGAGCTTGTGCTGGCTATCGCGCGTCAGGATGACGGACTCTTCCCCTATGCACGACTGGAAGTAATCACCTGGCTTCGGCACCTGGCTCTCGTGGCCTACAAAGAGCCAGACGCGAGCGAAGATGCGTTCCTGCTCCTGCTGGTAGATGGCCTCGTTGACAAAGATCTCACGGCTGATCACCCCTCTGTCGAGATCGACCAGGCGCTGTATTGAATCGGGTGGGGTCGTCATAATCATACTCCTCATTGCACATCCGCTGGGACTGATAGCATTGTGGCTACACATTGTGCAGCAACTACTCTTAGAACGCTAGTGCTTCGGCTGTAGCAATGCCGGCCCCACATTGGCCCAACTCCTTGGAGGCGCGGCATGCAGTGTCCATGGGAGGGCGCGTCGAAGCAGTCCTGCGCTTCTAGCACGGGGGAAATTTCCCTTCTTCGATGAGTTGGCGGCGGAGTTCAACACGCAGTGGGTGATTCATGTTGAGCACATAGACGGTGACGCGGCCAATGGGCGTGCGCCCCACAATATAGGGGCCATCTAGACGGAAATGATAGGTCCACTTGTGCCGGCGGGGATGAAAAAGCGGTGTCAGCTTGCCGCTGTGTGGGTCCAGCCCGGCAAGATTTGGCCCCTTGCTCTTATTACACCGCAAACAGGAGAAAGCCAGATTATGCAAGACTGTGCGGCCATGGTGTTGCCTGGGAATGATATGCTCGATTTCGAAGGCGACCGCCTCCACAAAGAATTCCCCAGGGTGATCCTGCTTAGGAAGCAGGCAGTATTCGCAAGCGTGCCCGGCTCGCTCACGAATAACTTGTGCCAACTCATCCATGCCTGGGCGACGACG
>Ga0081455_10004968_pt1 | contig 14710 bp, 11 predicted proteins | sample TabmetS3T2R1_FD_70207 | JGI IMG/M metagenome (GOLD analysis project Ga0081455, IMG submission 70207) | Tabebuia heterophylla rhizosphere microbial communities from the University of Puerto Rico - S3T2R1 | ecosystem: Host-associated > Plants > Roots > Rhizosphere ... | reverse complement strand
TCCTCACCTCGCGCTCTCTGCCCGAAATCGGGCGCCGGTTCGGCAACCGCGACCACACCACCGTGCTGCACGCGATCCGCAAGATCGAGCAGTTGATGAACGACGACACCCAGCTCCGCGAGGAGATCGAGCTTCTGAAACGGCTCTTGCGCGAATAATGGGGGAAGACGGGTTGGGGGGCTTGGGTCCCAAGCCAAGGCGTCCCCCCTCCCGCTCTTGCAAATTGCCCGCTCTCGCGTCAAGGTCGATGGCGCTAGGGGACCTCAAAAACGCCTTCGTCAGGGTCGGACTGGAGCAGACGCGCTTCGGCCAAGGCTGACCTTAGCGGCGGAAATCGTCACTTTTTTTGGGATCGGGCACCATGCGCCTCACCATCGACAAACCCGGACTTGCCAAGGCGCTCGCCCATGTCGCGAGCGTGGTGGAGCGCCGTAACACCATTCCCATCCTGTCCAACGTCCTCGTCGCGGCCGGCAGGAACGAGCTCAAGCTCACCGCGACCGACCTCGACATGGAGCTGGTCGAGACCGTGCCGGTGCGGACCAAAGGCGAAGGCGCGACCACCGTTCCGGCCCATATGTTCTATGACATCGTGCGCAAGCTGCCCGAGGGCACCGATATCGAGCTTGCGCGAGACGGCGAACAGGGACGCCTCGCCGTCACGAGCGGGCCCGCGCAATTCTCGCTGCAAACGCTTCCGGCCGACGACTTCCCCGCGCTCAGCGTCGATGATCTCGGCCACAGCTTCAGCCTGCCCGCCTCCGACCTGAAGCGCCTGATCGACAAGACGCGCTTCGCCATCTCGACCGAGGAGACGCGCTACTATTTGAACGGAATCTATCTTCACGCGGCGCAGAGCGGCGGCAAGGCGGTGTTGCGCGCGGTCGCGACCGACGGTCACCGGCTCGCCCAGATCGAATTGCCGCTGCCGCCGGGCGCCAAGGACATGCCGGGCGTGATCGTGCCGCGCAAGACCGTGGTCGAACTCGCCAAGCTCGTCGAGGATGGCGAGGGCGAGGTTCGCGTCGAGCTGTCGCCGGCGAAGATCCGCGTATCGGCGGCGCGCGTAGTGCTCACCTCGAAACTGATCGACGGCACATTTCCCGATTACGAGCGGGTCATTCCGCAGGCGAACGACAAGAAGATGGAAGTCGACAACACCGCCTTCGCCCAGGCCGTCGATCGCGTCTCGACGCTTTCGAGCGACAAGGGCCGCGCGGTCAAGCTCACCATCACCGACGGCAAGCTCACGCTTTCGGTCAACAATCCCGATAGCGGCAGCGCCACCGAGGAGCTTCCCGTCGAATACGATTTCGATCCGCTCGAGATCGGCTTCAACGCCCGCTATCTGCTCGACATTTCACAGCAGCTCGAAAGCGGCACGGCCGAGTTCCAGCTCGCCGATCCCGGTTCCCCCACCATGGTGCGCGACGGCAAGGATGCGTCCGCGCTCTATGTGCTGATGCCGATGCGGGTATGAAGGCTAACCGCAAGGGAGAGCGCACAGTTCAGGCGATCGCGGGCGACCCGGCCAAGACCCTGCTCTTCGTCCGCAGCCTGAAGCTCACCGATTTCCGCAACTATGCGCGGGCCGAGCTCGAGCTCGACGCGCGGCCCGTCGTGCTCGTGGGCGAGAACGGCGCCGGCAAGACCAATCTCCTCGAAGCGGTCTCGCTGCTCGGCCCGGGCCATGGCTTGCGCGGGCGCCACTATGACGAGCTTTGCCGCAAAGACGGCGCCGGCGGCTTCGCGGTCGCCGCCCGGGTCGTATCGCGCGGGGACGAGGTCGAGATCGGCACCGGGCTCGCCGCGGGCGAGCGCGAGGAGACGGCCGGCCGCACCGTGCGCATCGCCGGCAAGGAGCGGAGCGCGGGCGCGCTTGCCGAATATGTCAATCTCGTCTGGCTCATCCCGGCGATGGACGGCCTCTTCACTGGTCCGGCATCGGACCGGCGGCGCTTTCTCGACCGGCTCGTGCTCGCGGTCGATCCCAAGATGCGGAGCCCGCTTGGCCGCTACGACCGGGCGATGCGGCAGAGGAACCGGCTGTTCCAGATGCGCGAGGGCTCGCGCGCCCTGTTCGAGGGGCTTGAGGAGCAGATGGCGGAAGCAGGCGTTGCGATCGCAGCCGCAAGGCTCGAGGCGACGGCGCGGCTCGCGGGCTTGGTCGAACGCATGCGCGCCGAGCGCGGCGATGGCCCCTTCCCCTGGGCCGCGGTCGCGCTCGAAGGGCGGCTCGAAGCCGCGCTTGGCACGCGCTCGGCGACCGAAGTCGAGGACGAATTTCGCCGCCGTCTCGAAGAGGGCCGCGAGCGCGACAGGGCGGCCGCGCGGGCCCTTGAAGGACCGCATCTGAGCGACCTTATTGTCTTTCATGGGCCGAACGAGGCGCCCGCCGCGCAGTGCTCATCGGGCGAGCAAAAGGCCCTCCTCGTCGGCCTCATTCTCGCCAAGGCCGAGCTCATCAAGGCTCTCGAAGGGATCGCCCCTCTCGTCCTCCTGGACGAGGTCGCAGCCCATCTCGACGGGGCGAGAAGAGAGGCCCTTTTTAGCCAGATTCTGGCGCTTGAGTGCCAGGCCTGGATGACCGGGACCGACCGCGACTTGTTCGCACCCCTCGCCCAAGAAGCGCAAATTTTCGGCGTGAATCGGGGTATGATCGGGGCCTGATTCATGGGGCCTTGGGCGGCCCCGCCAAGATGCCAAAAACGACTTCCAGGGAACCATGACGACAGCCTCAAAACGCAAGGATGCCGCTTCCTCCGAGTACGGCGCGGAATCGATCAAAGTGCTGAAGGGCCTCGATGCCGTGCGCAAGCGGCCGGGCATGTATATCGGCGACACCGATGACGGCTCGGGCCTGCATCACATGGTCTACGAGGTCGTGGACAACGCGATCGACGAGGCGCTCGCCGGCTTCTGCGACGAGATCGCCGTCACCTTGAACGCCGACGGCTCGGTCACCGTCGAGGACAATGGGCGCGGTATCCCGACCGAGATTCACAAAGGCGAAGGCGTTTCGGCTGCCGAAGTCATCATGACGCAGCTCCACGCCGGCGGAAAGTTCGACCAGAATTCCTACAAAGTATCGGGCGGCCTGCATGGCGTCGGCGTCTCGGTCGTGAACGCGCTCTCCTCCATGCTCGATCTCACCATCTGGCGCGACGGCAAGGAGCATTTCATGCGCTTTGCTGACGGCGTGGCGCAAGCGCCGCTCAAGCCTGTCGGCGACGCGGGCGCCAAGACCGGCACGCGCATCACCTTCGTGCCGAGCGATAAGACTTTCACGATGGTCGAGTTCGATTATTCGACGCTCGAACATCGCCTGCGCGAGCTTGCGTTCTTGAATTCCGGCGTTCGCATCGTGCTGTCGGATAATCGCGGCGTCGAGCCGAAGCTCGAAGAGATGCGTTACGAGGGAGGCTTGCGCGCTTTCGTCCGCTTCCTCGATCGCACCAAGCATCCGCTGATCCAAGAGCCGATCGTCGTGGCGAAGGAGCAGCAGAAAATTTCCGTCGAGGCCGCGTTGTGGTGGAACGACAGCTACCACGAGAACGTGCTCTGCTTCACCAACAACATCCCGCAGCGCGACGGCGGCACGCATCTTGCGGGCTTCCGCGCGGCGCTGACCCGCACCGTCAACACCTATGCCGCGGAGTCCGGCATCGCTAAGAAAGAGAAGGTGGCGCTGACCGGGGACGATGCCCGCGAGGGGCTGACTTGCGTGCTCTCGGTCAAGGTGCCCGACCCCAAATTCTCGAGCCAGACCAAGGACAAGCTCGTGTCGTCGGAAGTGCGCCCCGTGGTCGAGAGCGTCATGGCCGACGCGCTCTCGGGCTGGTTTGAGGAGAATCCGGGCGAGGCGCGCAACATCGTTCAGAAGATCGTCGAGGCGGCGGCCGCTCGCGAGGCCGCGCGCAAAGCCCGCGAGCTCACCCGCCGCAAAGGCGCGCTCGACCTTGCCTCGCTTCCCGGCAAGCTCGCCGATTGCCAGGAGCGCGATCCCGCCAAGTCAGAGCTGTTCCTGGTCGAGGGCGACTCGGCCGGCGGCAGCGCCAAGCAGGCGCGCGACCGCGCCTTCCAGGCCGTGCTGCCCTTGCGCGGCAAGATCCTCAATGTCGAGCGCGCGCGCTTCGACAAGATGCTGTCGAGCGCCGAGATCGGCACGCTCATCACCGCGCTCGGCACCGGCATCGGCCACGACGAGTTCGATCTCGGCAAGCTCCGCTATCACAAGGTCATCATCATGACCGACGCCGACGTTGACGGCGCGCATATCCGCACGCTGCTGCTCACCTTCTTCTACCGGCAGATGCAGAGCCTGGTAGAAGCGGGGCATTTGTTCATCGCCCAGCCGCCGCTCTACAAAGTCAAGCGCGGCCAGTCGGAGCGCTATCTCAAGGACGAGAAGGCGCTCGAGGACTATCTCATCGGCGAGGGGCTGGAGGAGGCCGTCCTCGTCACCGGCGCGAGCGCGACGCGCGCATCGGCCGATCTCCGCGACATCGCCGAGACGGCGCGGCGGATCGGGGGGATCCTAAAGGGTCTGCACAGCCGCTATCCGCGCTTCATCGTCGAACAGGCGGCGATCGCCGGCGCCCTCAACCCGAAGGTGCTGAAGGATCTCAAGCAGGCGCAAGCGGCGGCCTCGTATATCGCCAAGCGGCTCGATGCCCTGTCGGAGGAGACCGAGCGCGGCTGGCGCGGCGAGGCTCTGCCGGAAGGCGGTTTGCGCTTCTCGCGCGAATTGCGCGGCGTCATGGAGACCCACCTGATCGACGGTCCGTTCATCGCCTCGGCCGACGCGCTCAAGCTCGACAGCTTCGCCGAGCATCTGCAAGAAGTGTATGCGCGGCCCGCGACGCTGAAGCGCAAGGACACGAGCCTTGCCGTGCACGGGCCGAGCGAACTGCTCGATGCAGTGATGGCGGCGGGGCGAAAGGGGCTGACGCTCCAGCGCTACAAGGGCCTCGGCGAGATGAACCCGGATCAGCTGTGGGACACCACGCTCGATCTCGACACGCGCACCATCCTCCAGGTCAAGATCAAGGAAGGCGAGGACGCCGACGACATCTTCTCGCGGCTGATGGGCGACGTGGTCGAGCCGCGCCGCGAGTTCATCCAGGCGAACGCGCTCCAGGTCGCCAATCTCGACGTCTAGCCGCCGTGGCTCACGCCCGGTGGCGCGACCCGAAGAACTTTTGGCCCCGACGCGAACGCCTAGTCGTCGTCTGCGACCCGGTCGCCACTCACCCCGAACTCGCTCGAATGTCTGCCTTGCCTGGGCACAGCGAAGCCCAGTGCTGACAATCCACGGGTCAAGATCTCCCTGACGGCAGCGGCACGACTAGGCATCCGGTGCTTGAACCTAAAGTCGTCAATGAGGACCAATTCCTCTGGCGTCAGCATGATCTGAAGGCGCTCACCTCGCGACCTAGTGTTGTCGGACATAGCGCGATCTCCACCATCCGATACTAACAAACCATAATTGGTGCAATTGAGCCCTATTAGTCAATACCGCTGTTTGAGCGATAGCGTACATTCTTCGTTTGACTGATAAAGTGCGTTGTGACTCTAGTGTTACAAAGCATAATTGTAAGTTGTGTAAGTAATACAAAATTTTTTACTGGAACTCATTCCGCAAAAATGTGTTAATGGGGTATGATTATCGAAGTATATCACGATGCTCTTACTGGACCTCCCTGCAAGCAATGCGGAGCCGATACGCGCGTAGTGGGTGTTGAGAGGCATTGGGCGATGAGCCGAGTGGCTGTTGTGACGCTTCAATGCGCTGGGTGCGGCTTTTTGGACGCAAAAATCGCGATGCCGGTCGAGGAGAAGCGTGGTGTCGAACATGCCGGGTGATGCGCAACATTGTCGTGACAATGCCCACCTTTGTATGCAGTGGGCACGAGCAGCGCGCACCGAAGCTGATCGAGACAGGTTTGAAAGCTTCGCACGCCGATGGCTGGTCTTGGCCGCGGACTATGAGTCCGCGAGTTTATGGTGCCACGAACAGGAAAACATTGCTGCCGGAATGCCTCCCAAAGCCCGGACTGCTTAACGCCGTATCAAGGCGGAACGCCTAGGCTCGCTCCCATCGTTCGGGAAACGGGGCGGGAGCCAGATGAGGGGCGGGCGGGCGAGAGGCAAGCCCGGCGCGAAGAATCAGCGCCGGATCGAGCCTCACTTTGAAACCAAGAGCAAGCCTGCCTCCCCACGCCGGAAGCCTTCGCGGCTGAAGCGGTGGGCGCGGCGCCATCCCTGGCGCGCCCGCGCGCTCCGCTATTCGGCGCGCGCCGCTTCATGGGGCATTGCCATCCTCGTCGCGGCGGTGACCTTCATCGTCGTGCAGATGCCCGACCCTCGCAGTGCCGCGCTCGACGACCGTCCGCCTAATGTCACCGTGCTCGCCCAAGATGGCAGCGTGCTCGCCGAGCGGGGCTTGCGCCGCGGGCACATGCCGCTTTCCGAGCTCCCGCCTTACCTGGTGCAAGCCGTGCTCGCGACCGAGGATCGCCGCTTCTACGCTCATTTCGGCGTCGATCCGCTCGGGCTTGTCCGCGCCTCGTTTCGCAATGCCGTCTCCGGCGCCGTGGTCGAGGGCGGCTCGACCATCACCCAGCAGCTCGCCAAGAACCTGTTCCTGACACCGAAACGCACCCTCTCGCGCAAATTCGAAGAGGCGATCTACGCGGTGTGGCTCGAGCGGCGCTTCTCCAAGGACGAGATCCTCGAACTCTATCTCAACCGGGTCTATTTCGGCGGCGGCACTTACGGGGTCGAGGCGGCATCGCGCCGCTATTTCGGCACGTCGGCGCGCTACGTGACGCTGCCCCAGGCGGCGCTGCTCGCGGGACTGTTGAAAGCGCCTTCGCGCTACGCGCCGACCAGAAGCGAAAAGCGCGCCGAAGCCCGCGTCGATGAGGTGCTCGATAACATGGTCGAGGCCGGCTACCTCACCGAAGAGCAGGCCGGAAGCGCAAACAAAGAGACGCTCAGCCTCTCGGCCAAGGACGACGACACGGGCTATTCCTACGCGGTCGATTGGGTGGCGGAGCTTCTGCCGGAGCTTATCGGCGAGCATCACGGCGATCTCTTCGTCGAGACCACGATCGATCCGGCCCTCCAGCGCGCCTCGCAGCAGGCGCTAAGGCGCATCCTCGACAGCGAAGGCGAAAAGCTTGCCGCGAGCGAAGGCGCCGTCGTCGTGCTCGATCCTCTGGGCAGCGTCAAGGCGCTGGTCGGCGGCCGCGCCTATTCGACGAGCCCATTCGACCGGGCGGTGAAGGCCCACCGCCAGCCGGGCTCCGCCTTCAAGCCGTTCGTCTATCTCGCCGCTCTCGAGGCCGGCTATTCGCCCGACTCGCGAGCCTATGACGGGCCGGTGACGGTCGCCGGATGGTCGCCGCGCAACTACACCGGCAAGTATCGCGGCGACATCAGCCTGCGCGACAGCCTCGCTCACTCGATTAACACTGTCGCGGTCAGGATCACCGCAAAGGTCGGGCCGGCGCGGGTTGCGAGCACGGCGGAGCGGCTCGGCATCCACTCCAAGCTGCATGCGCAGCCCTCCATCGCGCTCGGAACCTCGGAGGTGACGCTGCTCGAACTGACCGGCGCCTACGCGCCTTTTGCCAATGGCGGGCGAGGCGCCCTGCCCCATATCATCGCGCGCGTCCGCGACGGCGACGGCAAGGTGCTCTACGCGCGCAAGCGCTCGACCACGGGCCAGGTCGTCGCGCCAAGCAATGTCGCTGCGATGAACGACATGCTGGGCGGCACGCTCAGCTTCGGCACAGGCCAGAAGGCCGCGATCGAAGGTCATGAGGCGGCCGGCAAGACCGGAACAACGCAGAGTTTTCGCGATGCGTGGTTCGTCGGCTACACCGCGCATTATGTCGGCGGGGTGTGGATCGGCAACGACGACGGCAGAAAGATGAAGAAGGTCACGGGCGGAACGCTCCCGGCGCTTCTGTGGCACGACGTGATGGCCTACGCGCACGAGGATAAGACCCCGCTGCCGCTTCCTGGAGCGCACGGCGCGCGCTATCCCGAAGCCATGGCGGCGCTCCCTTGGCAAGACACAGGGAGTTCCGGCGACACGCCGTTCCTCGGCCGCGTGCTCGGATTTTTCTCCGGGCGCTAGCCCAACATTATTCGATGCTGCGCTTCGGCGAAGTGCGCGAAGAGGGCGTGGTGGCTTCCCCGCCATAGGTATGCAGGCGCCCGCCATGTTTGCCGAGCCACGCCTTCGCCTGTTCGTAGCGGGGCATGGTTCTCGCGACGAGAGCCCAGAACCGGGGCCCATGATTCATGTTGCCGAGATGGGCGACCTCGTGCGCGGCGAGATAGTCGAGCACGAAGGGCGGCGCGAGCACGAGCCGCCAGGAGAACGACAGCGCGCCCGAGGTCGAGCACGATCCCCAGCGCGTGGTCTGGTCGCGCACGAAGATGCGCTTGGGCTCGAGATCGAGACGCCGCGCATGGAATTCGACGCGCCCCTTCAGATCGAGATGGGCCTGGCGCTTCAGCCAGTCGAGCAGCCGGCGCGGCGCATGCTCCTCGGCGCCCGCCACGTAGAGGCGCGGCAAGCGTCGCACGCCGACGCGCGCGCCTTCCGGCCAAGCGGGTGCCACCCTCGCGTCCTCGGCAGCCTCGATCCACACCACGCCGCGGCGGTGCACGGCCCCCGCAAAGCGCAAGACATGCGCCTTGCCGCGCAAGGGAATGATGGCGCCATGGCTGAAGGGCACCGGCGCCGACAATTTGGCGACCCGCTCCTTCAGCCAGTCGAGATGGCGCGAAAGAAACTCATCGGCGTCGGCGAAGCTCGAATAGAGCGGCATGGTGAGCGTGGCGCCGCGGCGCGCTTCGTTCACTTGCAGGCTGAACCGTCGCGCCCGCGCGCTTCGCCGCAGAAGCATGGGGATGTCTAGCCCGCGGATCTTGACCTCGATGGTCTCGCCGCGCGCGAGATTTAACCGCCTTAACATCGATACGCTCCCTACGGCCGGTGCCGACAATCCCCCGATTCGGCAGGAGCTAGAGTAGCACAGGGTGTCCGGGGAGCGCTCGCCTGAGCTTTAGGCAAAGGCTCGGAAGGCCCGCGACATGAAGCCTCTGCGGCGCTGGTTGACCGCGATAAAATCCCGGATTTTCGGGAGAATCTCGCCCCCGAAGCGCGATCCGTTGAAGACGCCGTAATGGCCCACCCCCGGTTGCACGTGGTGCGCGCGCAAGGCCTCGGGGAGGTTGGTGCACAAGGTTTGGGCAGCCTCGGTCTGGCCCACCCCTGTAATGTCGTCCTTTTCCCCTTCCACCGTCATCAACGCCACATTTCTGATCCGGCTGGGATCGACCCGGCGGTTGCGGTGCAGCATCTCACCCTTGGCGAGTGTGTGCTTAAGAAAGACGGTCTCGATGGTCTGAAGGTAGTACTCGGCCGCAAGGTCCATGACGGCGAGAAACTCATCGTAAAACTCGCGATGCTTGTCGGCGGAATCGCCGTCGCCCCGGATCAAATTGTGAAAGAGATCGCGATGGGCCGAAACGTGACGGCCGAAATTCATGCCCATGAAGCCGCTGAGCTGGAGGAAGCCCGGATAGACCATGCGCATCATCCCGGGATAAGGCCACGGCACCTGGGTGATGACGTTGCGCTCGAACCATTCGATGGTGCGGCCCTCGGCGAAGCGATTGACCGCGGTCGGGTTCGCGCGCACGTCGATCGGGCCGGCCATGAGGATCATTGAGCGCGGGCTCGCGGAATCGCCCATCGCTTCGAGCAGCGAGACCGCGGCAAAGACGGGAACGGCCGGCTGGCACACCGCCATCACATGCACGTTCCCCCTAAACAAGCGAAGAAAATCAATGATGTAGTCGATGTAGACGTCGAGGTCGAAAGGGCCTTCGGCGCGCGGTACGAAGCGCGCGTCCTGCCATTCGGTGACATAGACCTCGAAATGCGGGAGGAGATCGCGGACCGTCCCGCGTAGAAGCGTGGCGAAATGCCCGGCCATCGGCGCGACAAGCAGGATCTTGGGGTCGCTGTAGCGGCGCCAGGCCGACACCTCGCGCTCGAAATGGACGAGCGTGCAGAACGGCTTTGAAACCACAATCCGCTCTCTGACGGCAATCTCGCGTCCCCTCACCGTGACGCTGTCGATGCCCCAGGCCGGCTTGCGGTAGCGGCGCGTCGTGCGCTCGAAGAGTTCAAGCGCGGCCGCCGCGCTCTTGCCGAGCGGCGTGTGATAGGCAGGATTGAGCGGGTTGCTGAACAGCAGACGATAGGCGTCAGCCGCGACCCGCGCAGGGCTCAAGGCCGCCTGGTTGAGCTCGTAGAGATGGTACAGCACGAATCGTCCCTCCCGTCCGAAGATAGCATAATTGCTGCATCGCGGAATCAGATGGCAATTCTATGCTGCACTGCAATGACAGGATGTCGCGGCTAAAGGTAGCGCTTGAGCTCTTCCGTCATTTTGTCGGGCGGCGTGCCGTAGGCGAAATGGGTGACATATTCGCCGTCCTTGCCCATCAGATAGACGAGCGCCGAGTGGTCGATGCTGTAATTGCTCGACGCCGGGTCGTCCTTAAATTTCGAATAGGCGATGCGATAAGCCTTGGCCGCCGCGGCGACCGCTTCTGGCGAACCGGTGAGGCCGAGGAAGTGCGGGCCGAAATTCTTGACATAGGCGCCCACGACCTCGGGCGTGTCGCGCTCGGGATCGAGCGTGATGAAGATCGGCACCACCTCGTCGGCCTTCGGTCCGAGCGCGGCGAGGCTCTGCGACATGACCTGGAGTTCGGCGGGACAGATGTCGGGGCAATGGGTGAAGCCGAAGAAGACGAGCATGAAGCGGCCACGGAAATCCTGATCGGTCACGGTCTTCCCGTTCTGATCGATGAGAGTGAACGGGCCGCCGATCAGGGCCTTGCCCGACGTTGCGACCGGCTGCTCTGAACCCTTCTCGGTGAGAGCGAGCAGCCCTGCGCCGGCGATGGCGCCGATCAGAAAGCCCGCGACGATGACGACAATAAATCGGCCGCGCATCATTCACCCAATTGCAGGAGCGTGCCGTTGACGCGCGCACTTACGAGAAACCGGCTGAAGACGACATAGCCGATGACGAGATAGACGGCGTTCAAGCCGAGCGCCCACCACAGATCGTTGGCATCGAAGCGGTGCTCGAGCAGGATCGCGCGCATGCCCTCGAACACGTGGGTCGGCGGCAGCGCGAGCGCAATTGGTTGGAGCCAATCCGGCAGCACCGACACGGGATAATACACGCAGCAGATCGGCAGAAGCAGAAAGGCGAGCGACCAGGCAAGTTCCTCTGCGCCGAGACCGTAGCGCAAGATCACGCCCGCCGAGATGAGCCCGAGCGACCAGCTCGTGAGCACGAGCACGGCGAAGAAGGCGGCAAGCGCAAGCCCGAGGTCGAGGAGATTGAAGCCGAAGATGAGATAGGCGGCAAACGCGACCGGGATCATGCTCACCGAAAGACGGATCACGCTCCAAAGGCTGAGCGCAGCGACGAGTTCAAATGGCCGCAACGGGCTGATGAGGAGATTGCCGAGATTGCGCGCCCACATCTCCTCGATGAAGGTCGTCGAGAAGCCGATCTTGGAACGGAACAGAATGTCCCAGAGCAAGACCGAGCCGATCAGCACGCCCGCGGCTTGCGCCACCGGACTCTTGGTCTCCGCCAAATATGTCTGCAAGAAGCCCCAGGTGAGCATCTGGAGGAAGGGCCAGTAGATCAGCTCGAGGAGGCGGATCCCCGAACTCCGCAAGAGAAACATGTAGCGCTCGAGCAGAGCGCCGATGCGGCGGAGCGAGGCGCCGAATCCATTGGCCACAAGCACGATCGGCACCGCGCCTTCGGTTCTGTCGCGCGCCGTGCTCACGATGCTTTCCGTTCTCCTTCGGCGCGACCGGACTCCGCGCGCGCCCGGCCGCGCACCACGTCGAGAAACACTTCTTCCAGCGTCTCCCGGCCATAAGTCGCAATCAGCGCCCCCGGCGTCTCGTCCTCGATGATGCGGCCCTGATCGAGCAGGATGACGCGATCGGCGAGCCGTTCGACCTCGGCCATGTTATGCGAAGCAAGGAGCAAGGTGGCGCCCCGGCTCTCGGCATAGTCCTTGAGCTTGTGCCGGATCCAGTCGGCGGTGTCCGGATCGAGCGAAGCGGTCGGTTCGTCGAGTAGGAGCAGGTCGGGCGCGTTGAGAAGCGCCTTGGCGAGACCGACGCGCGTCTTCTGTCCGGCCGAGAGCTTGCCCGTCGCCCGATCGAGCAGCGGGGCGATCTGCAAGTCTTGCGCGATATAGGCGATGCGTTCTGCCGCATTGGCAATGCCGTAGAGACCGGCATAAACGGTGAGGTTCTGCTTGACGGTCAGCCGCGCCGGGAGATCGACATAGGGGCTCTGGAAATTCATGCGATGGGCCACGCGGTCGCGATGGCGGCTCACGTCCTCGCCGAACACGCGGACCTCGCCCGAACTCGGCACAACGAGGCCGAGCAGCATGGCGATGGTGGTCGTCTTGCCGGCCCCGTTGCCGCCGAGCAGCGCAACCGTCGTGCCCTCCACCAGCGTGAAGCTGATGCGGTCAACGGCGGTGACGGCGCCATAGGTCTTCGTCAGGTCGCGCACCTCCGCCGGGACGCAGGACTTTTCGGTCCCGGACGGCGGCGCGCCGCTTCCTGCGGCAAACTTGCTGACCTTCTCGTTCATGGCTTTGCGCTGCGCGCTCGCTTTGTCGGAATTATGACTGCTTCGCCGTGCTAGAGTTGAGGTATGGCTGCCTTCGACAATAGTCAAACCATCCGCCGCACCGTTCCTGCCTGGCTCAGACAGGGCGAGACCAGAGTCAGGCTGCAAACGATCGTTCGCCTGCGCTGGCTCGCCGTGCTCGGTCAGGGTTTCACCGTGATCGGCGCCTTTTGGGTGCTTGGCATCGATTTGCCGATCGCGGGCTGCCTCGTCTTCATCGCCTTGTCGGCTCTGCTCAACGTCGCTCTGCGCTTGCGCTTCCCGGCGAGCAAACGGCTGACGAGCAATTTCGCCTGCGCGATGCTCGGCTACGATATTCTCCAACTTGCCGCGCTGCTCTACCTGACCGGCGGCCTGCAGAACCCGTTTGCCTTCCTGCTCATCGCGCCGGTCACGGTGTCGGCCTCGACGCTCCCGCTCCGGATCACGGCGGCGCTCGGCGGACTTGCCATTGTCGTCGCCACGGTGCTCACCAGTTTTCACTATCCGCTGCCGTGGTTCCACCACACCAGGCTCCTGCTTCCCTTCCCCTATGTGATGGGGGTGTGGGCGGCGGTCGTCTCCGGAATCTTGTTCATCGGCTTTTATTCCTGGCGCACGGCAGAGGAGGCGCGGCGCATGGCCAAGGCGCTCGCCGCCGCCGAGATGGTGCTCGCCCGCGAGCAGAAGCTCTCCGCGCTCGATGGTCTCGCCGCCGCCGCGGCGCACGGGCTCGGCACGCCGCTCGCGACCATCGCGGTCGTAACCAAGGAGCTGATGCGGGGCGCGGGACCCGACGATCCGCATTACGAGGATCTCACGCTGCTCAGGGCGCAGGCCGAACGCTGCCGCCACATCCTCGCCGAGATCGGCGGCGGCGGCGAGCAGCACGATCTGATCGTGTCGCGGCTCACGCTCAGTCATCTCATCGAGGAGGTCGTGGCGCCGCACCGCCTGTTGGGCGTGCCGATCGAGATTAGGCTCGGGCCGGCTGACGATGACACCGCCCGCGGCGCCGCCCGACCCGAACCCGTGACCGAGCGCAATCCGGGCGTTCTCTACGGCCTCGGCAATCTCGTCGAGAACGCGGTCGATTTCGCCGCAAGCGCGGTCGATGTCGAGGCGGAGTGGTCGGACGCCGAGGTGAGGATCGTGATTGCCGACGACGGAGCGGGCTTTCCGCCGAACGTGCTCGAGCAGCTCGGCGAACCTTTCGTCACGACGCGGCCCGTGCACGGCGCGGGACCCGATTCGGACGACGAACATGTCGGGTTGGGGCTCGGCTTCTTCATCGCCAAGACGCTGCTCGAACGGTCGGGCGCCCGGCTCGAGCTCGCTAACCGGTCTCAAGGCGGCGCGGCGGTGACGGTCGCCTGGCCACGGGCGAAGTTCGAGCAGGCCCCGGAAAAGGCGGCCAAAGCCGCAAGCCGGCCGCCTGCGCCCGACGGTCGCGCCGGGCTTGCCGTGCTCGCGAAGAATGCCTAGGTCTAGGGCGCTATCGAGGACCGAAGCAGGAAATTCCCAAAATTGCCGTGCCGAGCGGCAGGCTTTGCCTTAGGGATCATGCAAAATGGGAAGTCAACAGGCCTTGTCTGCGACCGGTCACGACGCCCTCCCCGATAACACCCTTCTCATCGTCGACGACGATCGCGCCTTTCTTGCCAGGCTCGCCCGCGCCATGGAAGCGCGCGGCTTCGAGGTCGAGGCGGCGGCTTCGGTCGAGGACGGGCTGTCTTCGCTCAAGCGCCGTCCACCCGCTTTCGCCGTCGTCGATATGCGCCTTGACGACGGCAACGGCATCGACGTCATCGCCGCGTTGAAAGAGGTGCGCCCCGAGGCGCGCGCCGTGGTGCTGACTGGCTACGGCAATATCGCCACGGCGGTCACCGCGGTGAAGCTCGGCGCGGTCGACTATCTCGCCAAGCCGGCCGATGCCGACGACGTCTATAACG
>Ga0081455_10004967_pt1 | contig 14710 bp, 10 predicted proteins | sample TabmetS3T2R1_FD_70207 | JGI IMG/M metagenome (GOLD analysis project Ga0081455, IMG submission 70207) | Tabebuia heterophylla rhizosphere microbial communities from the University of Puerto Rico - S3T2R1 | ecosystem: Host-associated > Plants > Roots > Rhizosphere ... | reverse complement strand
GTCTGAGTGTATAGCCTGCCCCGGCGGTGTCCGGGGCGCGGACACGACTCCTTCACCTCTCGGATCTCCATGTGGGCAGCCGCGAAGAGCCGCGGATCGAGCCCGGTCTTACGGCACTGATCGACCGGGTCGACCCCGAGCTGATCATCGCGACCGGAGACCTCACGCACCGCGGTCGCGAGGAGCAACACCAGCGCGCCGCCGACCTCCTGCGCAGGCTCGGCCGGCCCGTCCTCGCCGTCCCTGGGAACCACGACATCCCCTACACCCCGATCGCGCGGTTCACGCGCACGTTCGAGCAGTTCGAACGCCAGTGGGAGACCACCGAGCCGATCTACCGATCGGACGAGCTCCACGTCGTCGGCCTGAACTCCGTCCGCCCCTGGCGCCACCAGTCGGGAGGCATCCGTCAGGGCCAGCTCGAGCATGCCGCCAAGAACCTGGCAGAGGCCGCTCCAAGCGCCCTCCGCGTCGTTGTCCTTCACCACCACCTGCTCGGAGCGCCGTGGCGCTCACGCAAGAAGCCGGTGAGCAGGCGGAGCCACGTGCTTGCCGGGTTGGTCGATGCCGGCGCCGAGCTGATCCTCGCCGGGCACATCCACCAAGCGGCGATGAGCGAACGGCACGAGTTCGAGGTCGTCTCGGGGGAGGTTCACGGAACGACCGTCGCAATCGCACCGGGCCTGGGCCAGCCCCGCCCGAACCGTCGCGGCGAGGCCCGAGGATTGCTCGTCTACGAGAGCGAGCCCGCGTCCATCTCGGTGCACACCTACATCTGGCGCGAGGACGACTGGGGGCTCACCGCGATCCGGCGCTTCCCGCGCGGTCGCGCGCCGCTCGCCCCCCAGTCGACCCCCGCAGCCGAGGAGCTCAGTACCAGCGGCCCCTAGCGAATCCGCCGAAGGCGACAAGGCCGATCAGCGCAATGATGATGCCGATCCAGACGTTCCACACGATCGCCAGGATGATCCCGACGATCACGAGGATTCCACCCAGAGTGATCCCACCCATGCTGCTCCTTTCCGCCCCGACGTCCGGGGCCTACGTCGTGACGGGTCGCCTCCCGACGACCACCCGATAGATGACGAGCAAGATGATCGCGCCGACGATCGCGGTCAGCCACGTGCTGAGGTCGAAGAACTCGTCGAGCGGATCGGCGTTGAAGAGCACGCCGGCGAGAAAGCCGCCGACGATGGCACCGACGACCCCGATGATCGTCGTCACGATCAGGCCGCCTGGGTCGTCACCGGGCAGGATCGCCTTGGCGATGATTCCCGCGAGCAGTCCCAGGATGATGAAAGCGATGATTCCCACAGATCCTCCTTGAAGATGGCCTCACCGAGATTCCCTGAGACTGCGTCGCGCGAAACCTAAGGCATTCGCCGGGCATCGGGCCCCGAGATCCCACGCTTCTGGACGATTCGTCGGTACGCAATGACGAGAAGTGTTGCGATGAAGACGGACACCACGAACACTCCGCCGCCTCCCCAGCCGAGCGCGACGGCGATCGAGCCTCCGACGATCGACCCGACGAGACCGAGCAGCGTCGTGAGCCAGATCGGCATCGGGTCCGGCCCGGGCACCGCCAAGCGGCCGAGAGCGCCGACGATGAAGGCGGAGATGAGGATGACGACGATGTCGCCGAGACTCACCGTCGGAGAGTAAACCGAGAGCCCGCCGCCGAAACGGCGGGCTCTCGTTGCGTTCTCAGGCTACGGGCAGGCGGGTGCTGCCGCGGCGTTGCTGTCGGTGCAAGCAATCCGCCCCTGGATCGTCGGACTGAGCGGCGATGAGGATGCGACGTAGTCGGCCAGCACTTGATCCATCAGGTCGAGGGTCGCCATCCGCGTGGAGAAGTTCGGATATCCGTCTCCTCCGTTCGCCATGAAGTCGTTCTCGAGGATCGAGTAGGGACCGCCGGCCGCAGTCAGGTCGACGGCCGCCCCGGTGCAGGAGCCGTCGGCCGCCTGACGCCGAGCTCCCGTCACGCGGCTTCCTGCCGCCTGCTGCACGTCGTAGGTGAAGCACAGGCCGGACACCTGCGGGAACCGCCCATTCTCGGCCGGAGCGAACGACACACCGTTCTCGAGCATCGTCTTCAGCTCCGCACCGTTCACGGGCAACGTCACGACGATGTTCCCGAACGGAAGAACGGCGAACACCTGGCCGCGCGTGATCGGGTACGGCGGCGGCGTATACGGGCCGCAGAAGTCGCCAGAGATGTCGGGGTTCGGGCAGGTCAGGTCGGCGCGCAGGCCGCCCGAGTTCGTGATCGCGAAGTCCTTGTTGTAGGCCTTGCGAATCGCGTCGGTGACCGTGTTTCCGATCAGGGACTCACACTTACGCCCGATTGCGCTGCCGCACGGATCACCGCGCGGGATGAACACGTTCGAAACTCCGATCTGCGTGCCGAAGATCGGCTGCAGAGCCGTGTTCAGCTCGTCGATCTTCGCCTGGATCGTCGGATCGGGCGTGACGCCGATGTTCCACGGCCGGTGGAAGTCGGCCGTCTTGTAGACGACCTGCCCGTCCTTCTCGTTGATGACGAGACGCATCCGCGTGAAGCGAATGCCCTTCCCGCGGTTCTCCGTCACGAGCACCCCGTTCGGCCGGTACGAGAGAACCTGGACGTCGTTGTGGTCGCCGATGACCGCGTCGACGTTCTGGACGCTGTCGGCGATGTCGATTAGCGGGCCGGTTGCCGTCTGGAGCGCTCCGGCGTTGGCGCCCTCATGGCCGAGCGCGACGATCGCGTCGACCTTCCTGTCGAGGCGTGCCGCCTCGGCGTTGACCGGAGCGACCGGGTCGTTCACGACGAACGGTCCGAGTCGACCCGGGAACAGGAGTGACGGCGTGTCCTTCGTCGTGAAGCCGACGATGCCGATCTTCACGTCGCCGAAGCGGTACGTCGCCGAGGGTGACCACTCGGGCGGGGTCAAGCCCGTCGTTCCGTCGACGACGTTGGCCGACAGGATGTCGAAGTCGGCCAGCGGGATCAGTTCCTTGCGGAGGTACTCCTCACCGCGGTCGAACGAGTGGTTGCCGACCGCCTCGGCGTCGACACCCATCTGGTTCATGATCGGCGGCGTCGGTTTGTCCCCGAACGCGTTCGAGATCGGAGGTGTCGCGCCGCCGAAGGAGTCGCCGCCCGTCAGCGTCAGGGACCCGTCCCTCGCCTCGGCGCGGTAGATGTCGAACCACGGCTTCAGGAAGGCCGCGCCCCCAATCGCGAATGAAGGATTGGTGCCCGGCGCCGGGACGTTGTCCGCCGTGTCGGACAGGGGCGTCAGCTGCGCGTGCCAGTCGCTGATGTTCAGCAGCGTGAGCTCGCGGAAGCTGCCCTTGGACTTGACGATGCGATAGAGGATCTTGCCCCGCGCGTTCTGCGGGCCCTGGATCCCCATGACGAAGGCCAGCGTGGGCGCGACGTCGATGGCACGCACGCCCGAGATCCCGGAAGAGCGGTGCCGGATGCCCGGCCCTGCCGCGACGAACGTCGCATGCATGTTGATGTTCCGCTTCAGGTCGACCGTCTCCGGCAGGTACCCGTGCTGGCCGAAGAACTGCGAGAACGCGATCGTCTGACCGGCCGTCGCGGCGTCGAACTGATACGGCGGCCGTGAGACGACGACGACGTCGCCGCTCCGGTTCGGGTGCAGCGAATCCGTGCCGTCGACGTTCCGCAGCTCCTCCTTCTTCATGACCTTGAGGATCACCTGACGGCCCGGTGTGGACGGGTCGGTCAAGCCCTGGAACTTGTTGATGACCGCAGTCCTCACCGCCTCGTACGTGATCCCGGCCGGGAGCGTCGGGTTGACGTAGATCTGCGTCGTTCCGCCGGCCCAGCACGCCTTGGCCAGGTCGCCCGCGTTCTGCGCGCGGCAGTTGCTGAGCGCGGCCGAGCCGTTCGCCGGATCGCCGCTCGGATGAACGGACACACCGTTCACGGTCGTCTCGAAGAGCAGCTTGCGGGCGTTGATCGCGAGCCACTGCGGCGCGAACCCGTGGTCGGACGACGCGAACACGGTCGTGTCCTTCTTGCCCATCAGCTCACGGCCGAGCGCGAGCGTCTCGTCCGCCTCGTGATACGCGGCGCGGATGTAGCCCTCGCGCTTGGCGATCAGGTTGTCCTTCGTGCCGTCCCCGTTCACGTCGTCGTAGTACGGGTTCGGCCGCCCATCGGGGTCGGTGGGCGTCACGAGCCCCATGAACTGGTGTTGGAACTCGTCGGTCGTCGGCGTCCCGAGGAACAGCAGATCGGGCCGGTAGCCGAGGTCGTCGAAGATGTAGCGCAGATACGCGAAGTGCGCGTCGGCCCACTTCAGCCCCTGCTCCGCATAGGTGTCCTCGTCGATGATCAGCGCCTCGAGCGGGGCGAAATCCGCCGCGGTCGAGCTCGGGAAGTCGTGCGCCAGCGTCTCTTCGAAAGCTGCAGATCCAGCGGCCCCGAGCGCGTTGTACGTCGCATTGGCTCTCGCTATCGACGTGAAGTACAAACGGAGCTTCGAAAGGTCGCCGGTCAGGTCGATCAGCTTCATGTAGAAGCCCGCCGTCTGGCCGGCGCGGTTGCCGGTCAGTGTCACCTTCGACTCCGCCCACTGTCCCGCCGCGAGGTTGGCGACCGCCATGGAGCCGTTCTTGCCAGCCGTCGTCGGAACGACGAGGACGTGGTCGTAGCCCTGAGCGCTTCCAGCGGTGTCGTAGATATAGAGGTCGTAGAAGCGGTCGACGTTGTCCGCGGCCGGAAACGCTGTATTCCGTACGCGGAACTGCGTTTCCCTAGACGTTCCTTGTGATGCAGGCACGCTTGACCAGCCTGTCGCGGTGCCGACAGCAGGAACGTTGAACGCCGGCGTCTGGTTGTCGGGCTGTCCCGTCCGCTGATAGGAAACCCCAAAGCTGCTGGCGAGCGCCGGCTGTCCTGCCAAGTCGTAGTTCACGAGCACCCCGCGGTTCGAGAAGAACGTGCGGAAGTCGACGACCGGCCCCTGCACCGCCGGAGCCAAACCCCGTGCTCCCACCCACTCCACCGACGCGATCTTCTTGCCCGACCGCTCGGCCGACTGCAGGAGGGTGTCCGCCTGGAGGATCCCCGGCGTCGCGAAGCTCGTCGTCGTGTCGAAGCCGGCACCGGTTCGATGGAACGTGTTGTTCGTCGACCCGTGCTCACCGGGCCAGGTGCCCGTGGCGAGCGTGTACCACCCGACGCCCGTGTTGGGCGGGAATCCCTGCTCGAGGCCGTTCCTGCCGCGAACGCCCTTCTTCATGAGCTCCTTGTAGGTCGGCATGAGCCCCTTGGCCGCATAGCGCTCCATCAGATCGGGACGCATGCCGTCGGAGGCGAACATGATCGCCTTCTCCGCCAGCGGCTTCGGCTTCGGTTTCGGCTTCGGCCCATGTCCGGCTGACGGCCCGGCGAGCACGAGCATGAGTAGCGACGCGGCCGCAAGCACAGCCACGCTGACGCCTCTGAATCCCTTCACGAGTTGCTCCTCTCCCTCAGTCCCCTGAAAGTGACGGGCGGGATCCTAGACGGAACTCCCGTGAAATTGAAGTTGATACCTGGTGAAACCTCCACCAGGCGGCGTCGCTACGCGGCAGCCTCCGCGGCCGCCTGCAGCTCGCGCCGGAGCTCCTTGATCTCGTCCCGGAGCTTCGCGGCGTACTCGAAGCGGAGCTCTTCCGCCGCCGCGAACATCTCTTCCTCGAGCGTGACGACCAGCCGCTCGATCTCGTCCGAGCTCATCCCCTCGACCTTCTGAGATCCGCGCCGCCGCCTCGGCACCGTCGGCGCCTCCAGCGACAGGAACTCGGCGATGTCGGACACGCCCTTCTGGATCGACTCCGGCGTGATTCCGTGCTCCTCGTTGTAGGTGAGCTGGACGGCACGGCGCCGGTTCGTCTCGTCGAGCGCTCCCTTGATGGCCTCTGTCAGCTTGTCCGCGTACATCAGCACCTTGCCGTTCGTGTTTCGCGCGGCCCGGCCGATCGTCTGGATGAGCGCCGTCTTCCCGCGAAGGAAGCCCTCCTTGTCGGCGTCGAGGATGGCGACGAGCGAGACCTCAGGCAGGTCGAGCCCCTCACGAAGCAGGTTGACCCCGACGAGGACGTCGTAATCGCCGAGCCGCAGCTCGCGGATCAGCTGGATCCGATCGAGCGTATCGATCTCCGAGTGCAGGTAGCGCGCCTTGACGCCGGACTCCAGCAGGTAGTCGGTCAGGTCCTCGGCCATCTTCTTCGTCAGCGTGGTCACGAGCACCCGCTCGCCCGCCTCCTCGCGGTGCCTGATCTCGTTCAGGAGGTCGTCGATCTGGTTCTTCGTCGCCCGGAGCTCGACTTCCGGGTCGACGATGCCCGTCGGACGGACGAGCTGCTCGGCCATCCGGGTCGAGTGGCGCAGCTCGAACGGGCCCGGCGTCGCCGAGACGAACACCATTTGCGGCACCTTCGCCAGGAACTCGTCGAACCGGAGGGGCCGGTTGTCGAGCGCAGAGGGCAGCCGGAAGCCGAAGTCAACGAGCGTCTGCTTGCGCGACCGGTCCCCTTCGTACATGCCCCCAAGCTGCGGCACGGTCTGGTGCGACTCGTCGATGAAGACGGCGAAGTCGGACGGGAAGTAGTCGATCAGCGTGTACGGCGCCGACCCTGCAGGCCGGCCGTCCAAAATCCGCGAGTAGTTCTCGATCCCGTTGCAGAAGCCGAGCTCGACCATCATCTCGACGTCGTACTCGGTGCGCTGCCGGATCCTGTGCGCCTCGAGCATGCGGCCCTCGGACTCGAACAGCTTCACCTGCTCCTCGAGCTCGTGGCGGATCTCGTCCACGGCCCGCTCGATCGTCGGCTTCGAGGTCACGTACTGCGTCGCCGGAAAGATGTTCAGGTACTCGAGCCGCCCGTAGACCTCGCCCGTGAGCGGGTCGAAGTGCGTGATCTGCTCGATCTCGTCGCCGAACATGGAGATCCGGTAGGCGGACTCCTCGTAGGCCGGCTGGATCTCGATGACGTCGCCTTTGACGCGGAACCGCCCGCGGCCGAGGAACGCGTCGTTCCGCGTGTAGTGGATGTCGATCAGCTTCCGAAGCATGAGGTCGCGGTCCTGCTCTTCGCCCACGTGGAGCATCACGAGGCGGTTCTCGTACTCCTCCGGCGAGCCGAGCCCGTAGATCGCCGAGACCGACGCGACGATGATGACGTCTCGCCGGGAAATGATCGACGAGGTCGCCGAGTGGCGCAGGCGGTCGATGTCGTCGTTCCGGGATGAGTCCTTCTCGATGTACAGGTCGGCCTGCGGGACGTACGCCTCAGGCTGGTAGTAGTCGTAGTAGGAGACGAAGTACTCGACCGCGTTGTCAGGGAAGAACTCCCGGAACTCGTTGCAGAGCTGCGCGGCCAGCGTCTTGTTGTGCGCGATCACGAGCGACGGCTTGCCGACCTGCTCGATCGTCCACGCCATCGTGGCGGTCTTGCCCGTCCCCGTCGCGCCGAGCAGCGTCTGGAACCGCTCGCCCGCGTTCAGACCCTCGGCGATCTTCTCGATCGCCTGCGGCTGGTCACCTGTCGGTAGGTAGGCCTCGGACGTCTTGAACTGCGCCATTGTGGGAACAGGCTAGATGGTGGACGACTTCCGGGAGCCGCCGCCGTACGAGGCCTACGCCGTGATCGCCGGCACCTTCCTCGCCGGCCTCGGCGTCGCCTCGGCGCTCGCGCGGCGCTCCCCGCCGGGGCGCGCACTCGACCTGATCGCACTGTCGGCGGCGACGTTCAAGGCGTCGCGGACGCTCTCCCACGAGCGGGTTGCAAGCTTCGTCCGCGAGCCGTTCGTGGAGGGCGTGGATGAGCACCCTGCGGGTGAGGGCCTTCAGCGGGCCGTGGGCGAGCTCGTCACGTGCTCCCGGTGCGTGGGCACTTGGGTTGCGGCGGGCCTGGCCACCACGCAGATGCTGGCGCCGAGGTTCGGGCGGGCGCTCACGTGGACGCTGGGCGCCGCGGCCGCGAACGACTTCCTGCAAGCGGGGTTCGCGGCGCTGTGCGCGAAGGCAAACGAGCTGGAAGAGAGCTCGACCTAACGCCGACTCGCTCGTCTTGGCTTGAGGCGGCTCTGCATGAGCCGTGTGTGAGCGACGCATGAGAGATTCCATCGACACTAACGGCGGATCTCATGGATCTCTGCATGCAACTGCCGCCACCCTCGAAAAACCAGCCCAATAGCGGGGGTTATCCGGGTATGCAAGCCCGCTCACGGGTGCTACAAACATCGCATGCTTGAGTTTCGGATCCTCGGTCCAACCGAAGTGTGGGACGAGGACGAGCAGCTCCAACTCGGCGGCCCTAAGCAACGCGCTGTATTGGCACTTCTCCTCATCGACGCCGGACGCGTCGTCTCGACCGACCGGCTAATCGACGTCCTGTGGGGCGAGCAGCCGCCTGCGACCGCAGGGACCTCCCTCCAAAACTTCATCTCGCAACTCCGCAAGGTCGTCGGCGCCGACGTCCTGACGACGAAAGCGCCCGGTTACCGCCTCGAGATCACAGGGGAGCAGCTCGACCTCGAACGTTTCCGACGTCTCGTTGACTCCGCGAAGCGAAAGCCCGCCCCCGAGCGGGCTGCCAGGCTTCGGGACGCACTCGGCCTTTGGCGCGGCGCCGCACTGGCCGACCTCGCATACGAGCCGTTCGCGGTCACCGAGAGCGCACGGCTGGAGGAACTCCGCCTCGCCGCGCTCGAGGAGCGGATCGCAGCCGACCTCGAAAACGGCGGCCACGCCGAGCTCATCGGCGAGCTCGAAGCGCTCGTCCGCGAGCATCCGCTGAGAGAGGAGCTCCGCCGGTCGCTCATGCTGGCGCTGTACCGCTCAGGCCGACAGGCCGAGGCGCTCCAGGTCTACCACGACGCGCGTCGTGAGCTCGTGGACGAACTCGGCATCGAGCCGGGCGCTGCACTTCAGCAGCTCCACGGGTCGATCCTGCGCCATGACCCGCAGCTCGAGCTGAACGGTGGGAAAGCAAAACCCGTGGCCGATCCGGTCGGCGAAATCGTCGAAACGCTGTTCGATGGCCGGCTCGTTCCGGTACTTGGCGCGGACGTGGCTGATCTGGCCGAGCACCTATCCGAGCGCTTCCAGTATCCCCACGGCGCCTCGAGGCTCCCACGCGTCGCGCAGTACGTCGCGGTGATGATGGGCGCCGGCCCGCTGCATGACGAGCTGCACTCCGTGCTTCGCGCTGACGTCCTCCCCACGCCCATACACCGCTTCTTCGCATCGCTTCCGCCGCTGCTTCGGGAGCGCAGCGCGCCGCACCAGTTGATCGTCACGACGAGCTACGACCTCGCTTTGGAGCGCGCGTTCCTGGACGCCGGTGAGGAATTCGACGTGGTCTCGTACATCGCTACGGGACGAAACCGAGGCAGGTTTTGCCATATCGGCCCTGATGGTCTGGGAACGCTGATCGAGCGCCCGAACGAATACGCGACGGAACTGTCCCTCCAGCGGCGCACGGTGATCCTGAAGCTCCACGGGCAGGTCGACACGACGACCGAACGTTCCTGGGAGAGCTTCGTCGTCACGGAGGACGACTACATCGGCTACCTCGCACAGAGCGAGGTGGCGAATGTCGTCCCCGTTGCCCTTGCCGCGAAGCTGCGACGCAGCCATTTCCTCTTCCTCGGCTACTCGATGGCGGACTGGAATCTCCGCCTGCTGCTCTATCGCCTCTGGGGCGATCAGCCGCTGAGCTACCGCTCGTGGGCGGTGCAGGAAGAGGCGAAGCCCTTCGAGGAGGAGTTCTGGCGGCGGCACGACGTTACCGTCGTGGATATGGCGCTCGAGGAGTACGCGGAGGCGCTCCTCCGCCACATGGGAGCTCAGCCGGCGGAGGTCAGGCAGTGACGGACACCGCTCTCGCCGCACCGGCCACGCCTTACAGGGGGCTCGCGGCATTCGCGGACTCCGAGCTCGATGCGCTGTTCTTCTTCGGCCGCGAGCGCGAGATCGAGGTCATCGCCGCCAACCTAATCGCAGCGCGGCTGACGGTGCTCTATGGCCCGAGCGGCGTCGGGAAGACATCGCTGCTGCGAGCTGGTGTCGCCCACCGGCTGCGCGCGGAGGGCGCGGCCGTCGTCGTTGTCTCGAACTGGAGCGGCGACCCGATCGCCGGCCTGCTCTCGGCGGTCGAGGGCGAAGCGCGCCGGGTTGCGCCGGACGTGGACAGTCCCCCACCGGGGTCCGTCGCCGACATCCTGGCGGGGTGGTCGAGGCGCCTCGGAGCCGATCTGTACCTCATCCTCGACCAGTTCGAGGAGTACTTCCTCTACCACGGTGACGGGGCCGGAGCTGGGCCGCTCACCGCGCTGGCGGATGCGATCCGGGACCCGAGCACGCGCGTCCACGCCGTTCTGAGCGTCCGCGAGGACGCCTTGGCGCAGCTGGACGCCTTCAAGTCGCAGCTCCCGGGTCTGTTCGGAAACTCGCTGCGCCTCGACCGGCTTGATCGTCGCGCCGCGACTCGTGCGGTCCGGGGGCCGCTCGAACGCTACAACGAGCTCGCCCTTGACAATCAGGTCGTCGAGATTGAGGACGAGCTCGTGGACGAGGTGCTGGACTCCGTCGAGGCCGGGCGAATCCGTCTCAACGATGCCGGCCTCGGCGGCTCGGAGGAAGGCGCCGCTGACCGTGGCCGCATCGAAGCTCCGTATTTGCAGCTCGTACTGGAGCGGCTCTGGGAGGTCGATACCGAGCGTGGTTCTAAGCGACTGCGGGTTCAGACACTACGAGACCTAGGCGGCGCCTCGCGGATCGTCGAGGACCACCTCGAGCGCGCGATGGCAACCCTGTCCCCCGGCGAGAAGGACGCCGCGGCGGCGATGTACAACCACCTCGTCACCCCGTCGGGGACGAAGATCGCGCACCGTTCCGGAGACCTCGCCCGGTATGCAGCCGTCGACGAACGAGAGGCCCAGCGCGTACTCGAGCGTCTCGCCGGCGAGCGGATCGTTCGCGCCGGCGAAAACGGTGGTTCGACGGGAAGGCAGTACGAGATCTTCCACGACGTCCTGGCCGACGCGGTGCTTGCCTGGCGCAGCCGGCACGAGGCGGACCGCCGCCTCGAGGATGAGCGGCAGCAGGTCGCACGGCGCCACCGGCAGGCGCTATGGCTCGCCCTCGCATCCGGCGTCGCGTTGACAATCGTCGCCGTCGCCGCGGTCTACGCGCTCACGCAGCGGAGCTCCGCCAACGACAGCGCGCGCGAGGCGCGTGCGCACGATCTCGCCGCGCTCGCCGAAGCCGGACTGCCGACAAACCCGGAACGCAGTCTCGAGCTTGCGCTCCAGGCGAACAAGACAGCCCAGACAACGACGGTCGAAGATGCCCTCCGACGAACGCTCCGCACGCTCAGAGTCACAGCAGTTCGCAACAGGCTTGGCGGCCCGGTCTCGGCGATTGCCGTTACGCCCGACGGCTCTCGGCTCGCAACGTTCGGTCCCGGACGGGACGGCCGGCTTTTCGATCGCCCTGGCAACCAGATTGCTTCCCTCCGCAACGCCCAAGGTGGTGGGTCGTTCAACGGGGACGCAAGCTTGATGGTCACTCCAGGGAAGGACGGCTGGGCGCGCGTTTGGAATGTTCGGACCGGAAAGCAGGTACGTGCCCTTCGCCACCCCGGTTTGACTGGAGCGATCTTCGCCCCAACCACCGCGCTCGTAGCCACGACTGGACCTGACCGTCAGGCACGCGTCTGGGACGCCCGAAGTGGACGGCTCGTGCGAACAATCCGTCACGCTGGAGCCCTTGCCGCCGGCTCGTTCAGCCACGACGCGCGGTTGTTGGCGACGACTGCGACGGATCCTGCAGCCTCGCTCCAGCAATCCACACGCGTCTTCGACGTCCGCACCGGGCGCGTGGTCGCAAAGCTTCACCACCGCGGAGGAATCACCGGCGCGCAGTTCGGTCCTCGCGGCCACTTGATCGCGACGTGGGGAACGCGCGACCACTTGGCTCGACTCTGGGACGGTCTCACAGGAAAGCGGCGCGCAGAACTACGAGGACATGTGCGCGGCGTGCTCGACGTCGCCTATAGCCGCGACGGAAGGTTCGTCGCGACGGCCAGCGCTGACGGAACTGCTCGCGTGTGGAACACCAGCGACGGCACTCTTGTCGCGATCCTTCCCGGCCATCCAAACTGGGTCACGGCGCTCGCCTTTAGCCCTGACGGCGAGCAAATTGTCACCGGCAGCAGGGACCACGTCGCCCGCATCTTCGACGCCGACTCCGGCACTCTTCGAGCCACCCTGGCCGGGCACGATGAGGCGGTTAGCGGGGTCGCATTCGGGTCAAACGGCCGTACCGCATACACGGCGAGCAGCGATGGGACCGTCCGCATCTGGGATGCCCGGCCCTTCCCTGAGCTCACGCTGGCCCGCCGCGCTTCCAAACCAATCCGGGCCGTGGCATTTACTTCCGCGGGCCGCATTGTCAGTTCAGACGTCGGCGAACTCACCCCCAACGGTCGGTACGCCGCGTCACGGACCGGACCCGACATGATCCGCATCACAGAAACGACCTCCGGACGCGTCGTGCGGACCCTTCGGAACCCCGAGGTGAGCGCGATGTCGTTCTCACCGAAAAGCGACAAACTCCTGGCCTGGAGCAACGATGGAACGGGCCGGCTTTGGCAGCTTGACGACGGCCGTGTTGAGCGCACGATCACGGGACCGCCCTTGCCAGCCACGGCCGTTGCGTTGAGCCGCGACGGTAGTCGGGCCTTCGCGGCGATGTGGGACCACCCGGGAATCGTCATTACGGCCATTTGGAACGTCAAGAGCGGCAAATTCGAACGCGAACTCCGGGGGAGCGGGGATGACCCAGTGACATCGGCGTCCTTCAGTCCAGACGGACGGTCCATCGTGACAACGAGCACAGATCAAGAGGCGCGCCTCTTCGACGTCAAAACGGGCGAGCAGGTCTGGGTTCTGTCCCACGCCTCGAAGATCAGCGAGGCGGAGTTCAGCGCCGACGGCCGCTGGGTGGTGATCGCTGGCCCGGGCTACGCCGGGATCGTCGATGCTCGGAGCGGCGAGCGCATCCTCCTCATCAACGGCGATGACCGGCTGCTTACAGCTGCGGCCTTTTCGCCGACAGGCTGGCATATCGCCACGGGCAGCGACTCGGGCGCCGTAAAGACGTACGACTGCCGCGTCTGCAGCGGCATGGACCAGCTAGTGAAGCTGGGTGAAAGACGTCTCAAGCAGCTTCACACGACGCCCTAGCTCCTCCCAAGACAAACCGTTAGCGCGCGCTTAGTCGGCGCCTAGGGCGCCGTGACCGGCCCCTCCGAACCTCGGTCCGTCCACGACCGAGAGGAGGCCGGAAATGGCCCCGAAGTCCCTTCTCCTTGCCCTTGCAGTCCTGCCGCTGACGCTCACTCAAACGATCGCGTCGGCATCGCCGAGACAAGCGCCCGAGCGGCTCATCTCCCCCGTCCCCTGGAATGGCATCCGGTCGCTCTCCAGTGGCTGCGCGATGCTCACGACGATTAGCCCGAACGGCGACCGCATTCGCAGCCGCTCGGAAATCCACATGGGCAAGCTCGAGGCTGCGTTCGCCCGAGACAGCTACCGCCCGAACGAGTCGGCCAGCCTAGGCGTCTGGGGCCGCCCGCAGCGCGTGAACGTGCAGATCTTCCGCACCGGGCCCGAGACCGTCAGGACCCGCGGCAACGACGAAATGCGCGGGATCGCGGTCTCGGACGAGCGCGAGTACCGCGGCGAGACACGCCTCGCGATCCGGATCGGCGACTGGGCAACCGGCATGTACTTCGCCCGGCTCCGGGCCGGCGGGCAGGTCGCATTCGTACCGTTCGTCGTCCGCCCGCGGCGCCTCGGCGAGCACCGCGTCGGGGTCGTCGACGAACACCTCGACCCGCACCGTCGTCGTACCGGCGGCCGCGGGCGTGGACCAGCCGCGCTCGGGCTCGGCCAGGAACAGCGCCGCCCCGCCGACCGTCAGCCCGACGACCGAGCCCAGGTCCCACGTGACGGCGGCCCCGAGGGCGCGGCGGTACCACGCCACGGCCTCGGCAACGTCGGGCACCGCCAGCATCAGCGAGATGATCGGCGCATCGGACGGCTCGGGGACCAGCGGAAGCTCCATGCGGGACTCCATGAACGTCGGGTCGGACGGGAGGGGCTGCCGCTCGCCCGTGGGGCGGAAGCCGAGGGTGGCGTAGAAGCGCTCGGCCGGCGTGTTGCCGTCGGTCACCCAGAGGCGCACCGCCCTGGCCGGCGTGGTGCGGGCCCAGGCGACGAGCTCGGCGACCAGGCGGCGGGCCACGCCCTGGCCGCGGGCGGACGGCGCCGTCCACATCGAGACCAGCTCGACCGCCGGATCCGCCGGCGAGTCCCGCAGGCCGGCGACCACGCCGACCGGGACCGCGCCGTCCGCACCGTCGTCGACCGCCAAGAACGTGGCGATCTCGTCGCCGGCTGCGCCCCGCCGGGCCCGGGCCTCCCAGTCGGCGTCGGGGAGCGCCAGCGTGTCGGCCAGGGTGGCGCCGAACGCCGACGGCGTGTCGGTCAGCGCGGCGATGCGCACGGCCCGCAGCACGGGGCCCTCGTCCGGACGGATGCGCCGCACCTCCACCACCGGCGCATCGTGCCACCCCGCCGCCCGCCGTAGCATCCTCGCCGTGCCGGCGGCTGGACGGGACGAGCGCC
>Ga0081455_10004966_pt1 | contig 14710 bp, 19 predicted proteins | sample TabmetS3T2R1_FD_70207 | JGI IMG/M metagenome (GOLD analysis project Ga0081455, IMG submission 70207) | Tabebuia heterophylla rhizosphere microbial communities from the University of Puerto Rico - S3T2R1 | ecosystem: Host-associated > Plants > Roots > Rhizosphere ... | reverse complement strand
AGCGAACGCGAAGAATGGCCGTCCGGCCATTCTTCAAGCGCGCGCGACCCGCGGGCCGAAAATCCTTCGAACCGGGAAGCGGGGTGATCAGGATCCCGAGCCCTGACCCCATTTTCTAGAAAATGGGGAGTGACCCCATTAGCGACCGCGGACGCCGCCGGTGAGCGCGATACGCATCGCCTGCTCCACCTTGAGGTCGGTCTCGTGCACCTTGGAGCGCGGCAGGTAGATCGTGTAGCCGCCGATCTGGTAACTCATCGGTAGATAGACGGCGACGAGATCGTCGTCGCCGCCTATTCCGAGGTCCTTGGCGTGTTCCTGCGTCACGAAGCCGATGAGGCGGCCGGGGCCGACGTCCACCGTCACGACGCGATCGAGGTCACCCTTCTTCTTGTCGGTGTTCACGAGCCGCGTCATGTCGCGGATCGCGCTGTAAACCGTCTTCACGACGGGCACGCGCAACAGCAGCTCCTCGCCGACGCCGAGCATGCGCCGCACGATGAACGCATTGACCGCGAGGCCGACGATGAACAGCAGCACGAAGCCCGTGACGAGCCCCATGCCCGGCCAGTAGTTGGAATCGTCGATGACCCACTTGATCGGCTTCGACAACAGCGACTCGGTCGTGACACCGAGCCAGTAGACGAAGTAGACGGTGAGCCCGATCGGCAGGATCGTGACCAGGCCCTTGAGCAGGATGCCGCCGATCTGCTTCATCAAGCGGCGCGCTCCTACTTCTTCGGCTTCACGAAGCGCAGCGTCATGCGATCGGACTCGCCGATGGCGTCGTACTTCGCACGGTCGAATGCCGGATCGACGGGCTTGCCGTCAGCCGACGACTGGCGCACCGGCGGCAGCGTCCACACGCCGAACGGATGATCCGTATCGTCCTTCGGATTCGCGTTGATCTCCGATTTCTCCGCGAACTTGAAGCCGGCTTTCTCGACCTGCTCGATGATGAATTTCTCGGCGACGTATCCGTTGTATACCGTCGGCGCCTGGTCGGGCTTCGCGCGATGCTGCTCGATCGCGAGGATGCCGCCCGGCTTGGTCGCGTCGAACAGCGCCTTGAGGTATTGGTCGGTGACGCCCTGCCGCTCCCAGTTGTGGAGCGCACGCGCGACCAGCACCCAGTCGTACTTGTTGGCCGGCAGCGGCTTCATCTTCGAGCCCCAGTTGACGAGGTTCACGTTGCCGTACACGGCCGCGTTCGAATACTTCGCGGCGAAATCGGCGCGGCCTTTCTTCGCATTCTCCGAGAGGCCCGGGTCGTCGAGATCCGAGGCCGTCGCCGTGAACTCGCCTTTCGTCAGGCGCGCGTAGGGCGCGAGGATCTCGGTCCACCAGCCACCACCGGGACCGACCTCGAGGATGCTCATGCCGGGCTTGAGTCCCCAGAACGCGAGCGCCGCGGCGGGATGACGGAACTGGTCGCGCGACTTCGCATCGGCGCTGCGCCAGTCGCCGGCCACGGCCTGGTCGATGGCTTTCGTATCCTTCGATGCGGCGAGCGTCGTCGCCGCCAGAACGGCGAGCGCGCAGGTCGCGGCGATACTTCTGAAATTCATGAGGTTCCCTCTCGGCGGTGGATGGAGCGGGTGATGGGAATCGAACCCACGTTAGTAGCTTGGGAAGCTACAGTTCTACCATTGAACTACACCCGCGCTCGGGGGAGGCGAGAATAGCCGAGCCCCGAATCGCTCCACAACCGCACCCGATGTCGCACCCGAATCCTTTGATCGTCATGGCGTTGCCGCAGGAGTCGCGCCGCAAGCTCGAGCACGCCGGCGCCGACGTGCTCTACACCGGCGTCGGCAAGGTGAACGCCGCGACGTCGCTCACGCGCCGGCTCACGGAAATCCGCTGCGCGCGGCAACCATTGCCGCTCGTCGTCAACATGGGCACCGCGGGCAGCCGTACGCTCGCGGCACACACCGTCGTCGCGTGCAACCGGTTCGCCCAGCGCGACATGGACGTGAGCGGACTCGGGTTCCCGATCGGGGCGACCCCTTTCGATCCGACGCCGGCGATCATCGAGTTCCCGGCCGTGTTCGACGACCTGCCGCAGATGTTGTGCTCGACGGCGGATTCCTTCGCGACGCATCGGCACGCAGTCGAAGGCGACGTCGTCGACATGGAGGCATTCGCGCTCGCCCGGGTCTGCGTCGCCGAGAGCGCGCGTTTCGCATGCCTCAAGTACGTGACGGATGGCGCAGACGGCGATTCCGCGCGGCACTGGGAGGCTGCGCTCGAGGCGGCTTCCGACGCGTTCGCCAGCGCATTCTCGGCCTGGTTGCGCGCATGAACGGAGAACGGCGGCCGATCCGCAGCTTCGTGATGCGCGCCGGCCGTATCACGTCGGGACAGGCGCGTGCCCTCGACGATGCGTGGCCCACGTATGGGGTGGAGTTCTCGCCCGGTCCGCTCGACCTCGATGCGCTGTTCGGGCGCCGCGCGCCGCGCTGTGTCGAGATCGGTTTCGGCAACGGCGAGCATCTCGCCGCGCTCGCGGGCGCGCACCCGGAGCGCGACTACCTTGGCATCGAGGTGCATCGTCCGGGCGTCGGGCACCTGCTCATGCTGGCGGCCGATCGTGGCCTCACGAACGTGCGCGCGAGCCGGCATGACGCCGTCGAAGTGCTGAGCGAGCAGCTCGGCGCGGCATCACTCGACGAAGTGCTCGTGTTGTTTCCCGACCCCTGGCACAAGAAACGTCATCACAAACGCCGGCTGATCCAGACGCCGTTCGTCGAGCTCGTCGCATCGCGACTCAAGCCGGGCGGCGTGTTCCGGCTCGCGACGGACTGGGAAGAGTACGCACACCAGATGCTCGAGGTCGTCGGCGCGCGCGCCCTGCCGTTCGTCAATCTCTCGCCGACGGGCGACTGGATGCCGCGACCCGAAGAACGCGCACCGACGCGCTTCGAGAAGCGCGGCACGCGTCTCGGTCACGGGGTGTGGGATCTCGCGTTTAGGCGCCGCTGACCCGACGCCGTTCGCTAACTACCTTTCGCCCTACCGGGGGCTCAGAGCCGGAAGCTCGCACGCACGCCGTCGACGACGAACTGCACCGCCAGCGCACCGAGCACGACGCCGAACAGGCGATTCGCGACGTTGGTGCCCGTGACACCGATGATCCGCATGAGCGGACCCGCCACTCGCATCGCGAACAGGCAGCACGCGAGCACGACGAGCGCGCAACCGAACATCAGCATGAACTGGATCGGGTGTTGCGTGACCGGGATCGGTCCAAACCAGAGCAGCAACGTCGTGAGCGCACCAGGACCCGCCATGAATGGAAATGCAAGCGGGAAAACCGAGATGTCCGCGCGTTTCTTGTTCTCGACTTTTTCGTCGCTCGACGTGCGCGTGCCCGACTCGCGCGCGAACACCATCTCGAGCGCGATGAGGAAAAGCAACAGCCCGCCGAAAATCCTGAACGAATCGATCGCGATGCCCATCGCCGTCAGAAAACCGGCGCCCACCAATGCGAAGAGGAGAAGAATGCCGCTTGCGACGACGACGGATTTCAGGGCCATCTTCTGTTTGTAGTTGTCGCTCGCGCCCTCGGTGAGTCCGGAGAACACCGGGATGAGCGAGATCGGCTCGACGACGACGAAGAAGACGATGAAAAATTTCAGTGCTTGTTCGAGCATGATGCTTTGCGCAAGAAATTCGTTCTTGTAAGTGACACCTTTCGGGAGCAACATGAATCCGGCTCGACGAAAAGCGCGTTCAGCATAGCAGCTACGGCTTCGGAGGGACTCGATGAACCCGGTGATCGGCAACTGGTATCGCATCCAGGGCAGCGAATCGTTCGAAGTCGTCGCTTACGACGAGGACGACGGCACCATCGAGCTGCAGTACTTCGACGGCACCGTCGAAGAGATGGACATCGAGGACTGGCAGGCCGAGAAAGAAGCCGGAACACTCGAGGAAATCGAACCGCCCGAAGATTTTTCCGGCTCGGTCGATGTCGATCCCGAGGACGACGACCAACGCGGCGCCACGGGCTACGGCGAAGACGACGACCGCCGGCAGAATGCGAGCAAGCTCGAGGGCCTCGATCTCTTCGAGTAGATAGGCGGACGCCTACAACGGCTCGTTCGCGAGCTTCTCGGTGTCGACGTCGGGCCCGAGCACCACGAATCCACCCACCACTTCCACGTCGATGCGCGTCAGCGACCGGCCGGCGCACGGCCCCGCGATGCACAGCCCGTTGTCGCGCGCGAACAGCGCGCCATGCGAGCAGCACAGGATGAGATTGCGATCGGGCGTGAGGAACTTGTTCGGCCGCAGGTTGAGCGGGTGGCCAGCGTGCGGGCAGTAGTTGACGTACGCCGCGACGCCATTGGCGGTCTGGACGACGAACCCGCGCAACGGCCAGTCGCCCTCGCCCACGCTGAACCCGCGGCTGCCGGTTTCTTCGAGCTCCGTCAGCGCGCAGAGCACGCGCGTCGTGTCGATCTCGCGCATTCGGTCAGGTCGCGCGTGTCTCGTCGAACGATTCGATGCGCACGCGCATGATCCACACGAGCGCGATGCCCGGCAGAGCGAGCACGAAGCTCGTGAGGTAGTAAGCGGTCCAGCCCGCGTGCTCGGAAAGATAGCCGGCGGGGCCGCCGAGCGCGTAGCGCGGCAACAGCGCGACGGTCGCGAGCAGCGCGTACTGGAACGCGCTGAAGCGCTTGTCGCACATCGCCATCATGAGCGCGACCGAGGCGATGTTGCCCATGCCGCTCGCGAGCGCATCGAGGGCGACGGCAGCGAGCCCCACTGCGTAGTTCTTCCCGGACCAATAGAGAAGTAGATAGCCGAGGTTCGTCAATGCCTGGATGATGGCGAACAGGAACATCGACTTCCGCAGGCCCAGCTTGATCATCCAGACGCCACCGATCACGGCGCCGATCGTCGAGCCCGTCGTGAGGACGGCCTTCACTGCGAGGCCGATCTCAGTCTTCGTGAAGCCGACGTCGATCATGAAGTTCGTGAAGAACTTGAGCGCGAACGCGTCGCCCACCTTGTAGAAGAAGATGAGCACGAGCAGCGCCACGACGCCCGGCACCGCCAGGAGCTCCCGCAGCGGGACGATCACGGACTCCTCGAGCGTGGGAATCACGTTGCCACGCGGATCGTCGGGTTCCGGTGCCCACAACGTGGCGAAGCTCAGCAGCAGCATCGCGCCGGCGAGCACGAGGAATGCCGCGCTCCAGCCGAAGAAATCAGCGACGAGCAATGCCACCGACAGCGAGCCGTACGAAAACAGGCGGTAGCCGACGTTCGTCGCGGCGGCTGCCACGCCGCGCTCCGCGGGTCGCGCCAGGTCCGTGCGATAGGCATCGATCACGACGTCCTGCGATGCCGACAGGAAGACGAGCGCGAGCAGCGCGAACGAGATCGCCGTGAGCTCCTGCGCGTTGCCGAAGAGTGCGAGCGACGCGATCGCTCCCGCCAGCAACAGCTGGATGAAGAAGATCCAGCCGCGCCGGCGCCCGAGCCAGGGCAGCGTGTAACGATCGAGCAGCGGGGCCCACAGCGGCTTCAGCAGGTAAGGCAGGCCGACGTACATGATCAGGCCGATCTTCGTGTTCCCGAGACCGAGATCGTGCAGCCAAGCCTGCATCGTCGCTTCGGACAGCGGGTTCGGCAGCCCGGAGGCCGCGCCTAACAACAAGATCGCGACCATGCGCGGCTGCGCGAGGATGTCGCGAATGCGCGGCTTGGCCGGGGCGTCGGCTGCCGCGCTCATCGATGCTTGCGGATCGGCGTTATCATGCGCACCCGCATCATACCGAGACCGTCCCCGTGCAGGAGTACCAGCGAACCTTCATCGAGCTCGCCATGACGCGCACCGCGCTGCGTTTCGGCACGTTCAAGCTCAAGTCCGGGCGCGAGAGTCCTTACTTCTTCAACGCAGGACTCTTCAACGACGGTGAGGCGATCGCGGTTCTCGGCCAGTGCTACGCCGCCGCGCTCGCGCGCTCGGGTCTCGAGTTCGACATGCTGTTCGGCCCGGCCTACAAGGGCATCCCGCTCGCGACGACGACTGCCGTCGCGCTCGCCGAGCATCACCATCGCAGCGTGCCGTGGGCGTTCAATCGCAAGGAAGCGAAGGATCACGGTGAAGGCGGCAACATCGTGGGCGCGCCGCTCGCGGGACGCGTGGTCATCGTCGACGACGTCATCACGGCGGGCACGGCGATCCGCGAGTCGGTCGACATCATCCGCGCCGCGGGCGCGAAACCGGTCGGCGTCGCGCTCGCGCTCGACCGGCAGGAGCGCGGCCAGGGCACGCAATCGGCCGTGCAGGAAGTGTCGTCGCAGTTCGGGTTGCGCTGCGTCGCGATCCTCACGCTGGCCGACCTCATCGACACGTTTGCCGGGGTCCAGGGCCCGGAGGCTGGTGACGCAGTTCGCATTTCCCGCGAACAATTCGTCGCATTGCAGGCCTATCAGCGCGCCTGGGGTGTCGGCGCCGTATCCCCGGCGTGACTTGCTGGGGCAGAATAGCCCGCATGCGCAAATCCCTAGCCGTGCTGGCTGCCGTCACCGGTCTCTGTGTGGCCGGTTTCGCGCACGCGCAGAACGCGGGCGGCAAGCAGACCTACAAGTGGGTCGACGAAAAGGGAGTCACGCACTACGGTGACAGCGTCCCCGCGGAGTATTCGCAGCGCGAGCAGCGCATCCTCAATTCACAGGGACTCGAGGTCCAGAAGCGCCAGGCCGAGATGTCGCCAACCGAAGCGGCGGCGTACGCGAAGAAGCAGCGCGAGGAAGGCCTGCGCAAACAGCACGACATGTTCCTGATCTCCACCTACCCGTCGGTGAAGGAGATCGAGAACGTGCGCGACGTCCGCCTCGACCAGATCAACGGCCAGATCACCGCATCCGAGGCGTACATCGCGAGCCTCACGACGCGCGTCGACGGCCTCAAGAATCGTTCACTGGTGTTCGCGCCCTACAACACGAAGCCCGGCGCGCGCCGCATGCCCGACGATCTCGCGGAGGAAATGGTCCGCGCGTTGAGCGAGCTGCGCACGCAGAACTCCGCGCTCACGACCCGGCGCGCCGAGCTCGACACGGTGAAGAAGCAGTTCGACGAGGACATCAGGCGGTACAAGGAATTGCGGACTTCGGCCGCTGCGCGCCTCGAGGACGCGAACCGCAAGAAGTAGTTGGCCGCCCCGCGTCAGCGGGTGCCGGTATGTCCGAAGCCGCCGGCGCCACGCTGGCTGGTCTCGAAGCTCTCCACGACCTCGAGCCGCACCTGCACCACCGGCACGATGACCATCTGCGCGATGCGTTCGCCGGGCTGCACGAGAAAATCGATCCCGCCGCGATTCCAGCACGACACCATGAGCTGGCCCTGGTAGTCGGAATCGATGAGTCCCACGAGATTGCCGAGCACCACGCCGTGTTTGTGGCCGAGACCCGAGCGCGGCAGGATCACGGCCGCGAGACCCGGGTCGTCGAGGTGGATCGCAAGACCCGTCGGGATCAGCTCGGCCTTGCCGGCAGCGAGCGTGAGCGGCGCGTCGAGGCAAGCACGCAGGTCGAGACCGGCAGATCCGCCGGTCGCATACGCGGGCAACGGGAATTCCTTGCCGATGCGCGCATCGAGGATCCTGACCTTGAGTGAGCGACCCGCGTTCTGGTTTTCAGTCGGGGGAGAGACGACGGCATTCATGCCGGGATGCTAGCAAGCCTCGCGCCCGATTTGCGCGCGGCGTAGCGGTCCGCGATCAGCGCGACGAGGTCGCGCGCGAGCGTCACCTTCGGCGCCCTGGGCAACTCCTGGCGACCGTCGCGCCACAGCACGAGCAGCGCGTTGTCGTCCTTCTCGAAGACCTTGTCGTGACCGACCTCGTTCGCGGCGATCATGTCGAGGTTCTTCTTGAGCAGTTTCTGCCGGGCGTATTGCTCCACGGAATCCGTCTCGGCGGCGAAGCCCACGACGAACGGGCGCGCCGCACCGGCGCGCGCCGCGACGGTTGCGAGGATGTCGACCGTGCGCTCCATCTCGAGGTCCATCGACTCGGAGGTCTTCTTGATCTTGCATTCGACGGGACAGGCGGGCCGGTAGTCCGCGACGGCGGCGGTCGCGATGAAGATGTCGACACCGTCGACGTTGCCCTGGACCGCCGCGAGCATGTCGGCGGCGCTCTCGACGTCGATGCGCTTCACTCCCGGCGGCGTCGCGAGCGTGACGGGGCCGCTCACGATCGTGACGTCGGCGCCCGCTTCGCGCGCGGCCGCGGCGATCGCGAAACCCATCTTGCCGGAGCTGCGATTGCTGATGAAACGCACCGGGTCGATGCGTTCGCGCGTCGGTCCGGCGGTGAGCAGCACGCGCTTCCCGGCGAGCGGACCCGTCGGCGCGATCGCGTTCACGACATAGCCTGCGAGCTGCGTGGGCTCGAGCATGCGGCCCGCACCCACCTCCCCGCAGGCCTGGTCGCCCTCACCCGGTCCCCAGACGTGGATGCCGCGGGCTGCGAGCGTCGCGACGTTGGATTGCGTCGCGGCGTTGGCCCACATGACGCGATTCATCGCGGGCGCGATGGCGATCGGCGCCGCGGTCGCGAGACACAAGGTAGTTAGGAGATCGTCGGCCTGCCCCGTCGCGAGGCGGGCGATGAAATCGGCGGTGGCGGGCGCGATGATCACGAAGTCGGCCCAGCGCGCGAGCTCGATGTGCGACATCGCCTTCTCGGCCTCGGGATCCCAGAGATCGCTGCGCACTTCGCGGCCCGACACGGCCTGGAACGTCATCGCGGTGACGAACTCGCGGGCGCCGGACGTGAGCACGACCTGTACTTCGGCGCCCTGCTCGCGCAGGCGCCGGACGAGGTCGGGACTCTTGTAAGCGGCGATGCCGCCCGTGACGCCGAGGAGAACGCGTTTGCCCTGCATGGAGCGGGATTATCGGCAGCACTGCGTCGAGCGGCCAGTCGCGTTCGTTTGGCCGTTATCGCCATGGGTTATGGGGCAGGGCCAAGGTCGTGGCGCCCGTGGCAGTAACTGCGGATTCCCGTGTGTTTTCAGGCTGTTTCCTGTGGCGTGATCGACCGCACACTCGCCCGATGAACCTCGACTCCGACTCGATGCGTGCCTCCGACATAAGCGCCTGGCCACCCGGCGAACGCCCGCGAGAGCGACTCCTCGCGCGCGGACCCGACGCGCTGTCCGACGCCGAATTGCTCGCGGTGGTGCTCGGCACGGGCACGGGCGGCATCAATTCGCTCGAGCTCGCACGCGCGCTGCTGCAAAGGTTCGGCAGTCTGCGCCGGCTGCTGTGCTCGCAGTCCGAGCACCTGCTCGCGGAGCGCGGCATCGGTCCGGCGCGCTACGCCTCGCTCATGGCGGCGCTCGAGCTCGCGCGCCGCCACTACGGCGAAGCGCTGCGCGCGGGCCCCGCGATGACCGCCCCTGCGGCCACGCGTCAGTTCCTGACCGCGCAACTGCGTGACCGTCCTTACGAAGTTTTCTGTTGCCTGCATCTCGACAATCGGCACCGCCTGATCCACTTCGAGGAGATCTTCCGCGGGACCATCGACGGCGCGAGCGTGCATCCGCGGGAAGTGCTGCGGCAGGCGCTCAAGTACAACGCGGCCGCGCTGATCTTTGCCCACAATCATCCCTCCGGCGTCGCGGAGGCGAGCCAGGCGGACGAGCTCATCACGCGCCGGCTGCGCGACGCTCTCGCGCTCGTGGACATTCGCGTCCTCGATCACCTGATCGTCGGCGACAACCATTGCCTGTCGTTCGCGGAGCGTGGGTTGCTTTGAGGCCCGGAATCCACTTTCGGCCGGGTTGGTTGCTCCGGCCCATGCCGGCTGGTATAAAGGCGGCCCTTTGGACGGCCGCCAGCGGCGCGTCCATCATTCAACCGACTGTTTTTTCGGGATTTTTATGAGCCGCGTCTGCGAAGTCACGGGCAAGAGCGTTGCCGTCGGCAACCGCGTTTCCCACGCCAACAACAAGAAGCGCCGCCGCTTCCTGCCGAATCTCCACACCCAGCGCTTCTGGCTCGAGGGCGAGCGTCGCTGGGTCTCGCTGCGCGTCTCGACGCGCGGCCTGCGCACCATCGAAAAGAACGGCATCGACTCCGTCGTTGCCGACCTGCGCGCCAAGGGCAAGAAGGTCTAAGTCATGCGCGAAAAAGTGAAACTGCTGTCGTCCGCGGGCACCGGCCACTTCTACGTGGCGACGAAGAACAAGCGCCTGCATCCCGACAAGATGGAAGTGAAGAAGTACGACCCGGTCGTGCGCAAGCACGTCGCGTACAAGGAAACGAAGATCAAGTAGTTCGCGCCACGGCGAATCGATCATGAAAAAAGGCCCCGTCTCGCGACGGGGCCTTTTTCATTTCTCACTCAACACCAGGAACTACTTGCAAGCAATCTGCAACGATCGTGGGCACCGGCCGCTGGCAAAGCCCCGTCGGCTTTGACAGCAGTCGGAACTTGGGGCGGCGGCGGGAAGTGAGTGCTCCGACGGAGCGTACGCACTGGTTCTCTTGCAGGAGGGTCCCGCCGCCACCCACAATCGTTCGTGCTTCCATAGACGCACGAAAACCCCGAAGAGTTGCAGCCCGTTCGGCGGATCGTTCGCGAAAAGCGCCGGATCGAGGTTCCCGTACGACGTGCCAGAGCTTCCTGAAGTCGAAACGACTCGTCGCGGAATCGAGTCGCATGTGGTCGGCCGACGCATCACGCGCGTGCTGGTGCACGACCGGCGACTGCGCTGGCCCGTCGATGCTCAACTGGCCGACGCCGTCGCCGGCAGCCGCATCACGCGCGCGGGACGCCGCGCCAAGTACCTCCTGCTCGAAACGAACGCGGGCACGTTGATCCTCCACCTCGGCATGTCCGGCAGTCTGCGCGTGCTGCCTGCGACGACGCCGCGCATCGCTCACGATCACGTCGACATCGAGCTCGATTCCGGAAAAACGCTGCGGTTCAACGATCCGCGCCGCTTCGGCAGCCTGTTCTTCACGCCCGGCGATCCCGCGCTGCATCCCTTGCTCGAAACTCTCGCGCCCGAGCCGCTCGAAGAGTCGTTCGATGCGCAGTACCTGCATCGCGTGACACGGCGCCGCGCAGTCGCGATCAAGCAGCTCATCATGAATTCACGGCTCGTCGTCGGCGTGGGAAACATCTACGCGAGCGAAGCGTTGTTCCGCGCGCGCATCCGGCCGCGGCGCGCCGCGCGTTCCCTGTCGCTCGCGGAGTGCGGGAAGCTCGTGCGCGCGATCAAGGCGACGCTCGCCATGGCCGTGAAGGGGGGCGGCACGACGCTGCGCGACTACGTGGGGGCCGACGGCAATCCCGGCAACTTCCGGCAGAAGCTCTACGTCTACGAACGCGCGGGCAAACCGTGCCGCGTCTGTCGCAACCCCATCAGGCAGTTCACGCAGGGCCAGCGCTCTACCTACTGGTGCGCGCACTGCCAGGAGTAGACCGTGAAGACGAGGACATAGCGCGCATGAGCAATCCAACGCCGGCCGCGGCCGACATCCGCGCGTTCCGCCGCCGACTGGTGAAATCGGATCCGATCCTCGCGGCGTTGATCCGCGCGGTCGGGAAGTTCGATCTCGTGCCCGCACCCGTCCACACCCCGTTCCACGCGCTCGCGCGCGCCATCACGCATCAACAGCTCAATGGCATCGCCGCCGAGAGCATCTTCGGCCGCTTCGTCGCGCTGTATGCGGCGGAGGACGCCGCCGAAGCGCTGCTCGAGGCGGAGCTCGTGCTCGAGACGTCCGACGAGAAGCTGCGCTCGGTGGGCTTGTCGTTCGCGAAGATCGCGAGCATCAAGGATCTTGCGCGCAAGACGCTCGACGGCACCGTGCCGCCGTACGAGATCCTGCACACGCTCGCAGACGACGAGATCGTCGAGCGACTCACACAGGTGCGCGGCATCGGGCGCTGGACCGTCGAGATGCTGCTGATGTTCCGCCTCGGGCGGCCCGATGTGCTGCCCATCGACGATTTCGGAGTGCGCAACGGCTTCCGCCTCACATACGGCCTACGTGGAATGCCGACGCCGCGCGCGCTCGCGGAGTTCGGCGCGCGCTGGGCACCCTACCGATCCGTCGCCGCATGGTACCTGTGGCGCGCCGTGGAGCTGCACAAGGCGGGCAAACTACCGGCTCCTGCGACGCGAACGCGTATCAAGGTCGTGAAGAGTCTGGCGAAGAAGAAAGCCGTCGAGAAGAAATCGTCGGGCATGGCGCGGCGCGCACCCCCAAAACGCCGTCACCAGTAACGACGGTTCGTCAGTAGACCATCCCTTCGCCGATGCCGCGCGGGTCAGAGGCCGCTTCGACCTTGCCGGTCTTGAAGTCCCACGTGATGACCTGCGTGTTGCCCCACTTGCGCGAGCCTTCCTTCAGCGTGTGCCCGCGCTTCTGCAGCTCCGCGATCTCCTCGGGGCTCAGCGCGCCGGGCTCGTACTCGATCACATCGGGCGAGAACTGGTGATGGAAGCGCGGCGCGGCGACGATTTCCTGCGCGCTCTTGCCGTCCATGAAGTTGAGCGCGCCGAGGATCACCATGCCCGGAATGCGGCTGCCGCCCGGGGTGCCGATGATCATGAGACCGCGCGGCCCTTCGACGAAGGTCGGCGTCGACGATGACAGCGGACGCTTTTTCGGCGCGATCGAATTCGCATCCGCGCCGATGAGCTGGAAGCCGTTCGGTGTCCCGGCCTTCGCCGAGAAGTCGTCCATCTGGTTGTTGAGCAGGATGCCGGTGCCCGGGATCATGAGACCCGAACCGAAATAGAAATTGAGCGTGATCGTCGCCGCGACCATGTTGCCTTGGGCGTCGAGCACGGAGAAATGAGTAGTCTGGGTGCCGGCGGGTGAAGCATCGACGCCGGGCAGCGACGCGCTCGGTGTCGCGCGGTCCATGCGAATGGATGCGCGCTGACCCGCGGCGTAGTACTCGTTTATCAGCCGGGCGACGGGCACGTCGACGAAATCCGGGTCGCCCAGGTACACCGCGCGATCGCGATGCACGCGCCGCATCGCCTCGACGATGAGATGCGTGCGCGTCACGGCATCGACCTTGTCGAGATCGAAGCCGTCGAGAATGTTGAGCGCGTCGATGAGCGCGATGCCGCCCGACGCCGGCGGCGATGCGGACACGATGCGCGCACCGCGGTAGTGCCCGACGACGGGCGCGCGCTCGACGACCTTGTAGTTCGCGAGATCGGCCTCGGTCCAGTCGCCGCCGAGCTGACGCACGCCCGCGACCAGCTTCTTCGCGAACGCGCCCTTGTAGTACCCGTCGAGTCCCTTGGTCGCGAGCGACTCGAGGCTCGCGGCGAGATCGGGCTGCCTCACGATGTAACCGACGGCGGGCACTTCACCGTTGATCAGCCAGACGCTCGCCGCGTCGGGAGTATTGAGGAACGCGTCGCGCTTGAACGTGATCTGGCCGCGCAGGCGCTCGTACACCGGGAAGCCCTCGCGCGCGAGCTTGATGGCGGGCGCCATGCTCACCGACAGCGGCAACTTGCCGAACTTCTTCGCGAGATACACGAGACCTGCGGGTTCGCCGGGGATGCCGGCGGCGAGCGCCGAGTCGCGCGACAGGCTCGGGACGGGATTGCCGTCCTTGTCGAGGTACATGTCGCGCGTGGACGCACCGGGCGCCATCTCGCGCAGATCGATCATCGTCTCGAGCCCGTCGCTCGCGCGACGCAGCAGGAAGAATCCGCCGCCACCGAGGCCCGAGCAACACGGCTCGACCACGTTCAACGCGGCGGCAACCGCGACCGCGGCGTCGAAGGCATTGCCGCCCTTGGCGAGTATTTCCCGGCCCGCGTTGCTCGCGAGTGGATAGGCGCTCGCGACACCGGCGTGGCCCGGCCCCGACTTCGGGATCGTGGCCGCGGGTGCGGCCGCGTGGAGCGGCGCGACGGCGAGCAACGCGCATAGAAAGAAGAGCTGGCGCACGTGGCGCTGGGTGGCGATCTTCATCCTCGTCAGACCCGCTTCATCTTGCGGAGCTCTGCCGCCACGAGCGGGTGCACGAACTCCTTGACGTCACCGCCGAGAATCGCGATCTCGCGCACGAGCGTCGAGGAGATGAACGTGAACTGCTCCTGGGGCGTGAGGAAGACGGTCTCGAGCTCGCGCGACAGATGCCGGCTCATGTTCGCGAGCTGGAACTCGAATTCGAAATCGGACACGGCGCGCAATCCGCGCACCACGACCTGCACATCGTGCTGGCGCGCAAAATCGACCGTGAGGCCGGAATAGCCCATGACCTCGACGTTGCCGATGTCCGCGAGCACTTCGCGCGCGAGCGACACGCGCTTCTCGAGCGGAAACATCGGCGCCTTGTTAGGGTTCGCGGCGATCGCGATGATGACGCGATCGAACACGCTCGCCGCGCGGCGCACCAGGTCGTGGTGTCCGTTCGTGATGGGATCGAAGGTCCCCGGGTAGACGGCGGTGCGTTTCATGAGCCGTGCAGATGATACCCGGCCTCGCCCGCGCGTCCCGCGCGCAGCGCTTGCCACGAGTCCGGCAATGTTGGCAGGGCGTCGCGCGCGCGTCGTTCCAGGTAGATGCGCGCGCCGTCCGCGAGCCTGCGGTGCGTGACGAGCGCGGCCGCGGCCGTTCCGAGCAGCTCGCCGTCGTACGGCGGATCGAGGAACACGATGTCGAACCGCCCGGCGGCGTCGTGCGGACGCG
>Ga0081455_10004965_pt1 | contig 14711 bp, 15 predicted proteins | sample TabmetS3T2R1_FD_70207 | JGI IMG/M metagenome (GOLD analysis project Ga0081455, IMG submission 70207) | Tabebuia heterophylla rhizosphere microbial communities from the University of Puerto Rico - S3T2R1 | ecosystem: Host-associated > Plants > Roots > Rhizosphere ... | reverse complement strand
TCGCGGTCATCGCCTCGCGTACACCGGTCGCGGCGACGAAGCGATAGAGCCGGCTCAAGAGGAAGCGCCCCACCACGATCACACCGAGGATGGTGAAGATGGCGAGGACGGCGGTCTTCACATCCATCGCCGGCTCGGCGCCGCCGAGCGCGAATAGCGGCACGAGCGCGATCAGAGGAATCGCCGCGAGGTCCTGGAACAGGAGCACCGAGAAAGCAAGCCTACCGTGGCGGGTGGTGAGCTCGCCCTTCTCCTCGAGCACCTGGAGTGCGAACGCAGTCGATGACAGCGACAGCGCAAGGCCGATGAACAGCGCCTGGCCCGTCGCCAGCCCGAGCCCGATTCCGATTGCGGCAATAACGGCCGCCGTGACGACGAGCTGGGCGGTGCCGAGCCCGAAGATCGACGAGCGCATGGCCCATAGCCGCACCGGGCGAAGCTCGAGCCCGATCACGAACAGCAGCATGACCACGCCGAACTCGCCGAAATGCAGGACCTTATCGACGTCGTCGAGCGCGTAGAGCGGGCCAAGCACGTAAGGCCCGATGATCACCCCGGCGGCGAGATAGCCGAGCACGGCGCCCATGCGCAGCGACCGGCCAAGCGGCGCGGCTATTGCCGCGGCGGCTAGGAACACCGCCACCTGGATCAATTGCGCCGTCACCATGAGCCTGTTGCTCGCCTCCTCAGCCTCTCGGTAGCACGCGGGTCTCGATCCCACTAGCCGCGTAACCGCCTGCTCAACACTCACTTGTCATCGAGGCGCGCGATGACCTAGGATTGCTTCACGGGGCCAGACGCGGCCGCCCCGTGAGGCCTCGTGCCCAAGCGCCGCTCCGTATGGCTTTACCGCTTATGCTACGGAGTGTGCTCTCATGGGCTCGATCGACACCGCACCACATCCCACCTTCAAGGAAGCTCTCGCCGTCTGGGCGAAGATCGGCGTCTTGTCCTTCGGCGGGCCGGCCGGCCAAATCGCGCTGATGCATCGCGTCCTCGTCGATGAACGGCGCTGGATCGAAGAGGATCTCTTTCTGCACGCGCTCAATTTCTGCATGCTGCTGCCAGGGCCCGAAGCCATGCAGCTCGCCACCTATGTCGGCTGGAGGCTGCATCGTACCGCCGGAGGTCTTGCCGCGGGTCTTCTCTTCGTGCTTCCCGGCGCTTGCGTGGTGCTCGCGCTTAGCATCGCCTACGCCTATTTCGGCCGAGTGCCCATCGTCGAGGCGGCCTTCGTGGGCATCAAGGCCGCCGTGCTCGTGATCGTCGTCGAGGCGCTTCTCCGCGTCGCGCGCCGTGCGCTGCGCGGGCCTTACGACGTCGGCATTGCCGCCGCGGCCTTCGCCGCCATTTTCTTTTTCGCCGCGCCCTTCCCGCTCATCATCGCTTGCGCCGCCCTCGCCGGCTTCTTGCTTGCCCTCGCCTCCCCTGGCCCCCGGCCTGCACCCCTCACCGACCCTCCGGTCCCGCTATCGCAGACGGTTCGCACCGCGGCGCTTTGGCTCGCGATCTGGATTGGTCCACTTTTGCTTGTCGCGGCGTTGTTCGGCCGCGACCATGTCACGACCGACATCGCCCTGTTTTTCTCGAAACTCGCGATCGTGACCTTCGGCGGCGCCTATTCGGTGCTCGCCTACATGGCGCAACAGGCGGTCGAGACTTATGGCTGGCTGAGCGCGGGAGAGATGCTCGACGGGCTCGGGCTCGCCGAGACGACGCCTGGACCGCTCATTCTCGTTACTGAGTTCGTGGGCTTTCTCGCAGGCTTCCGCAAAGGCGGCGAGCCCGCGCTTGCTTTCGGCCTGCTCGGCGCCACGGTTACTCTGTGGGCGACCTTCGCCCCATGCTTCCTGTGGATCTTCACCGGCGCGCCTTACGTCGAACGCCTGAGCGCAAATCCTCGTCTTGCCGGGGCGCTGGCAGGAGTCACGGCCGCCGTCGTCGGCGTCATCCTCAATTTGAGTCTATGGTTCGCGCTGCACGTCATCTTCGGCAGAGTGACGGGAGAGTGGCACGGGCCCCTGCGGCTTTGGATGCCGGACCCTGCAAGCCTCAATGTCGAGGCTCTGTCGCTCTCGATCCTTGCCGCCGTGCTGCTGTTCGGATTTCGCCTCGGTATCGCGAGTACGCTCGCGATTGCGGCGGCCGCTTCGCTCGCCTGGTGGCTTGCCCAAGGCGCGAGCTGAGTCCTATCCCGAGATAACAGCTTTGGATTTAAGCGATTAGTCGCGCGGTCTCCAGAGATTCACGAACGGAGCCCTGACCCAGGTGCCGTAGCGGTCGCTATAGACACGCGCGAATGGGGCGGCCACCCACGTTCCGCCGTGTGTATCAACCTCCGCGAACGGCGCACGCACATAGGTGTTGCCGTCATCATCGCGGTCATACTTGCGCCAATAGCGGCGCTTGTAACCGACAGACTGGAGATCGGAAACTTGCGTGCCTTTATCAATGACGACGAGAGGCGCGGCGGTGCCCGGCGCAGGCGCAAACATGATCGCTGCCAAGATGGCGGCGATACCAAGACCGGCTAATCGCATAGACATTCCGAATTCTCCTTCGCTGCTCTTAACTTGGCGCCCGCAGCCCATGTGCGTCACCCGCAATGTGGCGAGGCTCTCTTGCGCATGCAAGCCCAAATTAGAGCCAACCTTTGCGTTTGAAATAAATGTAAGGCAACACCGCCGCGAGGACCATCAGGATCAGCGCAAATGGATAGCCGAACAGCCAATCGAGCTCCGGCATATGGTGAAAATTCATGCCGTAGATCGAGGCGAGCAGCGTCGGCGGCAGGAACACAACCGCCGCCACCGAGAAGATCTTGATGATGTCGTTCTGCTGGATGTTGATCATGCCGAGCGTGGCATCGAGCAGGAAGATGATCTTGCCGGACAAATAGGTGACGTGATCCGTCAGCGAGGTGACGTCGCGCGCGGCGGTTCTGATGCGCGCTTGCAGCGGCTTGCCTAGCTTGCGCTCATTGGCCGCGTGCACGAGAAAGGTGAGCAGCCGCCCCAGCGAGTGGGCGCTTTCACGCGCCTTCGAGGTGATCTCGCCTTCGCGCCCGATCGCCCGCAACAGCACGTCGAAGCGGCGCTGGCGCGTGGCGACGCCGCCCTTGATCTCGAAGATCGAATGCGACAGGCCCTCGACTTCGGCCTGGATGCGCTCGATGAAGTCGGCGAGCCGGTCGACGATGGTCTCGATCAGCCCGATGAGAATGGCCGCGCCGCTATTGAGGTCGGTCTCGGACCGGTTGCACCGCGCCACATAGATCGAGAAGGCGCGCGGCTCGGCATAGCGTACGGTGACGAGCCGCTGTCCGGCGAGGATGAAGGTGACCGGCGTCGTGCGCGGCTCGCCCTGCTCCGGTTGATACAGCAGTGTCGCCGTCATGAAGTGAGCCCCGTCCTCCTGGTAGAGGCGGCTCGAGACCTCGATCTCTTGCTGCTCCTCCCGCGTCGGCACGTCGAACTTGAGCGACCGCTCGACCTTCGTCTCCTCGGCTTGCGTCGGGTTGAGGAGATCGATCCATACCGCCTGCTCGGTGATCCTCGGCCGGCCGGTCTGGCGCTTGAGATCGCCCTCTCGACTTTCGTAGATGGTGAGCACCGGACCTCCCTAGCGTCTCAGCCCGCCGTGGAGCTTATGCCGCCCCTTCAGCTCGCAGCGACCTTACACCACGGCCCGAACGTTGCCACTGAGACAATCGAGCTCTATCAAGGCTTTTCGAGTTTTGGTTTCAGTTTTTCTGCACGATGCAGGCGCCCCCGCTCGCGCGCAGCTTGGCGCATAGCGCGTCGGCATCGGCGCGGCTGTCGGCGCCGATCTGCACCATGTACATGTAGCGCCGCCCGCGGCTCAGATTGCGCTCAGGCAGGACGAAGGGATCGCGGTCGGTGAGCACCGAGGAATAGCGGCCCCTGATGCGGGCGAACTGGGCGAGCGCCTTTGCCTTGGAGAAGGCGGTCGAGACATGGACGCCCCACGGGCGCCACGCCCCGCTCGCGGTCAAAGGCTCGGTCTCGTATACCGCCCGCACCACAAGCGGCGCGAGCTTGCGGCAGGAATCCTGGACCGCGTCGCCCGCTGCCTTGAGCGCATCGGGGAGGTCGGTCTCGGCGAGCTTCCATTCGTCGGCGGCGCGCCCGGTGACGAATTGCACATAGTCTTCGGTCTCCCCCGGCAAGCCGCTGGCGCCGGCAAGCCACCCCCGCACTCGCTCCGCGCCGGCGTTATAGGCCGCGGCGGCAAGGCCGAAATTGCCGAACTCTTGGGCGAGATCGGCGAGCAGGCTCGCCGAATGGATGATCGCCGATTTCGGCTCGAACGGATCGTCGAGCCCGCGATCCTCGGCCGTGCCGGGCATGAACTGGGCGATGCCTTGCGCACCCTTGGGGCTGACAGCTTGCGGATTGAAATGACTCTCCTTCCAGATGAGCCGCACGAACGGCATGGGCGGCAAGCCCCTCGCCTCGGCCTGCTGCTGCATGATGGGACAGACGATATCGACGAACGGCTTGGGCCCTGCGGCGGCAAGCCCCGCTTCCTTGATGCCCGCCTCGACTCTCGCGACGGCAACGCTGTCTTCGGCCTGCGCATGGGGGGCAGGAACAGCGAATGCCACAAAAACAAGGGCTGCCCGCAAGATCCGCATCATGCCCCACTTTGCGACAGGTTCGCTGGGATCGGAAGTCAGTTCTTCTGGACGATGCAGGCGCCGCCGGCCGTCCTAAGCTTGGCGCAGAGCGCGTCCGCGTCCTCGCGGCTGTCCATCTTCACCCGGGCCGAGTATTGCAGCTTCGTCCCCATGTGGAGATCGCACTGCTCGATGAGATCAGGCTCGTAGCTACCAAGAAGGTCGGCATGGGCCTGTTTCACCTGGTCGAACTCGGCGAGCGCTTCCTCTTTTGAGAATGCGGTGGCGATCTCGACGCCCCAAGCCTGTTGCGTCGAGGCGGACGTGGCGCCGGCGCCGTCCGGCGTTTGAATGCAAGGACTGAGCGGGCCTTCGGGTTCAGCCGTCGCGCCGGCGAAAGCCGGGCTGGCTGCAAGCAACAACCAGGAGCAAAAGAGCAGTTCGCGTATCATGGAGCACAGCATGGCGCGAATCGGACAAACGATAAAGGGCAAGCTCGCGTCAGGCTGAACCCATTGCTAACCGGCCACACGCTCGCTTTCGGGCGGCCCCGGCCACGGCCTCGCTAGAACGTCATGCTGAACGCGACGCGGGGCAGCACGCTGAAGCCCTTCCAACCGAGATTCAACTGCGAGGAGTCCAGGACCTGCTGCTGAAGTCAAAGCGCAAGCACAAGCAGGCCGCCAAGGACACGGCGAACTCATCTCTGGTTACTTTGGCCAGGCAGCCATCGCCGTCTCGGCGATGCGCCTGAGCTCGGCGCGGGTCGCGCCCCCCGCCGCCTGCACCGCCATTCCTTGGGTCACCGTGGCGATGTAGCGGGCAAGCGCGGCGGGATCCGCGTACTCGGGTAGCTCGCCCTCGGCTTTCGCCCGCTTCAGCCGCTCGCGGACCATCTTCTCGTTGGCGGCCCGGCGGGCGCAGAGCTCATCCCTGATGCATTGGGCATGATCCCCGGCGCCGGCAACGCCCTGCACGAGGAGACATCCCGGCGGAGTCGATTTATCTGTCAGGGTATCGGCGGCGGCGGCCAGCAGCGCCGCGACGCCGTCTTGCGCCTTTGGCCGAGCCAGTACCTCGCGCAAGAAGCCCGCGTGCTTTTCCGTATAGCGGTCGAGGGCCTTGCGAAACAGCGCCTCCTTATTGCCGAAGGCGGCATAGAGACTTGGCGGGTTGATACCCATCGCCTCGGTGAGGTCGCACAGGCTCGCCCCCTCGTAGCCCTTGCGCCAGAACACGTCGAGCGCGCGCTCGAGCGCCTGATCCTTATCGAAAGCGCGCGGGCGGCCGATTGTCGCGGCCTTGCGGCGCTTGAGCTTGGTTGCAGTCATATCCTCCGACCTTTGTAGCTCCCCCGACCTTTGTAGCGATCGTTATATAAGCCTCTTGACAGGCGGGGTCCAGCGTACATATGTAGCGGTCACTAAATAAATCATAGCAAACGGAGATGGACCCATGTCAAAGACACCCGTGGCAAAGACCCTTGCAGGAAAAGTTGCTCTCGTCACCGGCGGCTCGCGCGGCATCGGCGCGGCGATCGCCAAGGCGCTTGCCGACGACGGCGCCGACGTCGCCATCAGCTATTCCGCCTCGCCCGACAAGGCCAAGGCGGTCGTCAACGACCTCCTGGCCAAGGGCGTACGCGCCCACGCCTTCCAGGCCGACCAGGCCAACACCAAGGAGGTGGAGGCGCTGGTGAAATCCGTGATCGAGCGCTTCGGCCGCCTCGATATCCTGGTCAATAATGCCGGCGTATTCGCCACCGGCCAAGTGCATGACCGCGCCAACAATCTCGCCGAGCTTGACCGCCTGTTTGCCGTCAATGTCGGCGGCGTCGCCGCCGCGGTGCGCACGGCAGCCCCGCTGATGCATGAGGGTGGCCGCATCATCTCGATCGGTTCCGTGGTCGGCGAACGCTCGCCCTTCCCCGGCGTCGCCGATTATTCGGCCACGAAGGGCGCGGTAGCCGCTTACACGCGCGGCTGGGCTCGCGATTTCGGCCCGCGGGGCATCACGGTGAACAACGTGCAGCCCGGCCCGATCGACACCGACATGAATCCGGCCGGCAACGGCGACTTCTCTACGGCCCAGTCGGCGTCCACCGCGCTCGGCCGCTACGGCAAGCCAGAGGAGGTCGCCGCCGCGGTCGCCTTTCTTGCGAGCCCCGCCGCCGCCTATATCACCGGCACGACGCTGAACGTCGACGGTGGCTTCAACGCCTAGGTGCTGACCGACCAAACGGAGAACATTGCAATGATCGAGAGGAGACCGTTCGCCGCCCTCGGCGGCGCCGACCATGGCTGGCTGAAGGCGAAGCACCATTTCTCCTTCGCCCGCTATTACGACCCCAAGCGCCTGGGCCATGGTGCGCTCCGCGTGTGGAATGACGACGAGATTGCCTCCAACACGGGCTTTCCCCCGCATCCGCACGCCGACATGGAGATCATCACCTATGTTCGGCAGGGCGCCATCACGCACGAGGACAGTCTCGGGCACAAAGGCCGCACCGAGGCTGGCGACGTCCAGGTGATGAGCGCGGGCACCGGCATTCGCCACGCCGAATTCAATCGCGAGCCCGTGCCCACCACGTTGTTCCAGATCTGGATCGAGCCAGACCAGGCAGGCGGCGAGCCGTCCTGGGGCGCCAAGCCCTTCCCCAAGGCTGACCGCTCTGGCCGCTTCGTGCCGCTCGCCAGCGGCTTCGCCGGCGACGACGACGCGCTTCCCATCCGCGCCGAGGCGCGCGTGCTCGGCGCAACGCTGAAGGCCGGCGATACCGCCGAGTACCGGCTCGGGACCAAGCGCCACGCTTATCTCGTTCCCGCGCTTGGCAGCGTCGAGGTGAACGGCGTGCCCATCGGGACACGCGACGGCGCCGCGATCGAGGATGAGGCGGTGTTGAAGGTGAAGGCGCTCGAGGATGCCGAGGTCGTGCTCGTGGACGCAGCTTAGGCCCACGGCGCCGATTGGATGCCGAGCTCGGCGAGAAGCTCGAACCAAATCCCGAAATAGAGGAATGCGGCGAGAGCGGCGAGAAAGGCGGCAACCACGAGGTGCCGCCTTTCTTTTGCGAGAATCAGCGCCGGCAAGGTGAACGGCAGGAAGATGAGCATGAAGGCTGCGCCGACGCCGACCATCTCCATGCCGTCGCCCTTGGGATCGGCGTGCCTCCATAGGAACACGGTGAGGAACACGAGAAAGCCGATCTCGGCGCCAGCGACCAGCAGGATGCTCAAGCGCAACCGCCGGTCGCCGGGACCGGCCGCGTAGCCCTTCTGCAAGGCCCTTGGATCGATGGCGCTGACCACGGCTACCTTATCAATCGTCCTCGACCGAAGTCTGCGGCCGGTCCGAGCCGGGATCGAGTTCCTCGTGCCAGACGCCGTCGGCCGTCTCGTATTCGATGCCGACCGTCTCGCCTGGGACCCGCTGCTCGCCGGCGGCTTTCTTGGCGGCGGCAAGGGCCGCCTCGTGGCTCGGGAAGGTTTCCGAGAAGGTGCCACGGGCTCTGTAGGCCCAGCCATTCTCGTGCTTGACGATTTTGTACACGACCTTCGCCATTCCCGTCTCCTGCGCCGTTTGGCCGAACCTCGCATAACCGGCCCTCGCCGCCAATGGTTCCTCCTGCTTCAAAGGCTGCTTGTGCCAACAAAGGCAGCGAGCAGGAGAAAGATCAATAGGTCGGAGACGAGCGCCGTCTGCTCCTTAAAGTTCCGATTTGGGCGGGCGAGATGCCCGAGCCCTGCCAAGCCATAGTAGAGACCGCCGACGATTGCTGCCGGCACGACCCACTCGGGCTTGATGAGGCTGGCAAGCCCTAGCGCGCCGATCGCGAGATTGCCGAAACCCACCTCGCGCACGACGGCGAGCGCGCCTTGGTCCTTTAGGTCGAAGATCGACTGCGCGGTGAATTGCGGACGCAAGCTCTGCATCGCGCCCGCGGAGAACAGCCTGATGCCGACCGCCCAGAAGGTGAACCACTTGCCGATCAGCGCCATGACATCCGGCGCGCCCGGCGACTGCGTCGCCTCGACCGCGACCGAGGCGAGAGGCAGCACCAGCATCAAGAGGAGGATGGCGGCGAGATACATTTTGCCCCCTGCCCGTCGTTCCCTTGACGGCATCGAAGTTCGAGCGGCGTCGATTGCGAGCCCGTCCACATCTACCCAAGTGAGGAGCGGAGCTGCGCCTATGTTGGAGAAAGAGCAGAACAAAGCCAACGATCAAGAATCGCACATTTCATCAGCGACAAGATTATGGGGTAGTCTCCAATTCCAATGGAGGGAATTCCCCGCAAGGGCGCGATGATGTCGGTATCGGGTTCCGGTCTGAAGCCACTCGCCCGGACCCTGGTCCGCCTTGCAGTTGGGCCGATAAGGAGCTTGGCTTCCCGTCTCAAGCGTCTCGTGCGGACCCAGACGCGTCGTGTGGTCAAGCTGAACAGGAAGTTGCGACCAAAGCGCTCGCTGGCTTCCAGGGTAAAGCGTCTTGTACAGACCCAGACCCGCCGTTTAGCCAAGCCAATACGGAAGTCCGGCTCGTTGCCGCGTTGGCGCGGCCGACTACTGAATGGCCTCGCGGCAATCCGACGGTTCGCACTGGGTCATGTGACCTTTATCGCTGTGACGGGTAGCTGCGGCAAAACAACTACCGTTGCTCTTTCGCAAGCCGTTCTTTCCTCGGCCGGAAAGTGCTGCATCGGAGTCGGACCGAGCCGATGGCTCGCAGCGGAAACAATCCTAAGCGTCGGGGCGTCGACAAAGTTTTGCCTCCAGGAACTTCACGCAAGTTTTCCTGGGCTCATCAGAGAATCCCTTCGACTTTCGAAGCCCCACATCGGGATAGTAACGACCGTCGGTGGCGATCATTACAAGAATTATCGCAGCCTCGAAGCGACCGCCCTGGAAAAAGGGCAGCTTGTAGAGAGCCTGCCGCCAAACGGCTTTGCCATTTTGAATGCGGACAACCCGCATGTCTTGACGATGGCCGAGCGAACGCACGCGCGATTGATGACCTTTGGAGTTTCTCCGCAGACGGACCTGAGGGCGACGGAAATATCCAGCGCATGGCCCCACCGGCTTTCCATGAAGGTCGCGCATCACGGCGAAGCCGTTCGAGTTGAGACCCGGTTGGTGGGTGAGCACTGGGTCACTTGCGTCCTGGCAGCGATTGCCGTCGGAATCGCTTCGGGCATCGATCTCAGGACCTGTGCCGAAGCCATCAAGAGGGTCGAGCCCGTGTTTGGACGGTACTCGGTCCATAGGAGGTCGGGCGACGCGGACTACATCCTTGACACCCACAAGTCTCCGCATTGGACCATTGCGCAAGGATTGGCCTTCGTTAGGACCGCGCAAGCACCTCGTAAGACGATCGTAATAGGCACTATTTCGGACTTTCCGGGCGCCACTGGCCCGCGATATCGCAGAGTGGCACGAGAGGCACTGTCGGTTGCAGACCGCGTAGTTTTTGTTGGGCCAAAATCAGGCCACGTAACCAAACTCCGGCAAGGAGAGATCGGCGCGAAGCTGCTCGCCTTCGAGACGAGCTATCAGGCTTCAGGGTTTCTGCGCGATACCGTCATTGCCGGTGAGCTCGTCTACGTCAAAGCATCATTCAGCGATCATCTCGAGCGAGTCATGCTATCGCAGCTCGAAGAGGTAGTGTGCTGGCGGGAACGATGCGGCGAATGGGCTCCCTGCCCTCGTTGCAGCAACTATCGCAAATCCGCAGCACCGCCATTCGCCGTAGCACAAGCGGCCCAATCACTCGATCCAGCGATTGGCTAGACGTGCTCTAGCTGCGCGAACATTCGCAACTCTACAATTATTCCGCTAGTCTGTGTTACTGTAGGTTCCCTTGAGTCATGCAAATAAGCGGGAGGACCCAAGTAATGCGTGACGCACACAAGTCTTTGGCAGCACTGGCCGCGACAGCTTTCGTCTTAATGGTCGCTTCCACCGCGGCACACGCCGTGACTCCCTGCGAACGGCAGCAGCGTTGGGAGAACACCTTGGAGTATATCGACACGATCAGCGCGAGCTGCCAGATCTTGACCACCGCCGCGTCGATTGCGGCGGCCGGCTACATTCCCTACCCGTCCATCGCCGAAGCGCTGGGTGGAGGTCTAGCAGGAACTCTCGTCAAATACGCGGCGGCCTACGGCTTCGATCTCAAGAAGGTCTATCTCGATAAGCACCATATCTGCCGGATCATCCGTGCCGGCAGGGCGCTGAGCGCGCAGGCCAACAAAGGCGTTCGCCAAAGCATCCTGCACTATGGGCTTTGCCCGCCCACGCTCGATGCCTGCAAAGCGCGCGTGAAGGCTGCTATTTTCCAGCGCTACGGCCTGACAAACGCTTGCGCTGAAACCTGATACGCTGGTCAATCCCGCGCCCCGTCGAAAACGCGCCCTTGGGATCGCTGCCAATCCATCGACACCATGGCGGCGCCTTCACCGCGCATTGATAACGCCGGAGTTGATGAGACGCCGGTGAAAGGCAAGAATTTCATCGTGCCGTTTGCAGTCGAAGTACATGCCCCCGCATGCCGCCATAAGCCTTTTGCGTTCCTGCGCGGCATTCGAAAGCGGAAGTCGGGCGGCCTCGAGAATGACGGTTCCGAGATAGGCGACATCGAGCAGTTCATAATCCGGCAGCGTCGGAACTGCGTAATTCTCCCCTCGTATCGCATAGAACGTCGTGAACGGACTTGGCCGCGCCTCGCTTGCGCTCATGCGCGCGATCTCCTCCCACGGCGCCAGGAACGGCTGCGTCGCGCTGGGCTGATGATCGCCGTAGCGCACAACAAGGATCGGCTCATCGGAGAACCGCCGCTCGATCGCATCGAGGAAGGCGTCGCCGTCGCGCACGGCCATCGCCAAGCGGCGCAAAAATTCGTTCATCTCTCCCGGCATGCCGGGGCCGCCGCCCGGCACCGTCTCTTCAGGCATGAAGGTGAAATTGTAGGGTCCATGGGCCGCCATGGTCTCGATGTAGATGAACATCGGACGCTCTGACGATTTGACGTGCCGCTCCAACGCATTCAGCGCATTTTGAAAATAGAAGCTGTCGCGCTCGCGCGCCGTTGCGGCGCCTTGCGCTTTCCGGTCGAGCACCTCCGTGAAGCCGATCGACTTGTAAAACCTGTCGAGCGACAGAAAGCCGTTGTCCATCGGGAAGAGCACCATGGTCCGATAGCCGCAATTCGCCAGCGCCTGAGGCAGCGTCTCCTTCAACTTGTCTTCCATGAAAACCTGCACGAACGCCCCCATGTTGCCAAACGCCTTGGTCGAGACGCCTGCCAGAAGCGCAAATTCGGTGATCCAAGATCCACCGCCATATGTCTCGACCTGCAATTTGTGCAAAAGGTGATCGTCGGAGAGGAAGAAAGGGTCCACGCTTCGATCGTATTCGAGCGTCGGGAAAATGCTCGGCGGCATGAGCGATTCCTGATGGATCAGGATGATGTGTGGCGGCTTCGCCGATGGTGCGCATTTGGCAGCGGACCCGAAATTCGGCATGTTGGCGCGTGCCGCAGCTTCCATAAATTCTCCGCGCGCCAGCGTGTCGAATGTCTCGCTCCACGACAAATAGAACGAAGAGACAAATGCGTGACTGTTGTCGAACATGTCGAATGCGCCGCGCCGGGCGCCGGCAACGGGCGCGAGCCACGTTGTCGCCGCCATGGCAGCACACAAGGCCAGGGCTGACACCGCACGCGAACATCGTGTCGCGTCGAAGCGCCAAGCCTGCACCGCCAGCAGCCCGCCGACGGCAAGACCGAAAAACGCCCCGATGACGTATTGGCGATAATCGCTCCACAAGAAGTCGAGGGTTGAGGCGTTCAGGTAAAAGATCACATCGTATGAATGCAGAGCCATGCCCATCAGGCTCTGCTTCGCCAGCGACAGGAGAAATGTTGATGCGATGAGAAGACTTGTCAGCACGCTCGCAAAGAGCAGCCGCCGGGAGAGAAGCACGACGAAGCACCCGATCGCGGCGGTCACCGCGATGGCGAGGTCCAGCTTCGACGAGTCATTTTCGGTGTAAAGGAGGAGGGCCAGCGTCGCGCCAAGCAACGTCAGTGCGCTCGCAACGGCAATGACCTGCCGCGTCCCCGCACCCGGCATGGCAACCACCTCTATCTTGGCGCTAATATCGTCCTATAGTTGCATGAATCCCTGAAGAAAATCGAGTATCGGTATCGGCGGAGGGAGCGGGGGCCGTTCCCCCTCTGTCATCCTCTACGTAAACCTCTCTCGCGGTCGAGCCGTTCCATGCGGTCCCGCAAGCTCCGGTTTTTTGTCGGGGCGTTCAAGACGTAGCCTATGATCCCAGCGCGGATTGAATCCAACGGAATGGGGCAAGTCACGACGAGGAGAGGTCAAGCCATGCGAATTCCGAACCTTCTCAGAGGCGCTTTGGTTGCGTTGATCGCGCTCGTTAGCGTCGGTCTCCACAGTGCGCACGCGGACAGCGGCAGCATCGCGCTCGTAGTCTACAAGGGCGGCTGGATCATCGGCGGCTCGGCCGGCCACGGCACGCTCAACTTCCACGGCCGCCGCTATCCGCTTTCCGTCGGCGGCATCGACTACGGCCTGCTATTCGGCGGGTCGAAGACGGTGCTGCAGGGCCGGGTGCGCAACATCCGGCGTGCGTCGGACGTCGCTGGCGTCTACGCTGCGGCCGGCGCGGGCCTTGCGCTTGGCCGCGGCGTCCGCGCGATCGTGCTCACCAACCAGAATGGCGCGGTGCTTGAGCTCTCGGGCCGGCAGGTCGGGCTGATGGCGAACGCCGACCTGAGCGGGCTTGCCATCACGATGCGGTAGTTGGGGCGGGCTGAGCCCAGGGGAAGGAGCGCGCTTCATCGCCTCGCCGCGTGGAAGCGCGAGGGCATGTCAAATAGCTCTCCCCTCGATTAAGGGGGATGGCGCGCCGAAAGGCCTGCGATCGGGCTGACTTAACGCTTGAGTGTCAGTAGCATAGGTCGCAACTCGCATACTCCAGTGCTGGAGCCGCCATGTGGTCTCGCCTGCCCGCCCTTGCTATCGCCCTGCTCCTGCTGCCCGCCCAAGCTCTGGCTGGCGCCAAGGAGAAGGTGGCGGCGCTCGCTCCGTCGGGGCTGGTCTTCGTCGTGGACGAGAAGGGCAACGAGCTGATCGCCCAGAACGCGGATAAGCCCTTCGTCCCGGCCTCCGTCACCAAGATCGTGACGGCCTGGGTGGCCTTGGAGGTGCTGGGCGGCAACTACCGCTTCGAGACAAAATTCTATCTCGACAAGGACCGGGTGCTCTATGTGCGCGGAGGCGGCGATCCCTTCCTGATCTCCGAAGAGCTGGCGCCGCTCGCGACCGAGCTCGTCGCCGCAATCGGCAAGGAGCCGATCACCGGCATTGTGCTCGATGCGAGCTACTACCCTTCCGACCTCCGCATCCCGGGCATCGAAGACACCAACGAGTCTTATGACGCGCTGAACTCTGCGCTTGCGGTGAACTTCAACACGATCGCCGCCGTGCGCAAAGGCAACACGGTCCGCTCGGCCGAGACGCAGACGCCGATCACGCCGGTCGCGATCAGCCAGTTCCGGTCACGGGGCCCCAACGGCAGCGGCCGCATCAGCCTCGCCCAAGACCCCGCGGTGAGCCTGCAATATGCCGGCGAGCTGATCGCCGCGTTCATCACCCGCGCCGGCGGCAGCGTGAAGGGCAAGATCTCGACCGGGACAGTGCCCGCGGGCCTCGAGCCGGTCTATGTTCACCGCCAGTCGCGCACTCTCTCGCAGATCCTCGTCCAACTGCTGATCGCCTCGAACAACTACATCGCCAACCAGGTCTTCCTGGAGATCGGGGGGACCCTGGGCGGATCCGTCAGCCTCGAGAAGTCGCTCAAGGTCGCGAACGCCATGCTTGCCGCCAACGGCCTCGCCGACTCCATTCATCTCGAGGAGGGCTCGGGCATCAGCCGCAACAACCACTTCACCGCCCGCGGCCTCGCCAAAGTGCTCGAGCTCTTCGAGCCCCACGCCGGCCTGCTCCGCGGTCATCGCGGCGGTATGAACAAGACCGGCGCCTTGG
>Ga0081455_10004964_pt1 | contig 14711 bp, 15 predicted proteins | sample TabmetS3T2R1_FD_70207 | JGI IMG/M metagenome (GOLD analysis project Ga0081455, IMG submission 70207) | Tabebuia heterophylla rhizosphere microbial communities from the University of Puerto Rico - S3T2R1 | ecosystem: Host-associated > Plants > Roots > Rhizosphere ... | reverse complement strand
TTGCTGCCGTCCCAGTTGCTGCCGTCGGTTCGGGCGGTGGTGTGGAGATCCCAGTTGCTGCCGTCCCAGTTGCTGCCGTCGGTTCGGGCGGTGGTGTGGAGATCCCAGTTGCTGCCGTCCCAGTTGCTGCCGTCGGTTCGGGCGGTGTCGTTGATGAAAAGTTCGGCCGCGATGTCGTTCTGCAGGGGTGTGTCAAGGGTGGCAAGGCGAGTCATCTGAGGCCCTCTGCTTGTAGGCGTGCCACGGTGCGGTAGACGTGCCACGATGTGGGTGGCTGTTACTTCGTACTCACGCGGCCCGAGAGGCCGCGCTCGTTTTGAAGTCTTGCACCGTTGGTTAGGGCGTCGCCACTGCGCGCAACGTTCCGAGCCGTGAGTACCTTTTGCCGGTACTGCACGCTGCGGGGCGCTCACAGAGGGTGACAGATATGGGCGTGACGGACCTGCCGACGAGCCGGCAGTGGTTCGGGCATCGCTACCCACGCACTCCAGAAGAGTGCGCGATTGGCCCCGGCGATACGTGTCAACGTTGTCAAGCAGAGACTTCTCGGCCTTGTCCTTGATGTCCGGTGTGCCCCGCCACGATCTGGCCGTTTCTGGGCTAATCGGCCCTGCTGAAAGGGCCTCTCGACGTGGTACAAGGATGATGTCTTGAGGTCGGGAGCCGTCATGTCCGAACAGTTGATCGTCAAGAATCCGATGACCTCCCGCCAGCGCAAGCTCGTCGGCTGCTACCTCATCGTCTTCGGCGCCCTGCTGGTCGCGGTGTCGCCGTGGGTCTGGGCGCTGGCCTGGTCCGCGAACGAGTCGGGCGAGGTCACGAGCCACTTCTTCGGCCTCGAGTTCACTGTCTCCGCGCCGTCGACCCTGGTCGCGATGGTGGCTCTGATGGCCCTGATCGGCAGCGTCACGGTCATGACGCTGGTCTTCGCGGCCCGGGCCGGACACGACACCCTGGAACAGGCGTACCTGTGGTGGTATCTGACTCGACCGGTGTCGGCGGCCGGGCTCGGAATCCTGCTCTACATGCTCGTCGTCGCCGGCTTCTTCAACCTCGGCTCGATCGAGGGCGGGTCGGAGGGCGCACTCGTCGTCGCGGCCGCACTGGGTGGACTGGCCGGGCTGTTCACCGACCAGGTGGTCGACAAGGTGCGCGCCGTCCTGGGTCTGCGGCGGTTCGACCGGGGGACGGCGAAGCGCGGTGCTGCCCGGGACGACGACGCCGGTCTGGCGATTCTCGACGACGCCCGCAGGGCCGAGTAGTCGACGCGGTGTCAGCCCGGTAGCCGGTCGACGGCCGCCTTCACGAGCTCGTCGGACGGCTGGTCGAAGCCGATGACGATGCCGCTCTCGTCCGGCTCGAGCGGTTCGAGGGTGGCCTCCTGCGAGGCGACCAGGCCGGGGGGCATGAAGTGGGAGTGCCGATGGGCGGACCGCTGCCGGGCAAGTGCCGGATCACCGTCGAGATGGACGAAGACGACGTCTGGCGCTCCGGAGCGCAGGATGTCGCGGTAGCGCCGTCGCAGGGCGGAGCAGCTCACGACGCCGCCGGTGACCTCGTGCTCGGCGAGCCAGTCGGCGACGGCCCGCAGCCACGGCAGTCGATCGGCGTCGGTCAGCGGCCGGCCGACCGACATCTTGGCGACGTTGGCCGCGGTGTGGAAGTCGTCACCGTCGGCGTAGGGCACGCCGAGGTGTCGCGCCAGGGCGGCACCGACTGTGGACTTGCCGGAGCCGGAGATGCCCATCACGACGATCGGACGCACGGGATCAGGCTAGGACGCTGGGGCGCGGCGGCGACGGCATTGTCCACAGGCGCGAGTACGGCGGGGTTGTCCACAGGGCCTTCTGGCGGAGTGGCGGGGTGGTGGTCCCGGTGTACGTAGGTTCGAACACGTGATCGAGGACGAGGTGCGTGGGCTGGTCGCCGAGGTGATGGCAGCCGGCAGTTCCCGGACGTTGAGGCAGCAGGTCGACGACATCGCCGAGCTGGATCACGCGGTCGGCATGTTGCAGGCGGTGCTGAACGCGCGGACCGCCAGCTTCCTGGCCGCCCGGCGCCGCGAGGACCTCGCCAGGGGTGGGTCGCTCGACAGGGCTGGTCGTGGCGCGCCGATCGAGATCGCCCTCGCGAGGCGGATCTCCGCGGCGGCGGTAGACCACCAGCTGGCATTTGCCGAGCCGCTGGTGGCCAGCCATCCTCGACTGCTTGCGGCGTGTCTGGACGGGAAGGTCTCCCAGGCTGCGGCGAAGCACGTCGTCAAGGAGGCCGAGGGCCTCGACCCCGAGCAGCGGCAGGCGATCGACGGTGAGCTCGCGGAGTTGGCGATGCGGCTGACGCCGGGCCAGACGCGGAAGGCGGCCGCGAGGCGGGTGTCGGCCGCTGATCCGAACGCCGCTGCTCGGAAGGCGCAGGCGGCTCGGGCCAGGAAGCAGGTGCGGGCGATCATGCACGGCGATGCGACCGCGACCATTTCGGCTGATCTGCCGGCCGAACAAGCAGTCGCGTGCTGGCAGGCGCTCGATCATCAGGCCCGTTGTCTACGCGGCGATGGTGACACTCGCTCGATCCGCGAACTCATGTGCGACCTGTTCGTCGAACGCCTCACGGGTCAGGTCAGGGCGACTGATCTGCGGCTCGAGGTCGGTGTCGTCGTTGCCACCTCCTCGCTGCTGGGCTGCGATGACCAGCCCGGCAAGCTGGTCGGACACCGCGGCGGCGACCACGGCACACTTCCCGCGGAGCTGGTCCGCGAGCTCGCGACGTCGGGCTCGGCGTGGTGGCGACGGTTGGTGTGCGATCCGGTCGACGGGAAGCTCCTCCACATGGATCCGACTCGGCGCCGGTTCACCGGCGCCCTGCGCCAGTTCCTGCTCTACCGGGACGGCGGGTCCCGCCGGCCGCACAGCGATGCTCCGATCTACGACATCGACCACCTCCGTCCCCACGCCGACGGCGGCCCGACGTCGGTCGGCAACGGCCACGGTCTCGCGAAGCGCGACCACACGCTTCGCGACCTGCCGGGCTGGCAGGTTGACGCGGTCGATGGCGACACCAACGGCCCGGTGCGTTGGACCACACCGACCGGACACTCGTACGACTCGCGGCCTCCACCCCTGCTTGGTCACGGCAACAGCCGACGGCGCGTACCCCGACGTCGCGATCACGCCGTGGTCGTCGGCCTGCTCCTGCGCCTGTTACTGCGGACGATCCGGCCGGGTTAGGTGTCAACGAGACCTCAGGTCACCCGCCGAGGATGATGCCTCCTCGCCCCGCACCGGCGCATCGTGGAGTCGTGCCGATCTGTGGCCGTCACCGATCGGTCAGATCGGCACGAACGACATGGCCGAGGGAGTGAGATGACCACCACCACCGACGTCCACGGACCGATTGACTTCGTCCTCCTCGAGTTCCCGCGCGACCGGCTTACCGGTGAGGCTGCGCAGGCTCTGATGGACCTGGTCGAGGCTGGGATCGTGCGGCTCTACGACCTGATGGTCGTCAGCAAGGACAGCGACGGCAACGTCGAGGTCCTCGAGATGAACGAGGACGAGTCCGGCGCCACCGGATTCTCGTACTTCGCCGGTGCCCGATCGGGCCTGCTTGGTGACGACGACGTCGCCGAAGCCGCCGGCGCGCTGGAGCCCAACACGGTCGCGGCCATGATCGTCTACGAAAACACCTGGGCGGTGCCCTTTGTCGCGGCCGCGCGCAGGAACGGCGGAGAGCTCGTCGCCAGTGCGCGCATCCCGGCCGGCGACATCATGGCCACGCTAGACGATCTCGAAGCGACCACCTAAGGAGGACCACTATGCCTGGACTATTGCGAGGGGTCGCGCGGACGGCTGTCGTGGCGGGCACAGCGACCGCGGTGAGCGGCCGGGTGCAGCGGCGACAGGCGGAGCGTTACGCCGACCGCGACGCGCAGATCGCGGCCGAACGGCAGTCCGCCTATCAGCAGGTCGCCCCGCAGCCTCAGTACGCCCAGGCGCCGCCGGCGGCCGCAGCCGATCCGGTCCAGCAGCTCAAGGATCTCGCCGAGCTGAAGAACCAGGGCGTGCTCACCGAGGAGGAGTTCGCCGCCCAGAAGGCCAAGATCCTCGGCTGACCCTGGCCTAGGTACCGCGACGCAGCACGCGCCGCCGGTGCGGCATGCTGTCCGCCGTGAACAGCCGTGCTGTCGTCGGTCTCGTCGCCGCCGCCGCAGTCGCCGGCGTCGCCGTCCTGGCGGCCGGCTTCGCCTGGCGGCTGTTCGAAGACCCGCCGACGTACGACCCCAATACGGCGCTGAGCGAGCAGTGCGACGACGTACCGGACGACGCCGAGCGGATCACCTTGTCGCGTCCGGACGGCATGACGCTCGGCGCGGCGCTCGTCCGCCCGCCCGACGCCCGGATTGGCGTCGTCCTGCGCCAGGGTGCGGGCCAGACCCTCTGCGAGTGGCTGCCGTGGGCCGGCGAGCTGGCCGGCGCGACCGGCGCCCGGGTGCTGCTGTTCGACCGGCGTGGTCGCGGCAGCTCACCCGGCGAAGCCGACCTCACCGCGGAGCCCGCCGACCTGGCCGGCGCGGTGACGCTCCTTCGCGATCGCGGCATCGACGAGGTCGGCCTGGTCGCCTCGTCGATGGGGAACTCGGTGATGTTCTCGGCACTCGGCCACGGCCAGGTGTCGCCACCGCCCTGTGCGGTCGTCGCGATCTCGCCGGTCCTGACCTCGAGCGACACGGCCGGCACCGTGGACGGCACGTCGATGGAGGGCCTGCCCGACAACGTGTGGGTGGCCTACGAGGACAAGAACGACAGCATCATCGCCGGCGCCGACCTGATCGAGTCCCGGGCCGACGAGCTGGGCGTGTCGCCGCCGCACCTGCTTCCGGTCGACACCGCCGACCACAGCATCGGGCTGGTCCAGAACCACGACGAGGTACGGGAGTTCGTCGTCGACGCGATCGGGTCGTGCTAGCGGGCCGGCTCAGTTGGTCCGGAAGAACGCGTTAGCCCGCGGGGAGTACAGCAGGAGTAGGACGATCCCGCTGATCACCGCGCTGACGACGCCCTGCGTCTGGAGCTGCCCCTCCTTCTCAACCGCCACCCAGATCCCGGCGATGAGATTGATCAGGCTGAACGCACCGACCAGGAACCGTGAGATGCCGCCCCCCGTGGCGAGTCCGCGCGCGATCACGAGGTAGATCGCCCCGACGACGGCGAGCGAGATCCCGTACCCGAGCAGGTTGTCGCTGGACACCCTGGTCTCCCGGATGAGGTCCCGGTCGTCATGCTGAATCGCGAGGTAGAGCCCGCCGACGAGAGCGAGGAGTCCGTTGATGACGATGAGTACGACGAGAAGCGTCACGCCCAACGGTCGTCGCGCCATGCTCTGCTCCTCGGCGGTCGGTCAGCCTGAACGGTAGCGGAACCGGTGTTCGGGGCGCGGCGGATCACGCCGGCGTGACGAAGCAGTCGTCCGACGGCGATCCCTCGAACGGGTACGCGACGGCGAGTGCTCGCGCGGCCCACCTGGCCCGCTTGACGTACCCCGGCGTGGTGAAGTGGATCCCGTCGGGGATAAACCACTTGTTCCGTACTTCGCTCGCCCAGTCGTAGACGTGGAGGTTCGGATACTTCTCGCAGGCGTCTCGCAGGGCTTCGTTCCATTTCAGCATTTCGGTGTTTGCCCATGGCCCGGAGGAGAGCACAGTCTTGACGGTAAGCCACATGGCCGGCTGGCCGTCGATCTCGTCCATGAGTAGCGCAATGCGGTCGTCCAGGTCGACGACGCCACCGGCGTATTGGTTGGCGACTTCGTTGGTGCCCATCGCGAATACCCAGCAACCGTCGTAGCCGTCGTCCATCCGTTTGGCCGTTGCCTCCTGGGCGTTCGGCTGATCCTTGTAGTGCTCGACGATCGAACGGGCTCCGAGGATGTCGGTGTCGACGTTGTCGACCCCGACGTCGCGGTACTGCGCGTCGACCCGCTCCCGGCGGCGGAGCCCGTAGTACGGGTCCATCAAGCCGATCGACGTGGAGTCTCCGACGTGCACGACGGACGTGCAGGACGTCTCCCATTGGGTCTGGCTGCTGTCGGCGGAATCGGACTCGGACTCGTCGGAATCGGACTGGTCGGAGTCGGACTCGTTGCCATCGGACTTGTGCGCGGCCTTGTCGCGGTCGCCGCGGTGGCCGCGCTCGACCGGCTCCGGAAGTGGGGGCTCGTCGGTGTTGACCACGCTGCTCGCCGGGTCCTGGTCGGATCCCACGATGAAGCTGCACGAGCTCAAGGTGATGACGGCGGCGGCGGTGAGCGCCAGCCCTCCGCGGGCGGGCGTCAGTGCCAGCCGGGTGGTATTGGTGAGCGCTATCGGCCGGCGCATGGCCTCGACGAATCCGTGCCGTCTGATCGGGTTCTCGATCAGGCGCCACGAGAGGGCCGCCAGCACGAGCGTCAGCGTGACGTGCAGCGCGACGAGTGGGACAGACACCTCTTCGAGCAGACTCTGCGGAGTGAAGGCGACCACCGGCATGTGCCACAGGTAGATCCCGTACGATCGCTCGCCGATCCACCGCATCGGACCGATCCCGAACGCTCGCCCGAGCATCGATCCCGGATAGGACACGACGGCGACGACGAGGGCGGTGGCGACCGACAGCAGCAGGAATCCGCCGCGATAGAGCGAGATCGAGTAGAAGGTCGTCGAGACGACCATCCACAGCATGACGGCGAGGGCCGCGATACCGACGAGGTCGACGACGACCCGTAGTCCGGCCGGCGGCTTCTCACGAATCCGGGACGGTCGGTAGAGCAACGCCAGCGCCGCGCCTACGAGGAGCTCACCGGCGCGGGTGTCGGTGCCTTCGTACGCCCGCGTGTTGTCCAGCCCCGGGTGAGCGAGGATCGCCAGCAGCAGGAACGAGGCAGCGGCGAGCACGAGCGTGACCTTCGCGACGTCGACGAGGCGCTCGGAAAGCCGCAGCAGCGCCAGCAGAAGCAGCGGCCAGATCAGGTAGAACTGCTCCTCGATGGCCAGTGACCACAGGTGTTCGAGTGGTTGTGGGCCGGCGAAGTAGTCGAAGTACGAGCCGCCGCCGGCGATCGTCGTCCAGTTGTTGACGTAGAAGATCGCGCTGATCGTCTCGTGCCAACGCTTCGACAACGACTCGGCGTCCACGATCGCCGTGACAGCGAGGACCACCACCAGAACGACGCCAAGGGCGGGCAGCAGCCGTCGCGCGCGATGCAACCAGAATCGGCGGAGCTCGAGACTGCCGGTCCGCTCCCACGTCGAGAGCAGGATGCCGGTGATCAGGAATCCGCTCAAGGTAAAGAAGATGCTGACGCCTAGCAATCCGCCGGTCAATTGTGGAATAGCGAAGTGATATCCCAAGACAGCAATGACCGCCAGGGCGCGAAGACCGTCGAGTCCTGGAACGTAGGCGTTTGCTCGATCGACTGGGCGTGGCACGCTGCACCCCTCCCAAGACCAGGACAGACAGCGCGGAAAATCAAGCTAGCACCGGCGTTAGTGATAACCGTGGACCGTTAATCTCGGCGTGTCTTGACGGAATTGGTTCTTGCGACGGCGATGCGACTGCTCGACGCTTGGCGCATGGACGACACCATCAAGCTGTTCACCGTCATCGTGCTGATCTCGCTGCCGACGGTGATGTACGGCGGCTACTGTTGCTTCGCCTCGGGGTCGGCGGCAAGCTCGACGAGTTCCAGACGACGTACTTCCGGGCCGGTCATGCGCATGCGGGCGTGCTGCTCGTGCTCTCACTGGCCGCGCTCGACGTGCTCGCCCGGACCGACTTGGGCGACGGTGCCGTATGGACCGTCTGCCTCCTGCTGGCGATCGGCACGATCGCCCAATCGGGCGGGATGTTCCTGCACCTGGCGATCGGTGGACCGGGCAAGTGGTCGGCCGGCAACTGGGTCACGTCGGCGGGCGCCGGCTGCCTCGCGGTCGCGCTGCTGACCCTGGCGTACGGCGTGGCCACCGCCTGACCGCGCCGTGACGGAGTCCATCGCCAGCGCCGCTGTGTACGCCGCGGCTCAGGTCGCCGCGGTACGCGATGACCCGGCGGCCCGATTCGCCTTGCTCCGGTCGCTGTACGAGGCGGCGCCGGGCCGACCCGAGTTGCACCTGCCGTACCGGCGAGCAGAGCCTCGGATTAGAGATCGAGGGCACCCTGCGCCGCCTCGGCTACGGAAACGGCGCGTGGATGGACGCGATCATGATGGGTCGGCTCCGAGAGAACTAGGCCCCGGACGGACGTCGGCGGACGCGGCTCAGTGCACTACCTACCACGGTGTAGCATCGCGTCCATGCCCGACAACGACGACCTTGATCCGGCCGCCAACACGCAGATGTTCCAGGCCTTCGTCGATCGTCCCGAACCCGAGACGTCACGCTGGAGGCGAGTAGCCCTAGCCGGCGGTGCCATTGCCGGGTTGGCCGTCGTGGTGGCGCTCGCCTGGCTCGCGCTGGGCTGAGGTCACCGCCGCCTTCGACGCCGGGCGTCACTGTATGGGCGGTAGGTCCTTGTCTTCGGAATACTCCGCGAGGACGGTTCCGTCGGCCGCGTACACCGTAAAGGTCAGTTCGCCGCGGGCTTCGTCACAGACGATCGGCTCGCATCCGCCTTCCGAGACGGCGGCGTGGTTGACGACCGTTCCCGCGAAGGCGAACCAGCGGTCGTTGACCGCAACCTCATGCTCTTCGCCGGTCGCGTCGGTGATCACCATCCGCTCGGCGGGTTCAGGGCCGGACAGCCAGCCCGTGGCGAGGCAGTCGGCGACCCACCGACCCGGGCGGTCTTGCTCACACCATGACGGCTCGACCAAGTAGTCGCCGAACATCTCGCCGGTGCGCTGGAGCGTCTCCGGAGTGACGAGTTGTACGTCATAGGTGGTGTAGGTATTGGGATCAGCGAAGAACCTGTCGAGGTCCAGGACGCCGCGCTCGTTCAGGTACTGGCTGTTGAGTTCGCACTGCGCCAGGTCGCCATCGGTCCTCTGGAGCAGGGCCGCCAGCCGTCCGTCCTGGCTGTCGGCGACGAGCACCTGCCAGTCGGAGAAGTCCCAGCCGAGGAAGCGGCCGCAGGCCTCGCGGACGCCGGCCGCATCGCCAGATGCCGGCAGCGGTAGCTCGATCTTCCCCACCGTGTCCTCCAAGCCAGCCTGCGGGATGAGGCAGCGCGTGTGTTCCATGGTTTCGCCGTAGGGGAATTTCGACCAGTTCCCGACTTCGATCTGGTTGCCTTCGAACCACGGGCCGTCCTTGCCGCGCAGGTCGACCGTCAGATCGGTGGGACCGTAGAGGTTGTGCCAAATGACGGTGCAGCGGCGCTCCGCCTCAGCATGGGTCACCTCAGCGCCCCCGCGCAGGTGGACCCGCCAGTCAACGTGGCCGTCGGCGTTGCGGTCAACGGTGTTGTGCTCTGCTACCGGGGCGGACGGACCGTCGTTCGGCCGCTGCTCGCTGCCGTCGATCGTCCCGGGCAGCCAGATTGCGGCAGCCACGATGACGAGCGCGGCCGCGGCGGCGATCAGTCCGGTGGCCGTGGCGCTGCGTCGACGCCGGCGTCGCACGCCCTGCCGGTACAGCTGAGCTCCGTCGATGCTGTCGCCGACAGGCACGCTGTCGGCGAGCTGGTCGAGTCGTTCCCGCAGCTGGGTGGCGTTGTCGTCTGCTGGCAGATTCATGGAACGTCCCTCCCCGCAGCAGGCGAGTTTCGTGCGATCGCGGTGTCGTCGGTCCAGCCGAGGTCTTGACGAAGCTGGGCGTAGGCGCGGCTGGCCCGGCTCTTGACGGTGCCTTGCCGGCATCCGAGCAGGTCCGCGATCTCGGCCTCGTTGAGGTCCTGCCAGTACCGGAGAACCAGCACGACGCGCTGTTTCGGCGGCAGGCTCGTGAGAGCTCGTCGCAGGTCAGTGAGCTCGGCTGACGCGTCGGCAATGTCGGCTGTCGCTTGGTCCGCGTGGTCGGACGACAGATGCAGGTTGAACGGTTGCCTGCGTGCCCTCCAGGCAAGCCGGGCCATCACCTTGCGGATATAGGCCTCGACTCCCAGGGGATCGAGCCGCTCCCACGCGGGAAGACAGCGCAGAAGGGCCTCCTGCACGAGATCTTCACCAGCGGCGCGATCCCCGGCAAGCATGAAGCCGAAACGAGCCAGGTCCCGATGGCGCGCGGCGACGAACGAGGCGACCTCTTCCTCAGTGCTGGCCACAGACCCCCCTTTACGGGCAGTTTCGGGCTTCTACATGTGATAGTCCCGCTCGCGGCGTCGGGTTCCATCGGAGAACGATATTTCGAAGTCAATGCTGGATCAGGCCGCCGACCGGGACCGGAGCGTCACAGCCGGTCTCCTCTGCGACCTCGCGGATCACCGCATCGAACGGATCCTCGGCGTGCTCGACCTTGCCGCCTGGGAGACTCCAGGTGGACTCGCCCGTCGGGATACATGACGGGCGAGTAGCACTCGCTCGTCCTCGATACACACGGCGTATGCCGCCAGCCGGAAGCTCATCGTCGTACCTCCTGCTGGCCCACCCCCGTGGCTGCCTGGATCGGGAACTCCTGACGTCACAGGAGCTGCCGACTAGGCGAATCGCTTGATGAAGTCGAGGGTCGTCTGGGCGACCTCACGCCAGCCGTGGTCGATGGTGAGGGAGTGGCCGCGGTTGGGGATCTTCACGATCTCGGTGACGCCGGGGTTGTGTTTTTGCCGTTTGTAGGCGGCATTCGCGATGGCCCACGGCACGGTGTGGTCCTTCTCGCCGTCGATGATCAGCAGGGGGCCCCGGTCGGGGTTCTTGGTGTCGACCTTCGCCTCGGTCCACGGGTTGAGGTTCGCGTTGCCCATCTGCACCAGTGCGATCCCGGAGCCGGCGACATGGTACTTGTCGTAGAGCTCCTTCGACTCCTGTTCGTCCAGCGCGTTCGTCCAGCCGTACTTGAACTGGTCGTACGTGAGCGTGAGTGCGCGGCCCCGCGTGCGTGGGTCGACCAGAAACGGGCCGACGCCTTTGAGTACGGACCCCGGCAGCGGCAGGACGCCGCGGAAGACCCCGGGGTCGATCGCCACGGTGACCGCCGCGAGCCCCTGGCCGGCAAGCATTTGCGCCAGCAAGCCCCCGGTCGAGTGCCCCACCAGCGCGGGCTTCCTGTCCAAGGCGTTGACGATCTCGGTGGTGTGATCGGCGATCTGCTTCAAGGTCTTCTTCGCGAGGACGTCCGGGTTGGCCCGGGCCTGCTCGACGGTTTCCGGATCGTCCGGCCAGTCCGGGGTCAGCGGCGCGTACCCGGCTTGCTCGAAGTGGTCCGCCCAGTTCGCCCAGCTGCTTGGGAGCAACCACAGGCCATGGATGAAGACGACGGGAGCGTTGCCGGAGGCGTTGGCAGCCTCGATCTCCCGCTCCTCGCGCTCGGAAATTGAGGGCATGCCGCACTCCGTCCGTCGGGTGCTAGACCACGCTAGGGGTGCCAGACCCGGGCGGCATGGGTCGAAGGTCCCGGGGTCCGATAAAGGACGCGGCCGCGGTAGGCGAGAGTATTAGTCCATTTGGTTATGGGGGCGACAGTTGGGATGTTCGTGCGTTAAGCGATCCGCTCAATTGTCCTGAAATCCCATCGGGGATACTGTGCGCCGGTAAGTGAGCAGCGCAGGCCGGCACGGGGACGGGCCTAACTCAGGACGCCAGCAAGGGGACCACATGTCATTGCAGTTACCTATGAGGCGGTCGCGTCGAGCCGCCTTGGCAGTAGTCGCCGCCAGTGCCACCGCGCTGGCCGGGACCATGGCGATCACCGGCCCGTCGGCCGACGGCGCCACAGCCGCAGCCGCGGAGCCGGGCCAGTCCAACACTGTCGACGTTCAGATTCTGTCCTTCAACGACTTCCACGGTCACCTCGAGGCCACCGACCCCAACTTCGCCGGAGTCCCGGCGGGAGGTGTCGAGTACCTCGCCAGCCACGTGGAGGCGTTGCGAAGCAACCAGCCGAACTCCACGCTCACCGTCGCGGCCGGAGACTTGATCGGCGGGTCGACCTTCGTGTCGGGAGTCTTCCAGGACCAGCCGGCGGTCGAGTCGATGAACGAACTCGGCCTCGACGTGTCGAGTGTGGGTAACCACGAGTTCGACGAGGGCACCACTGAGCTGCAGCGCATGATCAACGGCGGCTGCCACCCGACGATCGGGTGCTTCAAGGACTCCAACGGCAACGACATTCCGTACAACGGCGCCGACTTCGACTACCTCGGTGCCAACGTGATCGACAAGGCGACCGGCGAACCGTTCCTGCCGCCGTACTCCGTCGAGTCCGTGGACGGGGTCAAGGTCGGTTTCATCGGTATGACGCTGGAAGCCACCGACTCGCTGGTGAGCCCATCTGGCGTCCGCTCCGTCGACTTCGTCGATGAGGTGGAGACCGCCAACAAGTACGCCCGCATCCTGAAGAAGCAGGAGGGCGTCAAGGCCATCGCTGTGCTAGTCCACGAGGGAGGGTTCCAGACCGGGACGTTCAACCAGTGCGTCGGCATCTCAGGGGCGATCGTCGACATTGCCAGCGAGCTCGACCCCGAGATCGATCTGGTCGTCAGCGGACACACCCACCAGCCTTACGTCTGCAACATCCCCGACCCGGACGGCGTTCCGCGGATGGTGACCAGCGCGGCCTCGTTCGGCCAGGTACTCACCGAGACGCACCTGCCGATCAACCGCGCCAGCGGGCAGGTCAAGCGCATGCAGGTCATGTCGGCGAACCACGTCGTGACTCGCGATGTGCCGAAGGACGCCGGCGAGACGGCGATCCTGAACTTCTGGAGTGCGCTGTCCGCCCCGTTGGGCAACCGGGTGGTCGGCAGTGTCGCGACTGACATTCTCGGTGACGGCGTCTCCACGGCGAGCAACTGCCGCTGCGAGGAGACACCGATGAGCGACCTGGTCGCGGACGCCATCCTCGCGGGCACCGATGGGCCAGCAGAAGGTGGCGCGCAGATCGCGTTCATGAACAACGGTGGGGTCCGCGCGCCGCTGCGGTTCGCGCCCTCGGGTGGCGAACAGCCCGGTGAGATCATGTACAAGGAAGCATTCGACGTCGCCCCGTTCGGGAACGTCCTCGTCTCGATCGACATGACGGGACAGCAGATCTACGACGTGCTGAACCAGCAGTACCAGGCCATTCCGGCTCGTACGTCGCGTCCGATGCTCGCCCTTGGTGTGTCAGAGGGCTTCACCTACGAATGGGTGTGGGACGGTCCGGCTCCGTTGCCGAACCGCCAGCCGACCGCGCCCGGTCATGTAGTGCCGGGTTCGGCGGAGCTCAACGGTGTGCCGCTGGACCTGAACGCGACCTACCGGGTCGGCACGCTGAACTTCCTGGCCGACGGCGGCGACGTGTTCACCGCCTTCACCAACGGCACCAACCGGATCGGTGGCGCTGAGGACTTGGCCAACCTGGTGGAGTACTTCGGCGCGCATCCTGGTCTGACCCCGCCGCCGGACCGCGTCACTGGTCTCTGACCAGTCGCACCAGCGACGCCAAACGGGCGGCCCTCCGCGACAGGAGGGGCGCCCGTTTTGCGCGTGCGAAGGTCATCGACAAGTCATTCCGACCTGCGCCGAGAGCGACTTCGAGAGTCCTCGCGTGAGGGATGAAGCGGTATCCCGGCCTCGTTGTCTGCACGATAGTCGGGCAATGGGGAGTTGATCGATGGTCACTTCACCTCGGACCGCATGATCATCCGCAGGCCAACCGCCAGCGGCAGTGCCAGCCAGGCAAGGCTTGTGACACCGAGATTGGCCCACTGCTCACCGGTCATCGAGCCGTTGAACAGGGCGGACTGCGCGTAGTTGAAGTCCACCCAGGGCTGGAGGTCCTTGAACCAGTCCTGGCTCGAGGCCAACAGCATCGACAGGGACGGCAAGACGAACGAGTAGACGAAGTAGCCGACGATCGCGGCCGCCGAGTTGCGGATCAGTACGCCGAGCATGAAGCCCACCAGCAGTCCCAGTGTGTTGGCGAGGACGATGTAGGAGAACTCGATCGCGGTGACGTTCCAGGTCGTGTCGACCCCGGCGATCGCGGTTCCGACGACGTTCCCGACAGCCCCGATCGCGAGGGCGACCAGCATCGAGGTGACGGCGATCCCGATCGCGACGACGCCCTTGGCCAGGATGGTGCGGCTGCGGTGTGGGACGAGGGTGAACGTCGTGAGCCCGCTGCGCTGGCTCCACTCACTGGTGACCGAGAGGATCGCGATCACCGGCAGCAGCACCGACATCGGAAAACCGATCGCAGTCGCGAACGCCTCGTAGGTGAGCTCGTCATCGGGCGCGAACGCCACGGTCGCAGCGGTGGCGATCAGCGCGGTAATGGCGATGCTGGCCATCAGCCAGAAGCCGGACCGGGTGTTGAAGGACTTCCGCAGCTCGACCGAGGCGAGCCGGGCGAACGGAATGGGGGCTGGTTCCGGTCGCGTGGCGCGGGTTGCCTCGTGTTCGACGGCGACGGTGGTCATGCTGCTGCTCCTTCTGGGTTCTGGTCGCGTTGGGTGTCTGCGGTGAGTTCGAGGAACATCTCCTCGAGGCCGGCGCCGTCGGCGGCGCGCAGCTCGACGAGGGGGACTCGTGCGTCGAGCGCGACCTTGCCGACGAGCTCGGGGTCGGCGTCGACGCGCAGCGCATCCGCGCTCCCGGCGGCCGCGCTC
>Ga0081455_10004963_pt1 | contig 14714 bp, 16 predicted proteins | sample TabmetS3T2R1_FD_70207 | JGI IMG/M metagenome (GOLD analysis project Ga0081455, IMG submission 70207) | Tabebuia heterophylla rhizosphere microbial communities from the University of Puerto Rico - S3T2R1 | ecosystem: Host-associated > Plants > Roots > Rhizosphere ... | reverse complement strand
TGCAAAAGACGTTCTGGCGGAAGAAATCGCTCGGCAGCATGGCGCCCTCAAAGCGGTGCCAGTAGTCGCGGCGGGCCCGCTGCGTGTAGGTGTAGTCGAGGCGCATAGGTAGGTACTTTTAAGCATTTGATTTCATTATGGATTTTTATTGCGATCCATCCGAAACTCCTCTTGCGCATGTTGTTTTGGAAACAACGAAAGGAGGCCCAGATGGATCACGGACAACTTAGCATGGTCGCGGACAAGTTCCAATGGGTCTTTTCCGAAGCGTTGCTCAACGCCGGTGGCAAAGACGTGAGGTTTTGCCACCGGGAGCGGACCATGACCCCATTTCGCTTGGGCCTGGCGTTGACGGCGACCTGTGCCAGCCAGCGGGTCGAGACGATCGCCGATTTCCACTGTGGCTTCAATGCCCTCTTTGGCACTACCGTCACCTACAAGGCCTTCTATAACCAGGTGGCCAAGCCCCGCTTTGCTGATTTCGCCCGTACGATGACGGAACGGCTCGTCAGTGACATGACCCTGAAAGTACTCGGGTTCGAAAAAGGACAGGTCTTTGCTGAGTTGCGCCACATTATCATTCAGGATGGCAGCTCTTTTGCCATCCATGACGGCTTGCGCGAGGTGTTTCCTGGGCGCTTTCAAGTCGTCAAACCGGCCGCTGTCGAACTCCATACCACCATGGATCTGCTCTGCGATGCCCCCACCACTGTGGTCTTAACCCCTGACACGACCAGTGAACAGGCGTTTTTGCCTGAGCCAACATCGCTCCGCAACCGTTTGCTGTTAGCCGATCGCGGCTATGTCGATCTCCCCTATCTACGGCGCGTGCAGGAGGCGGGCGGCTTCTTTCTCATCCGAGCCAAAGCCGGGATGAACCCGCTGGTGCGCGAGGCGTTTCGTGAAGACGGGAACCGGTTGCGCTCGCTGCGCAACAAGCCGCTCCAGACCATTCATGCCAAGCTTCCCAAACGCCAACGGGTCGACCTGCGGGTGCCGGGGCACGTGGACGGAGCTCTCCTGTGTCTGCGCCTCGTCATCGGCTGGAACCGCCGGACCAAGAGCTTCTGCTACTTGCTCACGAACCTGCCGCCCCAGCGCTATCCCCTCGACACAATCGGCCGAGCTTATAAATGGAGATGGCAAGTGGAATTACGGTTTAAAGAATGGAAATCCTATGCCAATCTCCATGCCTTTGACACGACAAACTCCGCCCTCGTCGAGGGGTTAATTTGGGCTGCATTTGCTGCGGCCGCACTGAAACGGTTTTTGGCCCATATGACCCAACGCCTCATGGAGGTCCCTATGTCGACACGCAAGGTAGCCATGTGTGCTCTGCACGTTTTAGGCGGCGTGGTTGAGGCCTTGAAGAGCGGGGACGTCGCCGGTCTGTATGCCGCGTTGGAGGTCGCCATCACGTATTTGGCGTGTCATGCCCAACGCGCACATCCCAAACGGGATCGACAGACGGGACGCTCACAACTGGGGCTCGAACCCTGCTTTGAGCACGATGACATGATTGAGTTTGCGGAGGCCGCCTAAGTACTTACCTATGCATGTCTCCTAGGGTATGTTGTGTGGACTCTTTGACATGGAAATGTCGTTTTTCAAAGATTGCTCCTTCTGTAATCGTGATCCATTTCTTGGCTTCACTACGAGTAGGAAAAGTTCCTGTTTGAGTAGGATAACCTTTCCTTCGTATTCTCGCTCTATAGACTACCTTGCCATCTGGACCTTTCCGGGTATCAATCGTAGCCATGTCTCCCCCCTGGAAGAAAGAGACACTGGACCATCGATGGACCATAGAGGATAGAAAGGTCTTGAATATATTGATTTTATTGGACTAACCATAACGCCACCCATGATTGTCAGGTAGAAGTGTGGGGCATTCAAAAGTGCGCTGAGGTATTTGAGAAGGTGTTTGGGCGCGGTCTCGTGGTTAGCGTGAGGTCCCCTCTCCCAGCTTCCGTAGCACCTTCGGCTGGAGAAAAGCCTGTAACATCATACGACCTGGTTGCGGCTGCCCTTCCAACCAGGCTACCCCCCCGCGCTTAAAGGCAAACACGCTACCGTGCGGCGGCGCCCCAGTGGTCAGCCACGCCACTAGCTCCCCCATCCATGGTTCATGGCCCACCAGGGCCACGCGTGCACCGACCAGAGCATCGAGTAAATCCTGGCTCGGTGCACGCGCCAGAGCTGGGCTGGACACCGCCTTGCCATCCAGCACAGGCGCCAATAGCTCGGCCGTTTCCACGGCGCGGAGCCAGGGGCTGTGATACAGCCGATCAAAGCGTACCTTGAGACATTGGAGCCCTATAACCGCCTGAGCGAAGCGCGTACGCCCCTTGGGACTCAGCGGACGGTCCGCGTCAGTCAGCCGCATACTCCCCGGCACCGCAATGGCATGACGAATGACAAAGAGTTCCATACCAATCCTTAACTGGATGTGTCGTCCTCAGACCTGTCCTGCACCGTGTCCTGTGCCGTCTGTTCAGAAGCGCCGTCCGCTGGCGGCTGCCGATACAGCGCTGCCACCGCTGCGCCAACGATGCCGGCTTCATTCTCCATTTGCGCTGCCACAACCTCGGTCTCGACGGTCAAGAGCGGCAAGAATTTGTCGGCCTTTTTGCTGACCCCACCCCCGATGATGATCAAATCAGGCCAGAGGAAGGCGTTCATATGCTTGAGATACTCGTCCACCCGGCGCGCCCATTGCTTCCAGCTCCAGTCTCTCCTCTCGCGGGCATTGGCAGACGCGCGCACCTCCGCATCCTTGCCACGGATTTCGATATGCCCCATCTCTGTGTTAGGGACGAGGTACCCGTCGAGAAACAGGGCCGTGCCGATACCCGTGCCCAGGGTGACGATGAGAACCACCCCCTTGCGGCCTTGTCCTGCTCCAAAGCGCATCTCGGCATAGCCAGCAGCATCTGCATCGTTGAGTACGGCCACAGGACATCCGGTCGAGTCCTGGAACAGCCTCTCCGCCTCACACCCAATCCATTCCTTGGCCACATGCCCCGCCGTACGCACCTGACCACCCCGGATGGCGGCAGGAAAGCCACACCCGATGGGACCGTGCCAGGAGAAATGGGCCGCAACTTCGGCGACTGTCGCGCTCACGGCTGTCGGTGTTGCCGGGGATGGCGTGAGCAGGCGAAAGCGCTCTCCGCGCAACTCTCCGGTGAGCGTGTCGACTGGCGCGCCCTTAATACCTGTTCCGCCAATATCAATGCCTAAAATTTCCACGATAGTCACCTTCCTCGCATCTGCCTCTTGACCGCGATTATGTATCCATAGGAAGCTGTCTGATAGGACACAGCATACCTTATTTCCTCGCGTTATGGCAAGAGGATTAGTGCTTTATTGCGTTGCCCATTCTTGTGCTGTGGGGACAAAGCAGCGGAAACTACGTAGCGGTTGCAGCGGGGAGGCGGCGCGTACCGTCTTCTCCTCTGTCCCCTGGTGAGGAAGCCCGAGAAGGGATGAGCTAGGAAGGCGGCCGACCGCCAGGAGGCTACAGCGCCTAGGTGACAACGCGGATGCATAATCTTCGGCTCATGCGGGAGAAGGCATTCCACAGTTGACATGACGAGCGGAGAGGGGTACACCCAAGATGATGTCGTAGTTGCAAGCACACGGACCCCGTGGGAACGACGTGACGCGGGCCTAACATGTCAAGCAGAAAAAGGAGAGGCGGGATGCAATTCGGATTATTCACCATTGTCCCCTGGCACGAAAGCCTCACACAGTCTCAGGCCTTGCATGATGCCCTGGAGCAGGTCGAACTGGCCGATCGGCTCGGGCTCGACGAGGTCTGGCTTGGGGAGCATCGCTTTTCACGGCACGGCTTGCTGTCAGGATTTTTCTCGTTTGCCGGTACGGTCGTCGCCCGTACCCAGAGAGTGCGTATTGGCACGGCCGTGGTGGTGCTGCCGCTGCACAATCCTATCCTGGTGGCCGAAGAGGTCGCCATGTTGGATGTGCTGAGCGGTGGCCGTATGGAGATCGGCATTGGCAGTGGCTACCAGCGCCAAGAGTTTGATGGGCTGGGCATCGATATGAACGAGAGCCGTGCGCGCTTCCGCGAAGCCACGGAGGTGATGAGAAAGGCGTGGACCGAGGAAACGCTGACCTTCCATGGTCAATATACCAACGTGGACAATCTGTGGGTGCTCCCGAAGCCCGTGCAGCAACCTCACCCTCCGCTCTATGTGGCTATCAGCACCAGTCCTTCCACTGTCGAGTGGGCCGCCAGCCAGCGCATTCAGCCGATCCTGGGGGGGCCCACCGATATCATGGGTCAGGCCCCGCAGGTGCTCAAGATGTGGCGTGATAAGATGGAGGAGTTCGGCCATCCGCACGCCCATCTCACCCCGCCCATGTCCAAGGGGATTTATGTCACACCGACGATGGAAGAAGCCCTGCACGACCCGATCGGCCTGGACGATTTTTCCTCGCGCATTCTGCGTTCAACGGGGACGACTGGGACCACGATTGGCATGCCGACCGATAAAGACGGCAATCTGCCCCCGGGGTATGAGGCCTGGGCCTCGCGTCAACGTGACCGTGAGCGCCGAGACGACCCTGGCCATGCCGGTCTGCCGCCGCTGCGGGGCACGCCAGAGGTCATTATTGAGCGACTGAAGCAGACACAGGACGCAGGGATTGAGCGCATTTTTGGCGCGTTTGGGTTCCCTGGCTTACCGCAATGGAAGGTCTTGCGTTCTATTGAGCTGTTCTGTACCGAGGTGCTACCGCACTTTCGTGAGGTGGAAGCGCCTGTTGCCAGCTAAAATGCTCGCAGTGTGCGGCATTTTTCACTACACCGATTGTCCCGCGACTACCCGTTGCGGATTGCGGCGTGATCCCACAGGGAAGACGGCACACTGAGCCAGTCACGTGAGCGCCTTGCCGTAGTGTGCAGGAGGCCAGGCGCTCCTGACGGTGCCGGCACATCCATAGCGGCGCCTGAGAGCCCCCCCCCGCCTCCCTTGCTGGCGATCAGCCATGGTGTGCTGCCAGCTTGCCCCTGACTCCCGAATAGCATGGCTTGGCGAGCCCAAGACGGTGACGCCTTGAGTCGTCGGTATGAACCCACGCGAGCCCACCAGCGTCTCCCCGTCTCTCGCCCATATCCTCCCTGGAAGTGCCCCTCAGCCGCACCTCCCCGCCAGCGGCGAGTGAGCTCGGGAGGCCTAGAGCGCCAAGGTCAAAGCGTGGCATGAGACAGGCTGTCTCGGGACTGGCCCAACGCGATATCTGGCATGTTGAGGTGGGCCACATGCGGACGCGTGTCATTGCCTATCCCTCACCACCCAGCCCGAGACCTTCCCCTGTGGGACACTTATGAGCCCTCCTCTCCCCCGTCCTGTGGTGTGTGTCTAGCACTAGGGGCGGAGCGCGGCGCGGCCGCTGGTGGGTAGCGCTGGGGCTCCAGGGGGGCGCTCCCGCGGACGCAGCACAAAAACACGGTTTATTTTTCCTATCCCTCTTCACCTTCCTTGTACCACCCTTCCTACTCATGTACACTCGCCGATGCGGTGGGATTCGCCTTTACTCCAGCGATTACTTCGGCAGGCTCTGTTCCGCTATGCCCTATATGCAGATATTCCTCTTGACTATTATAGCAATATTGTTATAAATAAAGATAGCGTCTGTGCCACAAACTGAGGTCTACTTTTACCAGGATGAGCGGGGCCGCGTGCCAGTGGTGGAGTGGCTGACAGAGCTTCGCCAAAGCGACCGCCGGGCGTATGCGAAATGCGTCGCCCGTATTCGGCGGCTCGCTGCAGCAGGACATGAGCTTCGCCGTCCCGAGGCCGACTTCTTACGCGATGGCGTCTACGAGCTTCGGGCACGGCAGGGACACGTGAATTACCGCATCCTGTATTTCTTTCATGGCCGAAACGTTGCCATCCTGGTGTACGCTCTCACCAAAGAGGGAGAAATCGCAGAGGCGGACATCGACCGAGCTCTCAGGCGAAAAGCAACCTTCGAGCAAGACCCGGAGCGGTATACGTATGAAGAAGAAAACAATGGCTAAGACAAAAAATGCCCTCAAGATTCTCGACCGGATCACCGGCGATGACCTAGAATTAAGAGAGCTTATTGAGGAAGAGACCATCAATGCTCAAGTTGCCCGTATGCTTTATGAAGCAAGAACTCAAGCTGGCCTCACGCAACAGGATCTCGCTCGCTTAGTCGGCACCAAACAGCCAGTCATTGCCCGGTTAGAAGATGCAGACTACGACGGCCATTCGCTCTCCATGCTCCAGCGTATTGCTACTGCTCTCAACCAACGACTTGAGATTCATCTTATGCAGAATACTCGGTGAAAGGTGCCTAGGCCTGAGCCCACATAGGCGCATCCCGAAACCGGCCACACCGGACATCGCGCTGAAGCTCCCCGACATTTCTAAACCGGTAGTCTGCCACCCTGTTAACAACACCGTTTGTTTTGCCTATCCTTTACCCTCACAGCAGTTCCAACAGCGTATCGAGCGCCTCGTGCTGCGCAGCGTCGAGGAGACGCTGCGCGTACTGTTGGAGTTCCTGGCGCTGGCCAAAGCTCAAAGTTACCTGGTACTGCTGGCCCTCGAAGTACGGCGGTGGGCGCAGGCTGATTTGGGGTGGCAGCCGCAGCCGCCGAGCGGCCTCCTGAAAACGTTGCTCGTAGGTGCTGAGCTGCGGATACCGTGCCTGGCGCAACACGCGGCGTACACTCTCGATCTTCTGTGGACCGGAAAGCTGAGTCGCTGCAAGCAAGGCTGGCACAGCGAGCGCTTGCAGCAGGGTAGCCGGGGTGCAGGCGTCGCGCTGGCATATCTCGTCGATATACGTGACAAATTCTCGCGTCCGATTGGTGCCAACTTTGAGACCGGTGAAGAGATCGAGCAGCGCCTGACGGTCCTCTGCGGCATACGTGCCAATCCACAGGACCGTCTCCAGAGGCAAGGAGCCAGCCACGACAGCAGCTTGTAAAGGGTCCTCCAGGGTGGCAAGCCGGCCATAGGCTTCCAGAGTTTCAGCACGCCGCGGCAGGTCCAGTAAGGCACAGAACTCCTGGAGCAACGTGTCAGGTTGGTAGCCAAAATGCTGCTGCAGACGCAGGAGGATACGGCCTTTCTCTACAGCGTTGAGGGCACGACAACCCAGATTGTCATGCAGAGCTAACAGAAACGCTTGCTGTTCCGAGAGTTCGGCGGCGTTGTATACCAAAGCCGGCACGCTCGTGTGCCCGGTCTGCTGACAGGCCAGGAGACGCTTCGAGCCGCATACCACCTGCAAGAGGGCCTGGTGGGACGGTTGGCGGAGATGCAGGGGGGTGAGCACGCCGACGTGGGCCACCGAGCGCTGCAACGCTTGCATCTCTGGACGATAGGTCACGATAAACGTGTGATCATCGAGCGCAATCTCGGTCAATGGGACATGGCGGAAGACAGGTACCATATACTGGCTCACGGTATTGCAGCAGCTTGGCGTACATCGACCAGTTGCTGCTGGTAATATTGTGCTTTGGCGCTGTAAGTCGTCCAGCGCGTCTCATGCTGGCGCTTCTGGGCTCCCAGGGCTACAATACGACATTTCTGGACGAGATGGGTGAGCACCGCCTGACGCTGGGAGAGGCTGAGCGGTGCGGTGAGGATTTTTTCGAGCGCCACGATGCGATACTGGTCCAACACTGGCACACAGCGTGAGAGTTGGTCAGCATGTCCGCCCCGCTTCACAATGAGGCGCTCGGGGAGCAGCCACACCGGTGTGCACAGCGTGAGGCGCAGCCACAAATCGTAATCTTCACAAGCCGGAAGACTCTCGTCAAAACCTCCTAATTGGTCCCACAAAGTACGTCGCAGCATGATCGATGAGGGACTAATGATACAGCGCGGCAGTGATGGCTCAAAGAGCCAGCCGCTGTGTTTCTGATGGAGCTGCCTGGGATTCACCCGCACGCCGTGGCGGATCCAGATCTCGTCCGTGTAGCACGCCTGGACCTGTGGCTGACGCTGCAAGAGTGCTACTTGCGCTGCAACCTTCCTGGGAAGCCACAGGTCGTCGGAGTCTAGAAAGGCTATGAATGTGCCACACGATGCTGCCACACCGCGATTACGGGCGGCGCTGACACCGGCGTGGGCTTGCCAGATATACCTCAGCGCCTGGCCGAATGCCTGTACAACCTCGAGAGTCGCGTCGTGTGAGCCGTCGTCTACGATAATTAACTCCAGGTATGTATAGGTCTGGGCCAGGACTGAGGCAATCGCTTCCCCCACCCAGGTCGCGCGGTCAAACGTGGGGATAATGACACTGACTAAAGGCTGAGACGTGGAGAGCGTCACAACCACCTCTCAGTCGGCGAAACTACGAATCACCTTGCCAGGCGTGTGGCCAGTAAAGGCACCATGCTCTACCACAAGCACGCCATTCACGGCGACGTGCGCCACACCAGTAGGATAGCTGTGTGGGGCCTCGAAGGTAGCCGTGTCAGCAATCATGTCCGGGTCAAACACCACCAGATCAGCGGCGTAGCCTGGTGCGAGCCGCCCGCGTCGCGTGAGGCCCAGGCGGCTGGCAGGCAGCGTGGTCATTTTGCGTATGGCCTCGGGCAGTGACATGAGCCGACGCTGGCGCACGAACTGCGCCAGGAAACGCGGATTGGTGCCATAGCTGCGCGGGTGTGGCTTGCCCACCGACAGCACGCCACTGGCCGCCAGCGAACTGCCATCAGAGCCTACAGCAATGAGCGGATGGCACGCAATGGCTTCTACATCGGCGTCCTGCATAGCGCGAGCAATGACTGCCGCCTCGGCACGTTCGTAGAGGCGCAGAGCCGCCTCAGCCGGGTCACACCCCAGTTCGGTGGCAATCTGCACCATGTTCATCCCTTCGAAGTGTGGGTCTGGCACGAAGCGGGCGATGGCAATGCCCTCAGGGTCACTCCATTTGCGAAAATTCGCCGTAATGTCCGCGTGGAGTTGGCGCCTATCCTGGGTATGCGCCAGGCGCCGCAACGTGGCGTCACGCCCCCCTTCCAGCGACCAGCGTGGGAATAGCGCGCCCGTCAGTGAGGTACTGCCTGCGAGGTAGGGATACTGGTCTCCCGCTATATCAATGCCCTCGCGGCCCGTGCGCTCGAACAGATCGAGGACATCACCAGCGCGGCCCCAGACCGCTGGCCCCATACACTTGACGTGTGAAATCTGCACGCGAATGCCCGTACGCCGTCCAATCTCAATGGCCTCATTGAGGGCGACGAACAGCCCAACGTTATGGCTGCCCTCATCGCGCATGTGCGTGGAATAGAGCTTACCGCGGGCTGCCGCAACCGCTGCCAGGTCGATGACCTCTTCGAGGCCGGCATAGCTGCCAGGGGTATAAAACAAACCCGTGGAAAATCCCATAGCCCCAGCATCAAGACTCTCGGCCACTAAAGTCTTCATGCGCTCCAACTCTGCAGCACTGGCGGCTCTGGCTTCCATGCCAAGGACACAGCTTCGCACTGTCCCATGCCCCACCTGTACCGCCAGATTCAGCGTTGCTCCAGCCCGCTGCACAGCGTCCAGATAGCCTCCAAAATCGCTCCAGGTGGGCGTAAATGTCTCAGTATACTGCGCGACGCGCGACTGCAGCAGCTCGTGTGTCATGCCCTGGAGTGGCGCACAGAAGCTCGAGCCGCAATTGCCGGCGAGTTCCAGTGTCACCCCCTGCCGGACTTTGCTCTGGGCTGTTGGATCGAGCAGAAAGGAGAGGTCGCTGTGCGTGTGCAGGTCGATAAAACCAGGTGCAACGACCAAGCCCGCAGCATCGAGGGTGTGCTGGGCAGTGCCGGGTAGTGTTCCAATGGCCAAGATATCCCCCTGGCTGACCGCCACATCGGCCCGATATGGCGCACTTCCCGTGCCGTCGATAATAAGCCCGTTGGTGATGAGCAGATCGTACATGGGGCAGCCTCCATGCTCTACTGGGCTGTTTTGAGTAAGCTCTCGACGAGCCGATGCGCTGCTGGAGAGGCCCAGTTACGATACCCCAAGGCACCTCCCAGCACCTGTCCCTCACGATCCATGAGCAACGACGTCGGCGTGGCTGGCACAGCAAACATCGACGCTACTTTTGCATCAGTGTCTAGCAGGTGCGGAAACGTCAAACGGTGCTTGGCTACATAGGTTTTAACGAGATCCGGAGCTTCTCGCATATTGATGCCTAGCACCACGAGTCCCTGGTCTCTGTAGCGCTGATAGAGCGCTTCGAGAGCGACCCGCTCTCGCAGACAGTGGGCTCACCAGGTGGTCCAAAAGTTTATGAGTACGACTTGCCCTTTGAACGATCGCAGGGACATTTTTTTGCCTTCCAGGTCTGGCAGACTGACCTCTGGGACAGGAATAGCACGGGGGAAACGCTCGAGCTGCGCAGCCTCAAACGGGTCTGAGTATGCCCCCTGGACAGCACTGATGCTGCCAATGCACCATAAGAGAAGTATGACAACCCACCCACCCCTACGCTTGTCTCGCATGCTCTCCATTCTCTTGCCGTATGCACCGAGCGCCTTGAGAGTCCAGTTGGACATATCTTGTTCTTGACATCGTACCCCCAGAAGCCTACTCTAACGCCGAGGCTCTCAGCACAGCGCATACAGATCTTCAAGTACAGTTAACACCTCAAGCCTAAAGTCTCTGTCAGTCACAATCCGACGGTATCAGACACTATCATGGAGGTCGTGGTACTCCAGACCAGCCCCGAGCATAGCGGGAAACCCGTGCATTGGCAATAGTGCTGTGCACCGCAATTACCCCCGCCAGTTTGGCGGGGGGAGCTGCTGCATTTTGCGTATACGTAGCAATAGGTTCGCGCGAGAGTGCTGCCAACATGCTCCTGGAAGCATCGCTGGCCTTCAGGGTATTCTTTATCCATTGCGCACACAGAGCGTTGACCAAGGCGCTCACGCCCGAGAGAAGGAGAGAAAGGGCAAGGATCAGATCACAGAGCAAAGCCCTCATGGAGGGCTCTGCCCTTGCGAGACCTACCTGTGGTTCCGAGAGGAAACACAAGATGATCTATAGATTTGGCAATTGTGAGTTCAACAGCCATTGTCACACCCTACGGCGTGCTGATCAACTCCTCCGACTCCGGCCAAAAGTCTTACGCGTGCTCACTTACCTCTTGGAGCATGCTGATCGTGTTGTCACGAGGCAAGAGCTGTGCACAGAGGTCTGGCCACTGCACCATATCAGCGACGCCACCCTGGAGAGTACTCTCAGGGCCGTCCGGCAGGCTATTGGTGATAACGGGCGCACGCCACAGCTTATTCAGACGATCTATGGGAGTGGGTATCGCTTTGTGGGGGCTATTGAGATGTGTCCCAACGATGAAGTACCCTCGTCCCTCAATACTGCACAGAACTCCTCCCTGCCGGCCATACCGTCGGGGGAGCAGCAACTGATCACCCTGTTGTGTTGTTCGCTGACCCATGCCATGACGTTGAGCACACATGCAGGGCTTGAGACCTTCTCGAACGTTATGCGCGTGGTGTGTGAAAGCGCCCACGCTCAGGTGTACCGCTATGGGGGGAGCCTCCTGTACGTTGCCGGCGGCAGTCTTATGGCCATGTTCAGCGCTGCACTGGCCGAGGCAGACCACGCCCAGCGGGCCGTTCTGGCAGCCCTCAATCTGCACCAGGTGCTGCACGACTCTCAGGCTATGTGGGCGGCGCCTCTCACCGCCGGGTTGGACATTCGTCTGGGGCTGCACACTGGCCCGGCAATCGTCAGTGGCGTCGGTGACGAACTGCGGAGTCCTCCCATAGTGATTGGCGACACGGCCATCCTGGCAGCCACGGTGGAACAGACGGCCGCACCCGGGATGATTCTGTGTAGCGATGCCACCGTGCGCCATGCCGAGGTGGGGGATATCGAGGTCGTTCGACCGTTGTGGGTAGAGGGACGCTCCACTCCCCTGATGCTCTATCGCATCGTGCCCCCTGCGCCGAGCGTCACGCCAGATCCTGCGCCTCCGCAGGAGGTAGCGCCGTCTGGAGGACATCATCGATTTGCTCGGCCAGTACAAACGTCATGACCTGCCGCACATCGTCGGGCAGGTCGTCCAGGTCGGGCTCGTTACGCTTCGGTATAATGACCGTCGTGAGCCCGGTGCGATGGGCGGCGAGTACCTTCATTTTCACGCCACCAACGGGGAGTACTCGGCCGCGCAGCGTGATTTCGCCAGTCATGCCCACGTCATGGCGCACGGGCCGCGCGGTCAAGAGGCTCACCATGGCAGTCACCATGGCGACGCCGGCCGACGGGCCGTCCTTCGGGATGGCCCCAGCCGGGACGTGGACGTGCAGATCTGTGCGTGCAAACAGGTCTGCCTCAAGGCCCCAGGCGCTCGCCTTGGCACGCACATAGCTATAGGCAATCTGTGCGCTTTCGCGCATGATGTGGCCGAGGTGACCGGTCAGCGTCAGGTTGCCCTTGCCCGGCATGCTCGTCGCCTCAACGCACAGGATGTCGCCGCCATGCGCCGTCACGGCCAGGCCGGTGGCTATGCCTGGAATCGTAAGCGATTCGGCGACTTCTGAGACAAATGGCTCCTGTTTGAGATAGGCCCGTACCAGTTCTGGGGTGACCTCGACCCGGGTCACAGTGCGGGCAGCGACCTGCACAGCCACCTTACGACAGATGGCGCCGAGCTGGCGCTCCAGATTCCGCACCCCGGCCTCGCGGGCATAGTCACGGACAATGGTGTGCAGGGCTGCGTCGGTAAAGGCGAGTTGCCCTGAGTGCAGGCCATTGGCCTGGAGCTGACGCGGCACCAGATAGTGCTGGGCAATACACACCTTTTCCTGCTCAGTGTAGCCGTCGATCTGGATCACTTCCATGCGGTCGCGCAACGGCTCTGGAATCGTTTCCAACTGGTTGGCGGTGGTGATGAAGATCACGTCGCGCAAATTGAAATTGATGTTGAGATAGTGGTCACGGAAGGCACAGTTCTGGGCTGGATCGAGCACTTCGAGCAAAGCGCTGCTGGGATCACCACGCCAGTCGTGCCCGATCTTATCGACCTCGTCAAGCATAAAGACCGGGTTGCGCGTCTCAGTGCGCGCGATGGCCTGGATAATACGGCCTGGCATGGCGCCGATGTAGGTACGGCGATGGCCACGGATTTCGGCCTCATCGCGCATGCCACCTAAGCTCATACGTGTAAACTTCCTCCCCAGAGCGCGAGCGATGCTCTGCCCCAGACTGGTCTTGCCGACACCAGGAGGGCCCACAAAGCAGAGGATAGCGCCCGGCACGCCTTTGCTCCCTGGCTCTGCCTCTGCCTCGCGGTGACTCTCCTGCTCGACGTGGAGCTGGCGGACTGCCAGATATTCGAGGATGCGGTCTTTCACCTCGTGCAATCCATAGTGGTCCGCGTCGAGCACAGCACGCGCATGGGCGATATCGAGCTGATCACGGCTGCGGGCATGCCAGGGCAGCGTCGTCAACCATTCTAGATAGGCTTCGATAAGGCCATACTCAGGTGCCTGTGGCGAGAGGTTTTCCAGGCGTGCCAACTCGCGCAGGGCCTCGTGTCTGGCTTCGACAGGCAGGCGGGCAGCATCAAGCTTCTGCCGATAGACGTCCATGACCTGCTGGCTTTTGTCCGTTTCTCCTAGCTCTTGTTGAATGGTCTTGAGCTGCTCGCGTAAGTAATACTCGCGCTGTGCCTTGTCCATGGCCTGGCGCGTCGTGTGCTGCACCTGGTAGCGCAGGCTGAGCCGCTCCCTGGCGTGCGTCAGATGGGTGAGGAGGAGACGGAACTTGTCCTGGACGGTGTCGGCTTCTAGGAACTGCTGCCCCTGCGGCACCTCCAGCGGCAGGCTGGCTGCTACCAGGTAGGCGAGAAAGCGTGGATCACGCACCTGTCCCAGCATACTCCATAGCTCGTGGGGTATCTGCGGCGACAGCGCCCCCACCTCCCGCGCCATGGTGCGCACCCAGCCTTGCAGCGTCTCTAACTCGAGGTCGGCTACGACCCTATCTGGGGCTAGGATAATGCCGGCCCGCAAATACGGAGTCATGGTGATCCACTGCCGGATGTGGCAGCGTTCGAGGCTCTGCACGACGACCTGCATGACGTTGTCGGCAGTATGGGTGATGTGCTGCACTACGGCCAGCGTACCTGTTGCATACACCTGGCCCGGCATGGGCGCTTCCACAGAGGCGTCTGGCATGCCCACGAGGCCAATAAGGCGCTCGGCCTGCACGGCCTCTTCGACCAGGCGGACCGAGCGGGGGAGACCGACGGTCAGGGGCAGCACAAAAAAGGGATAGGCCAGCGTCTGACGCAAGGGCAGAATGGGTAAAGCATAGGGGACACTGGGGCGATCTGGGGTCTGCGCGTCTAGGGGTCTGAAGTATGCCATCCTCTTCCTTCCCGTCGTGCACCTGTCGTTGCCTAAGCGATGTCACATCATACAAGAAGCCCGACAGGAAAGGAAGATGAGCATATGGCGATCCAGACCGCCGGGGCTCTGCCTTGAGCTGGCGTCCTAGCGCTACAAAAGTCCCACCTGTTGCAGCGTCGCCTTGAGTTCCCGCAGCGTTGCCTGCTCCCCATTGCGTCCACCGCTTTGGGATGCCACTGCACCACCGCCTCCCGCCAGCAGGCCGGCCTGGTGCAGCGTCGCCTTGAGTTCCTGTAACGTCGCACCTGGCATCACAGTGGGCGTAACGCTC
>Ga0081455_10004962_pt1 | contig 14714 bp, 19 predicted proteins | sample TabmetS3T2R1_FD_70207 | JGI IMG/M metagenome (GOLD analysis project Ga0081455, IMG submission 70207) | Tabebuia heterophylla rhizosphere microbial communities from the University of Puerto Rico - S3T2R1 | ecosystem: Host-associated > Plants > Roots > Rhizosphere ... | reverse complement strand
TGTCCCATCCCTGCTGACGAGTCAGTTCCCGTCCGATCCTAGCCGCCGTATCGATGGGCGGACCGAAGAGCCGTGTCGTACCGCTGAAATCAAGAAACAGCGAGCCCGGCCGAATCGATTCCCAGACCGGGGCACAGGGAAACACTCGCTGTTCGAGTTCGCGATGCGCGGCCTGGACGCGTGTCGAGTCCGGTGGGACGATCCGTAGAGCGGGACACATCACCCGCGCCAATTCGATGGACATTCCCGGCCGAAGGCCCTCTGCCGACGCTTCGGAAGACACTTCCCGGATCAAGGCCCGCGAGGTGTGGACGGGAGCCACGGCTACCGGTCTATTCCGCAGTGCCGCGTTTTGAGCGCGTGCGAGCGCGATTTCGAAGGAAGGAATGTACAAACAAGCGATCTGTCGTTCCATCATCGTAAGGCATTTGGTTGTATCCAATGGTTACAAAGAGGCGATTCGAAGTCAATCCTGAAAAACCCTATTTGCATCAGGCTCTTCGGCTATGTTAGGGTCCCTCCTTCGCAGCCGTTTGAGGCTGCGCCTACACCTCGCTCCGGATGCGTTCCGGGGCCTTTGTCCAGGAGGATCGCTGCATGGAGCTCTACGAGTCTCTGTTCATTATTCGTCCGTCCGTCTCCGATGAGGAGACCAACGCACTTATTGAGAAGATGAAGGGCGTGGCCGATAGAACCGGCGCGCAGTTCATCAAGTCCGAAAATTGGGGCCGTAAGAAGCTGGCCTATGAAGTGCGGCGTGAGCGAAAAGGGACGTACGTGTACTTCTACTTCAAAGCGCCGAACAATACGGTAGGGGAGTTGGAGCACGCCTACCGTCTGGAAGACAACATCATTAAGTTCCTCACGGTTCACCTCGAAAAGGAACTGGTGCCACGCCGTGCGGAGGCGCCGTCTGAGGAGTTCACCGGTGGCCGGGTTTAATAAAGTCATTCTGATCGGAAATCTCACGCGCAATCCCGAACTGCGGTACACCCCGAACGGAACGCCGGTTGCCGCTCTGGGCTTGGCCGTGAGCCGACGATACAAGCAGGGTGATGACCTGAAAGAGGAAGTGTGTTTCGTGGACATCGTCGTGTTCGGCAAACAAGCTGAACATTGTGGCCAGTATTTGAGCAAAGGGAATGGGGTCATCGTGGACGGACGGCTTCAGCAGCGGCGGTGGGAGACGGAGGACGGACAAAAGCGCAGCAAACACGAAGTCGTTGCGCAGACAATCACGTTCTTGCCGAAACGTAGTGAGGGTGGTGGCGGCGCCCATACTGCCGGCAGCGATGCCTCGGCACATGAAGATCCTTCCTACGAATATGAAGAACCGCAATAACTGATGAGGGAGACCTATGGAACGCGAACGGGGCGGCAGTGGTGGACGGGGTGACGGCGGTAGTGGAGGAGGCGGACGCTTTTTCCAACGGCGCCGGCCTTGCCGGTTTTGTATTGAAAAAGGTTCCATTGATTTCAAGGACGTCGGACTCCTGCGCAATTTTTTGACGGAGCGCGGACGTATCGTCCCGCGGCGGATTTCGGGCAATTGTCTCGGCCATCAACGCGAGTTGACGACGGCGGTAAAGCGGGCCCGGCATATTGCGTTGATCAGTTTCGCCGAAGAACGGTAAGAAGCGGCCTTAGGGATGACTATTTACACAGGGATGACGATGAGCGTGCTCACACCGCTGGTGTCGGATATTACGGCAGAAGGGCTCTCATTGGTTGGCGACGTCACGGCCGAAGAACTGGGACTCGCGGGAACCGATGCGATGCTCCGCGGTCCAGTCTCGGTCAGTCTGGACTTGATGAAGGCCGACGACATGATCGCCGTGACCGGTGTCCTGGAAGGTACGGCGGTTCGTCAATGCGTACGGTGCTTGAAGGAGTATGACGATGCATTGGCGTTTTCAGTGCATGCCGCTTTTGCCCGTGAAGGGAAAGAGCCGAAATCCGGCGCCCGCCAGCCGAAAACGGGCGAGGCCCGAAGGGTGCGTCCGGGGTCGGTGAAAACTGAAACGGACGTCGAGACGGAAGACGAAGGAGATGATCGGTATTTTTATCAAGGCGATCACATCGAGCTCGCCTCAATGCTTCGCGAGCATATTATTTTGGCGTCGCCTATGCAGCCGCTCTGCCGAGAGAATTGCGCCGGGCTCTGCGCGCGATGTGGAAAAGATTTGAACGAAGGACCTTGCCTGTGTCCTGCTGAAGCGCCTTCGACGGCGATTCGGGTCATCCGGACCACAAGAAATTGATTAAGTCAGCCTCGATTCCGGCCAAGAGGCCGCTGATGACCGGCTGTTGGAGGGAGCACCATGCCTAATCCGAAACATAAACATTCACGAGCCAGACGCGACAAGCGACGGACACAGAAACTGCGCGTCACCCCGCCAGGAATGTCGGTCTGTCCGCAGTGTCATGAACTGAAGCTTCCGCATTACACCTGTCTGAATTGCGGCACCTATAAAGGGAAGGCCGTTATTCAGGTTGAAGAAGTCTAAGCGGCTCGGCCGGCGTCGGCCTTCGCCGGGACCCACATCGAGAAACGGTCGGGCACCTGGCGACTTCGCCGTACCCGTCCGTTGTGAAAATTGCCCTACTGCGCTAAGCTCTCGCCGCATCTCGTAGGACTGCAAGCACCACGATTATTCACGCGGGTCTCCAGCCACTTCCTGTGAGGACGTCATTGTTATGAAGATCGCTCTGGACGCCATGGGCGGAGACCATGGTCCAGCTCCCTGTATCGAAGGCGCGCTGCAGGCCGCACAAGACCTCAACATCGAAGTCATCCTCGTCGGCGACGAGAAGACCCTTTCGGACGAATGCTACCGTCTCGGGTGCACCGACGCCCGCTTGTCGATCAAGCATGCGCCGCAGGTCGTCGAGATGCATGAGTCACCGGCGGCTGTCGCACGTAAGAAACGCGATTCGTCCATCTGGATCGCCACCGAGTTGGTCAAAAGCCGGGATGCCCAGGCGGTGGTCAGTCCGGGCAATACCGGCGCCAGCATGGTCGCCTCGTTCTTCGTCCTCGGTTTGATGAAAGGGGTTGAACGTCCTGCCATCGCCACCAGCCTGCCGACGTTGACCGGAGAGGCGATCATGCTGGACGTGGGCGCGAATGTGGACTGCACGGCCCAGCATCTGTTCCAATTCGCCCTTATGGGACATGAATATGGCCAGCATCTGTTTAAGAAGCCGAATCCGCGCGTTGGCCTCCTGAGCATTGGTGAGGAAGACAGCAAAGGCAACGAAGTCACCAAGGAAGCCTTCAAACTGCTGAGAAGCAGTCCATTGAATTTCATCGGCAATGTCGAAGGGCGCGACGTCTACAGCGGCAATGCAGACGTCGTTGTGTGCGACGGCTTCATCGGGAACGTGGCGCTGAAGATCTCGGAAGGCGTGGCCGATACCATTAAAAAGCTCTTGTTCAAGGAAATTTCCGGATCGTTTTTCGGGCGCTTGGCGTATCCGTTGATCGCCGCTCCCTTGGTGAAGCTGAAGCGGCGGATTGATTACGCCGAGTTCGGCGGCGCGCCGCTGCTCGGAGTGAACGGGATCACCATGATCTGCCATGGACGCTCGTCCGCGAAGGCGATTAAGAACGCCATTCGCCGGGCCAAGGGTCTGGCTGAGGGTCATGTGGATGACTTGATTCAACGAGACATCGAGGAGAGCCTTTCTCAAAGTCGCCCCGCCGAGGAGCCTTCCGTATGAGGGCCCGCATCACAGGAACCGGTTCCTACGTGCCGACCAAGATCCTCAGCAACGTCGATCTGGAGAACATGGTAGCCACGTCGGATCAATGGATCACCGAGCGCACGGGGATCCGGGCGCGTTGTGTGGTCGGCCCGGGAGAGGCCTGCTCCGACCTCGCCGTGAAAGCGGCTCACCGTGCCCTCGACGCAGCCAAGATCGGCGCGGCTGATCTCGACATGATTTTGTTGGCCACCTGCACGGGAGACTATCCGCTGCCGGCCACCGCTTGCCTGGTCCAACACCAATTGGGCGCCACAAGGGCGGCTGCGTGCGACGTCGGCGCGGCCTGCTGCGGCTTCGTGTACGCGCTATCAATGGCCGATGCCTACGTCAGAACAGGCATGCGCCATGTCATGGTGATCGGATCGGAAGTGATGTCGGCGATTACGGACTGGACCGACCGGAATACCTGCGTTTTGTTCGGCGATGGGGCTGGTGCTGCCGTCGTCAGTGCTAGTGAGGGAACCAACGGTATCCTTTCCACGCATTTGCGTTCCGACGGCGCGCTGTGGGAGTTGATTGCCGTTCCAGGAGGCGGATCTCGGCTGCCACCTTGTGAAAAAATCCTCGCGGAAAAGCTCAACTGCATCAAGATGAAGGGCAATGAGACATTCAAGGTGGCGGTGCGAACGCTGGAGGAAATCGCGCGTGAGACGCTAGCGGCCAACCAGGTCACCGTCGCGGATCTCGATCTCTACGTGCCTCATCAGGCGAACGTGCGTATCCTCACGGCGGTGGCGAATCGTCTGGGCATACCACAGGAAAAGATCATGTTGAATCTGGATCGGTACGGCAATACGTCTGCGGCCTCGATACCAATCGCGCTCGACGAGGCCGTGCGGCAGGGGCGTATCAAAGGAGGGTCCCTCATCATGCTCGGTGCATTCGGGGCGGGATTGACATGGGCCTCGGCGTTGATCCGCTGGTAGTCGTGTGCAAATGGCGAATGTTCAACAAGAATATCAACGGCTTCAGGGAACTTTTCTCGTTGACTTTCCAAGGCGTTTCGAAGATATCTAACCCCTTATGAATTCAGGAATCGCCTTTGTATTTCCCGGCCAGGGATCTCAGTCCGTAGGGATGGGCAAAGCCCTCTGCGATGCCTATCCCGACCTGAGGAAAGTCTATGACGAAGCATCGGCGGTCCTCGGATACGACATCGCGGCTCTTTGCTTCAATGGTCCGGTGGAAACACTAAACTTGACGGAACACACACAACCGGCGTTGCTGGTGAGCAGTGTGGCCGCTCTCCGCGCGTTGCAGCCGGGGACAATCACACCAGCGGCAGTCGCAGGACATAGCCTCGGCGAGTATACGGCACTGCTGGCGGCTGGCGGTCTGTCCTATCGGGATGCCGTGAGCATCGTGCAGAAGCGCGGACGCTATATGTCCGAGGCGGTGCCTGCCGGAACCGGATCCGTGGCGGCATTATTGGGGTTGGCCGCCGATATGGTGAAAGAAGCCTGCCGCGAAGCTGGTTCGGTGGGAGTCGTGCAAGCCGCAAATTTCAATTCGCCCGGTCAAGTCGTCATTGCCGGCGAGAAAGCGGCCGTCGAACGCGCCATCGAAATTGCCAAGACGAAAGGATGTAAAAAGGCCGTCCCATTGCCGGTGAGTGTCCCCGTGCACACCCCGCTGATGCAGCGAGCCGCAGATCGCTTGGCGACCGACCTGGCATCAATCACCTGGTCTGATCTCCGGATGCCATTGATCAACAATGCCGAAGCCAAGCCGATTGTGAAGGCCGCGGACATTCAGCCGTCGCTCGTCCGTCAACTGCCGTCATCTGTGCTGTGGGAAGATTCGGTTTTGGCCATGGCGGCCATGGGCATCAAGACATTCGTTGAGATCGGACCTGGGACCGTTCTAACCGGATTGATCCGTCGAATTATCCCGGAGGCGGCGACCCTGAACGTGAACGATCCCAAGTCATTGGAAGCCACACGGGTCTCGTTGGGCTTGTAAGAATGAAGGAGCGTGCATGTCGTTGCAGGGACGAGTGGCGATAGTGACAGGTGCGGCGCAAGGCATTGGCCGCGCAATTGCGGAGACCCTGGCCGAGGCCGGCGCAGATATTGTGGTTGCCGATCTCGATCCGACACGCTCGAGGGATACGGTAGCGGCTGTTGAGAAGGTGGGACGGAAAGCCCTCAACATCAAAGTCAACGTGGCCGATGCCAACGATACCAAGGCGATGGCGGAGCAGATCATCAAGGATTGGGGCAAAGTCGACATCCTGGTCAACAATGCGGGAATCACCCGCGACGGTCTGCTCCTGAGAATGAAGGAAGAGGATTGGAACCTGGTGCTTCAGGTGAATTTGAACGGCACCTTTCACTGCACCAAGGCGGTCTTGCAGCCCATGACCAAACAGCGCTATGGTCGGATAGTCAATATCGCCTCGATCGTCGGCGCGATGGGGAATGTCGGTCAGGCCAACTATGCCGCGTCAAAGGCGGCCGTCATCGGATTTACAAAGACCGTTGCGAGGGAATACGCCAGCCGGAATGTGACGGTCAATGCTGTAGCGCCCGGATTCATCGACACCGCCATGACGCAGGGGTTGTCGGCCGAGGTCAAGGAGGCGCTCCAAAAGCAGATCCCTCTTGCGCGCTTAGGAACTCCAGCGGACATTGCCAATGCCGTTCGCTTTCTTGTCTCTGAAGACGCGGCGTATATTACTGGTCATGTGCTGCACGTCAATGGTGGGATGCTCATGTCCTGAGTTCAGGACGAGCGGCGGGAGGACAAAACCGCCGAGGAACCGATACGATCTGGAAGGAGGACAGCACGTTTATGGCTACAGTAGATGAACGGGTGAAGAAGATCATCGCAGAGCAACTCGGAGTCGAGGAAGATGAAGTGACGTCCGAGGCGAGTTTCGTCGAGGACCTCGGAGCGGACTCGCTGGATACCGTCGAACTCGTCCTGGCGCTCGAAGAAGAGTTCGGCATCGAAATTCCAGACGAGGACGCGGAGAAAATCCTCACAGTGGGAAAAGCCCTCGATTACATCAAGGAAAAAGCCTAACTTCTGGACTTGTCGATGAGTGATCGTGCGAAGAGACGCATCGTCGTCACCGGGTTGGGGCTCGTCACCCCGCTGGGGACCGGCGTCGACAAGACCTGGAAGGCAATTTGTGCCGGCCAGTCGGGCATCGGCCGGATTACCAAGTTTGACCCCACCGGGTATGACGCTCAGATCGCCGGGGAAGTCAAAGATTTCGACCCTGCCAAGTTCATCGAGAAAAAAGAAATCAAAAAGATGGATGCCTTCATCCATTACGCCGTGGGCGCGGCTCAGTTGGCCGTGGATGATGCAGGTCTCAAGGTGTCGCCGGAAGAAGCGACCAGGGTCGGTGTCTACATCGGTTCCGGCATCGGTGGGCTCGGGTCCATAGAGCACTACCACACCATTCTCAAGGACAAAGGTCCGGGGCGCGTCTCGCCGTTCTTCATTCCCATGACAATCATCAATCTAGCCTCCGGACAAGTCGCAATCCGATTGGGCGCCAAAGGTCCCAACTCCTGTGCGGTGACAGCCTGCGCGACCGGTAATCATTGCATCGGGGACGCGCTCAGACTCATCCAGCGAGGCGATGCGGACGTGATGGTGGCAGGCGGCGCTGAAGCGGCGATTACGACACTCGGCGTGGCGGGTTTCGCCGCATCGAAAGCCCTCTCATTCCGGAACGACGAACCGACGAAGGCCAGCCGCCCGTTCGATAAAGACCGGGATGGATTCGTCCTTGGCGAGGGCGCGGGTGTCATTGTTCTGGAAGAATGGGAACATGCCAGGAGGCGAGGAGCCCGTGTGTACGCCGAGCTGATCGGATACGGCATGAACAGCGACGCCTACCACATCACGGCTCCTTCTGAAGAAGGCGAAGGTGCAGTGCGCTGCATGGAGCTGGCGATCGCCGATGCCGCTATTACCAAAGATCAGGTCAGCTACATCAATGCGCACGGTACCTCGACCATGGCGGATGTCATTGAGACCAAGGCGATCAAGCAGGTGTTCGGGGAGCGGGCCCGACGGATTCCGGTGAGCTCTACGAAATCGATGACGGGTCACTTGCTCGGCGCCGCCGGCGGGATCGAAGCCGTTTTCAGCATCTTGGCAATCCATCAAGGCATCCTGCCGCCGACGATCAATTTGGACCATCCCGATCCTGAATGCGATCTCGACTATGTCCCACACACCGCCCGTCCAGCGACGGTCAATGTCGTGCTGTCGAATTCCTTCGGATTTGGCGGGGTCAACGCCTGCCTGCTCTTCAAAAAGCCCGAAGCCTGACGATTCCTATTCAAGGTGCCTGCTTGATGACACCGGCGCCGCCGCTCGACGCTCTTCAAACCACACTCGACTACCGCTTCCACAATCCTCGTTTGCTGGAAGAGGCGTTGACGCACAAATCGTATGTGAACGAACAGAGACCTCCTACTGGGACTGATAATGAACGGCTCGAATTTCTCGGTGACGCGGTGCTGTCGTTGGTAGTGAGCGAACAGTTGGCCATCCTGTTGCCGCACTCGCCAGAAGGCGCCCTATCAAAACATAAGGCTAGGCTCGTCAGCGAATCGATGTTGGCGGATGTGGCCAGGCGTCTGAAGCTCGGATCGTGCCTCCGGTTGGGACGAGGTGAGGAACTCTCCAAAGGACGCGAGAAAGACTCCCTTCTTGCCGATGCCGTGGAAGCCGTGATCGCCGCGGTTCACCTCGATGGCGGGCTAGAAGCCTCACGTGGCGTCGTGGCTCGGCTTTTTCAGCAGGAATTATCTCAGGTCGCCAGCCAGCGACATCGACCGGGAGAGAACGATTACAAAACCCAAGTCCAGGAGTGGTGCCAGCGACGGTTCGATAGTCTTCCGTCCTATGCGGTGGTCCGAGAATCGGGACCGGATCACGACAAACTCTTTGAGGTAGAAGTGAGCGTCAATGGAGAAGTGGTCGGCCGAGGGACGGGACGCAGCAAGAAAGAAGCGGAACAATCTGCAGCCAAACAAGCCTTACAGGAAGGCAGGCCGTGAGGGCCGTTGTCTCATGGTATGATTCACCACGTAGGATTCACAAGGGAGGACAATGAAATGCCAAGACAGAAACTCCGATTCTTATTCGCACTGGGACTGCTGGTAAGCACCGCAGGGCTTCTTGGCTCAACGGGGCTGCATGCCGCAGAAGGCGCGGCTGGCCAGGCCCCGAAAGCCGTGATTAAGACCAAATTCGGAGACATGGAGATCATCTTTTTCCCCGACAAGGCGCCCAACCATGTGCAGAACTTCATCAAGCTGGCCAAGTCCGGATATTACAACGGAACGATTTTTCATCGAGTCATCCCAGGCTTCATGATTCAAGGCGGGGATCCCAATACGAAGGATCCGAAGAAGCCGGAGACGTACGGCATGGGCGGACCCAGCGAAAAACTCAAAGCGGAATTTAACGACACGCCGCACCGACGCGGCATCGTGTCGATGGCTCGCACGCAAGATCCGAATAGCGCTGGCTCCCAGTTCTTCATCGTCGTGAAGGATTCGAATTTTCTCGACGGCCAATATACGGCGTTCGGAGAGGTCGTGAAGGGCATGGAGGTGGCGGATAAGATCGTCAACCTTCCGCGAAATGCTCGCGACCTTCCAAGTGAACGGGTGGAAATTACCGTAAGCGTCGAATGAACATGTCCAGGCCGTTTCGCAGCGCACGCACTCGTAGGATTGCTGCCCTGGTGTGCGCGCTGATGGCCGTAAGCGTGCTCGCAAGATGTGGAGGAAAGGCCGATACGAAGGTGATAATTCCGCCGCCTCCACCTCCGGGGCCGAAAGCCATCATCAAGACCAGATTCGGTGAAATGGAGATGAAATTCTTCCCTGACCTCGCTCCGAAGCATGTGGAGAACTTCATCAAGCTGGCCAAGTCAGGCTTTTACGACGGGACGATTTTTCATCGCGTCGTCCCCGGCTTCATGATCCAGGGCGGCGATCCGAACACCAAAAACTCTCTCAGGAAGGAAACATTCGGGCAAGGCGGGCCCAAAGATGAAAAAGGGAATCCGATTCTGTTAAAGGCCGAATTCAGCGACACTCCCCACAAGCGTGGCATCGTGTCAATGGCGCGGGCGGGCGAGCCGGATACGGCAGGCTCGCAGTTCTTTATCGTTGTGGAAGATTCGTTTTTTCTTGATCGCAAGTATACGGTGTTCGGCGAAGTGACCAAGGGCTTGGGTATCGCGGACAAGATCGTCAGCCTACCGAGGAATGAACAAGATCTCCCAAACGATCGCATTGAAATGAAGATCACGATCGTGGAGTGAAACTTCGGGCGGATCTTAGGTCGCGCTCTCGAGATATTTTTGCAGCTTTGCGCGTTCAGAAGGCAGGAAGAGAATAAAGCTCAATCCAAACACGTTACCTTTGACCCAGCGGACAGTGGCGCGCTCGATTTTGAGCGGGCTCTGCCCTGGAAGGTGAAGTAGTACCACAAACTGCAATCCTTCGGCGACGTTGATCACCGATTCTGCGCGGCATCCACCCGTCGAAATGTTCATGACATGAGCTTCCCCTTCGATCTCGTCGGAGGAAAATCCCAGCTCACATTTGAGATCGACCCGCTTGGACCTTCGAACCTTCTTTTCTTTTTCGGTTGCCATAGCGGTGTCTTCTGCCGTTGCAATTAATGGTGATGGTGTTCGCACCCCGGCCCATGCGTGTGTGGCTCGGGCGCAGCAGGCGGCATGAATGATTGCCCCGGCAGGACAATGTGGCCGGACTGCTGTTGCTTCGTCAGATGGGCCGCGATGTCCGGGTGATAGGCCTTCACATATCCAATGAGGCCGCTCAGATACCGTTGCGACTGGAAATCCTGTCCCGAAAAGTCGGACACGAATTTGAGTGCGCGATCGAGGACATCGGGCGCGGTTGAAGTGTCCGCGATCTGCTGAGGGTTCTGCTTCTTAAAGGTCTCGTATTCTTTTTTCAGGTGTTCAGCGAAGACCGGCATGGGCGCCGAGGGCACATGCAGCGGGCTTAAGGTCCGTCGCAACGCCTGAATGGCCGTCACCACTTCCGCATCTTGACCATCCCGCCGCCCCTGGAAGTAGCTGAACGTCACGACCTCGATCAAATTGTACAATGCGACCGCTTTTTCGCCGCCGGCTTCGCTGATTTCGCGATAGAACTCTCGCCGAAGCGGCATGAACTGTTCGCTCAATCGCTTTTGCTGGTAATCGCTTCCGGTGCCGAGGTAGATGCAGTCGGGTGGGCAGGCGACCCGGACGATCCGGTGTTCGCCGCAGCAGAGGCTGCAAATGACTCCCAAGGCCGGGCAAGGGCGCTTGCCCTTCCGTTGCTTGCAGTAAGCGCACTCGCTCATTTCTTTGCCCCACCTTCCGCCGGTTTAGGCGGCGGAGGAACAAAACCATAATCGGCAAGCGTGCGTTTTTCCTGTTTCGATTTCCCTTCGCTCGGAGTTTCGAGCCCATTCATTTCGGCCGCATGAGCCAGTTCATAGGGGACGAGGATCAGGTTATTGGTGCGGTCGATGCTCAGGTCCCCGGGAGAAGGCAGATACTCGGCGATGACTTGAAAGCGTTTATCCCACGTCATACGCCAGACTTTTCCCGTCGTGAAATCCGAGACGTACATGTTGCCCCAGCGATCGAAATCGACGCCGCGCAGGTTGGTAAAGCGGCCTGAAAAAAATCCGTTCGAGAAGATTTCCGAGACGGCGCCCTCCGGCGTAATCGCGAAGATCTTGCCCTTGTCCCAACTGACCACGATGAGCTGTCCCGACTTCGGGTGAACGGCCAATCCGGCCGGACCGGCTAACGCTGGATCGGCGACGAAGAGGGTCACCTTCCGCGAGGGCAGTTCTATCCGATAAATTCGATTCGCATGCTGATCGGAGCAGTACAGCAGGCTTGCACCGTCATAGGTCACATCGGTCAGGTGTGCGGCGCCTTGACCGGACGAAGCGGCCACTGAAATGGAGGCGACAGGTTTCCCGCTCACCGTATCAAACGCCCGCAACATGTCGAGGTCGGCGACATAGAGCGTCTGCTCCACCAGCGCCATGCCCTTCGGGGCGTTCAAGGTGGCTCCGTTCATGCCGCCCTGGATGAACCTCACGTTAAGGACCTTTCCGCTTGCATCGAGTTTCGTGATGAACCCATTGTTGTCGGCCGCATCGGGATCGCCGTTGACGCTGGAAATGAAATACTCTTTGCCCGAGTTGCTGCTGACGAAGCTGTAGGGAGTTTGCAGATCGGTAACGGTAATCTGCGCCCAACCTTCGCGCGGCAGCATAGCCAGGCAGATTCCTATCGCACCCAAGACAAGATGAAGGAGGTCACGGATCATAGAGAGATGGCGGGGAGACCTTATGCCGGGGTCGCGGCGCACATCAAACCATCGTAGCTGTCGGGCTGAGAAACTGTCAAGGAATTGGCAAATGACATCGCGTGCATGCGGGACCAGTCGCGGCGTTGACTTGCATAAAATTGCCCTGCTAAGGTGCCCTCCTTCGAACAAAGGGAATGGATGAATCGCCCGCCGATCATGACGGGCGTGCCGGTCCTTGGCACCTCTTCCAGCTTGCTATTCCAATGGGAGGACGTTGTGGCAGCTCGACTGATTGATGGAAAAGCATTGGCGCAGTCGGTGAGGGATGGTTTGGTCGCAGCCTCGGCGGCGGTGTTGGCCAAAACGGGCATCAAACCGGGATTGGCCACGATTCTCGTGGGAGACGACCCAGCCTCGCACGTCTACGTAAAAAATAAGCAGAAAGCCTGCGAACTTGCCGGCATTCACGTGGACGATCACAGATTGAGTGCACAAACGACCCAGGCTGAACTCCTGGCGCTCATTGAGAAGAAAAATGCCGACCCGAAAATCCACGGCATTCTCGTCCAGTTGCCTCTGCCCAAGCACATCGACAGTCGTGTGATTCTGGAAGCTGTGAGTCCAGACAAAGATGCGGATGGCTTTCACCCCTACAATTTCGGCCGGCTTGTGGAGGGGCACCCCGTGTTTGAAGCTTGCACGCCGAAGGGGGTCATCAAGATGATCGAATCGACGGGTGTGCCGATCGAAGGCAAGCGTGCGGTGGTGGTCGGGCGCAGCAACATCGTCGGGAAGCCGTTGGCGCTCATGTTGCTTCAGCGCCACGCGACCGTCACCATCTGCCATTCCAAAACCCAGGATCTGCCGGCTGTCTGCCGCGAAGCCGAATTGTTGCTGGTGGCCATCGGCAAGGCCAAGTTTGTGACGGCCGAGATGGTACGCGAGGGTGCCGTCGTGATCGATGTCGGCACGAATAAGCTCCCCGACGGCAAACTGTGCGGTGACGTCGACTTTGAACCGGTGAGTCAGAAGGCTGGATGGATTAGTCCGGTGCCGGGCGGTGTCGGGCCCATGACGATTGCAATGTTGCTGGACAATACGGTCGAGTCTGCTAAGAGAATGGCAGGGATGTCGTAGAAGAAGCGGTGAATGGGTAAAGGAAAAGAATGAGCCGGGAGCCGAAGCGATTAAAAGAAATACTCGAGCAGGGACAATTCGCGGTCACCGTCGAGTACAATCCTCCCAAGGGAACCAACATCACCGGCCTGTTGGACAACGCCAAGCAGTTGCTGGGCCGCGTGCATGGTGTGAATGTAACGGACAATACCGCTGCCGTCGTACGTGCGGGCTCGCTGCCGGTCTGCCGGTTGCTGTACGAGTTGGGCCACGATCCGGTCATGCAGTTGACCTGCCGTGATCGAAACCGGATCGCGATGCAGTCCGATCTAATGGGCGCTCACATGCTTGGCATCCGCAATATTCTTTGCCTGACCGGCGATTATCCCACGGTCGGCGATCACAAGGATGCGAAGCCGGTCTACGATCTCGACTCAGTCCAGGTGATGGGCCTCGTGCAAGGATTGAATAACGGCCACGATTACGCGGGCAACAAACTTGACGGAGCCACGGACTTCACGATCGGCGCAGCCGTCACGCCTGAGGCCGATCTCGTCGGACCGGTGCTGGCCAAGTTCGAGGTGAAGGTCAAAGCCGGCGCGCAATTTTTCCAGACACAGGCCGTCTACAATCCCGAGCAGTTTGCGGTGTTCATGAACAGGGTGCGCCCGTTCAAGGTCAAGGTGCTGGCCGGCATTTTATTGTTGCGCAACGCGAAGATGGCCGAATTTATGAATGCCAACATTCCCGGCATGTCCGTTCCGCAGGCGATGATCGATGAACTGCGAGCCGCCGGGGACAAGTCCGAAGAGGTCGGCGTGGAAATCGCGGTCCGCAGCATAAAAGCCGTGCGGCCCCACTGCGACGGCGTCCACATCATGGCGATCAAGGGAACGCACCGGCTGGGTGAAATCATCACAAAGGCGCAAGTCGGATGATGAACGTTCCAGACCTTCAACGCTGCAAACGGGAGAAGAAGAAGATCATCGTCGTGACGGCGTATGACGCATTGTTCGCGCGCCTGTTAGAGCAGGCCGGGATCGAAGCGCTGCTCGTCGGCGATTCTCTGGGCGTGGTGGTCCAAGGCAAGTCCAACACCCTATCCGTCACCATGGAGGACATGCTGTATCACACGAAACTCGTGGCCGGAGCTGCGCAACAAGCGCTCGTGATCGGGGATATGCCCTTCATGTCTTATCAGGTGAGCAAAGAGGATGCTCTCAGGAATGCCGGCCGCTTCCTTCAGACGGGAGCGCACGTAGTCAAGCTCGAAGGCGGCAAGGCGATGGCGGACCGCATCCACGCCATGACGGAGGTCGGGATTCCGGTGATCGGGCATCTTGGTATGACGCCCCAGTCCGTGAACCAATACGGCGGCTACAAGGTTCAGGGGAAAAGCGCCGACCGGGCGCAAACCCTCGTCACCGATGCCAAGGCGCTTGAGGAAGCCGGCGCAGTGGCCATCGTGCTCGAGGCCATGCCTGCGGCCCTCGCCAAGCG
>Ga0081455_10004961_pt1 | contig 14715 bp, 10 predicted proteins | sample TabmetS3T2R1_FD_70207 | JGI IMG/M metagenome (GOLD analysis project Ga0081455, IMG submission 70207) | Tabebuia heterophylla rhizosphere microbial communities from the University of Puerto Rico - S3T2R1 | ecosystem: Host-associated > Plants > Roots > Rhizosphere ... | reverse complement strand
AGGACGTGTCGGAGATAGGTTGGGCCCGAAGCCGCAGCGCGCGGCCCGCGAGTCGGAGTCACGACGGTTGCACTCGATCTCCGACGCATGTCGGACAATCGCGACACCCAAAACACCGCTGAAGAACGTGGTGCAGCGCTGACCCTGGCGACACACATGACAGAGCCAGAACGCCGCTACAAGAGTAGGCAACTCAAAAACCCCCTGTTTCATGCAATTTCTGGTGTGCGCTGCCAGAATTCATCTCGGTTTGGGGGTCAAACGCGATCCGTCGCGATCCTCCCGCACGCGATCGCGCGCTCGAACACCCGGAAACGCCTGATCCGACGCATCGGAAAGTGATGCGAAACCCCAACGCGAGGCATACAATCTGGTACCCCGTCGCAGAGGACTTGATGGGTCGCTGGCTTGTCTTTCGACTCCGTGGCGCCCGCGCGCGTACTTGAAATACAGAGAGTATTCCGGCGTGCGCGCGCGGCCCCCACGAAGCCGAAATCCTGCGCCATCAACCCATCAAGTCCTCTGTGTCGCGGTACTAGCCGGGCCAGGAGCTTCCATGCCGAACTTCGGAGTTCGCTTCGCGGAGCTCGGGCGCGTGCTGAAGCGAGGCTCGAGGCGAATGGCCAAATGCTCATTCCCAGTAATGACCCGCGGCGCCATTTCCGTTCACTGCGAATGGCGCGAGGCGTCGCCGGACGTTCACTTCAGCGTCCAGCCGACCTTCACCGTGCCCGTATCCGGCCGATCCGCCACGAGTTTGCCGGTCGCCGCGAGGAGGCACTCACGCAACGCCGCCGGCGCTCCCGAGGCGCTCGGTTCCCGCGCGCGCCCGATCTCGTCGATCGTCGCGGTCACGCGAATCTGATCGCTGAGGCCTGATTGGCCCGCGTGCTCGCGCACGCAGCGTTGCAGCTGAGGGCGGATGCGTTCGATCGCACGACGCACCACCGAGGCGCTCAGCGAACCTCGCACGCTGATGTCTTCGATCGTCGCTTGGCGTGGCGCGCGCGCGGGCGCCGGCTGTGCCACCACATCCTCGCGCGGAGCCACCGGCGCGACCGTCGCCGGCGCGTTCTCGAGCTGGGCGTGGTCATCGGGTGCGGCGGGCGCTTCGGGTACGACGGCTGCGGGCTGCGCGGGCGGCTCGGCTTCGTGCTTGGGCGCCGCGTGTTCGACTTTCTGCGACTTCTCGTCGGAGCGCGCGGGGTCCAGCGCGTCGAGGCTCAAAGTCGGCGCAGCTGACGGCGGCAGGGTTTCAGCCTCGGCCGGCTTCACCACGTCCTCGCGCTCGCGCTCGGTTTCGCGTGGCCGGCGCGAGCGCACGCGTTGCGAGCGGACGAACTCGCGCTCGTCGCGAGAGAGCTCTGCGAGCTGCGCTTGGGCTGGGAGCTTGGGCTCGCCGGCGTTCGGGTGTTCGGCCTGAGCGTGGTCGGGTCTGATCTGCACTGGATGCGAAGCTGTGGGCATGATCGCGCCCGTCAGCGGTGTGGTGTGCGCGGCGGTCGCGGCTTCCGTCGTCGTCTCATCGGGTCGGGACGCGAGATACGAGATGCACAGCGCGGCGGCGGCGCTGAGCGCGATCGTCCCGACCCCGTACACCGAGGGCCGCTGCTTCGCGGGCCACTCGACCTTCGGATAACGCCCGCTCGTAGCGATCGCGGCGCGCGCGCGCACGTGGTGCGATCGCGGCGCGGCCGACTGCACCACGCTCGCCACGCGCGACTCCGTTTCCGACGGCGTCGCTTCCGGTGCGCTCTCGCGCGCGACGCCGCGAGGCAACGCGGCCGGTAGCACGCGGCCGAGGGAAAGTTGGCTCGAGCTGCCGTTCATGTTCGCAGCGCGCATCCCGCGTGGATTGACGACCGGCGTGAGCGCATCGGGGCTCGTGGCGTGGCGATTCCCGCGCTGGGCGTCGCCCGGCACGATGCGTTCGACGTCCGGGCCATCCCACTGCGCTTCGACGTGTCCGAGCGCGACGGCGAGATCACCCGTGTTCGCGAGCCGCTGGCCCGGTTCGAGCGAGAGCGCGCGCAACATCACGTATTCGAGCTCCGGCGAAATCTCGGGGTTGATCTCGGATGGGCGGGGCAAGGGCGCCGAAGCCATCAGCGGCAGGCTGCTCGGCACGGGGATCGGCGCTTCGCCGGTGCACAAGTAGTGGAGCAAACCGCCGCACGCGAACACGTCGGCGCAGGCGCTGGCGGGCGCGACCTCTTCGGAAGTCACGCGCACGAGCTCGGGCGCCATGTAGCGGACGGCCGACGAACGCGGTGGCCACGTGCGCAGCCAGCCTGGAACGCCGACGTCGAGCAGCTTCGCGACGATGCGTCCGCCAGGCCGCGTGTCGGGCGAGAGCACCATGAGGTTGCCCGGGTGCACTGAGCCGTGCGCGAGCGCGCGCTGGTGCATCGCATGCAGACCGAGACACAACCGGCGCACGAGGTCGACAGTCATGCGCACGGACGGCCGCCCATGTTGGGCGATCCAGCGATCGAGCGGTTGACCCGGTACGAATTCCGACACGATACACAGGCCGCCGCCCGAAAAACTCTGACAGCCGCCCACGGCGGCGAGCATCGGATGTCGAATCAGACTGGCAGTCTGAACCAGATCGATGAGTGCGCTGCGCACCGGTGCGACGTCGCACGCGAGAAAGCGCAGTGCGACGAACTGGCCATCATTGCCACGTCCACGAAACACGGTGCTATCCGCAGAGCCGATGCGCACGAGCGGGCCGTAGTCGCTCCGCAACATGGAGCTCGCGTTGTAGGTGCTCGGCAGCATCTGGTCGATGTTCCTCCCTGGGGGCATGCGGTCAGCGCCGCGGAAGGTTAAGCGTGGGAACACAGTCGTATTCGATCGCGATCTCGATCGACTGCGATTCGCCGAGTATTCTGTCGACCCTAGCCACCTCGGCCATCTTTTGCAAACGCGAGAATCGTACGAACGAGTGAACCGACGTGCGCCGCAGTGCTCGAACAGCGTTCCGAGTACGACACGATCGTCCACGTCTCGCAGTCTGCTAAAGCATGCGAAACAGCACTTTAAGCGTGTTTTTCGCCGCTGCGACTTCGAACGCAGCGGACGCTTCCGCTAAGGGAAAAACTGCGTCGATTAAACTTTCTGCTGGGAGCTCTCCGGACGCGAGGCTCGCGATCGCGGGTTGAAAAGGCCCACACCGTGAGCCGACGAGCGTGATCTCGTCGATCACCAGCGGCGCCGCATCGAGACTCAGCTGGCCGTGATACGTGCTCTTGAGCACGAGCGTGCCGCGCGGGCGGACGAGCTCGATCGCCCGCTGCATGCCGCTCGGCGAGCCCGTGGCTTCGATCACGATGTCGAACGCCTTGCGCTCCAAGGCGGCCGGTTCGGCGGTCGCGATGCCGCGCGCGCGAGCCCGCGCGAGCTTCGCTTCGTGGCGACCGGCGAGCATCGGCACGAACCCGCGATCGGCGAGCACCATTGCGAGCAGCTGGCCGAGTTTTCCGTCGCCGAGCACGAGCACGCGATCTCGCGACGCGATGCGGACTTGTTCGAGCACTTCGTGACACGCAGCGACGGGTTCGACGAAACATGCGAGTGGATCCGGGATGCGCTCGGAGATGCGGTGGAGGTTGCGCTCCGGCAGCGTGACGTATTCCGCGAAACAGCCGGCCTTGCCTGCGATGCCGAGCACGGTCCGTGTTGGGCAATGCCGGCCGAGCCCGCGCGTGCAGTATTCGCAGCGGCCGCAACTCAAGTTGATCTCGCCCGCGACGCGTGCACCCACCCAGCTGGCCGTGTCGGCGTCCACGACTTCGCCAACGAATTCGTGGCCGAGGGTCCCGAAGAAGCCCAGGTAGCCGCGCGCGATCTCGAGGTCGGTGTTGCAGATGCCGGCCATGCGGACTCGCACCAGCGCTTCACCTTTGCCGCGCACGGGCAGCTCGATGTCGCGCAGCTCGAGCCCGCCCGGAGTGCGTTGCAGTGCCAACATGGTCATACCGTGATTTCGTGGGGAGGCGATAATCCGCGGCATCGTGTCATCTCGCGACGCGACGAACCAGTGCCCCGCGACCAGCGCCGGCGCCGGGCGCGGGGCTTGACGAGGGTCTGGTGGTCGGGCAGATCACCGCGAGAACCCGATGGCGACGACACTCGAACGACTGGTCACGCTGGCTGCGAAGCGCTTCGACAAGGATCCTGCGGCGCTCGCGCCGAATGCCGACGTCTTCGAGAGCTTGGGCATCGACAGCATGCAAGTCCTCTCGCTGCTGAGCGACCTCGAGCGCCACTTCGACGTGGAAGTCCCGGACTACGAGCTGCGAGACGTGCGGACCTTCGGCCAACTCGCAGAGTGTATCGAGCGTAGACTTTAATGACCGTTTCCCCGCCCTGCCGGCAAAGCCGTCGCGGCCCCACCCTTTCGCGGGTTCGCTTCGCTCACGCGACTCGTTCCATAAGCTCGAGCGCGTTAGAGTCCGCTCTGTAGCCCAGGCGCCCCGAGCGCGAGCCACTCGGTCAGAACGCGCGCGCCGCGCTCGGCGGCGGCTGCATGGTGCTCGAGCCACTGTGCGCGCCCGCGGCTCCCGACCGTGTTCGTGACGACGAGCAGCGCCGCAAACGCGACGCGCTCCGCCTCGCAGGCGAGGGCGACGCCGAGCGCTTCGAGATTTTCCGTCTCACAACCCGTCTCGCGCGCGATCCTCCGCGCCAGCGCGTTCGAGGTCGTGATGCCTGCGGTCGTGGCCAGTGTCCCACGCAACGCACCGGGCGCGCATCGCGCGAGCCCTCGTGTGAGCGCGCGATGGAGGCGAGCGCCGCTCGGCATCGGCCCGGGAAACGCGGCTCGGCTGCCCAGCACCGCCGCATCCACCAGCTGCACGCGCTCCGGGATCGCCGGGATCAGCAGGTGTCGCGAAGTCGCCCTCGCAGCGCCGCGCGCCGGCCCCGCCGCGCGTGTCGCGGACGGATACACGCCACACGAGCCGAGCAGGACTAGCGCGCGCGGCCGGAGCTCGCAGATGGCTCGCGCCGCACCCACGGCCGCCGCTGGAAGGCCGACGCCGATCGCGCGCGCTGCGACGTGCAAGCCTCGGACACGTGACGAGAGTGGGCGCCCCCACGCGACGCGCAGACCTGCGAGCTCTGCGGGGTGTGCGGCGGCGATCAACAGATCGAGCTGCGTTGCGATCGGCACGCGCGCGACCTTACCCGAAGCCGGCGTGGCGCGCGCATGAGACGTGCAGCTTTCCAGACGCGTGCGCATAACCACTCACGAACGTTCACGAAAGCTGGATCCGGTGTAGCCTCTGGGCGTGGACGAAGCAGAGCACAGCGGTCTGGATCGACACGCGGTCGTCTACCGTTGGGATCTCGACAAGACCTACCTCCGCACGGAGTTCGACACGCTGCGCGATCTCCTGTCGCGGGCGTTCGAACGTGCGAAGGACAAACATACGGTCCCGGGTGCAGCCGCATTGCTGCGCGAGATTCGTTCGACGCAACCTGCGGGGCTCTACATCCTGTCCGGCAGCCCGGAGCAGATGCGGCGCGTCTTGGAGGCGAAGCTGAGGCTCGACGGAGTCACGTGGGATGGGTTGACGCTCAAGCCGAGCCTGAAGAAGTTGCTGCGCGGCCACTTCAACTTTCTGCGCGACCAGGTGGGGTTCAAGTTGGGAGCGCTGCTCTCGTCGCGCGAGGTGCTGCCCTCGCAGACGGACGAGATCTTGTTTGGCGACGACGCGGAGACCGACGCGTTCGTGTATTCGCTCTACGCCGACTTGTGCGCCGGTCGGGTAGGGCTCGACGTCCTCGCCAACGTGCTCGGGCAATCGGCGGTGCGCGAGGACGAAGCTCCCGAGCTCGCGCGCCTGGCCGGCCGGATCACTCGTCGCGATCACTGCCTGCGGATCTTCATCCACCTCGATCGCATCTCGCACCTCGAACCGTTCGCGGAATACGGCACTCGCGTCTGCCCGTTCTACAACTACTTCCAGCCGGCGATCGTGTTGGCCGAGATGGGCGCGATCGACGCCAAGGCGGCGCTGCGCGTCGCGGCGGAGCTCGTGATCGATCAGGCATTTAGTCACGAGGCGCTGCTCGCCAGCTTCGTTGAGTTGGCGCGCCGCGGCCACGCCGGTCCGACCGCAAAGCATATGTTGCTGGCCGCGCTCGATGGGGTGGGTCCCTTCGAATTTGCGACGGCGACCCCCGCGCTGATCGCGTTCGGTCGCGAGCTGGATCGAACCGAGGTTCGAAGGCACGCGGTGGCGCACGTGCCCGAGACGATCGACTACACGTCGCTCCTGGCGCGTGAGCGCGCGCGAGCACGCGCCGCGAAGCGCCGCGTGCTCGGCCGCATGTAGGCGCCTATTTGTCAGCTGCGCAGGCCGCGATCTCGGGTCCGCAGGATGCGACCGGGTTCATGGGATCGGCGGCTGCACCCAAGCAGCCGAGTGCTGCCGACAGCGGACCCGCCGCCTCCGGCCGGGAGGCGACCAAACAATCGGTGATCTTGGAGGTCTTCGTCTGGCCGCTCGTGCCCGTGGTCGAGATCATCGCGCTCTCGTTGTTGGCCGCGGAGATGCAGTTCAGCGACTCGCCGCAAGACGCGGTACCGGTGCCGATAGACCACTCAGCCGCGAGGAAGGGTTCCTTGCCGCGCGCACAAAACCCCGTGGCTCCGTCGACGGGGTAGTAGCTACCGATGAACATGCACATCTCGTCCGTGCTTCGAGGACCTTGGTAGATCGCGTGGTCTTCGGAAGACGTGTATTCACAGGACCACTCGAGGCGGCTGCCGGCCTTGGCTTCGAGGTTTGGCGCGTAGGCTTTGACCGGGACGTCTTCCCAGCTGTCACTCGTGTAGATCTCAGTGCGCTCGTTCGCGGGAGAGATCAGCGTCGCGCGATAGCCCACACCGCGGCGATGCATGTGCGACTGTGCATTCGTGATCCGAACGTCGGACGGAAGCGGGCAGCTGGCCCGCATCATGCTGCTGCCTCGCGCGGGTACCTTGAGGAACGGGTTGTACCAGAAGATCAAGCCGCCCTCTTGCTCGAGCTCCGACTCCGGGATTGCGTGCAGGTTGGCGAAGATCTCCGGTTTCAGCGTGTCCTCGGTCGGGTTGATGTAGTGCGCGTTGAACAGCAACAGCGTGTTCGCCGGCAGACGCATCCCGACGCCTTTGGGGAACGAGACCGCGGACTGGCCTTCGGCGCTCTGCGAAACGGCGACCAAGCCGCTGAGCGACCAAAAGCCTTGCACGCCCTCCGAACAATCGAACACGCCGCTCGTGTCGACCGGCGTTCCGTGCAGATCTTCGGTAGGCAGGTCTGGGTAGGTGGTCGTGAACAACAAGACGTGATGGCTACCGGCGGTAAAACGCATCTCGTCGTGGTTCACGATCAGCGGTTCGCGCGTACGCACGAACAGGCACTTCTCGCGTTCGTCGCCGGCTGCGATCTCGGTCTTCATCGTGAACTGCTCGCCGCGGCCGCGCGCTGGCGGCTCGAGCAACGTGGGCTGGCGGGCCTTCGCGCCGCTGCCAGCGACAGCTTCGCGGCTAGGCCTGCCGGCGCCCGGGGGTTTGGCCGGGGAGTCGTCAGCGCAGCCGAACGCCATGAGGGCGAGCACGTGCGTCGCGAGTATGAGCTGCAGTGATCCACGCGAGGTCGATCGCGTGCGCGTAAGGGAAGTGTTCTGGGTAGTCTTCACGTTGTGCGTCTCTCAGGTGAGTGCGAGGCATAACGCGGCTGCTCCCATTCGGCTAGTTGTACAGTTCACAGTTGACAATGAAGCCGCGCGTTCGATTTGCGTTACGATTCGGCAATGTCCGATCAGCCTCGCCTACCGACGCCTCTGCCCGAAGGCGCGCTGTGCGCGATCCATCCCGACCGTCCGGCAGCGCGCACGTGCAGCCGCTGCGGGAATTACATGTGTACGGACTGCTGGAGCGGCGATGCGTCGGGTTTGTGTCTGACTTGTGCCAGTCGCACCGGGGCAGCGCCCGGCTTCGCATACACGCGCGACCACTTCACGCTCGACGGCCTGCTGAACCTGTCGCTCTCGCGCTGGAAGGCGAACTGGCAACTCCTCACGTTGGCGTTCGGCGCGGCATTCGCGGTGAGTTACGGCGTCAGCCTAGGCGGCGAATGGGTGCTCGAGCTCGTGGCGGACTCGATGGGTCCGGACTCGGGCTGGCATTCGCCGCTCCATCCGGTGCGGCTCGCGTTTCAGATCTTCATCACGGTGCTGGGGGTATTGACTCAGATCGTCGTGCTCAGCCTATCGCTCGACGTTCTCTGCGGCGAAAAGCCCACCCTCCCGCGCGTGCTCGAACGCTTGCGGCGCATCCCCGACTGTCTGTTGCAGGTCCTGGTCACCTACGCCGTGCTGTTCCTGGACTTCGGCCTGCACTTCGGCCTGTTCCTCGCGCTAGGCGGGATGTCGAGCTTGCCAGGATCGATCACGATTCCTCTCGCCGTGTTCGTGGTGCTCTTGCCGGCGCGCGCCTACGTGGCTTTGGGCGTCATGTTCGCCACGCTCGCGTTGCTCGTCGACTCCGAGCTCAATGCGTTCTCTGCGTTTGCGCGGTCGTGGCGCGTCGTCGCCGGGCATCGCTTGCAGGCGCTGGGGGTCACGTTCGTCTGCGCCCTGATCATTCTCGTCGGCGCCCTCGCGTGTTGCGTGGGGGTGATCGTCTCCGGGCCGATTGCGACGCTGATGTACTGCGCGTTGTTTCTCGCGCTGGACAACCGCGAGCGAAAACCGGCGCTGCCGCACGAGGGCTGGCACGTTTGACGCAGAGCAAACGACGTCCTCGTCCTCGTCCTCGTCCTCGTCCTCGTCCTCGTCCTCGTTTTCGTAGCCGTGCGCGTGCGCGTGCACGTCGTCGGCAACGAGGACGCGCACGCGCACGGCTACGAGTACGAGTACGAGTACGAGTACGAGTACGAGTACGAGTACGGCGTGTTTAGTGCGGGATGCAGTACGTCGTCTGCGCCGTCGGCGCGACGCAGACTGCACCGCGACAGGTCAGGGTGCTGCACTCGACGTCTTGCGTGCAGGTCGCTCCGGCGGCTTTCGGCACCGTGCACCTGCCGGACGAATACTTCATCTGCGGGTTCGCACAGTACAGTCCGTCTTTGCAGTTCACGTCCACGAAACACGCCGCACCGGCGTCGGCGCGCGCCGCGCACGTCGCGCTCGTGGGCGCCGCGTTGGGGCCGTCACCCATGAATAAACACGCGTGCGTTGCAAGTTGCGTGCACGACGCGAGCGCCGCGCCGTAGCGCGCCACCGAGGGCAGACCCATCGGTTTGCAAGCGCCTGAAGGTGCGACCGTGCCTTGCATCATGGCGCGCGGGCCATCGGGTTGCGCGGCCCACGCGGTAGCGCTCGGGTCGCACGCCGCCGCCAACTGCTCCAGCCTCGCAAACGTGGCTTCGGCGTGCGTCGCGCTGAAGCCGGCGACCGGATTCATCGCGATGTCATCGAGAAACACCTGCATCTCGCACTCCGCCATCACCTGCGTCTTGCAGGCTTGGAACGTGCGTCCCGCCGTCGTGCAGCAGTGTTGCTCACCGGCACATTGCAGGGTCGTCAACCGCTCGCACAACCCGCCGGGCTGCACTTGATTACGCGTCGGCTCGGTACCGCCGTCGAACGGCGGCAGCCCTGCATCGAGCGCAGGCGCCCCGCCGATCCCGGCCCCGGCCGTCGGACCCACGCTCCCGGTACCCGCGGGGCGTGGCCCCATTCCGGCGGGTAGTGGAGGAGGATCGCCTCCGACGGGGATGCCGTTTCCTCCGGTTCCGGGCGGGACGGGAGCTCCTGAAAATCCTGCACTGCCGCCGGCGACCGTGGCTTGGAACCCCGCGGACGCTCGCGGTGGGAACACGACGTCGCGTGGCCCTCCGCCTTCGGGGCTGCAGGCCGCAGCCATCAGCAGCGCGCACGCGCACGCGCAGGCGCGGGAGACGCGTAGGACTGCCGCTGCCAGCGGCAAGTTGCCTCGCCGCTGCGGTGTCGCTGCACCAACGATCATTGCGCGTGCCTTCCGAATACGCCGCTCGAGTCAGTCCGACAGGGTTTCGACGGCTTCACTGGCCAGCTCGCCGACCGTGGTCGTGTGCTCCTCATGCCCGTCATCCATGGTGACCTCGCGCGCGTCATCCTGCAATTTGCGCAAGGAGGCAACCGCGCTGGGATCGCCCAGTTGTGCGAGCGCCTCGATCGCGGATGCCACGATCTCCGCAGTATCCTGGTTCAGGAAGCGGCTGATCAGACGGGCAGCGCTAGGTTCGGCTACCTCCGCGAGAACCCAGGGCAGCTCCCGCATCGCCGGCCCTTGGGTTCCCGCATCGAGGACGCGTTCGATCGCTCGGGCCACCTCGGCGTAACGGTCGTACGCCACATCCACGAGCGCTTCGGCGGCTTGGACGCGCACGGCCGGGTTTTCCTCGTCCAGGATTCGCACGAGGGCGTCAGCCATACGTTGCCCAGGGACCTGAGCGCACAGGTCTGCGAGCCGCACGAGCCGGAGCTCCGATTCGTCGCCGTCCGTGATTGCCTTGGCCTCGTCCACGGCCATGTCGAGCAACTCGGCGAGCGCGCCCGCGTCGGCTTTCACGAGCTGAGCCTCGGCTTTGCGCAGTGCGCGGTCGGCATCGAAGATTGCAGTCAAATGGTCTTTCGGAGACATGGCGATTCCTTGGGCTGCCTGCACGACGCGACGTCGTGCCTGGGATTTTAGGTGTTCTCGGCCGCGGGGAGAATCAGCGCATCGACCGTAGCTCTGCGAGCACGGAATTCACGCGCTCGACGGCGTCTTCTCGTTCGTTTTGCGTAAAGCGTCGCGTGAGCCGGAGATCCGGCGTGAGTTGATAACGTTTGTCGTGCGACACGAGTGTCACCAATTTGTCGGCCGGCAACGCGCAGTCCTGTGCGAGGTGCAGCGTAACGCGCGCCGGTGTCGCTTCGCAGCCCAGGATGCGGAGCGCCCGCAGGGCAGGCTTGAGCGTCATCGCGCGCACGAACGCGAGTGCGGGCGCGGGCGGCGGCCCGAACCGATCTTCCATCTCGGCTGCGATGTCGGCGATGGCATCTTCGTCTTCGGCCATCGCGAAACGTTTGTAGAGCGACAGCCGCAGCCCGACGTCCGACACGTAGTCATCCGGTAAAAAGTGCTCGAGATCGAGCGTAAGCTCCGGATCGATGTCGTGGACGACCGGCTCACCGCGCAGCTCCGCCACTGCATCCTCCAGCATCTGGACGAACAGATCGAGGCCCACGGCCGCCACGTTCCCGCTCTGCTCGGCACCGAGCAAGTCGCCTGCACCGCGCAGCTCCATGTCGAGTGATGCAACTTGGAAGCCCGAGCCGAGCTGGCTGAAGCGCGTGAGCGCTTCGATGCGCGTGCGCGCGTCGTCCGACATTTGGCTCTCGGGCGGCGCGATCAAGTAGCAGTACGCGCGCTCGCGCGAACGCCCGACGCGGCCGCGCAGCTGGTAGAGCTGCGAGAGGCCGAACATATCGGCGCGATCGATCAGGATCGTGTTGGCGCGCGAGATGTCGAGGCCGTTCTCCACGATCGCCGTCGAGCACAATACGTCGTAACGGCCGGCGACGAAGTCGGTCATGACGCGTTCGAGCAAACCTTCGCGCAGCTGGCCGTGTGCCGTCGCGATCCGCGCTTCGGGCACCAGCGCCTGCAGCTGTGCCGCGCGCTCGTGCAGCCGTTCGATGCGGTTGTGTACGAAGAAGACTTGCCCGCCGCGCGAGAGCTCGCGTCGCACGGCCTCGCCGATGACGTGGTCGTCCCAGCGCGTCACGAAGGTGCCCACGGCCCGCCGATCGATGGGTGGGGTCGCGATGATCGAGAGCTCGCGCATGCCGCTGACGGCCAGCTGCAAGGTGCGCGGAATCGGTGTAGCGCTCAGCGTCAGCACGTCGATCTCGTTCTTGAGTTGTTTGACTCGCTCTTTGTGAGTCACGCCGAAACGTTGCTCTTCGTCGACGACCAACAGGCCGAGCTTCTGCCAGCGCACGTCTTTGGAGAGTAAGCGGTGTGTGCCGATGACGACGTCGCAGCTGCCGTCTTTCAATGCCGCGATCACGCGGCTCTGCTCCTGCTTCGGTACGAAGCGCGAGAGTACCTCGATCTTCAACGGATAGTCGCGCAGGCGTTCCTCGAACGTGTTGAAATGCTGCTGGGCGAGCACGGTCGTCGGACACAAGACGGCAACTTGCCGGCCGCTCATGGCGGCGCGAAATGCCGCGCGCATGGCGACTTCGGTCTTGCCGAAGCCCACATCGCCGCAGACCACGCGGTCCATCGGCGTGGTCCCGCTCAAATCGCCCATGACCTCTTCGATGGCGCGCGCTTGGTCCTCGGTTTCTTCGAATGGAAACGTGGCTTCGAACTCGGCGTACGCCCGGCTCTCCGGCGGATAGGCCGGCCGCGTGCGCGCTCGGCGCGAGGCGTACAGCGCGAGCAGGTCGTCCGCCAGCTTGCGCACGGCGCTCTTCACGCGCGATTTCGTGCGTTCGAACGTCTGGCCACCCAGGCGGTCGAGCTTGGGTGTGGCGCCTTCCGCCCCCGCGAACTTTTCGATTTGCGACAGGCGCGTGACCGGTAGGTACAACTTGTCGCCGCCCGAGTACTCGAGCACGAGCACTTCGACACGCTTCGGCAATAAGCCCTGCAGCTGCTCGAAACGCGAGACGGGCACCTCTTTGTAGTCGAGCCCGAGATAGCGGCCGATGCCGTGCTCCATGTGCACGACGTAGTCACCGGTGCGCAGCTCGCGCAGATCTTCGACGAACGCGCGCGCTTTGTCGCGGCTCTTCTTGACCTTGGTGCGCCGGCTTTCGCGCTCGCCGAAGATCTCGCGCTCGGTGATCACGCTGAGCGCTTCGGACACGAGCGTGAAACCGTCTTCGAGCGGGCCGATCAGGACGCGGGTTTGGCCGGGTGGAGCCTGATCGACGAGCTCGAGTGTGGCGAGCTCCGGCGCCGGCACCGCGAGGCCGTAGCCGCGCACGAGCGCCGCGAGCCGTTCGGCTTGCGTGGTGGTCTTCGCGGTGAGCACCACGCGCAGGCCTTCGTCCATGAAGCGGCGGCAGTGCGCGACGAGCGGTGCCAGCGGGTCGTCGCCGCTTTTGGCTGCGCGGCGCGCTTTGAGTTGGCCCGCGAGCACGGTCTGGTCGTGCGCCGCGAGGTCGTGCACTTGGTTGGACTCACCGGCGAGAAACTCGCGCAGCTCGGTGGTCACTTCGTCTTCGTCGCGGCCGGCGATCGCGAGCTTGTGCACGACGCACAGCTGCCGTTCGCGGCAGCGCGCGACGAGTTCACCTTCGCGGAGATACAGCGCCTCGAGCGGATACACCGGCGCTTTCGCGGCGAGCTTCGCTTCGCGATCGGTCTGCGCGCGCGCGAGCTCACTGCCGACTTCGCGGGTCAGTTCCGGCGCGTCCAGGGCGACGATGCGCGTGCCCTCGGGCAAGTAGTCGAAGATGCTCTCGAGTTGCGGGTAAAACGCCGGCAAGAACCCTTCGATGCCGAGCAGGCTCCGGCCGGTGCCGAGCTCCTCGAGCAGCTGGCGGCGTTTGCTCGACGGCATGTTCGCCGCGTCGCACAGATCGGAGAGTGCGCTCTTGGCCTGCGCGATCTCGCCTGCGCCCAGCAACGTCTCGCGCACCGGGTGGATCGCGACTTCGGGCGCGTCGCCGAGCGTGCGCTGATCATCGGGATCGAAGCGCCGGATCGAGGCGATGATGTCGTCGTCCAGCTCGATACGAAACGGCTCGGCGGCGTGCGGCGGATACACGTCGATCAGCGAGCCGCGCACGGCAAACGTGCCTGGGTCTTCGACGACCGGGGCACGCAGGTAGCCGCCTTCGCTGAGCAGCGCGAGAAACGGTTCGCGTTCCAGGATCTCGCCGGTGCGGAGCAGTTGGCTGCGGCGCGCGATCGCCTCTGACGGCGGCACGCGCCTGAGAAGTGCGGCGGCATCTGCGACCAGAAACGCAAACGGCCGCTTGGACGCGAGGTGAAACAACGTGGCGAGCCGCTCCATCGCGGAGCGCCGGTCGGGCGCGACGTCGACGAACGGCGTCTGTTCGGCGCCCGGGAACGTGAGCACGCTGGCGCCGGGGCGGTCGGGTGAGTCTTGATGTTCGAAGAAACGTAGGTCCGCCGCGACCCGCGCAGCTTGGGCGGTGTCCGCGCACACGACGAGCATCGGCGCGCCTTGCTCGCGATGGGCACGATGCAGCAGATAGGCGAGTGAGCCGCCGGCGGCTCCGGTCAGGTCGACGCGGGGGTCGCGCGCGAGGTGCACCAAGACGGCCCCGACGCGCGCCTCCGCCACGGCGAGACTACGCTCGAGCGAGAACTGAGGGGCGACCGTGGGCACAGCGGCTGCGGTCTAAACGATCTGCTCTATCCCTGCAATGTGACGCCTCTGCACGTGGTCGTGGACGTGACCGTGGACGTGGACGAGCGGGGCAGCCGTCCACGTAGACGTCGATGTCCACGCCGACGTTGGCTCAGCGCCGCTCTCAGAAGTCGGCGCGCAGGCCCAGATTCGGCAGGAAGATCGCGGGTGCCAGCGTAACTTCGCAGGGCGTGGCGTTCAGCGGGTCGACCGGGTCACGGCCGTTCGGACCGCGCTCGCCGGGCGGGCGCACGCCGTCGTTACACTGGATGCCGGTCGCTTCGCGCGAAAA
>Ga0081455_10004959_pt1 | contig 14722 bp, 11 predicted proteins | sample TabmetS3T2R1_FD_70207 | JGI IMG/M metagenome (GOLD analysis project Ga0081455, IMG submission 70207) | Tabebuia heterophylla rhizosphere microbial communities from the University of Puerto Rico - S3T2R1 | ecosystem: Host-associated > Plants > Roots > Rhizosphere ... | reverse complement strand
ACCGAACTGATCGCCAACGCCGAATACCGCGCGCCGCTGACGCGCAGATTATCCGGGGCGGCCTTCTTCGACATCGGCGCGGTGTTCAACACAGGCGGGCTGAGGGAGCAACAATTCATCAGCCCCGCGCAAACCAATCCGCCGGTTCCAAACACTTTCCTGATAACGGCGGTGCGGCCCCTGGGAGACATCGACCGCCAGCTTCCGAAATACCGCATCTCGCTCGGCCTCGAATTGCGCGTCATGGTTCCCGTAGTCCACATCCCGCTGCGCTTCATATTCGCCTACAAGCCGAACGCTCAAATCAGCCCGCCCCCGGCGACGCTGCTCGCGCCTGAAAAGAGATTTGCTTTTAGAATCGGGTTTGGCCGCACGTTGTAACCGGTACAGTACCGCGAGCGGCTGCGCGGCTGTCTCATCGATCAGCCGCTTGCTTACGCGCGCGGTACTGTACCGGCCTCACGTGTTCTGAAATAGGCGCGTTTGTGAGGCTGTGGTGAAATATGAGACAGTATCCTCAGTTTGGAGTTGGAGAAGGCGGGAGTTGTAGAGTGAAATTCAAGCCGGGGCCATCCAGCGTGAGCAGGAATCGATTGAGTACGTCACGACCGAGCAAGCCGTAACTGTCATCCCCTAAAATCACTTCGACCGCCTCAATCTCCCATTCATGGATTTGCAGACGGACGAGAAAAGAATCCTCGACCTCCGGAGCGTGGCGAAATCCGCCCACTCCAACCTCGCTGAATTTGATCAGCCCCAGTTCCCCCATCAATCTTTGCGGGATGACCGTATGAGCAGCGCCGATGTCGAGTTGCATCGGGATGCGCGCATACCGCGCCGCCTGCGCCTCTCCCGCTCTTGGATCGGGCGCAATCACCGTTACGTAGATGAACGGAGCGGGCGGCTCTACTTGCTGATTGTAGTTATAGCTCACTATCATCACTGCCCCGCGCGGCGGGGTGACACCTGCCACTTGACAGGCAGCCCCTGACGACTGACTAACTGCACATAGATTGGCCGATAACCGAAGCGCTGATAGACGCGCAGGCCGAGTTTGATCTTATCCGTGTCGTGATCCACGACGCGTCCTTGATGAATCGCCACATACTCTCCCTCATATTGGTCGAGCAGTCGTTCTCGCAAAGCCCAGAAGGTTCTCTTCTCGGCCTCGAATAGAGCCGCGTTTTCCGAAACTTCGTCGTGTTCCAACTCCACCGCGGGTAGTGTTTCTTGTTGCGCCATTTCTCTTGCTCCTCTCTGACAATCAATTCTCCGGACCGCCAAGTGAATTATAAGGCGGCGAGAGAGCCATACAAAGTCATGCCTCAACAAGTGGTAGCGGCGCGGCGAGCGGAACGTCTTCGGCTATCGCCTGCGCGCCGGGCACATCTCCTCATACGGCAGGCCATTCGACGCCCACACGCTTTCGGTGATCGACGGCGTGCCGATCTCCAACCGCTACTTCCTGGGCGGAGATATGGAAGTGCGCGGCTTCCCCCTCAATTCGATTGCGCCGCTGGCCCGCGTAGATCGGCTATTGTCCATCGGAACCAACCCGCCGGTCCTCCTATCCAGCACAGTGCAACCCATCGGCGGTGACACCGAGCTGATAGCCAACGCCGAATACCGCGTGCCGCTGACGCGGAGATTGTCGGGGGCGGCGTTCTTCGACATCGGCTCGGTGTTCAACGCTCGCGGGGTGAGAGCGCAGCAATTCACCAGCCCCGCGCAAACCTTCCCGCCGGTCCCGAACACTTTTCTGATAACTTCTGTGCGGCCTCTGGGAGACATTGACGGTCAGCTTCCGAATTACCGAATCTCGCTCGGCGTCGAACTGCGCGTCATGGTTCCCGTCGTCCACATCCCGTTGCGCTTCATCTTCGCCTACAACCCGAACGCCCAAATCAGCCCGCCTCCGGCGACGCTGCTCGCGCCCGAAAAGAGATTCGCCTTCAGAATCGGTTTTGGCCGCACGTTATGATATTGACACATTCTCCGTGCGCTTCTATTCTGCCTTCGACTCTCGGTAAATTTAGGCATCTCACCTTATGCTGCCAGAAGCAATTCTCATCAGGAAGACTCGCTGGGTCTGGATCGTTCTATTCGCGCTCTCGCCGCTGGCTTATCTGGCGGGGTCGTCTTTGATTTTCAAATACGACCCGAACCTCAAGGCCAGGTTCGCAATCGACAGGCGATCGGCGGTAGAAGCCGCCGCGCGGTTCGCGGCCTCCAAAGGAATTGACGTGACCGGATGGGACAGTCTGTGCCGAGTCAAGACCACAGACAACCTGCTCTTCTATTATCGTTTGGACAAGGGCAGGGAGGGGGCCATCGCGAGGAACCTGGCGCCGGAAGTCGCGGTCGGGGTTCGCCTCAAATCACCCGATCATTTGGAGACGCTGGAAGTCGAACTCGGCCCGGACGGGCGCCCGCTCACGTTTACGCGGTACTTCTCAGCGCAGCGGGAAGTCGGCGCCATTGACGAGCCGGCGGCTCGGCGTCTGGCCGTTGAGGCCGTGAAATCGAGGCTCGCTCAGCATGGCGTCACAGCCGACGTCGCTCCGATATTGGAAGAGAAAGCGGAAACAGGCGCCGTTATCAGGAATTACAAGTGGAAGTGGCCGCTCACGACCATTCCCGAATTGACCGTCAATAGCGAAATCTCGTTTCGCGGCGGCGTTCTGGTGAGCGACATTGTTAAAGCTTCCATCGACTCCGGATTCGCCAAAAGCAATCTAAATAGCAAATCGACGCTGAAGACCTCCTTCGGGATCGCATATGTTCTGCTGATCATTGCCGGCGTGATCTCCGGCCTCTATCAGTTCGTTCAGCGGGTTAAACAGCAGGAGATATCCTATTCGCGCATCGCGATGGTGGCGGCGATTTTCGCCGCCGGGCTGGCGCTCTTTATTCTGCTGACGGACGTGGCCATCTATGATTTAGCCGCGCAGCGCGATATTCCGATTCCCGATCGGCTGTTTACCGTTATCGTCCTCTTTACGTCCGCGATGTTCTATAGCGTGGTCGGGCTGTTTATGGGGCTGGCTTACGGGAGTAGCGAAGGCGCCATACGCGAATCTTATCCAGGCAAGCTCACGTCCCTCGACACACTGGTCACGGGCAGGCTCTTTTCACAAAACGTCAACCGCGCCGTTTTGATCGGGTGCGCGATCGGCGGGTGGGCGTTGTCGTTCGGCGCCGCGGCTTCCCTGCCCTGGCAGGGCAAGCCGGGTTACGGGGATGAATTCGGGCCGTTCGACCCCTGGTTCGGGCATATGCCCTTGCTGTCAGCTCTGACGGTGACGCCGCTGGACGTCATCATGATCACAGTCATCGGCCTGCTGATCCCGCTGCCATTGCTCCACCGCCGATTCCGTTCGCGGCGCGCGATTATCCTGTCGTCGTCAATCTTCATCTGGCTGGCTTGCGCGGCCCCCTATTTGGGCTTTCGCCCGTGGACGGCCCTTCTTTTGACGGCGGCGACGAGGGCCGTCATCTTCCTTCTCGCTTTCCTCTGTTTCGACCTGCTCACTGCGATCGTCTGCATCGCCGCGCCGACCATCTGGTCAACCGGTCTTCAGATGTTCGCGCAACCGTCTGAAGGCCTCCACAACGCCGGCCTCATCTCACTGGCCATTACGACGATCTCGATCCCGATCGCATTTATCTTCGCCCTCAAAGGCAGGCTCTATCGCGAAGACGAGGTGAGGCCGGTTTACGCCGAACGTCTGGCGGAACGAGTCTCGATGCAGGCCGAGGTCTCGGCGGCGCGCGAGGCTCAAAAGAGATTGATGCCCGAACGATTGCCGAGCCTTCCCAGTCTCTCCATCGCGGCCTGCTGCCATCCGGCCCATGAGGTAGGCGGCGATTTCTACGACGTGTTCGAGTTGGAGGGGGGCAAGCTCGGAGTCCTGATCGCCGAGGGAGGAGGCAAGGGACTCGGTTCGGCGCTCTCGATCGCCTTCGCCAAAGGCTTTCTGACGCCGAGGATTCTGGGGAACGGCCAATCGGACAATTCGCCCGCCGAGGTCATGCGCGGATTGCAGGACCGCCTCGCCGCCATGCTCGATGACGAGGCGGGCGTCGGCCTCGCCTTCGCCGTGATTGACGCCGGCGACGGGACGTTGCGCTATGCGCGCGTCGGGTCTCACCCGGTAATCATGGTCGCCAATGAAGAATCGCCCGGCCAGTTGTCGCTCCCCGAAGAGCGCGAGGTCAAATTCGAATCCGGTAGACGCGCCGGCGCGAACATCTCGGTGATCGAGGGAAGTTGCGCGCTCAGGCCTGGCGACAGCGTGGCGATGCTCACCGACGGCATCGTCAAAAACTGGAAGCACGACCAGACCGGCCCCGCCGCCGAGCTGTCCAAGGTCCTGACCGACGCCCACGGCGCCGATTCCGCCGCTCTGCAAGAGGCTCTCGACAAAAACATCAAAGGGCGCTCAAAGCGGGCGAGAAAACTGAAGACGGAGGACGATCTAACTTTAGTTATCGTAAAGCTGACCCCGGGTGGGGAGGGCGATGAGCAGCCCCCCGGCTTTGAAAAGCCGGGCTAAGGTCAATCGCCGCTGGCGCGACTGAAGACGTGTCGAGGTCGCGGAACGCTTTGATAATGCTGGTACAGCGTCAAGGAGAATGTGATGACCAATCGCCGCCTAGTAACATTGTTCGTCCTCGGCCTGATCGGCTATGGCGGCCTTTTCTTTCTGTTCCGCAAGACCAACCCGGCGGCGAGGTGGAACTTCGAGATGGATCGCGCCGGGGCGATCGAAATGGCGAAGGCGGCGGCGTCTTCCTACGGTTACAACGAGCCCATACATTCGGCTACCGTCAGGACTGAATATCATCGCGACGATGAATACTACCTTTCCCGACAGGCCAACCCGCTGCTCGATTCGCTCTTCACGCCGGTGAAGGCGCTAGTCAATCTGAACGGCGCGAAATCGGGTTCGGGCTTTGAAGTGAGGCTCAATTCGCGCGGTGAATTGTTGGGGTACAGACTGCGCGAGCGTAGCGAGAAAAAAGACGGGGAGAAAAAAGACGGAGAGAAAAAAGACGGAGAGAAAAAAGACGGAGAGAAAAAAGACGGAGAGAAAAAAGACGGAGAGAAAAAAGACGGAGAGAAAAAAGACGCGTCGCAACTGTCGCCGTCGCCTGACACGCTAGCCAACGAACGGAAGGTCGCAGATGAAGCCTTGAAACGGTTCCTGGGCGGACGATACGGCAAATTCTCTTTCCTTTCCGGCTCGAACGCCGGCGATGAAGACAGGAAGTTCTCGTGGACGGCGGCGGACGACGGCCTCAATGTCTTAGCCGGCGTCGTCGTTCGCGAGGGGAAAGTCATAGAGGTCTGGCTGCAATCCAATCTAAGCCCGAAATTTCAGGGAGAATCCAACGCTCGGCGAGGCGGGGCGATAGTCGCTCTGTCTAGCGCAGACGTCCTGTTGATCTTTCCCGCGATCATTCTGATGATCGTCTTTTACTTCGTCAGCCTGGCCGGGCGGCGGATTGACCACCGCAAGACTCTCGTCTTCCTGGTCTGCAGCTTCCTGCTTCTGTTTGTCTCCAACCTGTTCGGAAGCCTCGCTGACTCATTGGTCTATAGCTTTCGCTTCAACAACAACCCTTTGGCGCACAGCGCCGGGGCGGTTATTCAATGGGCGATCATCATCGTTTTCAATCTCTGCACAGCCGCCCTCCTCTACCTCTTCCTGGCGCCCGGTCTGGCGCTCTCCGCCGGCGCCCCCAATCGCAGAACCGTGGACCTGGAGCTGGCTCTAAAAGGCAAGCTACTCAGGCGGCCTGTGACCGGAAGCCTCGTCGCGGGATTATTGATAGGAGGGTTGCTGGAGATGATCCCGCACGCGGTCGCCGCGTCCGGCGTCTTCCCCGGCGCCTCGATCAACGCCGATGATATTGAAGGTGTGTTCGGCGCGTCTGCGCCGGCGATGGACGCGTTTCTTGACGGCGATCAGTTTCTGATCTTCGTATCCTTCGCGTTTCTGATTCCGACTGCGGCGGCGTTTGTGAAGAGAGCATGGTTTCAGCGGATCCTGGTCTTCGTCATCGCTTTAGTGGCGATCACCGGCCTGGAACTGTTCCGCACTTCGGCGCCGGCGCTCGTCGTGGCAAGCCTGCTGCAAACCTGGCTGCTCGTCTGGATCTACCGCAATTTCGGCCTGCTGGCGGTGATAGTGACGATGATGGCCTCACGGGAGGCCCTCAGCTCAGCCGCGTTGCTGGCTCAAAATTCGGCGCCTCTTCAGGCTTCCGGTCGCCATGCCGCAATCGGTTTGGGAGTGATGATCATCGTTGCGCTGGTCGGGTTGTGGAAGTCGAGCGAAGCCAAAGAAGAAGAGACGGCGATCACGGAGCTTCCGGAGAGCCGCGCCGAGCGAGAGCGGTTGCAGGCCGAATTCGCCGTCGCCCGCAAAGCGCAATTGCGCATGCTGCCCGAGGCCCCGCCCTCCATGCCCGGCGTCGCCATCTCGGCCGTTTGCAATCCGTCGAAGGATGTCGGCGGCGACCTCTACGATTTTCTTGCGCTGCCCGAAGGCAAAATCGGCGTCGTCATAGCCGACGTCTCGGGCAAGGGAGTTCCGGCGTCGCTCTACATGACATTGACCAAAGGGCTGCTTGATTCCGTCGCCGAGTATGAGGCCGATCCCGGAGTGATTCTGCGCGAGGTCAATCGCCATCTTTACGACGTCTGCCGGAGAAAAACCTTCGTTACCATGTTTTTGGGAGTGATCGACCCGTTAAGAAGAACGCTCAGTTACGCCCGCGCCGGCCACAACCCGACGATCATCCATAGGAACGGCGGCGCCTCGGATCGCAAGACCTGGATGTTGAAATCACCAGGCATGGGTATGGGGTTGAACCAGGGGGGAGGTTTCGACCGGTCGCTGAAGGTCGAGACCATTCAACTCGAACGGGGAGACAAGCTCTTCTTTTACTCGGACGGGATCACCGAAGCGATGAACGAAAAGCTGGACGAGTACGGCGAAGACCGCTTGATGACGATGGCCGTGAGGACTAACGGGCTGAGCGCCGAACAATCGCGCGACGCCGTGATGGCCGACGTCGCGGAGTTTCTGGGGGCGGTCCACCCGCAGGATGACCAGACGCTGGTCGTGTTGCAGATTCTCTAAAAGATGAATAGCCACAGAGATCACAGAGAACACAGAGAAAGCATCGATTCCCTCATTGCTCTCTGTGTTCTCTGTGTTCTCTGTGGCTAAACCCGCCGCTCCGCGTTCGTCAGCCTATTTCTTGTTTCAGTCGGGCCACCTGCTCGTAATAGTTATTGCGGATGGCGCCGCCGCTCTTACCCAACATCGAGCCGATCTCTTCGAATGTGTGCCCCAAGGCTAACAGGTCGAAAACCATGCGTGTGCGCTGATTCATACGCCTGCGCAATTGCTCTATCAGGATATATTGATCCAGTTCGGCCGAGGCGTCATGTCCGTTTTGAGAGGCGTCGCCCGCCCTCTCCGCCAGAATCCGCGCGCGCGCGCGCTCCTTTTCCGCTTCGGCCAGAACCATGCGCTTGTAAGTCTGGAAAAGGTAAGCCTCGAGGTTGGCGATTTGGTCATGACGGTCTTCGAGCGCGCGGGTGACTGTCGCCGCCGCTTTGGCCAACAGAGTGCGCCCATCAGCCTCTGCGCCCAATGCCATTCGCGCGTAGCTCTCAACCTGCTCACGAAGAGACTCCGCCGCCTGATAAACCTCAGGCGCGACTGCGCCCCATTCATCCTGGTAGGCCGTCGCGATCTCAGGTTGATCTGTAATGACCCTGATTTTGCTCACTTTTATAAAGATCCGCTGTCAGGCTACGAATTTCGCTCTAGCCAGGAAGCGTTGAGGCGCCGGGTGAAAAACCGGCGTGTAAAACCGGCGCGTGAAGAAGATTCGAATGTCAAACAGTGGGGATTATAGCCGCAGAAACTGCGAAGGTCATCCAAAATTCAGAAAATAACCACCATTGCGCCCGTCGGAATTTGATTAAAAAAATTACTGACGTCATAAATGTGCAGCACCACGCAACCCCAGGAGAGGTGTCGCGGCCCGTCGTTGCTCCATTCCCGCGCCCACCCGTGAAACCCGATGCCGCCGCCCAGCCTGGCGCCCTCCAAGGTCGGCGCCCGCTTCTCCCAACTCGCGGCGATCGCCGCTTCCTGTTGAGGGGTGATGTGTCCGTCGGCTCTTCCGCGCGCCGCGTCATACCTGTTCGGATAATTGACCTTGATCCAATGCCCGCCGAAATAGGCGCCGTAGGCCCCGTCGAATTCGCCCCGTCGCTTGCCGATGACGAAATACATCCCCTTCGGGGTCTTATTGTCGCCCTGTACCGCCTTCGGCCCTTTACCCTGTCCCAGGCTGATGTCGTACTCGCCTTTCATGCGTCCGCCTTGGTAGAGACGCATCTTATAGCTTTCCTGATCGACCAGAACCAGCGTCTGCTCTCGCTGCGGGGCGAACAGTTTGCGGCGCGCCGCGATGAAAGCCGACGGATCGGCATAATGCTCACGCATCCAATTCTCGTCCTTGCCGTCCGATGACGGCCAGTAGGTAGGCGCGAGATTTTCGTCCCATCTCAGTTCCAGATGTAGATGCGCGTTGAATGTCTTGTCAGGGTCCTGCCCGACGGTCGCAATCAGTTGTCGTCTCTTCACCTGCTCGTCGCGCCTGATTTTGATCGTCTGAAGATGCGCATAGAGTGAACGTATCCTTCGTCGTTCGTGGTTTTCGTAAAAGACATGCTCGACGATGACGACATTGCCCCACAACCTGCCGCAGTTTTCGGCGAAGACCACGCGGCCGTCGGCCACGGCGAAGACATCCTGACCGAGATCGGTGTCGCCGCCGCCGCCGCCGTTCCAATCTTCGCCCGTATGAATCCCCATGCTGTATTTTTCGGCGAATCGAGTGGCGACGTACCAGCCGTTGTGAGATTTGCCCGTGGCCTTATCGGTGTACGAGCCTTTGCCGTCAGGATCGCCGACGGGAAAGTCGAACCCGTCGGCGGGCGCGACCTCGGCGTGAAGAAAGTTGTCGAAAGGATTTTGTGAGGTCGAGGTTGTCGTCGTTGGCGAGGACTCGTTTTTGGGGCCACAGCCGATGGCGAACGACATCGTCGCCCAAGACAACAGGAGATAGATAATTACTCGCATTTTTCAGCAGCTCACCTTGGTACAGTAAAGAGTGGGACAGATTTATGGTCTTTGAATAAATAGCGCATCCACAGTAGGGGCAGACCTGCGTGTGGGACCCCGGCTCCGAGGATTCGCCGCTTCGGGGCCCCACACGCAGGTCGGCGCCTAAGCTGGATTGCCTGGGCGCATTTATTTCTCAAAGACCATCAGTCTGTCCCTTCCCAATTTATACGCAAGATAGTCGTCGCTGCTGTAGCCGCCAACGTGGCGCTCCACGGCGGAAGGCAGTGGCATCCTCAAGTGGTCGGACTTAATCTTCAAAGACCATAAGTCTGTCCCACTCTTACTCGCTCTGACTTAGAAAATGATCTTCAACCCGAACTGCATCTGCCTTGGGTCGAGCGCCGACGCGATTTTGCCGAAGTTCTGCGTATCGTTGGCGGTCGCCGACGGATAGTTGAAGTTCGCATGGTTGAACGCGTTGAAAAGCTCCGTGCGGAACTGAATCTTGAACCGCTCGGTCACTTTGAAATTCCGGCTCAGGGCGAAGTCAAAGTTTTGGAAGCCCGGCCCGATGATGATGTTGCGCCCCGCGGTTCCGAAATTGCCGACGGCGTTCAGTTGCCATGCCGGATTGTCGCCCGGCTTGCACGTGTTCGGGTCCAGGCTTCCATTCGCCAGACGGGTGCAGGAATTGAACCAGCGTTCAGGGCCGGGGTTCGACACGCGCCAATCGCCAATCAGATTTGGGCGGTCGTTGAGGTTGAGGGTGTTGCTGAAATCCCCGCTTAACACGGCCGTGAACGGGCGGCCCGATTGCAGTGAGAGGATGCCCGAAGCCTGCCACCCACCGAAGACATAGGCGAGCGGCCCACTGCCAAAGACCTTGTGCCCCTTGCCGAGCGGAATCTCCCAGATCGTGCTCGCAACCAAACGATGCCTCACATCGAAATCGGACAGCCCTCGCTCGGCGCGCAGGTCGAACGCGTTCTGGGCGACGGCGCTCGACGCCGTGCTGCTGGTCGAAATGCCCGGCGAGTTATCAATGGATTTGCTGTACGTGTAGGACCCGAGCAGCGACAACCCTTTCGTGTAACGCTTCTCGGCTTTCAACTCCATCGAATGATAGGTTGAGTTCGCAACGCTCTCAATCCAGGTGATGTTGCCGAATTGCGGGTACGGGCGGCGCGCCTGAACTTGCGCTGTGGCGCCCGGCCCTGGTGTGGCCTGATTCAGGTTGCGGTTGAGCGGCAGATGAGTTCCCTTCGATCCTAGATAGCCGATCTCGAAGACCAAGTCGGAGCCGACCCCGCGCTGAACGCTCAGTCCCCATTGCGTGATGTAGGCCGTGTCGAAGTTTTCGTCAATCGCCGTCATCGTCAGCGATCCGTTGGTCGGCGCAGTCGTAGGCACAGGGCCGGGGAACGGATTGCTGAGTGTAAGCGGCGCGGCCTTGCTCGAATTGAATGTCTGCGGCAGCCGGAACGGGAAATTGAATAGCATCCCGAGGAAGCCGTTGCCAGCGGGCTGCACGTTGTAAAAGACTCCGACGCCGCCGCGCACGACCGTCTTCGAGTCGCCGAGCGGCTGCCATGCGAATCCGACGCGCGGCGCGAAGTTGTTGTAATCGTATTTGAACAAATTATCCGGCACGCCATTCTGCCCCGCGGCGCGTATCTGGCCTGTCTCCGGGTCAAACGAAGCGATGGTGTTGTACTTCTCGGTCATCGGTGTATTCAGTTCCCACCTCAGACCCAGGTTGAGCGTCAACCGCGAATTTACCTTCCAGTCGTCCTGCGCATAGACATTGAACGACGAGGTACGGCTGTATGTCGAAGGCCCGCGAGGGTTGCGCTGCGTTCTGGTCGGAAGGCCGAGCAGCAGATCGGCGAACGGATAGCCGCTGGTCGGAACCGTGGTCGAATTGGCCGGAGTGTTGAAGTTGAAAATACCGCGCCCCTGGCTTATGAAATAAAGGTTCGATTGGAACCGGCGGACATCAACTCCGAATTTCAGCGTGTGCGCCGACCTGACCCAGATCAGGTTGTCAACAAACTGATAGGTGTTGTCGCGGCGATCCTGCGGCAGGTTGGTCGCGCCGCCGATGGTTGAGAAACCGGTAATCACGACCTGCGGCACGCCGCCGTTGAAAGGCGTCTCGCCGAAAAACGTCCCGGGGATATTGAACTGACTCACGAAGTCGACACTGTCGTCCTCCTGAATGCGCGGTTGGCGCAGGCGGTTGAAGCCGACGCGGACTTCGTTGGTCAGGTTCGACCTGAACGTATGCGTCTCGACTATGCCGATGAGCTGCGTCGTCAGCCCGGTGTTGCACCCGAAGCCTGGCAGGACGCGGCTCCCGCAGAGCGCGTTGGACGGCTCGAACGCCGGGTTGTCGTAATAATTGTATGTGCCGTAAAGCGAATCTTTCGACGAAAGCGTGTGGTCGAATCGCGAGCTGATCTGGTTGTAATTTTCGCGCCTCGTCGCACTGAAGTTGTAGTTGTTCGACGGCAATTGCCCCGCGGCGGTAGCCGTAGTAGGCGCGGGGAAAAACTTCGCAAGCGCTTGGCCGATCGGGTTGATTTTGATCAGGTCCGGATCAATCACGTTCGGCGTGGCGAACTCTTTCCCGGTGAATGGATTGATCACTTTCACCGGCAGTCCGCGAAAATCGCCGTTGACCATCGCCGGCGTGGGAACCGTCGCAAGCGATGTCACCGACTGTCGCAGCCGCAGCCCTTCAAAGCTCGCGAAGAAGAATGTCTTGTCGTTGACGATCGGCCCGCCAAAGCTGCCGCCGAACAGATTGCGCTTGAACGACGGCGCTTTCTCGCCGGGCTTCAGCCGCAGGAAGAAGTTGCGCGCGTCGAGCGCCTGGTTGCGCAGGAATTCATAGGCAGTGCCGTGAAACTGGTTAGTCCCCGATTTGGTGTTGATCACTACCTGGCCGCCGGAGTTGCGCCCGTATTCAGCCGAGTAGATTCCGCTCAGCATTTTGAATTCCTGAATCGCGTCAACCGAGGGGCGGAACGAGGGGCCGTTGATCCCCGTGTCGTTGTTGTCAATTCCGTTGAGCGTGAAGTTGTTCGAGACCTCGCTGGAGCCGGCGACGTTAAACCCGCCACGGAAGCTGAGCGTGGACCCCTGCGCGGGCGGCAGCACCCGAGGCGCGGTCAGCGCGAGCGCATAAAATTCGCGGCTGTTGAGCGGCAGTTCGAGCACCCGTTTGTTGTCAATCACGGTGCCGACCGAGGCCGAATCGGTCTGGACCAGCGAAGCCGCGGCAGTGACCTCGACCGATTCCGAAACCTGTCCGATCTGGAGCGTGAAATCCAGACGGGCTTTCTGGTCAATCTGCAAAATCAAGCCGGTCTGCACGGCCTTCTTGAAACCCTGCTTTTCGACCAACACCTGGTATTCGCCGACGTTGAGCAGCGGGATGGTGAAATCGCCGTTCTCGCTGGTCACGGCTTCGCGCTCAATATTGGTCTGAATATTTCTGGCGACGACGCGGGCGCCAGGAACCGCGGCGCCTGAAGAGTCGCGAACCTGCCCGGTGACCGTGGCGGTAGGCGTTTGAGCCAAAGCCATCGGGCCATTGATCGCAAGCGCCAGACACAGCGCGGCAATGCTTCTTTTCACTTCCCGAAACAAATGACTTCCTAACATAATCCCCCTTTGATTAGGTCGTTAAAGAGCGGAAGAGTCATGCTCTCCGGTGGACGTGACGTTGTATTCAGTGATGAATGCAGGGAATGTGAAAGAAGAAACCGGCCCGCTATTAATCAGGGTCATGCGAAACCGGCCTTATACTCAACCGGAGTAAGATTTCGGTCGTATCATATTCAACTTCGCCGAGGGGTGTAAATATTTTGAGTGTGCGGGAGTGAAAATCTTCGGCTTCAGGCCCCATGCTCGCCGGGCGCCGGGAATCCATGCTGCGCCCTGCCTATCGGGCCTTCGTATTTCAAGGTCGTCTTGAAATGCTCGAACCTGCCGTCCCCGGCCATCGCCGCGCAGCGTTCTCTAAGCCGCCGCATCTCGTCATCGCTCATCGGCGTGAAGCCGCGCGCAACATTCAGGTTCTGCCGCAAAACGTCGAGCGACTCCATCCCGCTGACCACAGTCGAGACCGGCAGGCTCATCGCGTAGCGCAGCGCCTCTTCGGCGGTGACGGCCCCCGCCCTCACCATATTCCCTTCACCGCCCAGGCTCTTCATTCCGATGGCTGCAATCCCCCGCCGCTCGAGTTCCGGCAACACCTGCCGCTCGAAGCTGCGGAAAGTCGCGTCGAAGCAGTTCAAAGGCAGTTGGCAGGCGTCGAAGGGATAGTCGTACGACAGCATCTTCAAGTGTATATCCGGGCTTTTGTGGCCGGTGAATCCGATGAAGCGAACCTTGCCTTCGCGCCTCGCCTGTTCGAGCGCCTCGATCACGCCGCCCTTCGCGAAATGCAGCTCGGGCTCGTTGTCGTAAACGACTTCGTGAACCTGCCACAGGTCCAGGTAATCGGTCTTCAATCGGCGCAGCGATTCTTCGAGCTGGCGCATCGCCACGTGACAGTCGCGCCCGTGAGTGCAAACCTTGGTCATCAGAAAGACCTCGTCGCGCCTGTCTTGAATTGCCCTGCCCATCAACTCTTCGCTTCGGCCTTCGTGGTATTCCCAGGCGTTGTCCAGAAAGGTGATCCCGGCGTCTATGGCCTCGTGGACCAGGCGGACGGCTTCGTTGCCGTCTTCCATCAGACCGAGGTGATAACCGCCAATGCCGATAGACGTAACTTCAACGCCTGTCCGGCCAAGCGGCCTCAGGGGTATCTCAGATGAGTTGCGCTGATTTTCCAAATCGGTTGCTCCTGTCGAATTGAAAATTCTCTGACAATTTTTCGATTATGAAATCTCTTCGGGGCCGAATCATCTCAGCAGGTCGTATCGCAATATTTTCCCATAGCCTCCAACCAGAATGCTTTCTTTCCCTATTCCTCTATCAGAAAGAAATACCTTCTTATCAAACAGCCCATTTCCAATTTCGACGCCCGTCTTTTCAAGCTCTTTGGGCATCTTGACCAACATTTCCTTACAGCCGCAATGCGACAAAGTTATTGCGGCCAGTATAGATTTGGAAAGCAATCGACATGCTCTTTTGCCTTTGCCCATGGCCTTTCCTCTGAAGGTATTCCACTTAGAGATCACATCAAGTAGCTAGGCCTTGATTCATTCAGCGTGTTCGACTTCCACCAGCGCGTCATAAAACGTCGCCCCCGCCCCCAGATCTGTCAACCCCTGCGAAGTCACGTCATTCGCGTTGCATCCGTCGCTCGTCAGCTTCTTCCACCAAACCGACAACGCGACGACAACTCCTGGCCTCGCCTTTTCGCTGACGCGCGCCTTTAGTTTGAATTCGCCCCGGTCGTTGAAAACGCGCACGCGGTCGCCGTCCTTGACGCCGCGCTCGGCGGCGTCCGACGGGTGGATTTCCAGATGCGGCTCTTTCTCGGCTTTGACGAAAGTCGGCAGGTTGGCGAAGCTCGAATTGAGGAAGTTGTGCGCGGGCGGAGAGATGAT
>Ga0081455_10004958_pt1 | contig 14725 bp, 24 predicted proteins | sample TabmetS3T2R1_FD_70207 | JGI IMG/M metagenome (GOLD analysis project Ga0081455, IMG submission 70207) | Tabebuia heterophylla rhizosphere microbial communities from the University of Puerto Rico - S3T2R1 | ecosystem: Host-associated > Plants > Roots > Rhizosphere ... | reverse complement strand
CCGACGCCGTGCGCCTGGCCTGGCTGCGCTAAGCGGGCGACGTCACCCGATCACGTCCCGGCCCTCGTCGACCACGATCACGTCGCCGGCTCGGGCTGCTGTGTGCTGCGCCCGCTGTGCCTATCCCACAACGCCGGGGCGGGTGCGCGGATCGCCAACCGTCGTCGCTCGCGCGCGTCGCGGTCGCGTCTCGCGCCCGGATCGTCTCTGCTTCTTGGATCGCGCGTCGACGTTGTACCCCGCCGCTATTTTCGTTCTCTCTCCCCCGACCCGGCCCAGACCGACCGTGTAATCAATGATCTGGCGTGATGGGGCGTGGCGAGGCACGATCGAACCCAGACACCGCTGCCGGGCATCGGGAGGACCGGGTCTGCCCATCCGGTGGCCCGGGTCCGGCGCGGTGTCGACGTCCAGCTGCGCGCCCACCGGGCGATGGGCCAGCTCGAGGCCGTCGACGAGGGCCTGGTCGCCTTGGCGCGCACCCTGGCCGACACGATCGACGCCGAAGTCCTCGACACCGACGGATCCCGTTACACGATCGGCGCCCTCGCCGGTCGGCTGATGCCGGTGCTGCTGGAGTTGCGCGGTGAGCGCCGTGACAGCGCCTCCGATCTCGGCTACGACGCCGAGCTCCAGGCGCTCATCGCCGCGGTACATGACGCCGCGCGATCCCACCCGTCCGACAACAGGTGACGTCACCCTCGCCCACCTCGCCCGCCTCAAACGCGGAGCTCCCCTTCCGTGGCAGTGGGACGTCGCCGCCGTCGCCGGCGAGCTCGCCGACGACGGCGTCGGATTCCGCTACCCGATCGTCGTGCTGCACGTCCCCCGCCGGGCCGGCAAGTCGGTGCTCGCCCTCGCCGCCGCCTTGGACCGGCTCGACCTGATCGCGGACGCCCGCTGCTGGTACACCGCCCAGACCCGCGAGACCGCCGCCAAGCTGTTCAGAGACGAATGGTGCCCGATGCTCGAACCGCTGTCGCGCCTGTACCGGCTGCGCAAGTCGCAAGGCTCCGAAGGCGTCCACAAGCGCCGCGGCAGCTCCCGTCTGCAGCTGTTCGCCCCGACCCCCGACGCCTTGCATTCGACCAACGTCGACTGTGCGATCGTCGACGAAGCCTGGGCGTTCGAGCTGGACCAGGGCGCCGGCATCGAATCCGGTCTCACCCACGCCCAGCTGACCCGGCGGTGGCGCCAAACCTGGATCGTGTCGGCCGGCGGCACGATCGCTTCGACGTGGCTGGACCGCTGGCTGACCCTGGCCGAGTCCGCCGCCCCCGGCGTCGCCCTGTTCGACTACGGCGCCCCGCCCGGCGCCGACATCGCCGACCCCGACGTGTGGCGCGCCGCCCATCCCGCCTGGGGGCACACCGTCGACGACGCCGCGCTGCGCCACGAATGGGACACCCGTCTCGACGACGCCTCTTTCGCCCGGGCGATCCTCAACCTGTGGCCCCGGCCCTCGACCGTGATCGCCACCGCCGGCGTCGACCTCGGCCTGTGGGCGGTGGCCGCCCAACCGGCCGCCACCGTCGACAGTGTCGCCGCGATCGCGCTCGATGTCGCCGCCGACCGCTCGAGCGCTTCGATCGCCGTCGCCGGACGCCTCGGCGACCGCATCGTCGTCGAAGTCATCGACGCCCGCCCCGGCGTCGCCTGGGTCGCCGCCGCCGTCAAAGCCGTGCGCGCCGCCCATCGCGGAGTGCCGGTCGTCGCCGACGCCTTGGTCGCCGCGTCGATCGTCGCCGAGCTCAACCGGGCCCGGGTCACCGTCGAGGCGGTGTCGGGCGGCGACCACGCCCGCGCCTGCGGCACGTTCGTCGACCTGCTCGCCGCCGGCGCCCTCGTCCATCGCGCCCAGGCCGTGTTAGACGACGCCGTCATCGGCGCCGCCCGACGCCCGTTCGGTGACGCCTGGCTCTGGTCGCGGTCACGCTCGAGGATCGACATCTCGCCGTTGGTCGCCGCGACCCTCGCCGTGTGGGTCGCCCATGCCCGCCGGCGGACCGGACGGGGCGCCGTGGTCGTCGCAGCCGATTCGCCCGCACCCGCCATACCACCCGGGCCGGTTCCGCGGCTCCAGCGGCCCTACAGGCCCCGATCCGCTTGACGATTACGGGTAATCAGGCGCCGTGATCGGTCCATGGCCGCTAAGGAGTCCGCAGACGCCCCCGCCGTCACCTCCGCCGAGACGACACCGCCACCCGATTTCGACGATCTCGACGCGCTCAACCGTCGCATCGCCGCCGAGGGCGCCGCGGCGACCACCGCCGAGGCGATGAACCCGCCGCAGTAGATGGGCCGCGTCCTCGACGCCCTGTTGCAACGCGACGTCCGCCCGGCCGCCGCTTCGCCTGCCTTCTTCGTGGAGGCGGCGGCCGGGCGTGTCGCGTTGGCCCGCCGGCCCCCCGTCGCCCGGCTTCCGTTCGCCGTCACATCCCCGAATCTGGTCCCGATCGGCCCCGGCGACATCGCCTGGGGTGGCGCCGTGTGGGATCGCGACGCGGCGATGTCGTTGCCGACGATCAGTCGTTGCCGCGACCTGATCTGCGCCGCCGTCGGCGCCCTGCCGTTCACCCAGTGGACGGTCGATTTCAATACGGTGCCCGCCGTCGAGGCCCAGACCCCGCCGGCGGGGTGGATGGGCCGCCCCGACCCGAACCGGCCCCGCCAGTGGATCCTGGCGTGGACCACCGACGACCTGTTCTTCTACGGGGTCGCCCACTGGTACGTCACCGCCCGCTACGCCACTACCTACCCCTCCGCGTTCGAGCGGATCGTCCCCGGCGATCTCCACGTCGACGACCGCACCGGCCGCACCACCCTGCGTGACCTCGAGATCGACCCCGGCGACGTCGTCGAGTTCCTCTCCCCGATCGAAGGGCTGCTGTCCAACGGCTACCGGGCGATCTCCATCGCCTTGCAGCTCGACGACGCCGCCGACCGTTTCGCCGGCACCGAAGTGCCCGCCGGCTGGCTGCAGGAACAGGACGGCGGCGAGGACATGTCCTCCGACGAGCTCGCCGAACAGGCCCTGCTGTTCACCGACGCCCGCCGCACCAACACCACCGCCGCGGTCAACAAGTACATGCGCTACCAGGAGGCCACCTATGACGCCTCCCGGATGCAGCTCGTCGAGGGCCGCACCTATCAGGCGCTCGAGCTGGCCCGGTTGGGCAACACCCCGCCGTATCTGGTCGGGGCGCCGGCCGGCACCGGGATGACCTACCTGAACGGCCAGCAGGCCAAGCAGGATCTGATCGACTTCGGCGCCCTGCCTTACATCGGCTGCATCGAACAGACCTTGTCCGGGCCGAACGTGTCGCCGCGTGGCACCGCCGTCCGTTTGGACCTGGACGCCTGGCTGCGCAACCCGTTCACCACGACCACCGCCGGCGGCCAGGCCGAACCATCCCCGAACGACATCCAGCAGGCCTTCAATCCGGAGCCGACACCGTGATTCACGCCACCTTCCCGGGCTGCGCCCTGACCGCCGGCGACGCCGACGCCGCCGGGCGCACCATCGCCGGCGTCGCCGTCCCCTACGGGGTGCCCGGCACGATCGCCGACGGCCGCACCGTCATTTTCGAACCCGGCTCACTGGATGCCGCCACCCGCCCGCTGATGCTGCGCGACCACGACCGTACCCGCCCGTTGGGCCGGGTCGTCGACGCCGCCGACCGCGGCGACCGCCTCGAGGCGACCGCCCGGGTGTCCCGCACCCGTGACGGTGACGAGGCCCTCATCCTGGCCGCCGACGGCGTGCTGGGCGCCTTCTCGGTCGGGGCCGAGCCGTCCGATTTCTACACCGACGACGACGGCGTGTTGCGCGTCGTCGCCGCCGACTGGCACGAGCTGTCGCTGCTCACCTTCGGCGCCTTCGCCGCCGCCCGCGTCTCCACCGTCACCGCCCAGGAGGGAACACCTGCCATGTCCGACGAACCCGTCCCGACCGAGCCCGACGAGCCCGACGAGCCCGACGACGCCGAACCGAACCCGGACATCGAACCGGACCAGCCGGTGCAGACCCGTGTCGGCGCCCAGCCGATCCCGATCACCGCCGGCGCCGCCGCCCGCCATCCCAGCTCGCGCCGACCCGGCGACGGCGTGACGTTGCGCACCCTGGGCCCGCTGTTCCGCGACGCCCGCGCCGGCAATCGCCGCGCCCAACGCGACCTGCAGGCGACGATCAACCGGTTCAGCGTCGAGGCCGCCTTGGCCAACGTCACCCTGGTCGGCACCGACAACGTGTCGGACCTGTACCGGCCCGCCTACCAGCCCGAGATCGTGTCGATCGTCTCCCACGGCGCCCCGCTCACCGAGATCATCCGCCAGGGCGACCTGACCAACGGCGACTTCCCGAACAAGACGTTCGTCAAGTGGAACAAGGTGCCGACCGTCGCCCTCCAATCCGCCGAGAAGATCGACGTCAACTCGACCGCCGTCGACACGGTGATCGTGTCGGTCCCGGTGCAGACGTGGGCGACCGGCAACGACATCTCTAGACAGACGTTGGACTTCGGCTCGCCCAGCTTCTTGGAGGAGTACGCCCGGGCCGCCGCCGTCTCCTATGCCACGGTGATTGACACCTACGCGGCGACGACCCTGCTCGCCGCCGCCACGTCCACCGCCAGCCTGCTCACCGACAGCTTCATCCAGGTCGTCGGCAAGCTGTTCGCCGCGTTGAACCCGGCCAACGTGCCCGAGGGCCGCATGTTCCTGGCGATCCCGTGGGCGGTCGCCGCCGCCCTGATCCCGATCACGAACCTGAACGGGCCGGCCTACTGGAATATCTCGCTGGACCTGGGGTCGTTCATCCCGCAGCCCGACACGGGTGGTCTGCTCACCGTCGTCGACCCGAACATGCCGGCCAACACCTACCTGCTCGGCCTGACGACCGCCGCCACCTGGTACGACGCCCCGGGCGTCCCCTACACGCTGCGCGCCGACGACGTCGGCAAGCTCGGGGTCGACATCTCCGTGTACGGCTACGGGGCGCTCGGCGTGCAGTACCCCGGCGCCCTCGTCAAGACCGTCCCGGCCTGACATGGCCTGGACGTCGCCGGCCGGGATCGCCGCCTACCTCGGCGGCACCGTCGACCCCGCCGACCCGTACCTGCAGTCCTGCGCCGACGCCGCCGAGGCGTTCTGTCGCCGCAAACGGATCGAGGCCGGCTACCCCGACGTCCCCGACCCGACCGCCGCGGCGCCGTCGGCCGACGTCGGGCTGGCCGCCACCATGTACGGCGGGCAGCTGTTCCGCGAACGCGGCTCGGCCGACAGCTTCGCCTCCTTTGACGAGACGCTCGGCTTCACCCAGACCGGTGCCTGGCCGCGCATCAAACAGCTGCTCGGCGTCGGCAAGGGCCGGGTCGACACCCCCCAGTCCGATCTCGCCGTCACCCCGCTCGTGGCGAGGAGGTTGCGGTGGCCGCGGTGAGCGTGTTCCAAGACGTCCGCGACGAGCTCGTCGGCAAGCTCGTCGCCGCCGGGATCGCCGCCACCACCGACCCCCGCGCGGTGCCACCGTGCGTCATCGTGTCACTCCCCACCTCGTCGCCGCCCGCCGTCGGGGTCGGCGCCTGGCCCGCCGAGTTCCCGGTGTGGATCGTGTCGCCCCCACCCGACGACGACAACGGCGGCCGCTGGCGTCTCGCCCAACTCCAAGCGATCTTCGGGGTGCTCGGCTGGACCGGCGCCTACCACGACCGTTGGGGGGATCGTGACGCCCCCGCCTACCGCCTGCTGTACCCGGTCACCGTCCCCAACCCCGACTGCTAGGAGACTTCGATGCCGCGCACCGTCATGGTCCTGAACCATCCGATCCTGAAAGTGGCCACGAGCTCGGCCGGATTGAGTACCGGTCAGGCCGTCGAATGCCAGGTGACGTCGGCCGTCGTCACGGCCCAACCCCAGTATCAGACGATCCCCGCCACCGGCTGCGCCGGCGCCAGCCAGTCCCCCGGGCTCACCGGCTATCAGCTCGAGCTGGCCTGGCTGCAGGACTGGACGGCCGCCGCCCCCGGTGGCCTGTCCTATTTCGCGCTGCAGAACGACGGCAAGTCGGTGTGGTTCGAGCTGACCCCTGATTCGGCGACCCCGACCCAGAAATTGACCGGCAACGCCTACTGCGCGGCCGGCTCCTACGGCGGCACGTTCGGAGATGGCAGCGCCGCGACCGCCACCGCGACGTGGCCGCTGATCACCGCCCCGACGATCCCCGCCCCGACCGTGATGGCCGCCGAGGCCGAGGCCGAACCGGAGCCGGCCGCGGTGTGACCCGACCGAAGGGTCAACCTGTCGACCTGCATGCGACCGCGATCCGTATGCGGGCGGTGCCTCGCAGCGTCCTGATCGTCGTCGCCAAGACACTCAAGGACATCGCCGCCGAAGAAGGCGCGAAGGCTGGCGGTCCGCTGCAAGGCAAGAAGAAACGGGCGATGCGTCTCAAGGCGTATGACGACATCCGCGACACCGACAAAGGCGCGACGTGTCGGATCCAGGGTGTCAATCCGGCCGGATGGGTGTGGGTGACTGACGGAACCCGACCCCATGACATCCGCCGCCGCAAGAAGGGACCGATGCGCAAGATGACGGTACGTCACCCGGGCACCAGGGGGCAGCAGTCCTGGCGTCGGGTGGAGTCACGCGCTTCGCAGCTGATGATCGTCGCCTTCGACGCCGAGGTTCAGAAGGTGATCCGCTGATGGCCGAACAGGTCCGCATCGATCTGATCGCCGAGGACAAAGCGTCCGACGTGATCGATGACGTCGCCGACGCAGTCGACGACCTCCAACGGCTCGAACCCGAAGTCCAAGTCGGCGCCGACACCGCCGACGCCATCCACGGCCTGGCCGACGTCAAATCCGAGGCCGCCGAGCTCGACGGCACCGATTCGACGATCACCGCCACTCTGACCAATCAAGTCTCCGGGCCGTTGGCCGACATCTTCGCCGACTTGGACAAGCTGCAGACCCGGGCCAAAGAGGCCGGCGACAAGCTCAACGACGTCGGCCGCGAAGCGGGCGGGCCGAGCGGCGGCCCACGGCTCGCCGGCAACGCCGTCGCCGACTTGACCGGCCCGCTCGGCGACGCCTCCGGGGCCGCCTCCGACTTCGGCGGGGTGATGGACGGCGTCTCCGACATCGCCGAGAAGACCGCGATCAAACTCGGCCTGTCCGAGGACGCCGCCGCCGGCCTGGCCGGCACCCTCGGCGGGGTCGGCTTCCTCATCGCCGGCGTCGCCGCCGCCTGGTCCTACTTCTCGCAGAAATCGGCGGAGGCCGCCGCCAAACAGAAAGAGATCCTCGACAATCAACGCAAGCTGAACGATGCATTGAAAACGGGCGACGTCGCCAAGGCCGCCCAACAGATCGTCGACTCCTACGGTGACGCCTTCGACGCCGCCGACAAACTGAAGCTCGGCGTCGACGACGTCACCCGCTACATCACCGGCCAGACCGACGTGATCCCCGGCATGACCCAGGCGATCGGCTGGCTCAACGACCAGATCGCCGCCAACTCGTCCAACGTCGTCACTCTCACCCAGGACTTCAACGACAACCGCGACGCCATCGAAGACGCCCGCCGCCAGTACCTCGACGCCAACGGGGCGCTCGCCACCCAGGACCAGCGTCTCGCCGACGTCACCGGCGGCCTGGACCGGTTCGCCGACAAGACCGACGACGGCGCCAAGGCCCAGGACCGCCTGAAGCAGGCCACCGACGACAGCTCGGCGGCGATGGACGAGCTGCGCGGCAAGCTCAACATGGACCAGGCGATGAACAACCTAGAGACGTCGTTCACCACCGCCTTCGACAACATCCAATCCGGCGCCGGCAACACCGCGGACGACGTGTTGAACATCAAATCCCAGATCCTCGACGTCGCCGAATCCGCCCACGCCAACCCGATCGAAGTCGCCTCCACCTTGCAGAAAGTCGACCAGGGCGACCTGGCCGGCGCCAAGGCCGACGCCGAACGCTGGTACCAGAACAACCCGGTGCAGCTCACCGCCCAGCTCAAGCTCCTACGCCAACAGTTGGCTTGGGTCGGCGCCCCCGGCCAGGCGATCACCGTCACCGCCGCCGGCGCCCCGGTCGTCAACGTCACCCAGTACGTGCCGCGCGGGTTCCGTGGCGACGTCCTCGCCCAGGCCCGCGCCGCGGCCCGCCGCTCCGGCGGCCTGTACATGCGGGCGGCGCGATGACCCGCACCGGGGATATCGCCCCCCCGGTGTTGACCCCGCATCCGATCGACCCGACCGCCCCGATCGCCGCGTGGCGTTACGTGCCGCTGGTCGCCCTCGAGCTCCTCGGCCAAGCCGCCTACGTCTGGGATGACTCCGACATCGATGTCATCTGGGACGACACCACCCCGGAGCGGGTGTGGGACGCCCCGTTCGTCGGATCCGGATTCAGCGACGCCGTCTGCGACTTCGTCGCCATCGACGTCGACCCCGGCGACACCGACGACCTGTACCTGTTCGCGCCGGTGTCATGCACCGTCACGTTGGACAACCGTTCCGGCGCCTACACCCCGTGGTCGGCCGACGGCCGCCTGGTCTACTGGGCGCCCGGACGCCGCCTGCACCTGCTCGCCCGCGACGTCGCCACCGACGAGCTGATGTGGCTGTTCTCCGGGCGGGTCGCGTCGTGGACGACCGGCGTCGATGACACCGTCACCGTCGTCGCCTACGACGGCCTGTCGTGGCTGGCCCAGGAGCCCGGCGGCACGTGGACACCGGGCGCCGCCGGCAACACCGTCACCCAACGCATCACCGCCGTCACCGCTGCCGCCGGCTATCCCGACCGCGTCGACGCCGACGCCGGCACCGTCACCTTGTCCACCGCCGCCGTCGACGTCTCCTGGCTGGAGGCGATCCAACGGGCCGCCCTGTCCGACGGCGGCCTGTTCTATGGCGACGCCGACGGATCGTTGGACTACCGCAACCGGCTGTGGCGGACCGGACGCTCCGACCAACCCCGCGTCTACGCCGTGTCCGACAACATCTGCGACGCCGACGTCGTCGTCTGGGATGTCGACGCCGCCGCCGACGACGAACGGCTCGTCACCGACGTCCGCCTGGTCAACGAAGCCGGCCTGGCCTCGACCGCTGCCCTCACCGGGTCACTGTGGGCCGGCGACGTCCGCTACCGGCTGTCCCATCCCGACCCCGACCTGTGGCAGACCCAATCCCAGGGCGACACCTTGGCCACCTACCTGCTGGCCCAACAATCGACACCGTCCCTGGCGATCAACCGACTGTCGCTGTACGTCCAAGATCCACGCCAGCAACCCGAGGTGTGGGATCTGGCGGTCCGCACCCGCCGCGGTGACCGCGTCGAGATCGTCCACGACTTCACCGACCCCGCCGGCCAGCCCGCCCAGCTCGACCTGTATTCGATCGTGCTCGGCGTCGCCCATTCGATCACCCCCGAGCAGTGGGTGTCGTCGCTGTCGCTGTCGCGCACCGTCGACTGGCGCACCGTCGAACAGTGGGACCGCACCCGGTTCACGTGGGACGACCCCGACGCCCTGAACACGTGGAGGTATTGACGTGGCCAACCCGCCGATCACCATCGGACCGTTCGCCAACGTGCCGGCACCGGGTTCGCCGATCCGCTCCGACTGGCCCCAGCAACTCACCACCTACGCCGTCAACCTCGCCTCACGTGGCGAAGCCAGCACCGGCGCCGGCAAGACCGGCATCACCCTCACCGCTAGCCCCCAGGTCGTCACCAACACCATCATCGCCTCCGGCGGCGGACTCAACATCGTCGTCTTCAGCCTGACCCTGAACATCGGCACCGCCCCGTGCTCGTTCGCCGCGGAGATCCGTCTCGCAGCGGACAACTCGGTGCTGCGCAGCTTCTACGGGGCGGTCGGTTCGGGCGTCAACGGGTTCTCGACGACCGCCACCGGAGTGATGATCGAATCGGCGCCGGGCGGTTCCCGCGACTACTACGGCGCCGCCTGGATCGGATCAGGTTCGGCGATCACCGTCGTCCCGGCCTCGACGTTGATCCAGGTCTTCCAACTGGGGGCGGTGTGAGCACGTTCGGCGACTTCGACGACGCCGACGCGTTCGACGCCTCCGGTGTCGTCGACCCCCAGCAGGTCGCGAGCAAGCTGCGCCGGCTGTACGCCGAACTGGGCGACGGTGAGCATGACGCCGTCGGCCGCCGCCTCGTCGCCTGGCTGATCCGCCAGGGCGCCGTGCGCTGATGGGCGGCATCTTCTACACCGACGCCGCCGACGTGCTGCGCGCCGCCGGGCTCACCGTCGTCGAATCCGACGGCTGGCAGACACGGGCCCGCAGCTCGGGCGGGTTCGCCGCGCCGCCGCTCGGCGTCCAGTGGCACCACACCGCCAGCCAGACCACACCCGAGGGCGACATCGCCTGGCAGACCGAAGGCTGCGACGACGCCCCAGTCGGGAACATGACGATCATGCGCGACGGCTCGGTGTGGATGGTCGCCGCCGGCGCCGCCAACACCGCCGGCAAGGGCGGCCCGCTCACCTTGTCGCGCGGTGTCGTGCCGCTCGACTCGGGCAACTCGACGACATGGGCGATCGAAGTCGCCAACAACGGTGTCGGCGAGCCGTGGCCCCAAGTCCAGATCGACGCCTACTTCGCCGCCAGCAACGCCCTCAACGCCCACTTCGGGAACCAGCCGACCGATGTGTTCACCCACGCCCTCGGCGCAGGCGACGGCTGGACCGACCGCAAGATCGACCCGGCCACCGCGGCGGCCGTGCAGGGACCGTGGCGCCCGGCGGGCGTCAACACGAGCGGCACCTGGAGCCTGGCTGACATCCGCGCTGAGTGTGTTCAGCGCGCAGGCAGCGCCACCATCCCCGAGGAGGACGACATGCCCAAACCGTACGTGTACCGCCACTCCGACGGCCTCGCCTACATCGTCGCCGCCGAACTGGACACCGCCGTGTTCGTCGACGAGAACACGCTCGCCACGCTGCTCGCCTCCGGCCAGTACTGCGACATCGGCAAGGCCGGCTGGATCGACGACGATCTGATGCGCCGCCTCGTCGACGCCACCGGGGTCAACCCGTGATGTGTCCGCCGGCGAGCTCATCGCCGCCGTGGTCGCCACCGCCGGCGGCACCTGGATCACCGTCCATGAGCTGCGCCGCCGGGAACGGCGAGTCACCCGACGTGAGATCGACGAGCTCGGCGCCGAAATCGAGTCGCTGCATCGACTGCTACTCGAGCAGCGCCGCTACATCTACCGACTCGTCACAATCCTGATCGATCACGGCATCGACGCCCCCCCGCCGCCGGCGCCGAGTTTCGACCCGGGCGAATATGACGACTGAGCATGACGACTACTGACAGTCCGACGGCACGTAGCTGCCCTCGCCGGTCGCCGCCCGGACTGCCGCCACGGCACAGATCTGGTCGTGGGTCGGTCCGCTGTCATGGCCACGGGAACCCACCCACGCCCACACGAATCCGACGACGAACAGCACCGCGATCGCGGTGAGAACTTTGAGCCTGGACATCACAGCCCCAGCCTGGACCCGTCGGGCCTTCGCCAGATCGGGGGAATCCCGTGTTCAGCCACGATTCGCGATGTGTCAGACACCGCGCGAACCCGGCTTGTTGAGCAGTCGGGCCGCGGCGACCGCCCGGGTCGGATCGACCTGGGCGTAGATCTGCGTCGTCGTCAGCAGGGCGTGACCGAGCGCGACCTGCACGGCGGTGATGTCCTGGGTCGCCTCGAGCAGTCGGGTGGCGTAGGTGTGGCGGAGTCGATGGGCCGAGCCGGCGATGCCGCGTCGGCGCATGTGAGCCCGGACGCGCTGACTGATCGCGCCCGGTGTCGCGGTTGGGGCGATCACCGCACCCGACGTCTCGGCCAGTCCGGCCAACGCCACCGCCAGCCGTGACGGGATTCCGACCAGCCGGTCCCGGTCCCCCTTGCCGCGCACCATCATCGTGCCGCGCGCCAGATCGACGTCATCCCAGTCCAGACCGGCGACTTCGGCGCAGCGCAGACCGGCGTCGACCATCAGACAGATCGTCGCCGCCATCCGCGTGTTGGCGTCCAGGATGAGCAGCTCGACATCCTGGTCGCGCATCGGGCGAGGCAGACGCCGGCGCAGCTTGGGACGGCGGATGAGTTCGGTCGGGTCATGCTCGACGAGATCTTCCCGTCTCGCCCACAGGTAGAAGACGTGCAGGTTGGAGATCGCCACGGACCGGGTCGACGAGGCCAAGTCCCGGCCGTCGAGCCATTCCTCGACGTCGGCGCGGGTGGCGTCGGTCCAGCGCTCACCGATGTGCTCGAGCCACCATCGCAATTCGGCGGCGCGTTTGACGATCGTCGTCGGGCGTTGCCCATCGCGGCGCATCTGGGTTTCGTAGGCGCCCCGAAGCATCCACCATTTTCGAGACACCACGCCGTACCGTAGTCACCATGGGCAAAAATGAATATGCTCGCGTGCCGGAGTGGACGCTCAGCGACCGCCTGCGCAAGGCCCGCGAGGAAAGCGGGCTGACCCAGGCCGAGCTGGCCGAGCAGATGGGAGTGACGGTGGCAACAGTGTCGAGAGCCGAACGGGGTGCGGGCGTGTCGCATCGCACGCTGCGTCAATGGGCGTGGATCACCGATGTCTCGCTGGATTGGATCAACGCGGGATCGACGTGTGCTTGTACTACGTGCGCCCCAGGTGAAGCGGCATGAGCGCGCTCGGAGACCGCGCCGTGCGTTCGCTCGCCGAAGTCGACACCGCCGCGCGGGTCGTCGCCGACGTCGACCGTGCCCGTGACCAGGTCGCCGCCGCCGCCGAGGCCGTGGCCGCCGCCCGGGCCTGGCTGGCCGACGCCCGCCGCACCCTCGCCCAGGCCGAAGCCGACTACGCCGCCTACGCCCGCGGCCGCCTCACCCCATGAGCGCGCTGCTCGCCGCCGCGATCGTCGCCGCCGCCGCCGCCGCCATCATCGCCACCCGTCCGTCCCACGCCCGCCGGGATCCCGTGCCACCAGTACCCCGGCGGGCGATGGCGCAATTGCTCGAACGTCTCGCCCGAGACGAAGCAAGCACCGATGAGCCTACGACGTGAGCATCTACGTGATGGCGCCAGTGCTACGCGCCCAGTTCCCCGACATCGCCGGCACCGCCCACGACAAGGGCTGCCTCGGTACCACCCTCAAACTGATCTGCCTCGGCCTCGCCGACGCCGCCAACGAAGACGGCAGCGGCGCCCACCCCGGCATCCGGCGCCTCGCCGACTTCGCCCAATGCTGCCCCGACACCGCCGTGCGCGCCCTGCACCATCTCGTCCAGATCGGCGCGATCACCCAGACCGGCGACGCCCAACCGCCGAAGCTGGCCGCCACCTACCGGGTCAACCTCGGGTGGGTCGAGCTCGCCGTCTGCACCCGCCATCGCGCGTCCCAGCCGCGCGATACCGAGCGCGCGTCCCAGCCGCGCGGATCGCGCGGCCCAGAGCCGCGCGGATCGCGCGGCCCAGAGCCGCGCTCTTCCGTCCCTCCGTCCATACGTCCTGCCGACGAAGACGTCGGCGGTTCGGTGCCCACCCAGCCCCCGTGGCAACGCCAAGGCATCAGCCAGGCCGAGTGGCTGCGCCGCCACACTGGCATCGCCGATGCCTGAGCCACGTATCGAACCGCTGTCCGATTCCAAGGTGACCCTCGCCTTCCAGGGTCACGGACACGGCTACCTCCCCGCGCCGTGGTTCGAGCAGATCGCCAATCTCGTCCACCTGATCGCCGAGCTTGAGTCGATCCCCGGACAGCGCGCCATCCTCACCGTGTACGTCACCGTGGAGTCGACCGATGCCGAGTGAACGAAACGGACCGCTGTCCCATACCCAGATAGCCGCGCACGCCACGGGTACGATCGGGCTTGATGCAGCAGCTCCGGCTGGAGGACGCGCTGGGAACGATGCGAGTCGACCTGTGTGGCTGTGTGCCGGCGATGCACGTGGATGGCCGCCGGTTGATTGCCGGACTCAAGGCCGACGGTTACGGTCCGACCGCGATCGCCCGCCATCTCAACGCGATCGGAGCCTCGACCCCGAGTGGCCGTGGACGATGGTGGCCCGAGACGGTGATCCGTCACGCCGACCCGGGTTACCCGCTGCGCAACGCCGCCTACATGCGGTCCTACCGGGCCCGTCGACGGATGGTGTCATGACCGAGACGCAGGCATGGTTCGTCGTCGTCGAGCTGGCGGTGGTCGCCGTCGCCGCCCTGCTCCAGATCCTGCGCCGATAGCAAGGGAAAGGAGCTGTCATGGCCCTGACCGCTGCCCAACGTCGACGCCTACCCCGTTCGGCGTTCGCCATCCCGGCCCGCCGTGCCTATCCGATGCCGACGAAGGCGCAGGCCAGGCGGGCCGGGATCTCAGAGGCGCAGCGGGTGCGGCTGCACCGCAACGCCCTGGCCCGTTCGACGAATGCCCGCACCGGTGGCAGCTACCGGACGATCGCCCCGGTCGCCCGCCGCCGTGCGGGCGGGCAGGTGCGCTCCGTCTCCCGGGCGCACGGCACGGTCACCGCTCCCGGCTACCGCCACCGGTGACCGCCTACGGCGACGCCGAGTACCGGGCGGCCCGGGCCTGGCTGGCCGCCAACCCGACGCCGTGCGCCTGGCCTGGCTGCGCTAAGCGGGCGACGTCACCCGATCACGTCCCGGCCCTCGTCGACCACGATCACGTCGCCGGCTCGGGCTGCTGTG
>Ga0081455_10004957_pt1 | contig 14726 bp, 11 predicted proteins | sample TabmetS3T2R1_FD_70207 | JGI IMG/M metagenome (GOLD analysis project Ga0081455, IMG submission 70207) | Tabebuia heterophylla rhizosphere microbial communities from the University of Puerto Rico - S3T2R1 | ecosystem: Host-associated > Plants > Roots > Rhizosphere ... | reverse complement strand
CCGGCTGCGCGACGTCCACGTCTTCGGGATCGATCCCCAGCGCGCCGGCGGCGATCTGCGAAAAGATCGTGTTGGTGCCCTGGCCGATCTCGGTGCTGGCGGCCAGCACGCGGACCTCGCCGTCGATGGTCGCCTCGACGGCGGCGACCGACGCCAGGTGCACTTCGCCGGAACCGGTGAAGCCCGCGCCGTGAAAGAACGTCGCGAAGCCGATCCCCCGCTTCACCGTGCGGCCGGGATTGTCGCGATCGAAGCGCGCGCGCTTGGCGTGATAGCCGGACACCTCGAGCGCGCGATCGAGCAGGCCGCGCGTCTCGAGCACGCGGATCAGACGCGCGTGCTCACCGAGCCGCTCGGCGGCGCGCGTCAGCAGCGCACGTCCCTCGGCGTCGGGTTCGGCAATGGTGCCGAGCAGCGTGCCGTCGGTATCGGCATTGCAGCGCGGCTTGCCCCAATGACGCGCCCGTTCCGACAAAAGACCCGCGGTGGGTTCGCTTTCGATCGCCAAGAGCTTGCCCTTCTTGTCGAGCTTCGCCAGCCGATCGCGCTGGACCGCGCGCGCCGCGGCCACGCGGGCCGCGACATCGGCCGAGCTCTCCGCCGGCGGCGGCAGGGCGAGGTCGGCGGCATCGACACGCGGCACGTCGATGCAGAGATCGATGCGATCGATCAGCGGGCCCGAAAGCTTCGCCTGATAGTCGAGGCCGCAACGCGGCGCGCGCCCACAACCGCGGCCCGCTTCCATGAGATGACCGCAGCGGCAGGGATTCATCGCCGCCACCAGCTGGAAGCGCGCGGGATAGGTCACATGGGCGGCCGCACGCGCGATGGTGACGCGGCCGGTCTCGAGTGGCTGGCGCAGCGCCTCCAGGGTCGCCCGGCTGAATTCCGGCAGCTCGTCGAGGAACAGGACGCCGTGATGCGCGAGCGACACCTCGCCCGGCCGCGCCCGCGCCCCGCCGCCCACCAGGGCCTGCAGGGTCGCCGAATGATGCGGATCGCGAAAGGCGCGGCGGCGGCTCAGCCTGCCATCGCCCGTCTCGCCCGCCAGCGAGCGCACCATGGTCGCCTCCAACGCCTCTTCCGCGTCGAGCGGCGGCAGCAGCCCGGGCAGGCGCGCGGCCAGCATCGATTTGCCCGAGCCGGGCGGGCCGATCATTAAAAGATTGTGACCGCCGGCCGCCGCGACCTCGAGTACGCGCTTGGCGGTCTCCTGGCCTTTGATCTCGGCGAGATCGGGATAGGTGACGTCGTCCTCCGAGACGAGCGCCTGTGGCGCAGACAGGGTCTGCTGGCCGCGCAGGTGGTTGATCAGCGCCAGCAGCGAGGGCGCCGCCAGCACCGGAGGCCGGTCGGGATCGTTGGCCGGCTTGAAGCCGCCCCATGCCGCCTCGCCGCCGCAAGCGGCCGGGCAGATCACCCCGCGACCGATGGCGGCGGCGGCAATGGCGGCAGGCAGGACACCCGGCACGCGCGTCAGCGATCCGTCGAGCGCCAACTCGCCCAACACGACAAAGCCCGTCACGCTCTCCTTGGTCAGCACGCCCATCGCCACCAGGAGGCCGAGCGCGATTGGCAGGTCGTAGTGGCTGCCTTCCTTGGCCAGATCGGCCGGCGAGAGATTGACCGAGATACGCTGGGGCGGCAGCGCCAACCCCAAGGCCCGCAAAGCCGCCCGCACCCGCTCCCGGCTCTCGCCGACCGCCTTGTCCGCGAGGCCCACCACGGTAAAGGCAAGCTGTCCCGGTGCGATCATCACCTGGACATCGACCGGCAGCACATCCACACCTTGAAACGCCACCGTCCGCACTTTTGCCTGCATACGCGTTCTCCGACCTCACCGGGAACAATTATAGAACGTATTAATATCAGGTAAAGCACGTGGAAGTTGTATCGACCATCAGCGCCGCGGCTGCTTCAATGGCGCCATGCGAAGACGTACGACTTTTCCTTTCTTTGCCTTGTTGGCGCTGCCCTTCACGACAAGAGGCGCCAGCGCCTGGCCGGACCAGCCGATCCGCCTGGTCGTGCCCTATACGCCCGCCGGCGGTCCCGACATGATCGCGCGCTTCGTGGGCGAGCGGCTGGCGACGCGACTTGGCCAGCCGGTGGTGGTCGAGAACCTGCCGGGCGCGTCGGGCAACATCGGCAGCCAGCAGGTGGCGCGCGCCAAGCCCGACGGCAACACGATCATGTCCCAGGTGAATACGCTGGTCATGAACCCGAGCCTCTACAAGAACATGGCCTACGATCCGGTGACCGACTTCGCACCGATCGGGCTCACGGCCTGGGGCTCGCTGGTGCTGGTCGCGCATCCGAGCCAGGCGCCGAACACGCTGGCCGAGTTCATTGCCGCCGCCAAAGCGGCGCCGCGCACCATCAACTACGGCAGCCCGGGTGTCGGCACGCCGCACCACCTCTCGATGGCTCTGATCGAGACCGATACAGGCATCGAGCTGATCCATGTGCCCTACAAGGGCTCGGCCGGCGCGGTGCAGGATCTGCTGGGCGGACAGATCCCCTACATGTTCCTGCCGGTGCATGTCGCCGCCACCTACATCAAGAGCGGCAAGCTGAAGGCGCTCGCGATCGGCAGCGCCAAGCGCCATCCGTTGCTGCCCGACGTGCCGACCCTGATCGAGCTGGGACTGAAGGATGCCAACGTCGACATGTGGTACGGCCTGTTCGCGCCCAAGGACACGCCAGACGAGATCGTGGCGCGCCTGGACAAGGAGCTGGCTGCCATCCTCGATTCGGACGAGGCCCGCGAGGCGTTCAGCAAGCAAGGTCTCACGCCTGCCACCTCGACGCCGGCGGAACTCGCCGAGATCGTGAAGCGCGACCGCGACCGTTGGGCCGACATCATCGCCAAGCGGGGGATCAAGGCCGAATGAGCGAGTCATCACCAGATATACTGATTGTGGGCGCCGGCATCGGCGGCCTTACCCTCGCGCTCAGCCTTCATCAGGCCGACATCTCCTGCCGCATCCTGGAGGCGGCACCAGAAGTGCTGCCGCTGGGTGTCGGCATCAATCTCCTGCCGCATGCCATGCGCGAGCTTTCCGAGCTGGGCCTGGCCGACAAGCTGGCACGGCACGCGATCGAGACCCGCGAGCTTCGCTACTACAGCCGTTACGGTCAGTTCATTCACAAGGAGCCGCGCGGCCGCTTTGCCGGCTACGACTGGGCACAGCTCTCCATCCATCGCGCCGATCTGCACGACGAGCTGCTCGACGCGGTGCGGGCGCGACTGGGCAAGGAAGCGGTGCTGCTCGGCCATCGCTGCGTGCGGATCGACCAGGACTCAACGGGCGTCTTCCTCCATTGCGACAATAGCACCACGCAGCGCGGCAGGCTCGCCGTCGGCGCCGACGGCATCCACTCCGCCGTGCGCCGCCAGCTCTATCCCAACGAGGGCCCGCCCAAATATTCCGGCGTCAACATGTGGCGCGGCGCCACGCCCTGGCCCGCCTTCCTGGGCGGCGACATCATGATCTCGTCCGGCTGGATGACGGTGGGCAAGACCGTGGTCTATCCGATCCGTCCGCCCTCGCCCGCCACCGGCGGCAAGCCCTTGATCAATTGGGTGGCCGAGCTCGAACGGCCCGAGGCGGTGCGCCAGGACTGGACCGGCCGCGGTCGCCTCGCCGACATCATGCCGGCCTTCGCCGGCCTCTCCTACGACTGGCTCGACATCACCGGCATGATCGAGAGCACCGAGGAGATCCTGGAATATCCCATGGTCGATCGCGATCCGCTGGAGCGCTGGAGCTTCGGCCGCCTCACGCTCCTGGGCGACGCCGCCCATCCGATGTATCCGCGTGGTTCCAACGGGGCGAGCCAGGCGATCATCGATGCGCGCTATCTCACCGGCCAGATCAAGCGGCTCGGCGCCGTCCCCGACGCACTCACACAGTACGAAGCCGTGCGCAATCCGGCATCCGCGAAAGTTGTGCTGACCAACCGTACCAATCCACCCGATGCGATCCTGCGCGAAGTCTGGCACCGCTCCGGCGGCCAACCCTTCGATCGAATCGAGGATGTGATCTCGCCGGCCGAACTGCAGGCGATCCTGGACCGCTACAGCAAGGTCGCGGGCTTCGATCGCGAGACGCTGCGCACGCGGCCGAGCTTCGTCTAACGAACGCCGAGCATTCGCTCGATGCAACGACGGGGTCCGGTTTCGTCATTGACGCCGGAGTCCGATCCCCGTCATCTTTGACCGGTCGATCGAGTTCCGTATTTCGGCGAAAAGCACACTGAAATCTGGAGGCTTAATGAGCATCATCATCTGGTTGGTCATCGGCGCGATCGCGGGCTGGCTTGCGGGCTTGCTGGTGAAGGGCGGCGGCTTCGGCCTCATCGGCGACATCGTCGTCGGCATCATCGGCGGCTTCATCGGCGGCTGGCTGGCAGGCGTCTTGGGGATCAGCATCGGCAGCGGCCTGATCGCCTCCATCATCACCGCGGTCATCGGCGCCGTCATCCTTCTCGTGATCGTGCGGGCGCTCAAGCGCGCCTGACGTCAGCCGGCGACAATCGCCTCGGGATCAGCGGGCTCGGCGTAGAGCCGAGCGACATCTGGAGCGCGGCGTTCCAGGACGCACCGGGCGACGATCGTATCCTTGTCGGTGATCTCGCCCGCCGCTGCCGACGGTGGCTCGACGAGCGGCAGCAGGCGCAGGACGCGCATGCTGGAGCCGCCAGCTTGCGCATTGTAGGCGCGAAGCCTCGCGAGAAGGCCTTCACGCCAGCCGGCATCCGCACAGGCGGCAGGATCGAGCCAGACCAGCGCGCCGAGCCATGGCCGATCCGGCGCCGCGATCACCAGTTCCCGCACATAAGGCTGCAGTGCGCCAAGGAGCTCATCGCGCAGCGTCGTGGCGCGTACCCATGTGCCCGAGGCGAGCTTGAATTCCTCCGTGATTCGGCCCGCGAAGGCGAGCCCGGCAGCCGGCCGCGCCGGGTCGATCCAGCGAGCTGTATCGCCGGTCCGCAGAAAGCCTTCGTCATCGAACGCTGCCTGCGTCGCCTCGGGATTGCGGTAATAGCCCAACATCACGTTCGGACCCTTCACGCGCAACTCGTAGCGGTCCTCCATCGGCACGAGCTTGGCCGTGAGACCCGGCAGCGGCAGGCCGAGCAGCCCCGCACGATCGACATTCCAATAGACGATGAGGCCAGTACCGGTGGTCTCGGTCATGCCCCAGCCCGAACCGAACGGCAGTCGCTCGCCGAGCTGCGCTGCCGCCATGGCCTGCAGGCGATCAAAGCTCTCCTGCGGCAGGAGAGCGCCGCCGTAGCCCAGCGACCGGAGGTTCTTGAAGAACTTGTGCCGAAACGCCTCATCGCGTTCCAGCGCCTCGATCAATGGCGGGAACGCCGCTGGCACGGAGCCGAAATAAGAGGGCGAGAGCTCACCGAGATTGTCGATCGTCTCCTGGAAGCGACCCGGCAGCGGCCGGCCATCGTCGATGTAGAGCGTGCCGGCCAGACGCACGATGCCGTTCAGGCTGGTGTTGCCGCCGGCCGTGTGATGCCAGGGCAGCCAGTCGAGCATGACGGGCACATGGCTCTCGTCGGACGGCTCGCTCACGGCGCGCATCATCTCGACCGCCGCCGCGAGGTTGCCGTGCGTGTTCAGCACGGCCTTGGGCGGACCCGCCGAACCCGACGTGAACAGGATCTTGGCCGGTGTGTCCGCCGCGATGTGCAGCCGCCGCTCCGCCACCGCGGCGTCGACCGACGTATTGGCCAGCGCGCCGAAGGCAAGGTCGCGCTTGCCATCGGCCGTCACGATCCTCGCTCCGTGCAATGCCGCGCGATCGAGCGCCGCGCGATAGGCTTCGCTTTCCTGCGCGAAGACCAGGGACGGCCGCACGAGGTCGAGCGCGTGATCGAGGCGCACTGGATCGCCGGACAGAGAATGATGCGGCGACAACGATGCCACGATCAGGCCTGCCCGCTGCGCGCCGAACAGGAACAGCGCCTGTTCGAGGCTGTTGGCCGACAGGACCGCCGCCGGCGGGCTCTGCGGCCCGAAACCCTGCGCGATCAGCCAGGAGGCGATCGCGCCCGTCCTGGCCCAGGCCTCGGCGTAGGTGAGGCGCTGCCACTGCCGCTCCGGTCCGCGGCGCTGGGCAAGAAAGGTGACGTTCGGCCGCCGCTCGGCCGCTTCCTTGAGACGGTCGATGATCAGCGGTCGGTCCGGGGGCAGGTCGCGGCCTGCCGACAGCAGCAAGGTACCGTCGGGCCGACGCTCGACCTCGACAGCGGGACGCGGCCGGTCGAGCTGCCGCATCGGCGCGGGAGGCGGACTCTCGCTCACCACTGGAAGCGACTACTCATCGCGCCAGCAATAGAGCACGATCGGCGACGCGTCGAACGTCTCGTGCAAGGGAAACAGCGCCCGGCTGATGCAGAAGGAGGCTCTCATGGCTAATGGTGGTTGCCTCTGCGGCGCCGTTCGCTTCTCGGCGGAAGGCCCGGCGAAATGGACGAGCTACTGCCATTGCCAAAGCTGTCGGCGACAGACCGGCGCACCCGTCTCTGCCTATGCCGGCTTCGAGGCGGCGAAAGTCCGCTTCACTGAAGGCGCACCGACCTACTTCGAGTCATCGCCAGGCGTGCGTCGCGGCTTCTGTGCCCGCTGCGGCTCGACGCTCACCTACGAGGGCGAGCGCTGGCCGAACGAGGTCCACATCCATGTCGGCGCTTTCGACGACGCCGAGCCGTTCGCGCCCGCCGGCCATGCCTTCGCCGACGAACGGCTCTCCTGGTTCAGGCCGTGATGCTGCCTGCTGTCAGTGCGTGCTCATCCGAAGCGACGCGGGATGGCCCGGCAGCTTGAAGCGCTTGCCGGTGTCGGTGATCTTGGTGCCGTCGACTTTCAGGATCGAGAGATCCTGGTCGATGTAGTTGCCGACCAGCAGGTACTTGCCGTCCGGCGTGAAGGCCGCACCCTCCGGCAGGCCACCCACTTCGATGTCGCCCACCTTGGTGACCTTCTTGCCGGCGATGCTCAGCACCGACACGCTGCCGTGCTTCTTGTAGAAATAGGCGCTCGGATTGTTCGACCCGGCGAGGATGATCGCCACGGCGACATTGCCCTTGGGTGAGATCGCAAGCCCCTCCGGGCCGTCACCGACCACGACGCGATCGATGATGCGGGCAGGATTGGCCTCGAGATCGACCACACTTACCGTGTCGACGCTGCCGTCGGATGAGCCCGCGCCGCCATTGTCGGCGGTGAGCGCGATCTTGCCGCCCGGCACCACGTCCACATTGTACGGCCATTGCCCGGTCGGCAGGTCGAGCTTGCCGTAGGTGACCTTGTCGCCGTTGACGTCGAGCAGCGACACCTTGTGGGAATTGAACTTGGAGGCAAGCGCGCGCTTGCCGTCGGGCGTGAAGACGACGTGGCTCACCACGTCTCCCATGTCGATCGTGTCGATCAGTTTCACCTCGGTGCCCTTGATCGACAGCACGCTGATCGACTTGTCGGCGCGGTTGGCGACCAGCGCCAGCGTGCCGGCGGGATTGATGCTGAGCCCCGACGGTTGCTTGCCGACCGTCACCGTGCCCACAAGCTTGATCGGCTTGGCCTTGAGGTCGATGACGTAGATCTTGTTGTTCATCTCCTGCTTGAGCTTGTCGCCGTCCTTCACGACATCGACCGAATCGGCAACGAGAGCGATCGAGTTGGTTGGATCGATCGCGAGATTCACCGGCGGACCGACCACCGAGTTTTCGAGCGGCAGGTTGGCCACGATCTTGGGGGCTTCGGGCGTGGCGAGATCGAGGATCACCACCGAATCCTTGCCCGCGGGTTGAAGGATCGTGTTGCCCTTGGCATCCCACGTGACCTTCTCGTCGTTGCCCACGATCAGCAACGGATCGGCGCGGACGGCCATTGAACTCGCAAATGACATGACGGACGCAACGCCGAGAGACGCAAGCAGTGAAGACGCGACGCGCATGATGTCACTCCTCCCATCAGGTGAACTTCTGGTTGTAGTGGACCAATCGTTGACCCTTCAGGCGTCTGAAGCAATCCGGACTGAGTTCGCTTTTCTGTGAAGACCCAGGAAGGCAACAAGGGCGGCTGTCACGAGTCCCGGGCCGGCCGCGAAGAGCATGATCTCGGTTGGTGGCAGGCCGAGCCCGAGAAGTGCGCCGCCCACAATCGGACCGGCGATGCCACCCAGCCGGCCAATACCCAGCGCCCAGCCGATGCCGGTCGAGCGCGTGCCGGCGGGATAGATCGAGGCAGCATAGCCGTTGAGGCCGAGCTGGCTGCCGATGAAGCCGCCGCCCGCTCCGAACAGCACCACCATCATGCCGACGCGCGGGAGATGCAGCGTGGCCAGAAGGCCGATGCACAGGGCGCCAAAAGCAAGGCTGAGCGCCAGCACGCGCTCGGCGCCGAACTTCGCAATGACAGGCCCCAGCAGCAGGGTGCTCAGGATAGCGCCCGCCGAATAGATGCTGGTGGCGAACGCCGCATCGGCAGGGCTGAAGCCTTCCAGGTTCAAGACCGTCGGCAACCAGTAGCCGATCAGATACATGTTCAGGAGGTTAATCAGGAAGATGGCCCACAAAATGAGCGTGCTGACCGCGAGCCCGTCCTTGAACAGGCCCGCCACGGGATTGGCCTTCGCCGAAGCAGGCCGCGCGCCGCCCTGGAACTGCGGCGATTCGGGCAGGACGAAGATCAGCAACACCAGCAAAACCAACGGCACGATGCCGCCCACCAGGAAGATGCCTTCCCAACCCCAGCGCGGCAGGATTTGCGCCGCGATCTGGCCGGCGAAGAAGCCGCCGATGGTATTGCCGGTGAACATGAACATCACCGCCGAGGTGCGCCAGCGATCCGAGGTGTAGTCGGAAGTGAGCGCCACCGTCGTCGGCATGGCGCCGCCGATGCCGATACCGGTGAAGAAGCGCAGTGCGGCCAGCATGGTGAGCGACGAGGCATAGGCCGAGAGCAGTGAAAAGATGCCGAACAGCGCCACCGAAACCAGGAGCGTGGGCTTGCGGCCAAACCGGTCGGCGACCGGGCCGGACAACAAGGCGCCGACCATGATGCCGACGCTGGAAAGCGCGAAGGCCTGCGTGAAAGCCGCCGGCGGCAGTGCCCACGCCTTGATCAGCGACGGCACTGCAAGCCCGATCGCCGACAGATCGTAGCCGTCCAGCATCTGGATCAGCCCGCACAGGATGGCCACGCGAATAGGCAAGCCACCCAACGCAACCGGGGACGCTTCAACGCCTTTGCTGATCGCCATCGGTCGTTCCTCCCATTGTTCTCTTTGTCTTGCTCTTGTTGTCTCGTCTTTGCCGGACCCGATCAGGCGGCGGCCTCCTCGAGAGCGGGTACCTGTTTCACCTGATGAGCCTGCAATGCCGGCAGGACGTCGCGCGCGAAGCGGCGGATCTGCTCGATGAACATCTCGTGAGGCATGGCGCCGCGATTGAGGCTGATCTGCACCATGTTGGCACCGGCGCTTTCGGCCTGGGCGATGATTCGCTCGGTCACTTCTCGGGGCGTACCCCATGGCAGCTGCTCGGCCTGCCGCTCGACGTCGGCGAGCGTGAGGTTGCGAAAGTCCTCGCGCAGCAGGGCGGCGGCGCGCTGGTTCTCCGGCCGCACATAGTCGGTCGAGCTCTGGCTCGAATAACCGGCCTGCCGCTGCAGCGCTGTTTCGGTGAAGTTGCCATGGCTGAACAGCGTGCGATTGAAATAGAGATGATAGGGCGCCATCTCCTTCACGGCCTGCGCCTTCGAATCGGCCACATAGGCATTGATGCCGAGCGAAAGATGGTTGGGCGTCAGTCGATGACCGGCTGCGGCCAGACACTTGGCATAAAAGCGAATGATGTCGGCCCGCAGCCCGCCGCCGCCCAGGCCTGGTGTGATCGGGATGTTGTGCCGGCCGGCGAACTCGATCGATTCCTTGCTGCCGACGATCGGGATCCAGATTTCCGGATGGGGCCGCTGCACCGGACGCGGCCAGATCGCGACATCCCTGTAGGACCAGAATTTGCCCTGGTAGGAGAACACCTCCTCCGTCCAGGCGCGGGTCACGATCTCGAACGCCTCCTCGAAGCGGGCGCGCGACTCGGCCAACGGCACATTGTGCACCTGATATTCGCGCGGGATGCCGCGGGCGAACCCGGAGATCAGGCGGCCGTTGGAGAGGCAATCCAGCATCGCCAGCTCCTCCGCCAGCCTGAGCGGCTCGTGCAGGGGCAGGAGATTGCCGTAGATCAGGAGCTTGAGGTTTTTGGTGCGCTGCGCGGCCGCGGCGGCCATGAGATTGGGCGAATTCATCAGCCCATAGGGCGAGCAGTGATGCTCGTTGAAGCCGACGCCGTCGTAGCCGAGCCGATCCATCTCCTCCCAGGCCGCGAGATGCTCGGCATAGGTGCGGACCGCGACATCGGCTTTGAAATGCTGCTTGCCGAGCGGATACGGCAGCTCGGCGCCGCCCTTCTTCAGATGCTCGAGGTTCTCGCCGTACGCCAAAAGGTCGAAGACAAAGACTTTCATGCGCGCTTCCTGGACAAACTGCGACCCGCACCGGCGGTGAAACGAGCAATGGTGTCACAGGCGGTGTCCATGGACTTTGCTGTCAGCGCCAGGGCTTGCCTCAGGAAGCAACAATTTCCGCCGATTTTCTGCGCAAGCCATCAAATGGCTGCGCTACGGGCAAAGCGATCTTCAAAGGGTTGCCGCTGAATGCGCGGATTACAGAAGGGTGGATGCCATGTCGCGCGAAGCGCCCCTGATTGCCTGGCCGTCCCGCGACGGTAGTCGCGTGCCGTTCGACGTGTTCACGCGCGCCGACGTGTTCGCCCGCGAGCAGGAAGCGATCTTCCGCGGTCCGGTGTGGAACTACGTGGCGCTCGAGGCGGAGCTGCCGCAGCCCGGCGATTTCAAGACGTCGTTCGTGGGCGACACGCCCATCGTCGTCAGCCGCGCCGAGGATGGAAGCCTGCATGCCTTCGTGAACCGATGCGCGCATCGCGGCGCCACGGTGCAGCGTCAGGCGAGCGGCAATACCCGCCAGCATCGCTGCGTGTACCATCAGTGGTGCTACAACGCGCGCGGCGAGCTGACGGGTGTGCCCTATCGGCGGAATGTCGGCGGGATGGGTGGCTACGCCGCGGATTTCGACGTGAAGGAACACGGTCTCACGAAGCTGCGCGTCGCCTCGCGCAAGGGCGTGATCTTCGCCACGTTCCATCCCGGCACGGCCGACCTCGAGACCTATCTCGACGAACCGCTTCTGGCCGCCCTGGATCGACTGTTCGCGCGACCGGTCAAGGTGCTGGGCCATATGCGCCAGCGCGTGCGGGGCAACTGGAAGCTCTATGCCGAGAACACGCGGGATCCCTACCACGCCGCCCTCCTCCACGGCTTCCACGCGACGTTCGGCACCTATCGCACCAACCAGAAGCGGACCGGAGGCAGCGATCGGGCGCGCGCGCATACGACGGGCTCGACTTTCGGCGACGACTGGCGGACCGCGCACCGATCCGGCGATGTCGGTCAGGACAAGGTCGTCGAGAATTATTCGCTTGCCGATCCTTCCCTGATGGAAGGCCGGCCCGACTTCAATGACGGCGTGACGGTGCAGATCACCAGCATCTTTCCGTGTCTGGTGGTCCAGCAGATCATGAACACGCTCGCGACGCGCCACATCCGGCCCAAGGCGGCCGACGATTTCGAGCTCTACTGGACCTATTTCGGCTACGTCGACGACGACGAGCAGATGACGGCGGCGCGCCTGAAGCAGGCCAATCTCGTCGGGCCGGCTGGTCTGATTTCGATGGAGGACAGCGAGGCGATCGAGCTGATCCAGCGTGCCATCGTACGCGACGGCCAGGAGAACGCGTTTTTAGAATTCGGCGGCCTTAATGCCGACCTCGACAAGGACCGCCAGGGCGAAGCCTCCATCCGCGCCTTCTGGCGCTACTACGCCCGAATGATGGAACCACACGCCACTGGCGTGGAGGCCTGACATGAACGATGCCGCGCGCCAGGCCTATCAGGCCATCCAGGCCCTCGAGTACCGTTATGCCCGTCTCCTTGATGACGACCGCCTCGAGGAATGGCCGGACCTGTTCGTCGAACGCGGCATCTACAAGGTGATCCCGCGCGAGAATTGCCAGCGGCAGCCGCAGCTGGCGATTCTGTTCTGCGACAGCCGGGCCATGATGATGGATCGCGTGCGCAGCCTGCGCGAGGCCAATGTCTACAATCTCCACTATCCGAGGCACGTCGTCTCGAACATCGAGATCCTATCGGCGACGGGCGGCGCTTTCGAGGTGGCCGCCTGCTACACGGTCTACCAGACGGATCTCGAGGGCCAGACGCGGCTGTTCAGCGTCGGCCAGTATCGCGACGTGATCGCGGACGACGGCGGCATGCTTCGGTTTCGCGAGAAGATCGCGGTATGCGATACGTTCAACATCCCCAATCTGCTCGCCATCCCGCTGTGAGGCGGCGGCGCTTCAGGCGTAGGCCCGCGTCTGCGTCGGGGACTCGCTGAAGCGGGCTTTGTAGTCGCGGGAGAACTGGCTGAGGTTGGTATAGCCGACGGCGATTGCGGCCTCGGTCACACTGATCGAACCGTGACGGCGGTCTTTCATTAGCGCATCGCGGGCGAGGCCGAGGCGCACGGATTTCAGATACGCCATCGGTGTCGTCGCCCGGAACTTCCTGAAGCCGTGATAGAGCGACCGCGCACTTGCCCCACCGATCCTCACAAGATCAGCCGTGCTGATCTCTTCACGCGCATGGCTTTGGATGTAGTCCTCGACGCGACGCACGTAGTAAGGCGCCGCGGGTGAGGATCCGCCATCCGCGAGAGCCTGGCTGTAGTTGTTGCGCACTGCGGCCAAGAGCAGCAGGAAGAGCGTTCGTTCGGCCAGCCGACCGGCGTGGCCGCCAAAGCTGGGCTGCGGATCGTTGAGATCCCTGCAAATCGTCACGATGGAATGCCACAAGGTCGATATCCGTCCCAGGTCGAGGACCTGGAGGACCCCGAAGTCCAGCGGCGCGCCGATATCGATGCCGGTCTCGCTGGCCAACGCCTGCTCCATCCGGCGCCGGCTGAGTTTGACCATCAACAGTTGGGTCGATCCGTGCCAGTGCTTGTGTGAACGCCCCGTCGCCTCAAGCAGCGCCATCTGCGCCGGCGCCACCTCGGCATGAGCAGCTCCCTGCTGCAATTGCGCACTGCCGCGCATCAGGATGTGCAAGAGGACAAGGTCCGGATTGTCCATCATTTCGATGTGATACCCCGAGAGGCTGTCCACCCGGACCAACTCGAACCGCGTCTCGCCAAGGCGCGCCGACCGGATGTCGTACTGCCTGAACTCGCGGGCGCTTTGCAGCGAGAAGTCGAAGAAGCCACCGGTGGTGCGTTCGATGTATCTCCGGGCGACGTGGTAGTCGCCGGTCGAGAAACGACGCCGGTTGGACAGCAGCGCCGGGTCGAAAGCGAAATCGGCCGTTGGCACGACCGCAGTTGCATCGATCCCTGCTCTCGACCGCATGGCCGCCTCCCGAACGATTCTTTTGTTCAAAATGTCGAAACGATGCGAGGTTGTCTCGACCGCAAAGGCTAGTCCCGTCTTCCTGGACAGGCGAGTCTTTCGCCTGATGGGTTGGCGCCAAGCTTGCCGGCAACGGCGGACCGCCCGAAGATTGTCGGAACAATGAACGATGGAGGAATGCCATGAAAGTGGGCATCGCCATGAACATGCTTTACGAGCATGGCCGGCCCGACGTCGCCGTGGTGCATGAGCATTTCGCACTGGGCGATCTCGTCGAGCCCTTGGGCTTCGATTCGCTGTGGGCGCTGGAGCATCATTTCACCGGCTACGCAATGTCGCCCGCGCCGACGCAACTCCTCGCCTACTTCGCCGGACGCACCAAGCGCATCCAGCTCGGCACCGCGGTGATCGTACTGCCCTGGCACGACCCGGTGCGCGTGGCCGAGCAGATCGCGCTGCTGGACATCATGTGCGGCGGCCGCTGCCTGTTCGGTTTCGGACGGGGCGCCGCCTCGACGGAGTACGAAGGCTTCCGCATCCCCATGGGCGAGGCGCGGCCACGTTTTGCCGAAGCGGCCGAAATCGTGGTCAAGGCGCTCGCCAACGAGAGCTTCGAGCACAAAGGCCAGTTCTTCCAGATACCGCGCATGTCGATCCGGCCGCGTCCGATGTCGAACCCCGAGCGGCGGTTCTACGCCAGCTCGGTGAGCCCTGAATCGGCCGAGCTCATCGCCAAGCTCGGCTTCGGCATGCTGATGATCATGCAGAACGAATGGAGCAAGTGCCGCGAGGACATCGAGAAATTCCAGACGATGTCCCAGGCCGCAGGCTTCACACCCAAGCCGCCGATCATCCTCACCAACATCTCCTGCGCCGAATCGCGCGAGGAGGCGCAGGAGCGCGCATTCCGCTACCTCGGCCGCAAGTGGCAGTCGATCGACGACCACTATCATTTCTCCGACGGGCATCTCGCAAACGTCAAAGGCTACGAGGCCTACGGCAAGACGGCCAGGACCTACGCCAAGCTCAAGGACCCGGCCAACCTCAAGAAGGCGACCGACTTCTACGTCTCGATCCAGATCGTGGGCACGCCCGACGACTGCCTGCAGCAGTTGGGCGAGCTGCAGAAGGTCACCGGGCTCGAACATCTGGTGGCCGAG
>Ga0081455_10004956_pt1 | contig 14727 bp, 14 predicted proteins | sample TabmetS3T2R1_FD_70207 | JGI IMG/M metagenome (GOLD analysis project Ga0081455, IMG submission 70207) | Tabebuia heterophylla rhizosphere microbial communities from the University of Puerto Rico - S3T2R1 | ecosystem: Host-associated > Plants > Roots > Rhizosphere ... | reverse complement strand
CACTGTAGCCTTGATCCATCCGACATCGTTTCCATTGGCATTTTGAAACAGCAGAAGATCGATGTGCTCTGTCGATATCCTGATGACCAGATGATCACGGCACGGGCCATCACGACCTTTGATATTTTTACAGGGGACACCATCACACACCCTGTGATGCTCTTTTTCAGCAATGTACGCAAATATAATGAAACGCTCTACCGACTATATGTCGATTGCCAGTAGAGCGCAGGCAGACTTCCAGGTCTCATGGGAGATGATGGAGAGAGCACAAGGAGGATATCGAGTAAAATAGGCCATCAGAACATCATAATACACGCTGTTCGTACCCTTTCCTTTCTCGCCATTTTGTGACATGCTACGCCGTAGCAAAGCGGCAGTGTTTATAGCGGAGTGGCGGCCATGACCTTTGAGGAAGTTCTCACACAGGTACTCGATCTACTCCAGCGTGAAAAGCGTGTCTCTTATCGGGCACTGAAACGACGGTTTGACCTCAATGACGAGTATCTCGAAGACCTCAAAGACGAAATAATCAAAGCCAAACGACTTGCCATTGACGAAGAGGGCTCAGTGCTGGTCTGGATTGGTGACACTATAGGGACAGCCAACACAATCTCTCCACCTGTCCAGCATGATCAGCCAACCCCCCAGGCTTCTTTACAGCAGCATCAGCACACCCCTGAGGCTGAACGCAGACAGCTTACAGTGATGTTCTGTGACCTCGTAGACTCCACAAAACTTTCATCGCAACTCGATCCTGAAGACTATCGGGACATGGTCCGTGCATACCAGCGTGTCTGTTCAGAAGTTATCACACGCTTTGATGGGTATGTTGCTCAATTGTTGGGCGATGGGTTACTGATTTATTTTGGCTATCCAGTAGCACACGAAGATGACGCACAACGAGCCGTCCGTGCTGGTTTGGGTATCCTCGCTGCCATAAGAAACCTGAGTCAGGATCTACAACAAGCCAAAGGTATCCCTCTCGCTCTCCGTATGGGTATTCATACTGGACTGGTGGTTATCGGTGAAATGGGCGAAGCAGGACGCCAAGAACAGTTGGCACTGGGCGAGACACCAAATATAGCTGCCAGGATACAAGGACTAGCTCAGCCTCATACCCTTGCCATCAGTGAAGCGACCTATCGCTTAGTCGAAGGCTATTTTACCTCTGAATTATTGGATGAACATACCCTCAGAGGGGTATCCCAACCTCTCCATATATATCGAGTGCTCGGAACCAGTGGTATCCACAGCCGCCTTGATGTAGCTCAGACCCGAGGTCTCACCCCCCTGATTGGTCGAGAGCAAGAGGTTGGTTTACTTCTTGAACGGTGGGCACAGGTCAAAGCTGGGCAAGGACAGGTCGTGTTACTCACGGGTGATGCAGGTATTGGGAAGTCACGGTTAGTCCAAATGCTCAAAGACCACGTGGCGGACGAACCACATATACGGTGGGAATGTCGGAGTGCGGAATACTCTCAGAACACAGCACTCTTTCCTCTGGTTGAGCTGTTCCAACGAATATTACGGTTTGAACCTCAAGAAACTCCTGACGCGAAATTAGAGAAACTCGAACACACGCTGAGCCAGTACAGACTACCCATAGAGGAAACGGTGCCGCTGTTTGCGCCTTTATTGTCACTGCCCATTCCTGAACCTCACTATCCTCCGCTCAACCTTTCCCCACGACGCCAGAGGCAGAAGACCCTGGAAACCATCATTGCTATCCTCTTAGAACTTGCCGAACATCAGCCTATCCTCTTTATTTTGGAAGATTTACATTGGACTGATCCCACAACCCTTGAATGGTTGAATCTGCTGATTGATCAGACACCAACCACTTCCATGCTGGTACTGCTCACGTGTCGTTCCCATTTTCAACCAGACTGGCATCATCGTTCGTATCTCACAGAAATCACAGTCAATCGCTTATCACCTGCCCAAGTGGCACAAATCATCACAGGCATAACTCATGGAAAAACTTTCCCAACAGAGGTTGTCCAGCAGATTATTGCCAAGACAGATGGGGTACCACTCTTCGTCGAGGAAATAACCAAAGCCATTCTTGAATCTGGTCATCTCAAAGAGGTTGATGGGCGCTACGAACTCATTGGGTCGTTCTCCACATTAGCGATTCCTGCGACATTGCAGGACTCCCTGATGGCTCGTCTTGATCGTCTGGTTACCGCCAAAGCCGTGGCGCAATATGCCGCAGTCATTGGGCGTCAATTTGCGTATGATCTGCTCCAAGCAGTTTCGCAAGTGGACGAGGCGATGTTACTGCATGAGCTAGGCAGGTTGGTCGAGGCGGAGATTGTGTACCAACAAGGTAAGCTACCACAAGCAACGTATACCTTTAAGCATGCGCTCATTCAGGATACTGCGTATGAGTCGTTGTTAAAGAGTACTCGGCAACACTATCACCAGCGTATTGCCCAGGTGCTTGAGGCACAGTTCACAGAGACTGCTGAGGCAGAGCCAGAACTCTTGGCGCATCATTATACAGAGGCAGGACTGATTGAACAATCCATCATCTACTGGTACAAAGCTGGTCAGCGAGCCAGCGAGCGGTCAGCCCATGTGGAAGCCCTCAGTCACCTCACTAAAGGCTTGGAGTTACTCGCAATGCTCCCCGAGGCACCTCAGCGTCTCCAGCGTGAAGTAGACATGCATATCGCTCTCGGGGCATCGCTGCTAGCCACCAAAGGTCAAGCGACGCCTGAAGTGAGAGAGACATACACGCATGCGCAACAGCTCTGCGAACGGCTGGAAGAGCCGCACCAGCTTTTCCCAGCGTTACGTGGACTATGGAATAATTATCACGTACGTACCGATTACCAGACGGCGCATGAACTGGGTGAACAGCTCTTGACGCTCGCACAGCAAGCGCAGGACCCTGCCATGCTCGTAGTGGCGCACCGTGCCCTGGGGGTGACATTGTACCACCTAGGAGAGGTCGTCTCTGCGTACACGCATTTGGCGCAGGGGATAGCCCTGTACGACGCCCAGCAGCACCGTGCTGCTGCGTTCCTCTACGGGGAAAACGCAGGCGTGATTTGCCACAGTTATGCTGCCTGGACGCTGTGGTACCTGGGTTATCCTGACCAAGCATTGGCGCAGAGCCAGGAGGCGGTAACCCTGGCGCAGCAGAGTGCACACTCCTTTAGCCTCGGTTTTGTCTTGCGAGGTGCTGCCATGTTCCATCAGTTGCGTCTGGAGGTGCAGGCAGCCCGAGAGCGCGCCGAAGCTACCATCGTCCTCGCGACGGAACAGGGATTTCCGCAATTTAGGGCGCTCGGTTCTATGCTACGCGGCTGGGCGCTGGCGCACCAGGGACAGACTCAGGAAGGAATCGCGCAGATCGAGCAGGGCTTAATCGCCTTTCGTGCCACAGGAGCAGAGGTATCACGACCGTATTTTCTGGCGCTCCTCGCCGAAGCATATGGAACGATAGGGGAGCCAGAGACAGGACTGACAATGCTCACAGACGCGTTGGCACTCGTGGACACAACTGGGGAACGCTGGTCCGAGCCAGAGCTGTATCGCCTCAAAGGTGCACTCCTGTTACAACAGTCTTCAGATAATCATGCTGAAGCGGAGAACTGCTTTCATCACGCCCTTGAGATCGCTCGAACTCAACAAGCCAAGTCTTTCGAGTTACGAACAACCACCAGCATGGCTCGACTCTGGCAGCAACAGGGCAAGCGCAAGGAAGCCTATGACCTCCTAGCACCAATCTACAACTGGTTTACAGAAGGGTTCGATACCGCTGACTTACAGGATGCGAAGGGGTTGTTAAATGAGCTGGAGGACGAATTAGCGTGACGGGCAGCACCTTGGCTCTCCAAGACGAGTATTGCCAACACCGCCTTATGGAAGTATACGTCTGATGTATGACTTCCCTGAGCCATCTGGACGAGAGCATTGATGAGCATTCCCACTCTGTGTCAAGCATGTTACAAACAGCCCATGTCCTATGGTTGGCATCAGACCACCTGCACCTGTACATCGATGCCTCGCCTGATTATGCCCTTGATGAGATCGTGTATGCCATCAAGGAGTACTTAGAACACGAGATGGCGCATCTGCTGCCTGCATGGCAACCCAGCAACCAGCCAGTCTGGGCACAAGGGTATTTTGCAGAAAGCCTAGGGTGAATCGTGACTGTCTGGAGCGCTTTGATGCGACAGACTTGAAGGAGGCGAAGGCATTGTTAGATGAGTTGCCCTAAATGCCTTTGCTTAATTATTCTTGAAGAAATAGGAAGTTACGATTTTTGCGCCCAAGAAATCCCCATCACGCTGCTTTATTCATTCGTTGGCGTGTTGCTCGTTCACGGCTCCGTTGCCAACGTCGTCTGATACGTTGCACTTGTGTCTCAGTCAAATGACCCAGTTTTGCGGCAAGGTCCGTATACAGCGGAGGGGTATCCGTAACAAAATACCATAGCAGCCTGAGAAAATGCCGTATCTTTTGCCGAGCTCCGTCAAACATCCTGTCTCCTGAGCGCTCTGGGTGAAATGTGAACGCCTTATGCCATGGGTGACCCCTTCCTTGTATCGAAGCCAAGAAAGAAGTATTTGCCTTTTTTTATCTCCACCACTGCTGCCAGGGTTTCTCCTTCGTCGAAGGTCATGTCTGCTTTCTCATACTGCGCGTACTGGCGTAAGGCGTCTCGCCACCCCTGGTATTTGCCCAGCTTGTAAGCACAGACAGTGGCGAAGACAAAGGCAGAGCATAAAGCGACACAGCCGAAAATAAATACTGTAGGACTCACAGGGCTTCTCCTTATCTCATTTTGATAGTGCTCACTCCCAATGGGAGAGCAGGTGGGAGGTTCCCTGAGCACGCTGTAGTCATGTCCAGGGAACACGCACAAGCAAGGAAGGGAAGGGGAAATACTCTATCTATATAATCGGCTCTCCCCTCCGCTCTGACACAGGGGATGGCCTGTTATGCATATATGTGTACTCAATTGCAAGCCCCATGCCACTCCAGGCAGGTGCATAAAAGCATACAGAAGCCGTAGACAGGCGATCAGGATAGGGGATGATTAGAGGATGTCCTGAAGAGAAAGTGGCTTAGAGGGGCTTCTACGCATTTCAGGAGCCACATTATCTGGGATTCTGACACATGTCTCCCTCATGGTTACGTTATCTCCTGTTGCAGTCATTATCGAATTGACCAGGCCACCAACACAAGCAACCTACTGCCCAAAGATTGCCTGGTTCATTCGTGCCACTACACCAGCTTGTATGTGCCTCACTGAGATGGACATAGCATCATTTTACGCTGTCGAAGGGCAAATCTCAGGCTATGAGAATCATAAGCGTTGTTTGACGTATTCCCTGTAATGCCTGGCGAGAAGGCTTTTGGGACAGAGGAGCGGTAGGAGGGTGTTAATGCTATTAAATTTATTGTACGCTTGGGATAGGCAGCAGGACAACTCCCCACTGTTTTTAGTCGTTGTTGCCTATTTCAGGAAGCCATTGACGAAGAATTTGAGTGGCTGTTCTAGCCCGTGTTCCTAACCAACTCAGGAAAACTTTCATAGCTGACTCCTTAAGTGTTATTGAGGCAAACTCATCGCAAGTCTTGCTAAATTATCTGCTACAGCCTCGAACATAAAGGTGTTAATTATAAGTTCATAGTATTCTATGGAAGCACCAAGGACTGTTCTGTTTTTTTCTTCAGTATTTTCTGGTAAACGTGAAAAAATCTCATTACGCATAAGAATTGCCTCAGATTGGTATTTTCTTTTGTATTCTGCCATAAGGTCATCTGCCAATTTTTGAGAAATACTCATATACTTCCCCAAGGCATCAACTTTTTTCTGGTAGTCGTCTTCCTTTGTCATTGCTTTATTATAATTTGTAGAAGCTTCTCTCTCTTTCTTCTTTGTTAACATACTGGATTCTCTCATTTTTAGTACAAGATTCAGCGCACGAATTCTCAATTCTTCATGAGTCATCTGTGTGTAGAATGTATTCTTCTCAGGGTTTAGAAGAACCATGTTTCTAAATCGGTTTAACTCCTTCTCAGTAGTTTCAAGTTTAGACTTTTTTTGTTCTAACTGACGTTGCAAGAATTTCAGTTCATTATCTTTCTCGTTTAGTCTCTCATTTTGAATAGTTGCAGTATCTCTTAAAGGAGCATACATGCGCTTGTCTAACAACCAATATTCTCCTATACAAAAGGCTGATACACAGAGTACTATAAATCCCCAATATATCCAAGGAGCCCTTTTCAACTGTTTCCAGTGTTCTTGTATAAATTTTCACCACTCTAACACTGAGAGATCCTTACATGCTCATTTGTTGGGATGAAGTGAGTGAAGGGGGAAAGGTAGTTCTCAGAACAGCCCAAACGGTAAGTAGTGCAATTACCCATCTCATTCCCTTGAATGAAACAGAGTCAGCAACCATTTGGGCTGTCAGGCAAGGAGGGTATCACAAATTCAGAAGGGTGTGTACTGACGAGTGCCCTAAATCACTCCACACAGGATTCATACACTTCATGCCCCGGACACACTGCTGTTATCTGCTTCTGAGTGCTGCTAGTGTCCTAATGTTGTGTGGCTCGATTTAGGGTATCAATGGTCCTCGACGCTCTCGAGCCCCACATAAGGAGAAGGACTACCAATGGAAGAACCTGCGTCCGCTCGCTTGTTTGACTCTTTCGCCCAAGTGCGTGATCCCAGGCGGGCGAACGCACGGCATCGGTTGTTCGATATTTTCGTCATTGCCTTGTGCGCCGTCATCAGCGGGGCGGAGGGCTGGGAAGACATGGAAGAGTATGGCCAGGCCCAGGCGGAGTGGTTCCAGCAGTTCTTAGAACTGCCCCATGGCATTCCATCGCACGATACCTTTCGCCGTGTCCTGTCCCGGCTCAAGCCCGACGAACTGACCCAGTGCTTTATGCGGTGGACCGAAGCCCTACGCGAGTCGCTCGCCGGGGATATTGTCGCAATCGATGGGAAAACGCTGCGGCGCTCGTTTGATCGGGCCGCCTCCCAAGGTGCTATCCACATGGTCAGTGCGTGGGCGAACTCCAGTCGGCTGGTGTTAGGCCAACTCAAAGTCGATGACAAGTCGAACGAGATCACGGCGATTCCCAAGCTGCTACGGATGTTGGAGCTTGAGGGGGCCATCGTGACGATCGATGCGATGGGGTGTCAAAAAGACATTGCCCAGACCATTACGGAGCAGGGCGCCGAGTACGTGTTGGCCCTTAAGGACAATCATCCGACACTCCATGGTGAGGTGCAACTCTTGTTTGAGGACATCAAAGCGGCCCGCTTGGACCATATCACCTCTGAACATCATACGACCATTGACGCTGATCATGGTCGCCTGGAAACCCGCCACTATTGGATCACGTCGGATAGCGAGTGCTGAGGGGTGAAGGGCTCATGGGCCAACATCGCCAGTGTTGGCCTCGTCGAGTCCCATCGCGAGGTGGGCGGTGAGGTCTCGAGCGAGCAGCGGTTTTTCTTGACCTCCCTGCCCTGTGAGGTCATCCGGTTCGCCCAAGCGGTGCGGGAACACTGGGGTGTCGAAAATGGGCTCCATTGGGTGCTCGATGTCAGCTTTCGGGAAGACGACTGTCGCATTCGCCAAGGCCATGGAGCCCAAAATATGGCGGTGCTACGCCATATGGCACTGAATCTGTTGCGACGAGAACCGGGCCATAAACGAGGCATCAAAGCGAGACGGAAGCGGGCAGGATGGGATCGAGATTATCTCTTCCAGGTGTTAATGGGGTAAGCCAAATGCGCTTACCCTGGCCCATTCTGCATAGTATGGTATTGGCCCATTCTGCATAGTATAGTATTGGCTCATTCTGTCTATTTCATGTTCGGCTATTGTAGAGTTACCAGATGAAAATACGTACTCGAACTTCGAAGGTTGGATTATGCAATATCTGTGGTACATCTGGCTCGCTTACCGATGACCACGTACCACCCAAGGGTAGTCTTGACGTCCGTAAAGTAAAAATCCGGACCTTGTCTCAGACTCTGCAGCCCCCGCATCCGAGTATCCATCGACTTTTGCAAAATGGCGTTGAGTTCCGCAGTCTTTGCTCTGATTGTAATAACAAGCGGTTAGGACAGAGGTACGATCCTTCGCTGAATCGCTTTAGTCGCAAGGTTGCTCAGATTCTTCGAGTCCGAGACCGAATTACATTGCCCCCCCGCCTCAATGTTGAGATTCAACCGCAATTGCTGGTGCGTGCTGTGGTCGGCCACCTGTTGGCAGCCGAAATTCGTGACAATATGGCCGATCCGCCTCGCTCTGCGCCAATGTTAAATGAGATGAGGGAGTTCTTCTTGGACGAAGCCAAAGATCTTTCCGCGAAGCTTCGACTATACTTCTGGCCGTATCCGGCCACGCGGCAGACTATACTGCGCGGGATTGGTATTCTTTCTGAAGGCTATACAATCGTAGGGGATTTTCTGAAGTATTTCCCGGTTGCGTTCTGGCTAACTTACGAGGTCCCCAACATGGTCGTGCAAAGACTAGTTGACCGCGAAGTGCCTGTGCATGGATGCTCCCTCAGAGATGTTCGGATTGTCGGGATTTCGACCCGACAAAAAGATACATTCCGACCGGATTGGCCAGAACGGCCTGATGACAAGGAGATTCTCGTAGTGAACGACGGCGCATGCTTTGTCGCGGAAGAAGCCTAACTTGGGCGTGCAGGCGCTGCTGATAGCCTCCGCTCGTCCCTCGCTGCGGCTATCAGCAGCGCCTGATGCCTAGCGTTCGGCTTCGAATCTTGCCAGGGCACTGGGACCATATCCCCTGGTTTTTAGAGGCAGCGTATTTCATCCGGCATCGAGAATGGTTCAATGCAGATTGAAATCATTACCCAATCTGTAATCGGCAACACACACTGGCGCTGTGTAGGCGACGTGCTCAACGCTGTCATAGCCCGAACCGACTGCCAGCAGTTTCGCTTCGCAGTCGCGTACATGCGTGTATCAGGACTACAATTGTTATATGGTCCTCTCCACGCCTTATGTGCCCGCAGTGGTCGTATTGCTGGAGCAGTGGGGATTGACCAAGGCATCACTACCATTGAAGCGCTGGAATTACTACGTCAGCTTTCCTCAGAGAGTACGATAGTTTGCACAACCTCCAATTACATCTACCATCCCAAACTCTATCTGGCAGAAGGAGACAAGTGGGCCTGCGTAGTTGTTGGTAGTGCTAACCTAACACGTGACGGGCTATATCGTAATGTAGAATTGGCCACGCTCATCCATTTAGATCTGGCATCTCGTGCCGACCTCGAAATCTACCAATATTATGATGCATTCCTCAGTGAGCTACTGAACCCCAGCAATCCCAATGTCCAACCCCTAAATGAGGCTACGGTCAAGTGGCTCGTTGACACGATCATTATCAAAGACGAAGCTCATGTGCCAGAACTGCCATCAGTCACACGACCCAGGAGAGTCACCGCGAAGTTAAAGGATTTATTTCCGTCATTGCCTGTACCGTCAGTCCCTGCTTTGAGCGAAGTGGCCAACGTTCTACACACCGGGCAAGAGACCTCGGCGGTCCCATTTGAAAAATTCTCTTCCAGAGCCCATACAGCACAAGCCTTGCATTCACCCGATACAATAGCCTCTATATCTTCTGCCTCGCCCTCTCTACCGTCGCTACCCTCAGGGGAGTCGGCAGACACTCCGAGCGATGAGACAATCTCTGCAGTCTCTTCATTACCATTGGCTGAGGGAGTGGTTCATACAGAAGACCTGCTTGACTTGCTTAAGCAAGGGGTTGGCGTATGGAATCAGTGGAGAAAAGAGCATCTTGAGGTACGACCTGATCTGAGTGGGATTAATCTCCGAGGTTCGCAGCTTCGCAAGGTGGATTTCCAAGGGGTGAATCTCAATGGAGCAGATCTTAGTGAAACTTCCTTGGCTGGTGCAAATCTCAGTCAGGCAGACTTGCGGAACGCCTCGCTTCGCAAAGCTAGTCTCTACAGAGTGGACCTCAGCGGAGCAGACCTCAGCGGAGCGGATCTCCAGGATACCTTCCTGCGTAAAGCCAACCTCTTTGAAACAATCTTCACCGACGTAAAACTTGAGAGAACTGTCTTCTACCGCTCCCTCCCCGAAGCGAATCTCTATCAAGAAATTATCAACAAGGTTAAACGACATGAAGAAAAACCCGAGTTGGACACGAACTAACGCGGTGTTCCGTCGGGCGAGTCCGCGCCGAACCTCGCACTGGAGCCGACGCCCTCCAGCGTCCGCTGCGCTCCCGCTTCCGGGCGCGGCTCACCGCGGGCGTTCGGCGCCCTGTGAGCGTAGTAGTCAACTGCAAGAGAGCCAAGCAGGTAAGAAATGCAGCATGCGGATTTCCAAATCGGCACGGAATTTTTCACGGCGACAGGCAAATGGCGGTGCACGGACGTGGGGACACGTGTGATCGTGGCAATTTCCCTGGAGCCTCGGACCATGATCCGTGTGCGGCGTGGTGAGAGCGGTGAGCGCATCGAGGAAGGTTTTCTCAGCGATGATCCCCGCGATCTTGCTGGGCCGCCCTATATGGTCGCCGAGCAAGTGTTTGACGAGTATGACATCGAAGGGTGCTACACCACAGCAGGCGAAGTGCCACACTGATATGTGCCTGGATGAAGGACAAAGCCATGGAAGAGCAGGTCGGAGGTCCACAGGATGACCTGCCCGGGTCGCACTCCCCAACCTTTGGCTCCCCAGTCGGCGGGGTCACCTACGAGAAGCGCCTAGCCGCCTATGCGGTGATCAGAAATCACGCCGGAGCCGTTGCGGCAGTGCATACGCCGGCTGGCTATTGGCTACCCGGCGGTGGCACCCTCCCTGGGGAGACACCGGAAGAGACGGTGGTGCGTGAAGTCCGAGAAGAGCTTGGACACGCCCTCCGCCTCGTGGGCAAAATCGGGGAAGCCGTCCAGTATTTCTTCGCCGTCGCTGATGGCAGGTACTACGCAATGCGGGCGGTATTTTTTCAGGCGGAACTCGCGGAGGTGCCACTCGGTCCTGGGGAGTATGAGGTGTGCTGGCTCGATGCAAGCCACTCCGCTCCCTTGTTCTTCCATGCGTGTCACGACTGGGCGGTGCGGCAGGGTTGAGGAGAGGGGAGGCCTGCACTGGCCTTCCCAGGCCCTGCTCAAGAAAAAGGTAGGGCTACTGAGGGAGCACGTGGCAGTATCTTTCGGTTATATGGCTGTGCAGCGGCATACCCCGCCGAACAACGCACCAGACTGTGTCAAAACCCTGTTTTTGGAGTATATGAGCCTTGCAAGTCATTGATTATGTGAGACTGTATTTTCGAAATATCGACTTTTGACACAGTCTCGCACTGCACCTGACTGCCTCCAGCCTCCGCTCCTGCGTCGCTGCGGCTTCCGGCAGCAGGTGAGCGCTGGCGTTAGCGGAACAACTGAATATGAATACTGATGATCGTATCTCTCCACTCAGCATCCTACTCGACGAAGTGTTCTACAAGAGTAGCATTCAAGACATGCGTAGATTCTACTTTTCGGCCACAAAGGGCGAGCACAATTGGTTTCTGTTGAGTGACTATTACTTCGGAGACGACAAACCCAACAAGGTCATCACCTTCACGGCGATGCCTTCTTGTCCTTACATTCTTGATCTCAAGAGCGCAATCAAAGCAGTTGCGCCAAAGGATATCAAGCACACGAGAAACGTCAACAGAGATTTTGTGGCATTGATGAACCTACTACCGCTTATTAACATTGTTTTCATTTTCGACAACAAGAAACATTTCATCTGGGACACGGTTGAAGAAGCGAAAGAGACCATACGGGAGCACATCGAGGTATTGCGTGCCTATGTCGACTACTGGGGAACCACCGAACCAGAAAGAGCACCTCGGCTAAACAGAATAACCAAGAACCTGAATGTTCTGGAGAGCCTGTTAAAGGGGGGCAAGAAACTTCGAATCCTGTCGGCAATGTTCTTGATCTCTCAGCTTGGGGGGTACGTGGACAGCGTCATCTCGCGTGAAACAGACTTGTTATCCTTGATCTGGTTTTCCGACAGAGACAGCACAAACGAGATCGGCAGGAACCTCATCAGGGACCTATTCCAAATTTCGCTAATAGACGTGACGAAGAAGAACATAAGCTTCAGTTTCACGTCGGCTAATTCCGGCTCCGACGAATGGTATGAAGAGATAACGAGAATTCCTGATTACATCACTGGGGCAGTCTCAGGGTTCAACTTCGACGAGAATCGAGCAATCGATCAGAAGACAGCACAGTTGCTGGGACTGCACTTTCGAGGCAATATCAATAACACTTTCTTGTACAGGTTCAAAATCGATGATGAACGGATAAGACTACAACGAACGGTTATCACATGAGCCATCGTCGAAAATGGAGGAGGAGTTCTTGGTGTCAGCGAAGAAAGAGCCGCTAACAAGCCAGTGGAGCCGACGCCTTACAGCGTCCGCTGCGCTCCCGCTTCCAGGCGCGGCTCACCGCCAGCGTTCGGCTGCAAAGTGAGTGCGATGATTGGCCATTGTTTGGGATGCTGACGGTAATACGGTGAACGTGGGAAGGCGTTGTCCCTGTCCGCAAGGACCAGCCTGGCTGCGGGTGGACCAGAAGGGACAAGGCTGGCGGAGCCGTCATGGTACCGAGGAAGTCCGTGAAAGCGGGTGGAGGGACGGGCGGCAGGTGCTCATGGGAGAGTCGACGAGTGACGTGGAGGTCTAAGATCCTTTGAATAAGGAGAATACCTCCCAAGTCCAAAGACGGCCTCCCTGAACGCTGGAGGAGATATCCGCCACCCTGAAGAGCACTGGAAAGCCGTGTATGTGGAAACGCATAAGCACGGTTTGGAGAGGGATGTGGCGGAAACACGCTTTGGCAACGAAGAGGGTGCGCCGCTGCATCTACTCTACTTCTGGAGCAGCGCTAGACGGCGCGATCCGTCTACCGACTGTAACGGTACATGACCCGGCGCTCTGAAGTTTGGTAAGATCATCCGTACGCCAGCCATGCAGGCAGGTCTCGTGAGTCAGCGGCTTCGATTCCGAGACATGTTTCGAATCGCGCGTGAGCTTGATCCGATCCTGATGAACAACACTTAACGATGCAAGCACCCTCATGGCTAACCCGGAACAGCTCAAGACTTTGAGACATAGCGTAGAAGCCTGGAACAAATGGCGGGAGGAAAATCGCGACGAGTGGCCTGATCTTCACGAGGCAGGCCTCAGGCGGGTGTTCCTCGGCGGGGCGGACCTCACCTGGGCGAACCTCATCGACGCGGACCTCAGCGAAGCCTACCTCAACGGCGCGAACCTCACCTGGGCGTCCCTCAGCGGCGCGAACCTCGTCGGGGCGAAGCTCAGCGGGGCGTACCTCGGGAAGGCGGGCCTCATTCGGGCGGACCTCACCTGGGCGAACCTCAGCGGGGCGATCCTCAGGGAAGCCTCCCTCAGCGGGGCGAAGCTCTTCCGGGCGGATCTCAGCGGGGCGGACCTCAGGGGGGCGATCCTCAGCGGGACGGACCTCATGCGGGCGGATCTCAGCGGGGCGGACCTCGAAGGCGCAGACTTATCAAACGCGAACTTAGTTGAAACGGTCCTCACGAACGGGGCCAATCTAACGGGTTGCAGAATCTACGGGGTCTCGGCCTGGCGGCCGCAGGTTAATGAAACTACTAGGCAAAACGATCTCGTCATCACTCGTCACGATGAGCCCGTGGTCACGGTAGACAACCTCGAGGTCGCCCAGTTCGTTTACCTGCTGTTGCGCCACCCGAAGATTCGGGATGTGATCAGCACAATCGGCAACAAGGGCGTTCTGATTCTCGGACGATTCACTGACGACCGGAAGTCTATCCTCGATGCCTTGAGAGTGGCGCTACGCCATAGGGGCTACGTGCCAATGGTATTCGACTTTGAGGGCGCTGAGGAGCGTGATCTCACCGAGACTGTCCTCACATTGGCAGGGATGAGCAAGTTCGTGATTGCGGACATTACTAGTCCACGCTCGGTTCCGCACGAGTTGGCTGTTGTCCTGCCCAACTACATGATTCCGTTCAAGCCCATCCTGCAGAAGGGCGAGAAGCCCTATGCTATGTTCGCGGACTACAGGAAGAGGTTTGAGAAGTGGGTTCTGCCGCGACTGGAGTATCGCGACGAGGCTCAACTCGTTGCTGTCTTGGAGGACGCTATCATCCACCAAGTCGAGGAGAAACACAAACAGCTTCTCATCGACAAGGCGCGTGAGGACGTGGCGGAGGATGCAGACGACTACGAGTACGAGTAGGGGTGTAAGAGGGGAACGGGGTCAGGTCTTGCACTACCACATCCCTGGCCTAACAACTCAGCAATGGGGCAGGTGGGCCAGCGCAGCACGGCTCACCGCGAGCGTTATGTTTCTGCAACCATCTCGCCGATCAGGAGCAAACGACGGGAGGTAGCCATGCGCACCGCAATCATCATTGCTGCGGGCTTTGTGCTGTGGACAGCGTGTCTTGGAGTTGCAAAGCTCCTTGCCAGTTCGAGCACTTCGTCTATGATCACAGCGACCGTCGCGTTTGTCGTCATCTGGTTTGTCGCGGCAGCGGCGAACATGTGGATTGGTGTATCGCAAGTGAGGTACTCGTTTCGAGAAGAGCCCCGATTTTCCTGTTGATCTTCTTGTTGCCATCCGCGGCGGCCATTTTTGTAAAGTGGAAGCTCCTTTGAGCGC
>Ga0081455_10004955_pt1 | contig 14728 bp, 14 predicted proteins | sample TabmetS3T2R1_FD_70207 | JGI IMG/M metagenome (GOLD analysis project Ga0081455, IMG submission 70207) | Tabebuia heterophylla rhizosphere microbial communities from the University of Puerto Rico - S3T2R1 | ecosystem: Host-associated > Plants > Roots > Rhizosphere ... | reverse complement strand
GGCCACCCCGGCCAACGCGCAGCAGACCAACGCCCCGGGCCAACTCATGCATGACAAGGGCTCCGTCAAGGGCACGACCGGCGCGTCAGGTTATGCTCCGGGCCACAAGATGCACGAGAGCGGCTCGGTCAAGGGCACAGTTGGTGCATCGGGCTATGCGCCCGGCCGGACCGGCGCGAGCGTCGGCGCGGGCACCAACACCAAGGTCGAAACCGAGAAGGCTGGCGCCGGCATTTCCGGCGGCGCGAACGTCAAGGGTTCGGTTCGGTAATCGCTGGAGCGCAGCACCGCTGCGCGGGCAACAAGGAGGACACTGCCATGCGAACGAAAGTCTCATCACTGCTGGTCGCCGCGGCGTTCGGCACCGCCATTGCGCTTGCCGGCTCGGTGACGGCGCAAGCGAAGGGCGGCCATGGTCACGGCCACGGCTTCGGCCGCGCGCATGCTCATTTCAGCATGCACCATCACGGCCGGCCCTATGGCTGGAGCCGGGGCCGGAAGATCGGCTGGCGCGGCCTGCATTGCCCGCCCGGACTCTGGAAGCAGGGCCGTTGCTGATCAAGGCGGCCATTCCGGCATGACGCAGAGCGCGCCGCTCATAGCGGCGCGTTTTTTTTTAGCGCCCGCCAATCGTCGCTGCGATCTCGGTGATCCGCGCCTTGATCCTGTCGTTCTTGAAATAGGATAGCGTCCGCAGCGCGGCATCGCGCACGCGGGCGCGATCCTCGCCGCTCAGCGCTCTGGCCGCGATGCGTGCAACGCGCGACAGCGCGGCCAGCCGCTCCAGACGCCAGCGCTCGCTCAGCCCGTCATAGACGAGCGCGATGAAATTGCTGGACAGCGCCTGGGCGAACAGCGGCTTGATGTCCTCGGCTTTGCGGCGAAAGGCTTCGGCCTCGACCTCCGCTTGCGGTCCGCTCGCAAGATGGCTCGCCTGGGCTTCTGCGATGGCGGCGAGAAGCGTGACCTGAAAATCCGCATAGCGTCCATATTCGTCGGAAAATGCGACGACATTGGCGCGCAGACGGCGCTCGATGTCCGGGCCCGAGGGCAGATTGGTGAAATCACTGACGCCGGTTCCGGCCAGCACGTAAACCGAGCCGACGGTGTCGGCGGTATTGAACCAGCGGATCGCTTCGTCGATCTCGCTGCCCGCGAGCGTCTTCATCGGCCAGACCGAAGCGCCACTCACGGTGCGTCCATACATCCCGAGGATGACGGAGTCGGAACTGCTCACGATGATGATCGGCGGCATGGCGCACATTGCCGGCGGCGTGCTCGCTGCGTACGTGGGGATGCTCGGGGCCGGTGATCCGGTGCAACAGGTGTTCTATGCCAAGCACCTGCTCGCCGCCTCGGTCATGGCCGCTCCGGCGACGCTCGTGATCGCCAAGATCCTCATTCCGGAAACCGGCGAGCCGCTCACGCGCGGCACGGTCAAGATGGAAGTGGAGAAGACGACGGCCAACGTCATCGACGCGGCAGCGGCCGGTGCCGGTGACGGTCTGCGGCTGGCGCTGAACATCGGTGCGATGTTGCTCGCGTTCATCGCGCTGATCGCGCTGCTCAACTGGCCGCTGACCTGGTTGGGCGAAGTGACCGGGATCTCCGCCGCCATTGGCCATCCCACCGACCTCGCGACGATCTTCGGCTATCTTCTCGCACCGCTCGCGTGGGTGATCGGTACGCCGTGGCAGGACGCGCACGTGGTCGGCAGCCTCATCGGGCAAAAGGTGGTCATCAACGAGTTCGTCGCGTACCTGCAGCTCGCCGACGTCGTGAACGGGCACGTTGCGGGGGTCACGTTGACCGGACAGGGCCGACTGATCGCAACTTACGCGCTGTGCGGGTTCGCCAACTTCAGCTCGATCGCGATCCAGATCGGGGGCATCGGCGGCCTCGCGCCGGAACGTCGCAAGGACCTGGCGCGTTTCGGTCTGCGCGCGGTGCTCGGCGGCTCGATCGCGACGTTCATGACCGCGACCATCGCCGGCGTCCTGACCTGGTTCGGCACCTGACGGCACGACCGGCACCGGCCGAACGGCCGCTGCGCATGCAATCCGATCGCGATCTCGCTCGGGAATTCGAGCGTGCGATTGCGACCGGCGACGGGTTCTCCGGCGCGCACTGCATCCATGAGCGCTGGATGCGCGGTGACTTTGCAGTGCACATCGAGGCGGCACTGGAACTGCTGTGGAAGCGCGCGGGGCCATCGATCCCGGATTGGCTGCCGATGCGCTACGTGAGCTGGCTGCCGACGGCGTACGACGTGGCCATGCGTTTCACCGCGAAAGACCGCGGCCGATCGAACATCTACCTGGTCCTGCTCGATTTCTCCGACCGGCGCGGCGACGATCTCGGCGTCTACGTCGGCATGAGCCGGTATCCACCGGCGGAGCGCTTCGACCAGCACAAGGCCGGTATTCGCGCGGCGGGCAGTGTCCTCAAGCGCGGCATCGAAGTGCTCACGGGTCCGACGCTGCACCTGCAACGCATCCGGCGCGCAGACGCGGCGCGCATCGAGGCGGACCTGGCCGGCGCGCTGGCGGATGCCGGCATCCGCGTCGAGGGTGGCCACTGAGGGCGTGCGCGGTACCGGGAGGTGCGGCCGACGGTAGCGCCGCGCGCTACTTGCCAACGACCGTTTGTTTCGTCTAACTAACCAGGTAAAGGTTCGCGGCAAACAACCAACTACGCCATCGGAAGGGGAGCGGCGATGCAAGCGAAGACATTGGGCTACCGGGTGCTGGGGCTGGCTGCCCTGGCCATGTTGCTGCAGTCCTGCGGCGGTCCGAAGAGCAGCTCGACGAGCGGCGCCGATGGCGGGCCGGTGCCGACCAGCCGGATCTCGATCTTCCTGACCGTCGAGTCGAAAGAATCGAACATCGCGGTGGTGCGTGCGAACCTGAACGACGGGAAATTCGTCAGCACTTCGTATCGGCTGGACGGCGGCGACTTCCTCCGCGCGTGCATCAGCGGCGTCTGCCGCAGCATGGCCGACAACGATTCGGTGTTCGCGCCCGACTACATCGCACGCTTCGACTACCAGCCCGGCGTCGACTACGTCGTGTCGTTCAATCGCCAGGCAGCGACGAACGCGCCAGACTCGCGCGTCAAACTACCGCTGTCTTTCACGCTCGTGACGCCCGCGAACCACCAGCAGGTCACGGACGGCGAAACCGTGCTGGTTTCGTGGGCGCCCACGGGTGCGCCCGCACGCGTGGCGCTGACGTACTACGCCGACTGCACCTTTCTCTCCGGCGTGCACGGCTTCTCGACCGGCACTCTCAGTGAAGATACGAATGCGGATGGCAGCGAGCCGGTGCGCATCGATCCCATCGTGACCTTCGCGGCCTCGAATTCGACGTCGACCATCACCCGCTGCAGCATCGACGTGACCGTGAGCCACGAGCTCCAGGGGCGCGTCGACCCGGCGTTCCACAAGGGCACGGCGCGCGGCATCGTGTCGCGCGTGGTCAACCTGGCCTACGTTCCTCGGTAGGCGGATCACGCGAGACGATCCAGCTCGCGACGGATGAGCTTGGCCTCCGCGACCGATTTTGCGAGACCGATCGCACGGGTCAGGGCCTGACGCGCCGCGTCGACGCGGCCGACCTCCCTGAGCAGCGTCCCGCGCAGCCCGTGGTAATAGAAATAGGAGTCGAGCTCGCCCTGTAAGGGTTCGATCAGCTCCAGGGCGGTCGCGGCCCCGTGCAGCTTCCAGACGGCGACGGCCCGGTTGAGTGTGGTCACGGGTGAGGGCTGCAGGGTTTCGAGCACGCGATACAGCGAATCGATTTCCCGCCACGCGGTGTCTTCGGGGCGCGGCGCATGCAGATGGAGCACGGCGATCGTCGCCTGGAGTTGATAGGGCCCGGGTTGTTGGTGGACGGCGGCACGCTCCAGCAGCGACCGGCCTTCGTCGATGAGCGTCCGGTTCCAGAGATCGCGATCCTGCTCGTCGAGCAGCACGAGCTCCCCGTCCGCATCGAAGCGCGCCCGCGCGCGGGAATGCTGGAACAACATGAGCGCCAGCAGCCCCGCGACCTCCGGGTCGGATGGAAAGAGGCTCAGCAGCAGCCGTCCCAACCGGATCGCTTCGTCCGCAAGCGCCGACCGCGCCACGGCGGAATCCGGCGTGCTGCCGTAGCCCTCGTTGAAGATGAGGTAGATCGTCGTCGCGACCGCGGTGAGTCGCGCCTGTCGCTCGGCGGCGCCCGGCGTCTCGAACTCGACGCTGACGTTCGCAATCGTCCGCTTGGCGCGCGTGATGCGCTGCTCCATGGCGACGGACGACACCAGGAATGCGCTCGCGATCTGCTCCACGGTGAGCCCGCACACCACGCGCAGCGCGAGCGCGATCTGCTGGGTCGCCGGCAAGGAAGGATGTCCGCAGACGAACATCAGGCGCAGGATGTCGTCGCGATAGTGGCTCTCGTCGATGGCTTCCGCGGTCAGCTCGCTCGCGGGGTCCGCGTGCGTGTCGACGTCGATCAGAGATCCCGTGAATCGGTCGCGGCGCTTGGCGTCGAGTGCCGCGTTGCGTCCTGCCGTCACGAGCCAGGCCGTCGGGTCCTGGGGAAAGCCCTTCAAGGGCCAGGTCTGCAGCGCGCGCAGGCACGCTTCCTGGAAAGCCTCTTCGGCCGTGTCCAGATCGCGGAAATACCGCAGCAGGGCGGCGACGGCCTTCGGCCGTGCCCCCGCGAGCGCTACATCGATGTGCGCGGGATCGTGCATCCGGATCCAAGGACGATCGGTTGCCCTTCCGGCAGACAACCCGCAGATTTATTTGTCGGCCGATGTCGGGACGGCAGCCCCTCGGCCGTCCTTGAAGCAGAATCCACCGCCACCGGGAGATGTTCGATGAAAGTCATGATCCTCACGAAGATGACCGAGAGCGCCGAGAAGATGGTCCCGCCGACGCCCGAGGCGATCAATGCCATGCACGAGTACAACGCGGCCCTCATCGCCGCCGGCATCCTCAAGGATCAGATGTACGGCGGGCTCATGCCGAGCCGCTTCGCCAAGCGCCTGCGCTACTCCGGGAATAATCTCACGGTGACCGACGGCCCGTTCACCGAGACGAAGGAAGTCGTCGCCGGATTCGCACTGTGGGAAGTCGAGTCGTTCGACGAAGCGCTCGAGTGGGCGAGGAAGTGTCCCGTGATGATGGACTGCGAAGTCGAGATGCGCCCGCTGTTCTGTCCGGAGATGTTCGATCCGAAGTGAGGCCCGCGCCTGTCGGATGCGCGCGGACTACCTACCGGCGCGCTCCTGCCGCAACACGAACTCGATCGCCGTGCACACCGCGGCGACCTGCGCTGCGTTGCATTGCCCGGGTGACGCGCGCGGGCTGTCGGGGTAGACCTCGGTCGTGGTCTTGTAGCGCGCACCGGTGATGCCCGCACACAGGCCGAGCTCGCGCAGGGGGTAGCGGATCACGCCGGGCGCGACCACCGGAGAGCCGATGATCTCGTTGTGGGCGTCCGCCGGTGCGATGTGAGTGATGCGGGCGACGGCATCGATGATCGCGCGTTGCAGCCCGGGTTGCGGATTCTCGATGTCATCGACGACGTAGAAGCCGTCGGGGATGACGCCCGGCTCGAATGGTTTGCCATCGCGCGCCGCGAGCGCGGGACGGAACTCGCTCTCGTCGGAGTCGGTGGTCTCGTGCAGGTCGACATGGAGCAGGATGCGCCCGCGCAGCGGCGCCACGAGCTTCATGAGCGCGACCGACTCGCCCGCATCGCTGCCCTCCTTGAACGAACGGTTGGGATCGACGGCGTTCGCATTCCAGCGCACGACGCGCTCGTACGCCCAGGGGCTCACGCACGGCACGACGAGAAGATCGACGGGATAGTCCGCCGCGCGCTGTTCGAGGAACTGCAGCGCGCCGTGAACGCCGCTCGTCTCGTAACCGTGCACTCCGCCCGTGACGAGCACGAGCGGCCGCTCTCCGGTCGCGGCGCGGTTGCGCAGCGCGAGGAGCCGATAGCAGTCCGGTGGATAGTCGAGCTGTCCGTATTCTTCGACATCGAAACGTGTGGCGAGAGCGTCGATGCGGGTCACGACGTCATTCGAGTAGCTCCGATGCTTGCGCTGTCGCGCGAGCCAGTGCGCTCGCTCGGAAGTTCCCCAGGCAACTCCTGCGGTACCGATCGGGTAAGCCGTCATCGTCATGGATCCGCCTCAAGTCGGGCGCGAACGCCGGGTGGATGCGGATTGTAGTTGTGCGCAGGCGCGCGATGTACGCGCGCGGAGTCGCGAGGGGGAAATCGCGAGCGGATGGCGCGCCCGCCGACATCGAGTCAGGCGTCGCGACACCCGGCGCCGACGCGGCGATAGAGCGTGCTGCGGCTGATGCCGAGTCGGCGCGCGGCCTGTGAGTAGTTGCCGTCGCACTCGCGCAGGGCGGAGCGCATGCAACGTTCCGCGACGTCGCCGAGCCGCGCTTCCGGCGGCGCCGCCGTTTCCGCGTCGACCCGGGCAGCCGTGCTTTCGAGATCGTGGGGCAGCATCCCGAGAGAAAGCGCCTCGTCGCGCCGCGCGTGGACCCGAAGCACGCGCAGTACGTTGGTGAGCTCGCGGAAATTGCCTGGCCACGAAGCGCGCGCGAGCGCGGCGAGCATCTCTTCCGGAAGTGGCGCGCAGGCCGGACCCGGCAGGCGATTCCAGAGCGTGGCGGCGATCTCGCGCAGATTTCCGCGCGAGCGCAACGGCGGCAGCTGGACGGCGTGATGCGCGAGCCGGTAGTAAAGATCGGCGCGGAACTCGCCACGCTCGACGAGCGCGCGCAGCGGCCGGTGCGTGCTCGAGATGAGCCCGAACCGTAGGCGCTCCGGCGTGCCGCCGCCGAGCGCCGCGACCTCGCGCTCCTGGAGCACCCGCAACAGCCGCGACTGCAGCTCGAGCGGCATGTCGCCGATCTCGTCGAGCAGCAGGACGCCGTCATTCGCCCGGCGCAACAATCCGCGCGTACCCTCGCGCCGCGCGCCCGTGAAAGCGCCCGATTCATAGCCGAACAATTCGGATTCGATGAGGCTCGCCGGAAGGGCCGCGCAGTTGATTGCGACGAAGGGTCCCGCGCTCCAACGGCTGCGCGCGTGCATCTGTCGTGCGAAGACTTCCTTGCCGACGCCCGTCTCGCCTTCGAGCAGCGTGCCGAGGTCGGCGTCGAGCATCGCCGTCGCGGAGTCGAGAGCCCGCTCGAGCCGCACGTCGGTCCAGGGAGCCGTCGCCGCTTCGCAGGGCACGACAGCGCTGCTGCGGCTCGTGGGTCCGAAGGCGCGCCGCGGCGATGAGCGGCGCGACTCGCCGCGCAGGTGCAGGTTGCGGCCGTCGCGCAGCGTGATGCGTGCCAGGCCTTCGAGGTCCGCGGCGTCGCAGTCGAACAACTGCGCGAAATCCGTGCCGCCGATCGCGGTCCAGTCGCGGCCGAGCAGCGCGAGCCCGTGGCGATTGGCGCCGGCGAGCTTCCGATCGGCGAATACGAGCACGCCTTCGCGCGCGGTGCCGAGCAATGCCGCGTCGGATTGCAGGCGCAACACCTCGAGGCCCGCGGGCAATTGATCGAACGCCCGGTGCTCGATCTGGTCGACGGCGAGCTGCACCATGCCGAGCGCGTGGGTGTGCGCGATGCTCGCGTGGCCGGAAAGATCGAGCGCACCGAGCGTCGTGCCGCGCGTATCGAGGATCGGCACACAGAAACAGCTGATGCCGCGATGCGGCTCGAAGAAATGTTCGGCGCCGCGCACTGCGACCGCGCGCCGCTCCGCGAGCGCCGTGCCGATCGCATTCGTGCCGGCGCACGACTCCTGCCAGCTCACGCCCGGCCGCAACGCCACGCGTGCGGCCTGCGGCACGAAGGCATCGCTGCCCGCGCTGTCGAGCACGAGTCCTTCGGCATCGGTGAGGATCACGATGCTGTCCGTGGAGCGCGCATCGCCGGCCAGCGATTCGAGCTCGGGGCGGCACAGGCGCGCGAGTGCCGCGCTGCGCTCTCGCGCGATGCGCAGCGAGCCTGCGGAAAGCGGCTCACCGCGCGGCCGGGAACCGGCATCGAGTCCGAGGCGCGCGCATCGCTGCCACGATTTCAGGATGACCTCCGGCACGAGCGATTCGGGCGATTCGCCGCGCGCGAAGAATCGCTGTCTCGCCGCCGCCAGTGCGTCGCCGACCGTTGCTGCTCGCATCGCTGACTCCCTGCTGTCGCAATTTGCGACACCTGAAACAACCCGCTGTGTCACGGCCATACATACGGCGTTGCACCTCGTCGCGCCTATCCGCGTCGTTACGTACAAGTGGAATGCAAGCCGCTGATTCGACTGAACCACCCGTGCAGCCGGCTGCGATCGCGCGGGGTTGGCACGCCCGGTGCTTGTGATGGCCCGAACAATCACACCGAGGGGTTTCCGACATGAGCACCAATCCCGTTCTCGCGACCGCATCGCTGTCGCCATTCGCCGCGCGCTACGGCAACTACATCGGCGGCCGCTGGGTCGAACCGGCGAGCGGCAAGTATTTCGACAACATCACGCCGATTACCGGCAAGGCGATCTGCCAGATTCCGCGCTCCAACGAGGTCGACGTCGAGCGCGCGCTCGATGCCGCGCACGCGGCGCGCGAGGCCTGGGGTCGGACGAGCGCGACCGAACGCTCCAACATCCTGCTGCGCATCGCGGACCGCATGGAGCAGAACCTCGAGAAACTCGCGATCGCCGAGAGCTGGGACAACGGCAAGCCCATCCGCGAGACGCGCGCGGCCGACCTGCCGCTCGCGATCGATCACTTCCGCTATTTCGCGGGCTGCATCCGTGCGCAGGAAGGCACGATCGGCGAGGTCGATCATGACACCGTCGCGTACCACTTCCACGAGCCGCTCGGCGTCGTCGGCCAGATCATCCCGTGGAATTTCCCGCTGCTCATGGCGACGTGGAAGCTTGCGCCCGCGCTCGCGGCCGGAAATTGCGTCGTGCTCAAGCCCGCGGAGCAGACGCCGGCCAGCATCCTCGTCTGGGCCGAGATCGTCGCGGACCTGCTGCCGCCGGGCGTGCTCAACATCGTCAACGGGTTCGGGCTCGAGGCCGGCAAGCCGCTAGCGTCCAGCAAGCGCATCGCGAAGGTCGCATTCACGGGCGAGACCACGACGGGCCGGCTCATCATGCAGTACGCGAGCCAGAACCTCATTCCCGTGACGCTCGAGCTCGGCGGCAAGAGTCCCAACATCTTCTTCGACGACGTGCTCGACGCCGACGACGAGTTCTTCGACAAGGCGCTCGAGGGCTTCACGATGTTCGCGCTCAACCAGGGCGAGGTCTGCACCTGCCCGAGCCGCGCGCTCGTGCACGAGAAGATCTACGAGCGCTTCATGGAGCGCGCGCTCGCGCGCGTGGCCGCCGTGCGCCAGGGACATCCGCTCGATCCGGCCACGATGATCGGTGCGCAGGCGTCGAGCGAGCAGCTCGAGAAGATCCTGTCGTACATCGACATCGGCAAGCGCGAGGGTGCGAAGCTGCTGGCAGGCGGCGAACGCGCGCGGCTCGGCGGCGATCTCGCGAACGGCTTCTATGTGCAGCCGACGGTATTCGCGGGCCACAACAAGATGCGCATCTTCCAGGAGGAGATCTTCGGACCCGTCGTATCGGTGACGACGTTCAAGGACGAGGCCGAGGCGCTCAGCATCGCGAACGACACCTTGTACGGACTCGGGGCCGGTGTGTGGACTCGCGATGCGAACCGCGCGTACCGCTTCGGGCGCAACATCCAGGCGGGCCGCGTGTGGACCAACTGCTACCACGCCTATCCGGCGCACGCCGCCTTCGGCGGCTACAAGCAATCGGGAATCGGCCGCGAGACGCATCGCATGATGCTCGATCACTACCAGCAGACGAAGAACCTGCTGGTGAGCTACAGCCCGAAGGCGCTCGGCTTCTTCTGACGCCGGCTCATCGTCCGCCGCGCAGCTGACTCAGCTGCGCGGCGGACGTGATCAGTGCGAGGTCCGCCGCACGAACCCGGCAACGGTGTCGTGCAGACCGCTGAGTGCGCCTTCGTTGAGGTACACCATGTGTCCCGACGAGAAATATTTGTACTCGATGTTCGAGCGCAGCGCGTCCGGGATCGGCAGGTGCTCCATCTCGTAGACGCCCTCGAAGTAGGGTGTCGCGAGGTCGAAGTAGCCGCCGGTGTTGAGCACCTTGAGGTTCGGGTTCTGCTTCATCACCGTCGCGAGATCGAGCATCACGTTGGTCGTCTGGCCCGTGAACGCGCTCGGCATGCCCGGGGCCTGGTGCGCCATGTCCCACGACGGAAAGACGGGCGCGAAGATTTTGAAGCCGTCTTCGGCGGGGAACTTGAGTGTCGAGCGCGCGTAGTCGTTCCACGCCGCGACGTAGGCCGAGCCCACCGACGTGATCATCGGGTCGTACTGCGCCTCTTTGCTCAGCACGTCGAGGCTGGGACCGGAATAGCGGGTGTCGATGCGGCCGGTCGTGAGGCCGCCGGGCATCTGCAGCTGCTGCGAGAACTGGCCGCCGCTCACGCGCAGGTCGGACTTCAGCAGGTAGTCCACCGGGAGGCCGAGGTAGCCGGACAGGCGCTCGGCGATCTTCTGGCGCGTGCCGGCATCGAGCCGTCCGCCCTGCTGCAGCGCCGCCGCGTAATCGCCGATCGCGAACTTCTCGACCTCACGCAGGAACGCTTCGAGATCGGCGGGGCGCGTGCCGGGCAGGCGGTTGTGATACCACGCCGTCGCCGCCATGGTCGGCAGCGCCGTGACGTAGGCGGTATCGACGCCCGGGTTGAAGGAGGGGCTATCTACCGAGAGGTCGAAGTTGAGGATCGTCGACAACAGGATCACGCCGTTGAGGTCGATGCTCGCGCTGCTCGCGAGCTCGTTGGCGAGCACCGCCGAGCGCGTGGTGCCGTAGCTCTCGCCGAACAGGTACTTGGGTGAATTCCACCGGTTGTACTTGTTGAGGAACTGCTGGATGAAGCGCGTGAACGCATGGGAGTCGTTGTCGACGCCCCAGAACGCCTTTTCCTTGTCCTTGCCGGCGATGCGCGAGAAGCCGGCGCCCGGCGCGTCGATGAACACGAGATCCGCGACGTCGAGCAGCGAAAACGAATTGTTGACGACGGGGTAGGGAGCCGGCGGTGTGTGGCGGTCTTCGCGCACGACGACACGGCGCGGGCCGAACGCGCCCATGTGCAGCCACAGCGTCGCCGAGCCCGGGCCGCCGTTGTAGATGAACATGAGCGGTCGCGTGGCGCCGCCGCCTTGTTTGCCGCCGTCCTTCGCGAAGTAGGCGGTGTAGAACATCGATGCTTCGGGCGGCAGGCCCTCCTTGTCCTTGTCGGGCGACGGCGCGGCGGCCTGTTCGCGCCACGCGACGTCGTCCCAGCCCGGGCCGTGGACGACGAGAGTTCCGGCGACCGCCTGGTAGGCGACCGCCTTGCCGCCGATCGACACGGAGCCGCTGCTCGTCACTTCCGAGGAATGGAAGATCCGGTCGGGACCCGAGGGCTTGGCGGGATCGGATCCCTTGGCCTCGTCGGCCGCGAAGTCCGGTTGCGCCAGCAGCGCCAGCAAGGCCGAACCCAGGATTGCCGGGAATGCGCGCCGTTCGAACATGGAAGTTTCTCTGGGGTGAATGAAGAGGCGGCCAAAATGCAGCGAGTCGCGCGGCTTGGCAAGGGCCACGGGCGTCGGAAACTCTCTACTCGTCGCGTTCGCGTGCCTCTTGCGCCTCGAGCTCGCGGTTGCGTTGCTTCGCGCGTTCGAGCGCCTCCGGCGATCCCATGGGCTGGCGCGCATTGCGCCACAGCCGCATGAGACCCCCCGCGAGGATCACGGTCACGATGACGAGCGCGAGTACGAGCTTGCTCATGCGTGCCCGGCGATGAACCTCTCGATGCTGCGCGCGAGCGTGAGCATCGGCACGCCGCCACCCGTCACGACGGCGTCGTTGAACTTGCGGAAGTCGAAGCGCTGGCCGAGCGAGCCCTGTGCCTGCGTGCGCAGCCGGTTGATCTCGCTGTGCCCGACCTTGTACCCGCAGGCCTGGCCCGGCCACGCGCAGTAACGATCGACCTCGCCCGACACCTCGTCGACGGTCGAGCCGTTCGTGCTGGCGAACCAGTCGATGGCCTGCTGGCGGGTCCAGCGCTTGGCGTGCAGGCCGGTGTCGACGACGAGCCGGCACGCGCGGAACGCGATGGACTGCAGGTAGCCGAGACGTCCCCACGGATCGTCGTCGTAGACGCCGAGCTCGTCGGCGAGCTGCTCCGCGTAGAGCGCCCAGCCCTCGGAGTACGCGTTGAACGCGAGCAGCGAGCGCGCGAGCGGTAGTTTGAAGGTGTACTCGCCCTGCCACACGTGGCCGGGCAGCGACTCGTGATAGGTGAGCGTCGGCGTGTTGTACGTCGTGAACACGCTCATCTTGTGCATGTTGATCCAGAACTTGCCCGGGATCTTGCCGTCGATCGAGCCGGGGCCGCCGTACGCGCCGGGCGCGCCGGGCTCGACCTCCGGCGCCATGCGCTTGATCTCGAAGTTGCCGGGCACGAGCGTCGCGAACGCGCGTGGCAGGCGCGTGCGCATGTCCGCGACGCGCGCCTTGAGGAACGCCATGAGACGCGCGCGTCCCGCGTCGCTCTCTTCGAACGCGAAGCGCGGGTCCTTGCCGAGCGCGGTCATGCGCTCGCCGACGGTGCCCTGCGACAAACCCTGCTTGCGCAGGATGCCGTCCATGCGCGACTGCAGCTCGGCGAGCTCCTGCCGGCCGCGCGCGTGGATCTCGTCGGGCGTCATGCGCGTCGTGGTGCCGGCGCGCAGGGCCCACGCGTAGTACTCGTCGCCGCGCGGCAGCTTCCACACGCCCGCGTCGCTCGTTGCGCGCTTGCGATGCGTCTCGAGCTCCGCAGTCTGGCGCGCGAGCGCGGGACCGATCTTCTCGCGCGCGATCTTCGCGGCGCGCGCGGCGAAGTCGCCGGGCATCGAACCCGCACGTTGCGCGAGCGACTTCACGATCGACCAGTCTTCGACCTTGCCGCTCTGTGCGACCCGGATCTGCGCCAGCGTCTTGTCGAGCAGGAAATCGGGCGCGATGACGTTCTGCGCGGCGGCGCTGCGCAGGCGCCCGGTCTCGCCGTCGATCTGCGCCGCATAGGCCTCGAGCCGTGACAAGTAGGCTTCGGCATCCGCGGGCGACGTCACGGTGTGCTGCTCGTTGAGCATGCTCGGGATCTCGAGGAACGCGCCCGTGTTCTGCGCGACCACGTACGGGGCATTGCGGTACGACCACTGCGAGTCGAGCAACGCCACGTCACCGTACGGGAAGGCGAAGCCTTCCATCGAGAACTCGTGCGCCGTGCGCAGCACGTCGACGTCGATCTGCGTCGCGGGTGACAGCGACGTCACGTCGATCGCCTTCAGCGCCGCGAGCCGCCTGGCCGCGCGCGCCGAGATGGCGTGCTGGCCGGCGGCCGAACGATCCGTGAGCTTCGACTTCAGGGCGGCGCGCGCGCCATTGTCGATGCCGAGCGACGTCGCACTCTCGGGGTAGTCGGCCATGAGCTCTTCGGCACAAGCAGCGATCAGCTTCTCGGCGGCAGCGTCGTTCGCGCCCGCCGTGGCCGTCCCCGGTGCCGCCGCGGCCGCGATGGCCGGAAGCTGCGCCGCCGCCATCGTGGCGCCGGTCGCGATGACGAAGTCTCTGCGTGTCGTGGTCATGGGGAGCCTGGGGAAATAGGAGTGCGCGGATCATAGCCGCGCATCCGTCGCCGCGCTCGGCCCGGTCGTGAGCTCGGACCCGCTGATTGTGTCGCGGGTCGGCGGCGCGCACAGTCGGCCGCATGCGCTTCACGAAGCTTCACTCCGGCGAATCCGTCCCGTCGCTCGGGCTCGGCACGTGGCAGCTCGGTGATTCGCGCGAGCGACACGCGCAGGAAGTCGCGGCGCTGCAGGCCGGCATCGATCTCGGTCTCACGCTCATCGACACCGCCGAGATGTACGGTGACGGCGCGTCCGAGCAACTCGTCGCCGAGGCCATCGAGGGCCGTCGCGACTCGGTATTCCTCGTCACGAAGGTGTTGCCCGCGAATGCGACGAGCAAGCAGTCGATCCACGCGGCCTGCGAGCGCAGCCTGCGCCGGCTGCGCGTCGACGCGATCGATCTCTATCTACTGCACTGGCGCCAGGGCGAACGGCTCGCCACCGTCGTGGAAGCCTTCGGCGATCTCGTCGCCGCCGGCAAGATCAGGTACTGGGGCGTGAGCAATTTCGATACGGAGGACATGCGCGAGCTCGCCGGCATCCATGGCGGCAGCCACGTCGCGACCAACCAGGTGCTGTACAACGTGTATCGGCGCGGCATCGAGTTCGACCTGCTGCCGGCCGCGCGCGCCGCGCGCATGCCCGTCATGGCTTACACCCCCATCGAGCAGGGAAGGGTGCGCGAGGATGCGACGCTACGGGCCGTCGCGGAGCGGCACGGTGCGACTCCGGCGCAGATTGCGCTCGCGTGGACACTGCGAGAGGACGGCGTCATTTCGATCCCGCGCTCGGGCGATCCGCACCACGTGCGCGACAACGCGCGCGCGCTCGAGATCGAGCTTGACGCCGCCGACCTCGCGGACATCGACCGCGCTTTTCCGCCGCCCAGAAAAGCGCGCGCGCTCGAGATGATCTGAGCGAAAAAAACGCGCGCCCCCCGGGGGGGCCGGGGGG
>Ga0081455_10004954_pt1 | contig 14729 bp, 13 predicted proteins | sample TabmetS3T2R1_FD_70207 | JGI IMG/M metagenome (GOLD analysis project Ga0081455, IMG submission 70207) | Tabebuia heterophylla rhizosphere microbial communities from the University of Puerto Rico - S3T2R1 | ecosystem: Host-associated > Plants > Roots > Rhizosphere ... | reverse complement strand
ATCTGAGGAATAGAGCCATATTGTTTGAGCATCACGCGGGCACTTTCAAGAGTGCCCCGGAAGAACAAAGCGGCGGTCAAAGCTGTTGTCATGATTGCTGCATCACTCATCTTACACTGCGGCTCTGTCCGCTGGTGCATCGCCTTCAACAGATCGTCACATAAGCAGTATGTCGCTATAATTTTTTCGTCCATGGGCTTCCTCCTCTCTGGGGCAGATACAATTTCCACCCCGTATTAGAGCGAAGAAGCTCATGGATTTCTAGTAGGTCGCAACTTGGGTTACTATAGCATACCAGCAGATATGCTGGGGAGGGGGCCTCATACATTATCAAGGGCCTGGAGCTGACTGCCTCCAGCCGCAGCTCAGGCCTGGCGTTCGGTGCCAAGTCAGAGGAAGGAACACCAAAGAGAGCTCTTCCGAGTTCAGGCGTAGTCTCGGAGTACAGATCAGGTATACTGTGGGACGCATCGTGCATTTTCTTGAAATAGCTTAAGGCAGGTAGCATGCCCACGGTTCCCGATATTCCAGGGCCCTATCGCTTGTTCTTCTACAGCTTTGATTGTCATGAACCGCCGCACGTCCATGTGCGCCGCGAGCGGATGGTGTGTAAGTTTTGGCTGACCCCGGTTGCCTTGAGTGTGAATCATGGCTTTTCACCTCGCGAACTGAACCGGATTCGTGCCCTTATTGTGGAGCACTTGGCGCGTATCTTGGAGGCATGGCATGACCATTGTGGCGAGTAACGATCCCCGGATTCTCTCTGTAGAGGTCACCGACGACCTGATCACAGCGCATCTGGCAGACGGCCGCACCATCAGTGTCCCTCTCGTGTGGTCGTGGCGTTTGGCCAATGCCACCCCAGAGCAACGGCAACACTTCGAGATTATTGGGACTGGGCAAGGTGTCCACTGGCCGGACGTTGATGAGGACCTCAGTGCCATCGGGATGCTGACCGGCACGCCTGCCCCGCGCCCGAAGCAAAAAGTCTAACGCTCTAACGGGGGCGCAGGTGACGTGCCAGGAGCTGTGCTGGGCAAAGCGGACGGAGATCAAGTCCAAAGCCGGAAGGCAGCAGTCCGAGGCGCGCGAGGGCGAGTGCTGAGGACACCACCGGGGTCTGAGAGCAGGGCATGGCTTCAGAGGGGGAACGCGGGAACGTGGGAGAGCCCCCTGTCTCCTGGCCACATTCCCGGATGGGGGGACCGGGGGACCACAGGCCCTGGGGTGGCGTGGACGCTTCCCCCACGCCACGAGTCCCTCGGGGCCACCACGCACGGAAGTAGGCCAGGGATCGGGAAGCGAGCGACGAGCGAAGCGACCAGAGATGGGCCGGGTGGCAGTCGTAGCGGAGCATAGGACCGGAGAAGGGGGGAACCAAGGCCCCCAGGACCCAATGGAGGGAAGGCGACGCCGGGCCTCACGTTTCGCTGGAGAGACCGACGGGAGAGACCGTGAGATCCTCAACTGTCCCACCACAACTTCAGCGCCTTGCCGCACAAGCGGCCCGCGATGCCGCGCGGGTATGCACGCCCCTCGCCTCCCTGAGCGATGAGGACTGTCTGCGATGGGTGCCTGCGCGTTCTCCCCCGAGGCAGGAGCCCGGTGCGGGAGTGCCGCACGCCGGGAGCGGTGCGGGGGGTGCCAGGTAACCGGCATCCCTACCGCGACCAAATTTTGTCTGCGCAATGTTTGCAGAGAGAAGCGATCAGGAGGAATACGGAATGAACGCACCTCTGAGAGTGGGGATCATTGGCGACTTTGCTCCCCAGCTTCGTGCTCATGTCGCGACCAATGAGGCGCTCCGCCATGCTGCCAGCGTCCTCTCTGTGATGGTAGATGCCGTGTGGCTACCCACTCCGTCCCTGGATCATGCCGGCTATGAGACCACGTTACAGCGTTTTGACGCCTTGTGGTGCGCACCCGCCAGTCCGTACCAAAGCATGCAGGGCGCGTTGAAGGCCATTCAATTCGCGCGTGAACAGGGCTGGCCCTTCCTTGGCACCTGAGGCGGGTTTCAACATACTCTGGTCGAGTATGCGCGCAATGTGCTCGCCATCCAAGATGCGGAACACGAAGAAACTGCCCCAGAGGCCCCGCGCTTGGTGATTAGCAAGTTGACCTGCTCCCTGGTTGGGACATCCCAGACAATCACGCTCCTGCCAGGGACCCTGGCGCATCAGGCGTATGGGACGGCAGCGGTGACGGAGCAATTCGCATGTAACTATGGGCTCAACCCAGCGTATCACGAGCATATTAGCCATGGAGGGCTCCAAGTCGTCGGCAGAGATGCGGCGGGAGAAGTGCGACTGGTCGAGTTCACCGCACACCGCTTCTTTATTGCCACCCTGTTTCTCCCACAGCTTTCTTCCAGCGCTGCCCGGCCGCATCCGTTAATAGTGGCCTACCTGCAAGCGGCGCAGGAATTTCACGCGGTGCAACACCGAAGCGAGGTCAAGAGGTGACTCTGCCGAACGCCGGGCGTGGAGCTGACTGCTTCCAGCCGCAGCTCACGCCCGGCATTAAACGCCAGATTTCTTCCCCTTTATAGGAAATTGGGCTACACTCACGCGGACCGGTTCGTCTCACTGAGGAGGTTTCCAGATGCATACAACAGCCAAATCCTTGGGTATTGATCAGCTGAGTCTCGCCGAGCGTATTCTCCTGGTGGAAGAGATCTGGGACAGTATCGCTGCTGAGGCTGAAGCGCTTGACGTCCCACAGTCCCATAAGGATGAACTCGACCGCCGACTGGCTGCCTATCACGCCAATCCGCATGCTGGAGCGAGTTGGGAGGAGGTAAAGGCCCGCCTGGTCTAACCACCCAGTGGAGTGGACGGCCCACAGCGCAGGCTTTGTGGCAGAAGCAAGAGAAATTGGAGGAGAAAGTCAAGAAATTTCTGGAGAAGCATACCCGCGCAGACCAAGCGGGAGAGCCTTCCAGTATAACCGACCCCCTCGATAGGGGAGACTTAGGGTGGCGGCGCTCAGCGCCGACTCGGTACACGAATATACCAGAGCAGCCAGTATGCTGCTGCACAGCAGAGGCCCGATACCAGTGCTGTGGGCAAGGCCATTTCGACACGCCCGCCGAGATAGCCCTCCAACGCCACCGTGAGCAACAGAAATTGCACGAAAATTAAACTCACCAGGCATACCATGACCGTATAGATGAGCGACATCTGCTGGGCGCGCTGCGCCCGAAGTTGTCGCTCAGGCGTCATGAGGCTTTGCCGATGGCCCATAGCTCCTCCCCTCGTCTTTCCAGCGTCACGCGTGGCAGTGACCGCGACGGTGGGCCGGCCAGGACCCGACCGTCTACAGCGTCAAAGAACCCCTGGTGGCATGGACAGTACAGTTGCCGGTCAGCGGCACGATAGCTCACTGGACATCCCAGGTGGGTGCACTTTTGTCCAAAGGCGACGTAACGATCGATGTCCAGGCGTACCAACAGGCAGGGATCGCCCGAGGTGGGATAGTGGAACACCCTGGCCCCCCCTACTGGGAGGTCGTGTACTGTGGCGAGCCGCACCTGCGGCAGCGCCTCTGCATTCCAGAGACGTTGAAACCTCCCGAGCATCGCCAGGACCACATTGGCGAGAAACGTCGCTAGCGAGACCCAGACGAGCGATTTGGTAAATTCGCGCCTGGTCACAAAGTGGTCATCAACCCACGAGATGGGGAAATGGTCCTTCCAGGCTGGTCCCTCGGACACGCTCGCTCCTTTTCCGTTCTGCTGGTGCACCAGACAGGGGCGTGGGAGGCGTACCCACCTCCTGTCCAGACGTCATAAATGCTGTGATATCCACCTCCAGTGCCTCCACGCCCACTGGCACCATCATCTGTACCTTGGTCTGCACGACCTGTGGCCCGAACAGAAATGTGTTGATCGGGCGCTCACGCCGCAGTGCCTCGATTTCCGCACGAGTCCCGTAGGCCAGCGCCCCGCTGGGGCAGACCGTGACGCACATGGGCCGCTTGCCCGCTGAAGTACGGTCGTAGCACATGTCACACTTTATCATCAGGTCGAGATGCGGCAGGTAGTGCGGTACGCCAAAAGGACACGCCAGCACACAGTTGGTACACCCGATGCAGTGCGACGGGAGCGCTGTCTGCACGACCCCATCGGCCGTCTTCTTAATGGCATCTGCCGGACAGACTTCAGCGCAGGCGGGATCCTCACAGTGCATGCAGACCACAGGGACCGTCTGCGGCGATGCCATCCGGTCAGTGTACTCCAGGTGGATCATGGACACCCCACGGTGTGTTTCACATTCGGCACAGGCGTGGTAGCACGCCTGGCAACCAATACAGCGCGATGGGTCGACAAAAAATTCTAATCCTGCCTCGATCATGCCACAGCCTTTTCTAGGCGCACAGCACAGACTTTGAACTCCGGGATCTTCGAGAGCGGGTCGAGGGCCCGGATGGTCAGGAGGTTGGCCGAGCGCTTGTCCGGCCAGTGATAGGGGATGAACACCGTATCAGGTCGAATCGTCCGTACCACCTGACAGGGCAGGGTCATGGCCCCCCGCCGACTCACCACATGCACCTGGTCGCCCGTTTGCACGCCGAGAGTGGTTGCCAGGTCAGGGTGGATTTCTAGCAGCGGCTCCGGATATTGCCGCATCAGGGGGCCAATACGGCGCGTCTGCGTGCCGCTCAGGTACTGCGAGACCACCCGGCCGGTCGTGAGGAGCACCGGATACTCGGCGTCCACGTCCTCCGCCGGGGGACGATACTCCACAGCGTGGAACCGCGCCTTGCCATCGACATGATAGAATGTCCCGCCTTCAAACAGGCGCGGCGTGCCCGGATGCGTGGGTTCTGGGCATGGCCAGAAGACACCGTGTTGCTGGTCGATCTTCTCATAGGTGATGCCGTAATAGTCACAGAGTCCACCCCGCGACACGCGGCGCAGCTCGCGAAAGATATCCTCGACGCAGGCATAGGGAAAGTGCTTCCAGGGAGCCAGACGCCGGGCCAGGTCACACACGATCTCCCAGTCCGGACGCGCCTTACCTGGCGGCTGTACCGCCTGCCGGATGCGGATGACGCGGCCTTCGGCAGTGGTGACGGTGCCTTCATCTTCCTCCTGCAGCGAGCCCGGCAGGATGACATCGGCGTAGTGGGCCGTTTCCGACATGAAAAAGTCGATGACGCAGAAGAATTCGAGCCGTTCGAGTGCCGCCCGGGTGTATTCGGCGTCCGGGAGCGACACGAGGGGATTGAAACAGATACACAACAGCCCGCGGATCTCCCCGCGATGGATGGCCTCGCGCATCTCCGTGGCGGTGTAGCCGATGCCTGGCAGTTCCTCTTCGGCCACGCCCCAGCGCTCGGCCACGATGCGGCGGTGCTCAGGATTGTCGATGTCTCGCCCACTCGGGAGCTGGTTACACCGCTGCCCATGCTCCCGCCCGCCCTGGCCATTCCCCTGACCAGTGATGGTCGAGTACCCGCAACCCGGCTTGCCAATCTTACCAGTGGCCAGGACCAGGTTGATGCATGCCAGACAGTTTTCCGTGCCCTGGGTATGATGTTCAATACCCCGGGCATGCAAGAGCATGGCTGTGGAGGCGGTGCCCCACCACTCCGCCGCCTGGACAATGGCGGCTGCCGGCACACCGGTGAGCGCTGCCACACGCTCTGGAGTGTAGGGGGCAACAGTCTCCCGCACCGTCTCAAAACCCTGCGTGTGCTGTACCATAAAGGCATGATCGATCCAGCCACGCGCTATGCAGACGTGCAACAGGCCGTTCATGAGGGCACTGTCGCGTCCGGGACGCACGGGCAACAGGAGGTCAGCGGTGCGTGCGATTGGGGTCATGCGTGGATCAATGACAATGATTCTGGCGCCATTGTCGCGGGCCCGCCAGATATAGTCGGTGAGAATGGGAAAGCACTCCCCAACGTTGATACCGGCGAGGATGAGACACTTTGCTAGCGGGATGTCGCTCCACGGCTGTCCGCCCCGGTCGATACCAAAGGCCATACGATTTGCGGCCCCCGCCGATACCATACAGAGGCGCCCATTGTAGTCTATATGCCTCGTGCGCAGGGCCAGGCGGGCAAACTTTCCTATGAGGTACGCCTTCTCGTTGGTGAGCGATGCCCCCGACAGCAGCGCGAAGGCGTCTCGACCATACTGGGTCTGGATATGGCGTATACGGTCCTCGACGCGGTCGAGCGCCTCGGGCCAGTCAGCCTCGTAAAACTCGTCCGTGCTACGGATAAGCGGGGTCAGGAGCCGGTCCGGGTGACTGCCCTGGAGGTAGCGCTTGACCCCTTTGGGACAGAGCATACCACGGTTCACTGGAAACTCCTCCCAGGGCTCGAAACCAATAACGGTATTGTTCTTGACCTTGAGCTGGATACCACACTGCACGCCGCAAAAGCAGCAATGCGTCTTGACGAGACGGTCTGGCTCCCCGCGCCTCTGCCATCCACCCGGCGGGGTGTCGTGGAGATGGGGACCGTATTGCTCCGTGAGTTGCGTGAGCATTTGCGGCGGTGTCAGCATGGGTGCGACCCTCCTGGCGCTTGAGCCCGTCCATGCCATATCCCGACCTGGCGGCGGCGGCAGCGCGGACACACGTGCATGTAATGCGCCACCGGCCCGCGCATGTGCCAGTCTAACCCCACATCGGTTAGCACACCCTTGAGATCCTCAACGTGCATCGCACCGGCAAAAGCCTCGCCACAGAGGCGACAGACGGCCGGCGGGGCGGTGGTATTGGCCTGCTTGTACAACGTCACCCCGAGGTGCAAGGGGCGTTGCAAGAGGTGAAAGAGCTTCCCGAATGGCAGGTAGAGGAGTGTGGCTATGACCGTACCAGCGTGGATGAGCGAGATCACGACATAGCCAGCGCCGTGCAAGGCATGCATGCTGAAGGTCAGCATCAGGCCAGTGGCCGAGACCGCCAGGAGCAAGAGTAACGGCACCAGGTCATTGCCAAACTGCTGCGTAGCGACTGCTCCACTTTCTTTGAGACGCCGATGTAATGTCAGCACCACCCCAACGATCACCAGGCCTGCTGCCAGGTTCAAAAGGTTGAAGAGCACATAGCGCATCCAGGAGACCTCGGTGTGAAACGCCCCAAGGCGTATACCGAACACGAGTATCTGATACACTTGCGGGGTGTTCGCCTGACTCTCAAAATGGATCCAGCCAAAGACCAGCGGAAATGTCACCATCCCGGCGAGTATCGTGCCCCAGGACAGACAGAAGTGTGCCAGCCAGCGACTCCGGCCCCGCTGGCGAATGAAGTGTTGCGCCATGAAATTGCTGATAAAAGCGCCGGCCAGCGTCAGCAGATGGCGCCCGACCTCCTGGCGCTGCAAGAGTAGCTGCCAGGTGCGGCGCCAGTACATACGCGTCGGCGGACGTTGCAGCCACACGGTATAGCGGTAGGTGATGGCAAAGGCCGAAAACAGCGCCCCAAAGGTGTAAATCAGCAGGGTAGGGTCATAGTTGCGCAGATTGCGCGAGCCGAGCAAAATACCACCCCCTAACGCCAGGACGACGACGAGACCTGCAGTGAGCCCCGGCAGTGTGAAAGCAGTCGGGCGTGTCATGAGGCACTCGTCAGCGCGCAGGTGGTGTCGTCCGAAGTCGCCAGGTGGCTGCCGATTTCCGTGGCCAGGAGCTTGTCGAGCGCCTCCGGCGGAGGCAGTTCGAGGTAGATGTCGTCGCCTTCCACTTTCACCGGGAAGACCTGCACCGCGTAGTCATCACCGCTGAGACACGTGCCTGAGTCCAGGGAGAACGTCTTTTTGTGCAGTGGGCAGGCGATTTTGGGGATGCCACTGGTGTCGCCAAGAATACCGCGGGACAAAACAAAGGCCTTCTTGTGCGGGCACATCTGCTGGCAGGCATACCAGGTGCGACGGCTGGTGAAATTGAAGACGGCTATCTGCACCTTGCCATACTTGATCGTGGCCCCACCGTTGTAGGGAAAGTCCTGTACCTTGCCCACCTGCACCCAGGTGCGCGGTGCCACCCTGGCGCGCTCGGCCTCGGGCCGCGTCTGCTCTTCCAGCCGCTGGAGTTGCACGAGTGACACCGCTTCTGATGGCCAATCTGCGGGCCGCGGCTGGCCGCGTTCGTGAATAATTTCGATGCACGGTTCCGTCTCATCCGTATTGACGAATTGGCGGAACCATTGGCGTTTTTCCGGGTCCTTGACGACCTCCGCCCATTCGCACGTATAGGTATCGACCAGAAACTGTAGGCGCTCTTCCAGCTCTTGGCAGATGCCTAGCTTGTCCTCAATAATGACCTCTTTCAGATGGTCGATGCCTCCCTCGAGCTTCTCAATCCAGACGGCCGTACGGGTCAATCTATCAGCGGTCATGATGTAATACATAAGAAAGCGGTCAATGTAGGTGATAGCCGTTGCCTCATCGATATCCGCGGCCAGCAGGTCAGCATGCCGCGGCTTGACGCCACCATTGCCGCACACATACAGGTTGTAACCACGCTCTGTGGCCACCAGGCCAAAGTCCTTCCCCTGAGCTTCCGCACACTCACGGATGCAGCCAGAGACAGCCGCCTTGACTTTATGCGGGGCGCGGATGCCCTTGTAGCGGTTTTCCAGGCGGATGGCGAAGCCGACTGAATCCTGCACGCCGTAGCGACACCACGTGGTCCCGACACAGCTCTTGATCGTGCGTAGGGCCTTCCCATAGGCATGGCCACTTTCAAAGCCGACGTTGACCAGTTTCTCCCAGATATCCGGGAGATCCTGGACTTGAGCGCCAAACAGATCGATGCGCTGCCCACCTGTAATCTTGGTGTAGAGGCCAAATTTTTTAGCTGTTTCGCCCAAGGCGATAAGCTTGTCAGGGGTAATTTCACCGCCCGGGACGCGTGGAATGACCGAGTACAGGCCGCCACGCTGCATGTTCGCCAAAAAGCGGTCGTTGGTATCCTGCAACGTCTGGTGTTTGGGCCGCATGATATGTTCGTTCCACAACGACGCCAGCATGGACGTGATGGCCGGCTTGCAAATCTCGCAGCCCTGCCCGGTGCCGTATTGAGCAATGATGTCGTCAAAGGTCGTGAGCTTTTTCGCCTTGACAATGGCGAACAGCTCGGTGCGCGTATGCGGGAAGTGTTCACATAAATGGCCGCTGACAGTTCTGCCGGCGGCCTGCATGGCGGCGGTGAAGAGGTCGGTGACGAGCGGCAAGCAGCCGCCGCAGCCGGTACCAGCCTTCGTGGCTGCCTTCACTTGGCCCACCGACGTTAAGTCCTGAACCCGGATAGCCGTACAGATCTCGCCCTTGGTGACGTTGTTGCAGGAACAAACTTGGGCTGTGTCCGGCAGGCTCGCGGCCCCACCGAGCACTGCAGTGTTGCCAGACTTGCCCATGATCAGCTCATGCGGTTTGCAGGGGAGGTCTTCCCCGCTCTTGGCCAGTGCAGAGAGCACGCCGTAATCGTGGGCCTCACCCACCAACACACCACCCAGCAAGCGCCTGCCGTCGTGCGTGAACAGGAGTTTTTTATAGAGGCCGGTAAAGGGGTCCTCCCAGGTCAATGGTTTGGCGCGCTCCGGTCCCGCTTCGTAATCCCCGAAGCTGGCGACATCGACGCCCATGAGCTTCAGCTTTGTGGAGAGGTCTGTCCCCTGAAAACACTCGTCGCCACCAGTGAGGTTCTTCGCGACGATTTCGGCCATCTGCCAGCCGGGAGCGACGAGGCCATAAATCATGCCCCCGTATAGGGCTACTTCGCCAATGGCGTAAATATACGGGTCGGAGGTCTGTAAGCGATCGTTGACGACCACTCCACCCCGTTCACCGACCTCGAGACCGCAGGCTCGTGCCAGATCATCGCGCGGCCGAATGCCGGCTGAAACAATAATCATGTCGACCGCAAGCGTGCTCCCGTCGGTGAAGCGCATCGCCTGGACCTTGCCATCTCCCTGGACTTCCTGCGTGACCTTGTTGAGATGCACCTGGACGCCGATGTTTTCGATCTGCTTTACCAGAACGCGTGAGCCGGCCTCATCGATTTGGCGCGGCATGAGACGCGGGGCAAATTCGATCACGTGGGTTTCCAGGCCCAGATCATAGGCAGCCTTGGCAGCTTCCAACCCCAGCAACCCCCCGCCGATGACGGCGGCTCGCTTCGCCCTCTTGCCGTAGGCGCTGATTTTTTCGAGATCCTCAATGGTCCTGTAAACGAAGACACCCAGCTTATCTATGCCAGGCACGGGCGGGACAAAGGGGTATGAACCAGTCGCCAGCACTACCGTGTCGTAGGCTACTTCAACCCCTTTATCAGAGCGGACGCGGCGCCTCTTACGCTCAATCTGGCTGGCCCGATCACCGATATGCAGGGTGATGCCGTGCTCATCGTACCACTCCCGCTTCGCCAGCATGAGCTTTTCCGCGCTACGGTGTGCGAAGAACGACGTCAGGCCAACACGGTCATAGGCGGCACGCGGCTCTTCACAGAACGTGACGATAGCAAATTGGCGCGACACGTCATACTCCACCAGCCTTTCGCAAAAACGCTGCCCCACCATACCGTTGCCAATGACCACGACTGTCTTTGGCCGACTTGATTCCTTCCGGGCTCCGCTTATGATATCCATCGGTCTTCCTTCCCTTCGAAGCTAAGCATCAAGGATGCTGGTATAGGCAAGATGCATGCCATACTTCTGCGAGAGCTTACGCACCTTCTGAAGACACAATGGATGCGAGACTTCGAGGAATTCGGTCCCTATGGGAACAAGCGGCGTGTCCGGTGCATTTAGACAGATTTGTCGGATTTTATTGGAAAAAGACACAAAAGAGTCTTTGAAGATATTGAGGGGGCTTGCCATGCCTTCTCGCAGCATGAGCCGAGGGGGAACGCTCTCGGCTTATGGCGGTGGCAGATACAGCGAGGGCAACGTGAGGGGTAAGGTTGGAGAGGCTATTAGGTCCTACACATTTGTCTGGTATTTTTGTTCGCTATACAAACGTGTTGATTTTACCCGATTTTGAGGAGGTCTATCTACGACCCATATAACGAGATTCAACCCTGGAGATATCATTGCCTTCCGTATATCTTCGGCGATGCGATCAGCCTTGAAGTACGCACCGAAAGGGAGCTAGAATCGGCTCTGAAGGCAGCCCAGGACCGTCCAGAGCACCTCGTGTTTGTCGAAGTCCATCTGCCACGGACCGATTACTCGGTGGCGCTCGCCCGCCTCGGCACAGCGATACACGGGCTATCAACCCGCCGATCGACAGTGCGGCGTGGTCAGGTCAAAACGACTCCAACACCACCCAAAAATTGCTAGGAGATGTATCATGTTGCAAAGGCATGTGCTCAGAGCAGTCATTGTGTCAACGTTTGTGTTCATGGTGGTTGCTTTCATCCAGATAAGCGGCGGGAAGAGTCGCAATGGCCACGGCTCGCGCGGGTTTCCGCAGCCCCAGGTGCGCCAGTCGTCGCATGGAGTTTTACAGACCACGCTCCAAGCTGCCATTGCGCGCAACCTCGTGCAGGATCTGACGACTGGGGAAACACGCGCGATCGAGACTCCCACCTACGAGGGTACGATTCCTGGGCCCACGTTGCGCCTGAAACCGGGTGATACCCTGGATATGCAGTTGATCAACCAGCTGCCCCTCAACCCTTCACAGCAGCGCATGGGCGGGTTCCCACATGACCCCTCGACGACCAATCTGCACACCCATGGGCTGACGGTGTCGCCTCAAGGGAATGGGGATAACGTCCTGCGCGAGATGGAGCCGGGGACCATTAGTCCCGTCCAGATTAAGATTCCCGACGATCACCAAACCGGCACCTTCTGGTACCATCCCCACAAGCACGGCTCGGTCAGCTATCAGCTGTTCGGGGGCATGGCCGGCATGCTCATCGTCGAGGGAGGGCCTGGCACCCTGGACCACGTGCCAGCGGTGAAGGCTGCCAGGGAGGTAGTGATGGTCTTGCAAGTGATCCGCACGGATGCGAATGGCCAGGTACCCTTCGTGAACCCTGATGCCCAACATTTGGGGTCAGACCTAGGCATGGCCAATGGCTTGTGGAGTACGTATCAAAACAGTAATTTCTATTTCACCACCAACGGCGTCACAAATCCCACGCTCCACATGCATCCGGGCGAGGTACAGCGGTGGCGCGTGCTCAATGCGGCCTCAGGCGAGACGCTAGTGGTGGCCCTGCAAGGGCATCGTTTACACATCGTTGCCAATGACGGTATCACGGTCCCTGAGATGCGGAGTCTGGGGCTGGAGGTGCCCTATGTGATGGGGGTTGGTCAACGGGTGGACCTCCTCGTGAAGGCGGGAGCCCCAGGCACCTACCTGCTACAGACCCTCGATCCTGCCGCGCCCCAAGGATGGTCCGTGGTGTCAGGGTCAGACATTGATCCGGCGCCGCGGAATGCGCGGACCAGCGGCGACTTTCCGAACCCAACCTATCCGGTCACCTTGGCGACGATCGTGGTCGCGGGCAAGCCCCGTGACATGCCCCTGCCGACGGGCCCCTTGCCGGTGCCCCAGACCCTGCCGAGCGTCGCCACCATGCTTGGCACCACCCCAGACGCGGTGCGCAACGTAGCCTTCGAGAACTGTGGGCAACGCCAATCGATGGAGCCGCCGGCCTCACGTTTACCGACCTGTGGCTGGTACTTTGAGCGCTATGATGCCTCGTTCTGGGGCGGCACGGCTTTTACGACGCTGAACATGATGCGGGATGATGATGATAAGGGGGTGTCGAATCCCTCCAATCCAGCGGAACCGCTGGTGGACTTCCAGAAGGAGGCCTTATTTGACGAGGATCAGTCTCTGTTTGACGATATGATCGTCGGGCACTTTGAGGAGTGGACGGTGGTCAATCGTTCCTTCTCGGACCATATCTTCCACATCCATCAAAATCCTTTTCTGCTCACGCACGTTAATGGCCAGGAGCTCCCCGTGCCTGAGTGGCATGACACGCTGATTCTGCCCGCGGCCCAACCCCAACCGGGCAATGATCCCCAGGATATTAATAAGGCGACGTTCGGGTCCATGACGTTTCGGACGCACTTTGATCCTGATACTGTTGGGAGCTTTGTGATGCACTGTCACATCCTCACCCACGAGGACATTGGGATGATGCAGCGTCTCACGATTTTACCAGCGGACTCCGTAGGTGTCAGACAACCTCGATCACCTCGCCCACATCGAGCACACCACTGAGGAGACTGCGGCGAGTGCCCTGGAGTTGACGTGCAAGGGTGGCCAGGTGTCTCCTGGCTATTTCTAAGCCCCAGGGCAGACATCTTGCGCCATGCTGGCAATCAGCGTGTTGGGTCGGGCCAAGTCCGGTGCGTCCGGCCCCGCGCTATCGATCTTGGACATAGGCGCACCGAGCCGTGTAGCCACTCCTCAGTGCCAAGAGAGGTGAGAGCTCATGCGCCAATGCCAGGGCCTCATGGAGGCGGGCCAGAGATTGTGTCGGGTACCCCAGTAACCAGAGGACCCAAGCGGCATTGGCCCGGCAGGCAACACCCGGATTCTGGCCCATGCGGAACACCAGCGCATGGCGCTGGTCTGACCGGGAGCGCGCAATGCCTGCCTCGAAGTGCAGGCGAGCCACCGGCAACGCGCCAAGATTGAGCTACACTGCTCCGAGGGCCTGGTGGGCGACAACCGCGAGGGTGGGGTCGTTGGCATGTTGCGCCAGGCGCAGCAGAGTTTCCCCGATCTCGCGCGCCGTGTGCAACTGTGCCCGATTATTATAAAACCGCCACAGCCCAAACAGGACTGGGAAAAGCTCTGGCGTCTCCCCCACCTGCTGACACAACGCGTAGGCCTGGGTGTAGGTGTGCTCCACCTCAGGCACCGCCTGCCCTTTGGCCACCTGCAGGGCCGCGCCGAGGGCGAGGTGCAGGGTCAAGGACTGCTGGATATGCTCCGGCGTCTCTGGCAGGTTCTGGAGCAGCTCGATCCCGGTAGTGCAGTGGCTGATGGCTTCCAGATGGGCCGAGCGCTCGCTGGCGCGTTGGCCGGCCCGCTGCCAGTAGACCACCGCCTGCTCGACACAACCCGCGGCGGTGTAGTGCTGAGCGACCAGCTCCGGCTGGATCTCCACGAGCGTGGGGAACCGGGCTTCTAACGCCTGCGCAATGCGCTGATGGTACTGCTGCCGGGTGCTGCGCAGCAACGACTGATACGCGGCCTCCTGAATCAGCGCATGCTTAAATGTGTAGATTGCGTGCGGCGGTGCCCCTCGCTGGTACACCAGCTCGGCCTCGACCAACTGCCGCAGGCCCTGCTGCAAGGTTCCCTCGTCCCACGGGGAGACGACCTGCAGGAGTTCATAGGCAAACTCGCGCCCCAGTGTTGCCCCGAGTTGTGCCATACCCTTTACCATCGCCAGGCGATCTAGCCGCGCCATCAGCGAGTCGCGCAAGGTGGCGGGAATCGCCAGCGCGGGGAGGGGACCGGTCAGCTCGTACCGCTCCTCCCGCTCCTGGAGCAGGCTGGACTCCAGCACCATCTTGGTCAGTTCCTCCACAAACAGCGGCACGCCATCGGTTTTCGCCACAATCTGCTCGACCACCTCAGAGGGCAGGGCCTTGCCGTGGGCCACCTGACGGATCACCTCCACGACCTGGCGCCGGGACAACCGATTGACCGTGATCTGGGTGAGGTGCGAGCGTCCCGTCCAGGGTGGGCTGAAGTCGGGACGAAAGGTGAACAGCGCCAGGATGCGGGCAGTA
>Ga0081455_10004953_pt1 | contig 14729 bp, 7 predicted proteins | sample TabmetS3T2R1_FD_70207 | JGI IMG/M metagenome (GOLD analysis project Ga0081455, IMG submission 70207) | Tabebuia heterophylla rhizosphere microbial communities from the University of Puerto Rico - S3T2R1 | ecosystem: Host-associated > Plants > Roots > Rhizosphere ... | reverse complement strand
GAGCGGGTAGATTCAATTTGCCGGATGGCGCCTCGATACAAGAGCGTAGCCTCGTCAGTCTTTCCCGTTCGGCGCAGTACATCACCAATGCGAGTACTCGCCGCAACGATCGCGTCCGGACGTTGATCGTTCTCCGCGATGGCAAGGGCCTTGTTAAAACTGTCCAGAGCCTGAGGAAAATTTTTCTGCTGGCGATAGAGTTCTCCCATGCCAACGTGTAGCCTGTCTCCATACGGATACTCTAACCCCCACTCATTTATGTGGGTAAAAGCAAGCTGATACTGCTCTAGCGCCTGTTCCGGTTGACCTGCATGACGATAGGCGTTTCCCAAAAGTGCCAGAATATTGACGAGTTCAATCCGTGCGCTTTCAAGCATTCCCTCTGAGCTAATGGCACCTTTGGTCCACCGAAATCGGGCCAAATAATCTTCACGCAAATAAACCGCCACCGACAGTGCCTCGACCGCTTTCGCGTGCTCTCCGCTTCTCATGAGCTTCTCGCCTAACTCACGATACACACGACTCTTAATCCCCACATTAGACGGAATCTCCTCTGCAATCTCTAATACTTTTTCTATCAGCCCGCTCGTTTTCGCAAAGTTCCTGACCGACTTGTGTGCATTCGCCAGAGACGTCAAAGCAAGGATTTTAAGGCCCGGCAATCTATCACAACCATTACATCCTGGAACCGGGACAACTCCTTTTAACTTCTCGGCCGTCCCCAGGGCTTTTTCACCGTAAGCAATTGATTTTTCTAACTGCCCACTGTAGTTAGCCAGTGTCGAGGCCCGGCTATACGCCTCGGTTGCAGCTACCCAGTATTGCTGGGGAAACCAACTTGTTGATGCGTTCTTCTCTGCCTCTTCTGCCTGCGCCACGACAGAGGCCAAAGCCTCCATGGTTTTTCCACGTACAACAGCCCTTTGTGTAGACCAATCAGTGGCCTGAAACTCAGAAACGGCGCAACTTGAGGCAAAGAAAAGCATGAGTGCAACTATTATCCCGCGTTCCGGCGATTTCATTTTTTGCGCCATCTTACAATTCTCAAATGAATTACTTTCCATCCCCCACCAGAATAAACGGCGCCCAGAAGTAGGGATGGGAAGTGGAAATAGAAGTGGGGTTTTGAGACGTCGACTCAGACTTCACAGTCTCTCCCAATTTCCCGATGCCCCCGACTCCCCGGCGGGCCAGCATGTCACTGCGGCCTTCGCCTCGAATAAGCTCCAACTGAGCCTGTCTGAGTGCTTCCACCTTGCTCATCGTCTTTAGATTTCTGTAGAAGCTCGCCATCAGGTGCGCCGTGGAGCTGTCGTCCACACTCCAAAGACTTGCCACCACTGAAGGAGTGCCAGCATAGATAAATGCCCGGGTAAGGCCCACCAGCTCATCGCCGGTTGATAACTTTCCAAGCCCGGTGTCACAGCCGCTGAGCACCACGAGATTGGCCTTGAGGTCCAGCCCGAAAATCTCGCGCACTTCCAGTCTCCCGTCCTCCTTGTCTTCCTTGGCGAGAAGAACAGCCGATGACAGAGGATCGTCCTCATTGAGCTGTGCATGCGTGGCGAAGTGAAGGATGTCATAAGTCGGTGAAAAAGATTTGCTTTTCTCCTCACTCGCCTCTTTCTTCACATAGACTGTCGATTGGGGATAGACGTTCTTCACTTCCTCCGCTTCCAACTCCGCATACTCCAGGTTCTTTTCCGGATCGCCGAGATCGGGATTGCCGAAAGCAAGCACTTTTTCTCCGCCGGCTTTGCGCTTCTCCTTGACGAACTGGAGTAGGCTGGCGCTGGAAAGATAATAGACGGGGTATTTCTCTATAAGATAGCGCCCGTCAGGTGATAGCAACGCGTGAAACGGAAGATAATGAAGCACGTCGTGGGGGACGATGATCAGCTCTTTACCGGTGATCTGAGGAAGAAGAGGCTCAATCAGTTGCTTATAAAGTAAAGCTGACGCCTCGTTGAACTTGTTCTTCTCACCCAGAGAAAAAATGCTCTCACGTAGCGTCTTAACTGAATTGCCAAGATCTTCCTTGGGAAGCGCGACTCGCTGGAATTGCAGCTTTTCTTTCTCAACGACCCATATGAAGATGCCGCGCTCAGTAACAAAATATTCAATCAGAGTAGTGCCAGGATCAAGCAGTTGCTGGACTTCCCCAAGGGTTAAAGGCTCCACCGCAATTAGCGAGGCCTGCTCTCTGTCTTGCTTTCTTACCTTCTCAAGAAACGCGGTGTAAGCTTTCTCTGTTTCTCTAAGCTCTCTCGCTAGCCCACCCCTATCTATGCCTTCTATGCCTTCCTCCTCACTCTCACTTGCCAGCCTCGCCTTTAATCCGGCAATTCTCTCCTGTAACGCTCTTTCCTCTTCCAGTACACCGCCCTTAACCCTCGCCAGTTGCACTCTACTTCCCAAAACATCCAGGAAAACCCGCGAGCGGGCACGCTCGCTGTAATTAAAAGCTTCTTCCGGCTTCCCTGACAAAAGAAGAGCATTCGTTATCCTGACATAGGCATGCAACTGTCCTTCAAAATAGGATTGCCTAAACTTCTCGGCCTCCAGCACTGATCTAATGGATTCGATTTGTTGAATCGCTCTTTGATAATGCGGTATGGCCTCATCGGGTTTTCCAGTCCGCCATAAGACATCAGCAATATTACGACTTGCAGAACTGATCTCCGTGGGGATTTGCTGGCTTTCCGCTATAGACAACGCTTTCGTAAAACTCTCGAAGGCTTGGGCAAAATTATTCTGTTCCAGATAAAGCTCCCCTATAGCTTCATAAAGCCTCGGCTCATAAGGATACTTCAATGCCCATTCTCTTATGGAACTAAACGCGCGCTCATATTGCTCCAGTGCCTGATCCAACTGACCTGCCCGACCATACGCGTTGCCCAAGGAGGTTAACCTCATTACAACCCCCGTGCGGGTTGTTAGTAGTTCGTTGCTGGATCTTTTCCGTGCAACGCGCAAAGAAGCTTCCGCTAGATAAAGCGCTTGAGAGAAAGCCTCAACTGCCTCTGTATATTCTCCCCGACGACTGAGATCTCCACCTAACTGCGAGTATAAGCTCCCCAGCCACCAATTAAGGTGAGATTTTTGCGCAATCTCTAATCCTTTGTCTGTGAGTTCCCTTGCTCTATCAAAGTTCCTAACAGCGTTGTTTGCACCGATCAGCTCGATAACAGCACGAACTTGATGAGTCGGATTCGTTGTTTTCTCGGCAGCAACCAGAGCTTTTTCCGCATGCGTAATTGCTTTTTGTAGCTGCCCACTCTGGCGCGCAGCAACGGATGCCTCTCTATAAGCTACCGTCGCTACCACCCAGTCCTGTTCAGGAAACCAACTGGCCGCGGCTTTCTTTTCCGCCTGCCGCGCCTCAGCCTCATAAAAAGCTAGAGCTTCTTTGATTTCACCCTTTAAGAGAGCCTTCCGCGTAGGAAGCGTGGAATTCACGAGATCTATTTCGAATCTTGGCTCAGAGACGGCGCAACCTACAAAAACAAGCGGCAACAATACAACGCCCAGCTTTACCGACAAGAAATGGCAAAAGTGCGCCGTCCTCATTTCCCGTCCCCCACCAGTATAAATGGCGCCCAGAAGTAAGGATGAGAAGTGGAAACAGAGATCGGGTCTTGAGACCGAGAATCAGACTTCTGAGTCTCACCTAATTTCCCGATGCCGCCGACTCCCCGGCGTGCCAGCATGTCACTGCGCCGCCCTTCGCCCCGAATAAGCTCCAACTGCGCCTGTCTGAGCGCTTCCACCTTGCTCATCGTCTTTAAGTTTCGATAAAAACTCGCCATCAGGTGCGCCGTTGAGCTGTCGTCCACATTCCACAGACTCGCCACCACCGAGGGTGTTCCAGCATAGATAAACGCCCGGGTAAGCCCCACAAGCTCATCGCCGGTCGATAACTTTCCCAGTCCCGTCTCACAGCCACTGAGAACCACGAGTTTAGCCTTCAAGTCCATCCGGAAAATCTCTCGCACTTCCAGTCTGCCGTCCTCCTTGCCTTCCTTCGCTAACAAAACGGCTGACGAAAGCGGATCGTCCTCATTAAGCTGTGCATGGGTAGCGAAGTGAAGAATATCCCGATTGGCAGAAAGGGTTTTGCTCTTCTCTTCCGTCGCTTCTTTTCGGATGTAAACAGTTGACTCCGGGTACGCTGCCTTGACCTCCTTCGCTTCTAGCTCGGCATACTCCAGGTTCTTTTCGGGATCGCCGAGATCGGGATTGCCGAAGGCGAGCACCTTTTCTCCGCCAGCTTTGCGTTTCTCTTTGACGAACTGGAGCAGACTGGCGCTGGAAAGATAGTAGACGGGATACTTCTCGATCAGATAACGCCCGTCCGAGCCAACCAGAGCGTGAAACGGTAAATAGTGAAGCACATCGTGAGGGACAATGATCAGCTCTTTACCGGTGATGTGGGGGAGCAGAGGCTCGAGGAGTTGTTTGTAAAGAAAAGCAGAGGCTTCGTTAAACTTATCTTTCTCACCCAAAGTGAAGATGCTCTCACGTAGATCCTTAACCAAGCTCGCAAGCTTTTCTCTCGGAAGCTCCACCGTGACAAACTGCAGTTTGTCCTTCTCCACCACCCAAACAAATGCGTCACGCTCAGAAACGAAGTACTCGACCAGCGTCGTCTGCGGATCGAGGAACTCCTGCACTTCCTTCAGCGTCAATGGCTCAACGCTCATGAGGGAGACTTGTTCTTTGTCCTGTTTCCGTACGCGAGCGAGAAAAGCGCTGTAGGCCCGCTCCGCCTCCGCAAGTTGTTTTCGTAAAACCGACCTCTCTGTTTCTCCTTCCGTTTCGTCTGAGAGTCTCGCCTTGATTGAGGCAATTCGCTCCTGTAATTCTCTCTCCTCCTCCAGCAATCCGCTTTTGGCCCTGGAGAGTTGCACCTTGCTGCCCAAGACATCCAGAAAGCCTCGCGACCTGGCGCGCTCACTGTAGTTAAACGCCTCTTCCTGCTTTCCTGCGGACAAAAGAGCCGTCATCATGTTTGTGTACGGCCGTAGCTCCCCCTCAAAAAAAGACTGCCGATATTCTTCCGACTCCAGTAGGGAGCGGGTAGATTCGATCTGTTGGATCGCCTTCTGATAATAAGGGACGGCCTCAACCGGTTTTCCGGTCCGGCGTAAAATATCGCCGATACGGCCAGTCGCCCGTCTGATATCGCCCGATATTTGCCGGCTTTCGCCTATAGAAAGGACCTTTTGAAAATTTTCCAGTGCCTGAGGAAAATTCTTCTGCTCGAAATGGACTTCACCGATATCCCCATACAGCCTACCCTCCCATGGGTATTTCAGCCCCCATTCTTTTATATAATCGAACGCAAGCTGATACTGCGCCGCCGACTCTTCCAGTCGTCCCGCGCGCCGGTAGGCATTCGCAAGATTGGTTAGTCTCAGAATAAGCTCAGTCCTGTTCTCATTTAACCAGACAGGATTTCTCCTGACAGTAGTCATGTGGTTTTGTTGGAGATAAACCGATAAAGAAAGCAGATCGATAGCTTTTTCATATTCTCGCCGGCGGACCAGATCATTGCCGAGATGCATATACAAAATACTTTCCCAAATTGCTCGAGGGTCCGTGTTAGCAGGGAGTTTTTTTACAACCGCGACTCCTCTTTCTAACAGCTCTCTAGCCCTGTCAAAATTTCTGACTTGTCTATATGCGAGGACAAGTGTGTGAATAGCGCTAAACAGGTTGCCTGGATCTTTGGACTTCTCTGCCATTTCGAGAGTCTTTTCTCCATATGTGATTGCCTTTTGCAATTGTCCAGCTTCCCGGGCAGCGTCTGCAGCCCGGCGATAAGCCGCGGCTCCTGCCAGCCAATACTGTTGAGGAAACAAACTCGTTTGCGCATTTTTCTCCGCTTCTCGGGCTTGAGCCTCGTAGGAGGCCAAAGCCTCTTTAAGCTCACCCCGAACAACGGCCTGACGATAGGCGGCTTGCGTAGCTTGATATTTGGGAACGGAACAACCTATCGCGACAAGAGGTAGAGAGAAGGATAATAACAAGACTGCGGGCTTCATCTTCAACCTCACCGTTTATTAGGCGCGATTTACCTGTGCAGAAAACTCACCGCTCTCACGACCGATTCTGTTCCTGTCACTACTTCTGTCACTTTCTGAATTTTCTTCCCGTCGCTCAGTGTGTAAGTAACTGTTTGACCTTTGGTGATGCCGCCGACACCGCGCTGCACGGTGGCGATGCGCTGCTTGATCTCCTGAGCAACGCGCTTTTTCCCGGCGTCGTCCACTGCCTCCATCTTGGCCAACAGTCCCTGAATATCTGACATGGGTTTTTCGGACGTGAGGACGTAAATGGTTTCCGTCCCGGTGTTCTCATCCAGCCAAAACCAGAGGTCTCTAGCTGGAACCACGACTTTTCGTCCTTGCTCAAGAAAGCCCCGCTGATCGATCTTGGGATCGGGAAAGAGCTGGCTGGCCTTGTCCTGACTGTCGTAGAGAAGAATATAGACGTAGGCCGGACGATTTGTTTCCAGATGAACCTGGAAATTATCATAGGAGCGCAGCACGCTGCCTTCATTAACCAGGACTTCTGTATAACTCCCATCCGCCTCTTTTCTCTGGCCGATGATGTTCATGCTGAGAGTTAAAGGAGCGGCGACCACGGGCTGTGGAAGATCTTTTTTCAGAGCTGTTTCCTGGGCATCCACTGGCCGAGCGAGCGCTTGAGGAGCGGCAACCGGCGGTGCGACCGCGGCCGGTTTTGCGGCGGCACTCTTGAGCAATCTCGGCGGAGCGGGATCTTTCACTTTCACACTCTCCGGGCTCTTCTCTTGCTTCGTCTCGCCGATGGGCTCTGGAACGCTACTCTCTTTTAAACTCTCGACCCCCTCGTCTTTGATGGTTTCAGTTGCATCGGGGATCGCAGCGGTCGTCAAAGCGCTTACCGCCACGGGGCGTTGGTCATGAGGCTGGAAGAAATAGACGTAGCCGACGGTACCGCCGCACACGAGGAGCGTTGCAAGCAGTAAAGATCGACCGAAGCGATGTTGCTTCGCTGCCACAGTCGCGGCAGCTCCGTGACCCCGCATGACCTGGCTCCATTCTGGAGTAGCGATATCTCGTACTACAGGTTCCTCCTCTTCTTCCTTTTCGGCGGGGTCAAATGCAAAGGTCGGATCGCCATAAAGCATGTAGCCGGCCCAAACGATCGTCTCTTCGCCGTGGGCTTCGATGAGCTTTTGTCGCGCTTTTCGAACCGCCTCGCCTACGCTTTCACCTTGACTGAGAGAGCCGTAAAAGAGCTTCGCAAACTGCGAGCTAGGTTCATCGAGGATTTCCCAAAACGTGCCGATATAGTGCTGCACACCAGCTAGCAGATAAGCGTTGGCGAGACCGAAGATCTGCTGTTCGTCTTCTTCCTTGATCCGCCACTCGCCGCTGTGACCGCTTTGACAAGCGTTAGAAAAAACCAGGGAGGGCATGGGCTGGAGCCCGCCCATGGCGGAGATCTCGCTCGCTTTCAGCCTGGCATCTTTTAGCAACCAGCCGCTCTCGGAAGGGTTTTCTGAATTGTATTCGGCATGACCTGCATAATGGACAATGTCGTAATCGCGCAGGTTCTTCTTGACAAAGGAGACATCCACAGGATGGCTCTTGAAGTCTACGTGAAAGACATCCCGCTTTTCGTCGAGGAAATTTCTGATCTCGGTCCCCTCCCGGTAGGAAGCGTCCAGGTCTCCACGCGGATCGGCCACGACTAAAACCTTGAAGGGAGCTTTTGGCGCGCGGCTCGAGAGCGCGGTCGGGGCTTGGCGGGTGCGCACGATCCGCCCCATGGCGAAACGGCGGCACAAGAATTGTCTGCCGTCAAAGAGCAGCTCCCACGGTATATGGACCAGTTTGTCGTCAACGTAGAGGATCAGATTGCGCGCTTCCGTGGAGCTGAGCTTTTCCCGTGCCTTTGAAGGGATAAGCAAGTCAAACAGGACTTGTCCTGACTTCTTGAGGCTTTCGAGAATTTCGCGGGTTACTTTCGCGCGCCGGTTGGCCCGATTGAGTAGATTGATGACCTCGCGTCGGCGCGCCTCGATCTGCTCCCAGGGCACGTCAACGTGCTCGTAGGGACGGAGCGTCTTTTCGCCTCCTTCACTCCGCTCATACACACTGACCTTGATATAGCCATTCTCTCGCGAAGCTTCGATGATGAGGTCGCCGGCTGTTCCGCCGGACTTCTCGTTATAGTCCATGATGGCCCTCCTTGATCGTCAGCCGTATGGATCCCAATGGTGAGTTAACTTGAGAGATCGCGAGGCGGTAATCTCCAGGAGAAACCCGGTCAAAGATCGCCGTCCCCTGACGGGCCAGGTAAGAGGCTTGCTCGCGGCCACCGGCCAAGAGACTGAGGCGGATCCCATCGGCGGGCAACGCTTCCCCAGAGCTGACCGTTACAGCAAGCTGGCACAGCTCATCGTCAACCGGCTCTACCTCCACGGCAACCTTAAATCTCCCCATCTCCTTTTCCACCTGAAGGATCGTCGTGCCTTGTGTTTCCGGTTTGCCCCTGACCCCCGCCAGTCCTGGGACTTCGACGAGCTGGCCCGTCGTGCTCACGAGCTCAAGGGAGCCGCGCGCCAGGCGAATGACCATGTCAAAGAAGCCTTCCTCTTGGGCGGTTTGGGGGACCAAGGCCATCGCCTTCGCGATCAAAGGCTCCGGCGCTGTTTCTTTTTCCTCTCCCACCATTGAGCTATAAGCTGCGGAAAGATCGTCGAGGCAAGCCGTGCACTGGGCCAAATGGGTCTCCATCTCTTCACCCGTGCTCGGCGTCAGACCAGCCGCCAGATAACTTGCCAGCGTTTCTTCTGCTGGACAGCCTGCTCTTCCGTTTCTGGGCTTCTGGGCGATGAGGTAGGCTAGTATTCTGCCTAGCTGCTCTTCGTTAAGGTCAATCACGATCGCCTCCTTGAAAATCCTTGTTTTTATTAAATAGACGGGAGCGGAGGAAAATCCTTACACGCCTAACCCCTATACCCTCGCCCAGAGAGCTTCGCCTCACCGCGGAGGCGCTGAGGGCGCAGAGTCAAGAGATCAAAGAGCATCCGAACTCTGCGAACTCGGTGTCTCTGTGGTGAATTTTCTTCTGTCGGTTGCGACTCGCCTGGCGCTTTTCCTAGCCAAATAGACGGGAGAGGCAGCTCTTTCTTACAGAGCGCCGGATCGCCTCAACACTTCACGAATCTTTTCTAACACGCGACTTTTTTGAGTATAGATGGCATTGACGGAGGTCTTAAGGAGTTCCGCTATTTCCTCGGAAGCCAGCGCTTGGCGGTAGCAGAGGTCAAGCAGAATGCGGTCCCGAGGCGATAGAGTTTGGATAGTCTGGTTGAGCAATTTTTCATGCTGCTCGTTGAGCAATGGTTCCGCAGGATCGGGGCTGTGTCGAGGAATAGAGCCCGCGACTTCGCCTGTTGTCGGAGTCTGCTTTCGCAGGAAGTCAATCGTTAACCGCGCCGCAAGAATCCGAAGCCAATTCGGCAGGCTACAGCCATGGGCTCCCCTGAACTGCCTGAGTTTCTTGTATTCGTTTCGTAAGAGGGAAAGGAAGAACTCCTGGTATAGATCTTCAACGAGATCGGCGCGCGTCTCGGCGTGATGGAGGCTAAGCGTCTTCTTGATCGTATGATAGACAAGGTTGGAATAGTGCAGAACAAAGGAATCCCACGCGGCCTTCTCGCCTCGCACACAACCGGCAATAAGCGTCTTCTCGTTCTCGGTCATTGCCTAATAACTTATCGCCATACTTGATTCGTAGAAGTGTGATGAGCCTCCAGCTGCTGCGTCGCGTTTGATCCGGTACCCTAAAAAGACCGGGTGTCTTTTAGTACACCGAGGGTGTTGAAAAAGCCACCTTTGTTAATCTTCCAGTAAGCATCTTCTTTATCGGCTCTCTCATCAACTCAATCACTTAGCCACTTCTTCTCCACTGGCACTACGATTGCTCATTAAACCTCGTGACGTGACACAGAGTAAGCCGTCCGTCGGCGCGGCAAAAGAAACCGCCCATCAATTTGAAAGAAGGGTGCAACAATGAGTACGACAAGGACGTTAGTCATATCGCTGGTAGGAGCGTATGGCCTGCTTCTTTCGACTTCAAGTGCCTGGGCCTGGCAGGCCAACATCAACTCGGGTTGGGCCAGTTCCGTCGTCGTGGATGCCGGGGGCAACGTGATCGCCGCAGGCTCTACAAACAATGGCACCGGCTCGGCCTTCACCGTGATCAAATATAATGGTGTAACGGGAACGGAGATCTGGCGCCGGGTCATCGCCGGTACCGACCCCGATCGTTTTGATTCGGCCAATGCGGTCACGCTAGACGGTTCTGGGAATGTGGTGGCTGCAGGCGTTACCAACTCGGGTTGTGTCGCTGGCTGGGACTGTGAGATCGTCTTCGGTGACTTCACGGTTATTAAGTTTTCCGGTGCCGACGGGACGGAACTGTGGCGCCAGGTCATCGGCTCGGCCAGCAATTCCCATGGTTCGGCCACATATAATTCGGCCAATGCGGTGGCGGTGGACCGTGCCGGAAATGTAGTGGCCGCAGGCGCGAGCAGCAGCGGCCTAGGCGACTTCACGGTGATCAAGTTCAATGGAACAACCGGGGCAGAGCTCTGGCGCCGAGTCCTCACCGGTTCCGTCGCCGCAGGTGACTGCGTTGATTGGGCCCGTGCGGTCACGGTGGACGGTGAAGCAAATGTGGTGGCCTCGGGCTTTCTCTGCAACGCTCCTCCTTTTCAATCTGTCCCCACGGTGATCAAGTTCAATGGAGTGACCGGACAAGAACTCTGGCGCCAGTCCATCGCTGGAGTCAGTGTGGTCGCTATCGATTCTCAAGGCCATGTGGTGGCCGCAGGTTCTATTCCGGACAGGGCTACTTTTACCTCGGCCTTCAGCACGATCAAGTTTAATGGAGCGACGGGGCAGGAACTCTGGCGCCAGGTCATTAACGGCACCGCCAATACCGCTGGTTCAAGCAATTTCGCCTCTGTGGTCGCCAGCGATGCTCAGGGCAACGTGGTGGCCGCAGGCTCGACCACGAATAACGGCACCGGACGGGACTTCACCGTGGTCAAGTTTGATGGAGCAACCGGGGCGGAAGTCTGGCGCCAGGTCATCAACGACGCCGACAACGCCAATATTTTTCCCTGGACTACAGCCCGTGCGCTTGCCATCGATTTTCAGGGCAACGTGGTGGCCGCAGGCTCGACCACGAATAACGGCACCGGCTCGGCCTTCACCGCGATCAAGTTTGATGGAGTAACCGGGACCGAACTCTGGCACCAAGTGATTGAAGACACCGGCACTGGCAATGCCGCTGCTTCGGCCAATGCAGTCGCCGTGGATGCTAGAGGCAAAGTGGTGGCCGCAGGCTCGATTAGCAATAATTTTACTGTGGTCAAGTTCGGCAAGAGCCCAACTACGGTGGACTTTGATGGCGACGGCCAGAGTGACATTGGAGTGTATCGCGATGGAACGTGGTACATCTTGCGCTCATCCGATGGCGGAGGAATGGGAATAACTTGGGGCGGAGTACTGCAGGATATCCCGGTTCCAGGGGACTTTGACGGGGACGGGAAGACCGACCAAGCCGTCTACCGAGATGGCGTCTGGTTCATCTTGCGTTCATCTGATGGCGGAGGAATGGGAATAACTTGGGGCGGTGCACTCCAGGATATCCCGGTTCCAGGGGACTTTGATGGGGACGGGAAGACGGACCAAGCCGTCTACCGAGATGGCGTCTGGTTCATCTTGCGTTCATCCGATGGTGACAGAAGGGGAATAACCTGGGGCGGACCGCCGCAGGATATACCGCTCAAGTGACACGACTAGGCAAGTGTTGAGAGGGAGGCCGGTATATCTTTTTCATGTTGCCGACTACGAGTACTACCGCACGTTGTCCGGGAATGAAAAACTGCAATTGCTGCTTGAATTGATCATGACCGAGAACCCAGATGCGGCCATTATCGAGCGAGCTGCGCGAGTTCATCCACTTACTGAACACGAAGAGTGTTAAGTACGTGATCGTCGGCGCCTGGGCTCGCATTTCACGGGCGGCCACGTTGTACAGGCGATCTCGAAATCTTTGTTGCGCGAGAGGACGAGAACGCCGACAAGCTGATGGCCGTCATCGAAGCATTCGGATTTAAACATGCCGGCATCAAGCGCGAAGATTTCTTGCAGGTCGATCACGTCATTCAGCTCGGGGGCGAGCCCAACCGCATTGATATCCTTATTGGCATTAGTGGGGTGTCATTCGACGAGGCGTGGGCCAACCGAGGGCCGGCAAAGATTGACGATGCCGCTGTATTTATCATTAGCCGAGATCTCCTGATCAAGAATAAGCGAGCGGCCAACCGAGACAAGACCGCGGAGATATCCGCCTTCTGGAGAGAACTCGGCCTCCACGTCGTTAGCAAGTCCAACAATCTTACTCGTCCTCGTCCACAACTGGCGCCAGAAGGTGTGTCTTTTTACACACCCAGGGGTGTCGAAAAAAACACCTTCTTGATCGTCCGGTTAGCATCTTATTTTCACCTCTCTCATCAACTCAATCACTTAGCGATTCTCTTCTCCGCTGGCATCACCGTTGCTCAATTGGAAATCGGACATGATTCACCGCTGAGACGCCGGGAACTCCGCGTCTCTGTCTGGAAGATCGGTTAGGTTTCGGATTCTGGACTAACCTGAAACCCGACACCCGAAACCTGAAACCAAGAAAGGACATGTTATGAACTACTTTGATCTATATTCGTCATATCCCGACCGGACCATCGCGGCTGCCTGGGACTCTCAGGTCAAAGAGGCGGACAAGACTCCATGGCTTGCGGACACCCTAACCGAATGCGGGGGCGAGCTGTTCGACCGCTTTGCCGCGTCTTACGCAGAGCTTCGCGCCCTACCCCGCAGCGCGCGGCGTGCGCTGCAGCGCCAGCTTGCACGTTCCAGCGAGCTGGCCGCGATCTTACCAGAATACATGCAACAGGGCGGACGACGGCTGCAACATCGAATGGCCTGGTCCCTGGCGGGCGCCGCTTTACTGCTGGCGCTGGGACAAGGGGTGGCATCGGCGGCCACGATCACTGTCACCACCGACGATCCAAGAATCATAGCCGATGGACAATGTTCATTGGTCGAAGCCATCGTCAACGCCAACAACGATGCGGCGCCTCACACCGACTGCCTGGCAGGCAGCGGAGCGGACATGATTGTCCTTCCGGCCAACGTGAACGTGACGCTGAGTGCAGTATACGCTAATTTGAACGGCCCCACCGGTTTGCCCCTGATTACCAGTAAAATCACCATTGAAGGCAACGGTGCCACGATTGCTCGCCAGGGGAACGCACCCGCCTTCCGTCTCATGACCGTGACCAACTCCGGGGATCTGACGCTTCAGCGTGTGACTCTGATCGGCGGATCTTCTTCCGGGAATGGCGGTGGTATAGAAAATTCCGGCACTCTCACGATCAAAAACAGCACCATATCGGGCAATGCGTCTAATTTCGGCGGCGGCCTATCTAACTTTAATGGCAGTCTCACGATCGAAAACAGCACCATATCGGGTAACAGCGCCAATCAGGGCGGTGGCATATTTAACTCGGCCAACCGCCCTGTAGCTGGTAGCCTCACGATTGCAAACAGCACTATTTCTGGCAATACCGCCAATACGGGTGGTGGTTTACGTAACAGCTATTATTGCGAACACGTCATCAACTATTATTGTGGTGGTTATCTCAACCTCAACAACAGCTTGATCGCCGGTAATCAGGCAGCCGTCGCGCGTGAAATAGAAAACGTTTATTCGAATGCTCTGCCTAGCCCTCTGTTCGGGTTAGACCGCGTCGTCAGAGCGAACAAGTTCAACTTGTTTGGGACGAATGGCGATGCGGGTGTCAGCGGCTTTACGCCCGGGCCTATCGACATCATTCCTGGCGTTTCATTAGCGCAGATCCTGGGTCCCCTGAAAAATAACGGCGGCCCGACCCAGACGCATGCTCTGGTCGCCGGCAGTCCGGCCATCGATGCCGGCGATCCCGGCGGCTGCCGGAACAGTCAAGGAGCACTACTTAGCACCGACCAGCGGGGCTTTGCCCGTCATGCCGACGGCAATAACGACGGTGCAGCCCGATGTGACATCGGCGCCGCCGAGGGCGTCGGCGGGGTTGCAACCCCGCTTATCGACTTTGACGGCGACGGGAAGACGGACCAAGCGGTCTACCGCGATGGCGTGTGGTGGATCTTGCGCTCATCCAATGAAGGCGGCATCGGAATAACGTGGGGCGGTGCGTTACAGGATGTACCGGTACCGGGGGACTATGATGGCGACGGGAAAACGGACCAAGCCGTCTACCGCGATGGCGTGTGGTGGATCTTGCGCTCATCCGATGGTGGCGGCATGGCGATAAGTTGGGGCGGTGCGCCCCAGGACATACCGGTACCAGTGGACTATGATGGCGACGGGAAAACGGACCAAGCCGTCTACCGCGATGGAGTCTGGTGGATCTTGCGCTCATCCAATGGAGGCGGCATGGCGATAACTTGGGGCGGAGCGCCGCAGGACATACCGGTACCAGGGGACTATGACGGCGACGGGAAGACGGACCAAGCGGTCTACCGCGATGGCGTGTGGTGGATCTTGCGCTCATCCAATGAAGGCGGCATCGGAATAACTTGGGGCGGTGCGCCGGA